>Ga0207694_10000046_pt1 | contig 165237 bp, 145 predicted proteins | sample KBSC34metaG_FD_184353 | JGI IMG/M metagenome (GOLD analysis project Ga0207694, IMG submission 184353) | Corn rhizosphere microbial communities from Kellogg Biological Station, Michigan, USA - KBS C3-4 metaG (SPAdes) (version 2) | ecosystem: Host-associated > Plants > Roots > Rhizosphere >... | reverse complement strand
CGTCTTGCGATCCACAGCAAACGGCCGGCCTGAAGATACAAAAACCTTGCGTAGGGAATGAGAGGGGCATGCGTATGTTGAAGAGGACCAAGGCACCGTTTGCGAAGGTGCTGGCCGCGAGCACAGTAGGCCTGGGCCTGCTTCATGGGACGCCGGTGTTGGCGCAAGGCTCCGACTCCGCCTCGCAGAATGTCACCATCAACCTGATCCGCCTGCTCGTGAAGCAGGGTGTGATTTCACAGAAGGCCGCCGACGCCCTCCTCAAGGAAGCCGAGCAGGAAGCGGCACAAGCGAAGAAAACCAGGCAGCAGCCAGTCCAGACAGCTTCGGCACCCTCCGTGGAAACGCCGCCGCCGGCCGGGACCGTTCGCGTCCCCTATGTGCCGGAGATCGTGAAGAACCAGATCCGCGACGAAGTGAAGAAGGAAGTCCTTCAAACGGCGCGCGAAGAGAATTGGGCCCAGCCCGAAATGCTGCCGGCCTGGACGAAACATTTCAAGCTGTTCGCGGACTTCCGGTTTCGCGACGAGAACGATCTGTTTTCGTCGAACAACGATCCCGGAATCATCGATTACGCAAGCTTCAACGCCAACGGCCCGACCGATATTCGGAGTTTCACGAATCCGAACGGCATCCCTTTCCTGAACACCACAGCGGACCGTTTGAACAGGTTGAGCATCCGCGCGCGGCTTGGCGTCGATGCCACCATAACGGACGGCGTCAAATTCGGCCTGCGTCTCACTTCGGGCGGCGATAATGGGCCGGTTTCGACGACTCAGCTTCTGGGCGGCGGATTTGGCAAGAAGGATTTCTGGCTCGACCAGGCTTACCTCAACATCAATCCTTCCCATTGGATCGACGCCACCGTCGGCCGCATGCCCAATCCCTTCGTCCATACCGATCTCGTCTACGACCCCGATCTCAATTTCGATGGTGCAGCCATAAGCACGGCGACCAAGCGTGATGACGCAAAGGGCATCGGCTTTTTCGCGACCGAAGGCATGTTTCCCATCGGGTATATCGGAAACAATTTCCCCGATCATGGCACGGACACGAGCGGCATACCGGTCGGCAAACGGAACGATCACACAAAGTGGCTCTGGGGCAATCAGGTCGGCGTGGATTGGGATACCAAGAGCTTCGATTGGCGGTTCGCGACCTCTTACTACGATTTTGCAAGCATCCAGGGACAGCTCTCGACGCTTTGTCCGGTTTACATGGGCGCAAAAGAATGTTCGACGGACTTCACACGGCCGGCATTCATGCAAAAGGGCAACACGCTCTTCCTTATCCGCCAACTTGCCGTCGATCCGAGAAATCCGGATTCGCCGCAACCTCAGTTCGTGGGCCTCGCCTTCAAGTACAAGCTTATCAACGCGACAAGCGAATTCAGGATGCCGGTCGGCAAATATCAGCTTCTTTTCGACTTCGACTACGTCCACAACCTCGCCTACAACCCGGGTGTAGCCTGCCGGTACGGGCTGCTGGCGCCGCCACTCACCAACGTCGAAGGCGGCGATCTCAACGCCTGCGACCATTCGGGGGCTGTGATTAAGAGCGGTCCAGACGGCTGGTATGGAACCACGACGTTCGGCGATCCGAAGCCGCGCACACCTTGGGCCTGGAACGTGTCTGTCGGCTACAAATATCTCGAGCCCGATGCCGTGCCCGACGCCTTCACGGACAGCGACTTCCATCTCGGCGGCACCAATGCCCGCGGCTTCATTGTCGGCGGTTCGCTAGGACTGTTCGACAATACCTGGCTGACAGCGCGCTGGCTGAGCGCGAACGAGGTCTACGGACCGCCGATGGCCATCGATGTCGTGCAACTCGATCTGAACGCGGGGCTCTGACATGACATCGCGGCTCGCGCTTGCCATCCTTTTTCTCCTGGCTCCCGTCCTTGCCGGCGTCGCATCGGCCCAATCCTCGGACGAAGCGCTGCGCGAACGGCTCCGCCAGGTGACCTTGCAGCTTCGCCAGGTTCAGGACGATCAGGCGACCCTGCAGGCGCAGAAGGCAGCGGCCGAACACGAGCGCGACGAAGTAAAGAAGCAACTCGCAGCCGCGCAGGCCGAACTTTCGCGAACGAAGTACGAAGGAACGCGCGTGGCCGCGGTCCAGCAGGACCTGGCAAAGACCAAGGACGCGTTGGCGCAAGCGACAAACAGCGCACAACAAAGCGACGCCGAGCGCCAGAAGCTTCAAACCAATGTCACAAATACCACTACGCTGCTCGAAGCTTGCGAAAGCAAAAACGCCGAATTGCGGAAAGTGGGGCATGAGATTCTCGATGCCTACAGCAAGTTCGATTTCGATGATGCGCTCGGCGCGAACGAGCCGTTCATCCAGCAGCACCGCGTCGAACTCGAGAATCAGGCGCAAACCTTCGGCGACCGCATCGACAATGGGCGATACGACCCCCGTTCGATCAAGCCGGCGCCAGCACCATCGGCCCCTGACAAACCTGCGGGAACCAATCCATGAAGGCGACAAGGCCGCGCGCATCGATCACCAGACAACCAAGGACACGGCTGAGGACGCAGCTGCTGCGTAGTACCAGCGTCATCGCAATGGTGACCGTGCTGGGTGCCACGCACACGCACGCGCAGCTTGCCGCTCTTCATGCGGCACAAGCCTCCGCCAACGCCGTCGTTGCGGCACGATATCCCAATGGCATGCCTGCGCAGCAGCCAGGCGGCAAAAACGGATCGAATTCCTCCGGCATGGCCGGCGCTCAGTTTCGGGCTTTGCAATACGTCCAGCGCCTCACACAAGCCGTCGACATGGGCATGCAAGCACAGCAGGCGGCCCGCGCCGCGGCTGCGGCGATGGAGCCCAATGTGCCGGATGGCCTCGCGCCGGGCGGCCTCGATCCGGTTCCCAACCCCGTCTCCGCGGCTGACGATCCGACGGGCCTGAACACGTGGGAAGGTGCCGACAAGCCGACGCAGACGACGGACAGCAAAGGCGTAGAGGTAACGATTCATCAAACGGAATCGCGCGCCATTCTCTCGTGGAATACTTTCAACGTCGGTCAGAAGACCACACTCACCTTCGATCAATCCCAGAATGGAACCGACCAACAAGGCTGGGTGGTGCTCAACCGGGTCGTCGGACAGCTCGATCCCACCACGGGCCTGCGCAATCCGTTCCTCACGCCGGCGCCGAGTCAGATTCTCGGATCGATCAAAGCGCCTGGCACCGTTCTGATCCTCAACCAGAACGGCATTATTTTTGGCGGCACATCTCAGATCAATACAGGCTCGCTGATCGCAACCAGTCTGGAAATTGGGCGCGCCATCGATCTGAGTTCGGGAACCGCCACACCTCTTACAATCAAGCAACGCGACGATGAATTCCTGACGTTCGGATTTTTGGGTTTTGCCGATCAGGCGGCTCAGGACGAACAAACGTCCGCCTTCACGTTCTCTGCGCAGGAGTACAAGGACAGCACGGGCAAGGTGCAGTTCGATCCCCTGCTCGAAGGAACGATCGACGTCCAGGCCGGGGCGCAAGTCACGTCTGCAGATCAGGGCTTCATTCTCCTCAGCGGCCCAAAGGTCATCAACTCGGGCACGCTGACGGCATCGCAAGGACAGGTCAGCCTGCAATCCGGCCGCGACTTGAGACTCACGCGTTCGACGGGGACGGCGGGCAGCAGCACGCCGGATGTGCGAGGTTTCACAGCTTCGTCGTCGCAGCCTGGCGGTTGCGCGGCAACAAACCAATGCGGCTACGTTGAGAATACCGCCGAAGGCATCATCAATTCGTCTGAGGGCTATATCTCGCTGGGTTCTACACTGGATGGCGCGGTCATTGAGCAGGGACTGCTCGAAGCCAGCACCAGCGTCTCGCGCAACGGCTTCATTCAGCTGACAGGCAGCGACATTCAGATCGCGCAGAATGCCACGCTGGCAGTTACCCCTTTCGATAGCAAAGAAACCATTCCGCAGGACCCGACCTCCCTTGTGGATTTCAAGCCGTCACGCATCAGTATCGGAACGGATTCTTCGCGCGTGGAGATCGACAAGAACGCGATGCTCTATGCGCCGAGCGGAAATGTCGATATCGGGGCTGCACCGGGGCCGAACGGACTCTCCGACATCCAGAATCCAGGCGATTCCCGCATCTTTATCGACAGCGGCGCCGTTATCGACGTCGCTGGGCTGACCGATGTGCTCATACCGGCCTCGCGCAATGCGATCCTGATCGATCCGGTCAAGGGCAACGAGCTTCGCGACGATCCGAACTACCGTGACAGCTTCCTCAACGGCGCGGCGTTGCTTGTCGATCCGCGGCTGTCCGGCGTCGATGAGAACGGCGTCGAATGGATCGGTTCGCCGCTGATCGAAGCCAAGAGCTTCGCCGAACAGGTCGGCGTCACCGTCCAAGAACTGATGACGCGCGGCGGCAATGTTTCACTGGGTGTCCAAAGCTACGCGCCAGGGACCGATGTCGCGCGGGCGCCCGACATCACTATCAAGACCGGCGCGACCATCGACATCTCGGGCGGCTGGGTGACTTACGAAGGAGGCTTCGTACAGACCTCGCAACTCATCAGTACCGCGGGTGGATTGGTCGACGTCGGCAACGCCGATATCAACGGAAGCTATGTCGGGCTTTACGGAGGCTTCACCGAGTCCCAATCGCGCTGGGGTGTGGGCCAGACCTGGGGCAGCCTTCTGCTGCAGGGCGGTCATTATGAAAGCACCTACACCGAAGGGCGCGACGCGGGCAGCCTGACCCTGAAGGGCTCGACCATCGTCCTCGACGGCACGGTGTTCGGAAATGCCTATGCCGGGCCGCGGCAGATTTCCGATGCCATGGCTGGCACGGCGTCCTCGAGCATCTATGGCGACAATCGACACTTGCAGGGCGCGCCGTCGCAGTTGCCATCCGGCGGATTCCTGTTTGTCCAGGCTCTCAGTTCGGACTCATCCGGCACGCAAACCTTGATCGGCGGCGGCGACATCGAACTTGTGTCCCAAGCCAATTACCATCCCCTGCGCCAGTCATTTGGCTACGGGCAGTCGGTTTCCGTAGACGCGAACGGTAACCTCGTTGTGCCCGTGCGCGATCCGGACTCTCTGCTCCCAACCGGGCGGCGGGATACGATCAGCCTTTCTGCCGACGCGCTCTCGTCCATGGGATTGAGCGCGGTGTCGCTCAGGACCAGCGGCAAGATCACCGTAGACGCCGACGCCAATCTCGCGCTCGGCGCCGGCGGCGCTTTCGAGGCCGTGGCCGGCCGGACGGTGACGATCGACGGCAGCATCACTGTGCCGTCCGGTGTGATTCAGATTCAGACGCTAAACGCAGGCATCGGCTCGGTCTTCCAAGAAGAGGATCTGGGACCTGGCGCTTTCGATATCGTGGTCAATGGCACGCTGTCGGCCAAAGGACGATGGGTGAACGATTACGGCGTCACAGCGGATCAGATGGACGGAAGTGCCTATACGAATGGCGGCTCGGTCGTTCTCATCGGCGCACCACGGCAAACCCTGTATCAGGAAACCGCAACCGACGAGGACACGCAAAACGGAACTGCGCCTGAGACCAATGTCGATATCAGCGGGAGCATTCTTCTCAACCAAGGCTCTTTGATCGACGTTTCGGCCGGCGGATATGTGAATGAAAACGGCGCGCTCAATCTCACTGCGCATGGCGGCAATGTCGGCTTGATCGAACAGACGGCCTATTTCCAGCTCGGCGACGACACCGCCAACGGCATCGTCGCGGGCGGCTTTTCCGCCTTCCGCGACAGCCAGAATCTCGTTCTTGGCATTCCGGTGGTGGAGGTGAATCCTTCCGAAGTAACGGCCCGCGTGACGCTCGATGGAACGATCCGCGCGGATGGATTCAGCGGCGGCGGTACTTTCACCCTCTTCACGCCGGAGATCAGTTTTGGCGACGGTACGGCGACGACCGGAACGGAATTGCCACTCGACTTCTTCTCCAAGTCCGGCTTCGCAAATTTCAACATCACATCCTACAAGACCGATCTCGAAGCCAACACATTCCGCGACGATCTCGGGAATAATCTCGGAGGCTACAATGCGGTTCTCGCGACCCAGGTTCTGACCGTCGGCCAGGGCGAGACACTCGTCCTCTCGCAGTCGATGTTCAGCCCGGTTCTGGATGCCACCCAGCAAACATCGCTGCGCAACCTGCAAACCGGTGGAGATGTTTACTCCGTACTGACGCCTTCCGCGCCAACCGACGCCTGGGACCAGCGCGCCGTCAACCTGACACTCGGCGGGCTGATTGAACTCGACGTCGCGCAAGGCGGAAGAATCGAAGGGGCGCCCGGAACCAGCCTGACGGTTGGGCAGCTTTACAACCAGGGAACCATCCGCCTGCCCGGCGGGACGATCACACAATCGGAAGCTCTGCCGCAGCTTTATGTGCAGAACAACACCGTGGCGGTGCATAGCCTGTCGGACGCATTCAGCGTGCAGCCGGACGGCACGATCGACGAACAAGCGTTCAGCACTTACGATCCTGCGCTGAGAAACTACCAATTGGCACAGCAGCCCATCTATCTCCTGGGCAATCTTGGAGCCAAGGACGGCATCGTCCTCGCCAAGGGAAGCGTGACCGACCTCTCAGGCGCGAGCATCGTCAATCCTCGCGCCACCGGGATCGCCCCGGGCGGCATCTTCCGCGACGGACGGGTAATCGCAGGCGGAACGCTGCAAACCGCAGCGGGCTTTGTGACGACGGATACCCTTTTCGACACGCCAATCGGCATCTCGGATTATGCCAACCTCAATCCCACCACGGTCATCGCTGCCGATAGTTTCACAGCGAATGCCGGAGCCCGGATCAATCTGTCCGGCGCGTCCGACACGTTCGACCGGCTAGGCCCTGACGGCAAATATGTGCCGACGCCGGAATGGAGTGACGCGGGCACGCTTGTATTGGGCAATGGCGGAACGCTGACAGGCGCGATCATCAATGCCCATGGCGGCGCTCCCAAAGCGCTGGGCGGAACGCTCGTCGTGCTCGATCCGGTTCTTTATCAGGACGATCCAGATAGCCCCACGGCCAACGCGATTTCGTCCTCCATGGTTGCGGCCTCCGGCTTCGACACCTTCGTGGCCGAAGGAACCCTCACCTCCGTGGGCGATGTCACGCTCGATCTCGGGCGCGGGTTCTTTCTTGTTTCGCGCCCCTATGACGGGCAGGCAAACCTCGCAGATCCCACCACCAGAGACAGGTTCGCTCCGGTCGTGAGTGCCGGCGGCGTGCTGGAAATCGATGCGCCGTACATTCATTTCGCCAGCGACATCCAAACCGTCTCGACGCCCTATGCCGGGACGACCGGGACGAACAGCGCCATCTTCAAAGCCAACGAAATCGATATCAGCGGCGCGTTGCTGTTCGATCAATCGGTGGCAAATGTAGAACTGGACGCGAAGGGCGATGTGCGCCTGAGCGGCGTGGAACCCTGGCAGCAGGTCTTCAATCAGGGCGCGGAAACCGTCCCCAACTCGCTGCTGGGGCAATTGGCTGTGAACGGCAATCTGTCCATCACGGCCGGACAAGTATACCCGACCACAGGTTCGACCTTCTATGTCACGTCGTCGGCTGCAGACGGAACGATCACCTTCGCGCGCTCGAGCGAAGAGACGCCGCCAACGCCCTACTCCGCAGGTGGAAACCTGCTCATCCAGGCCGCCAATATCGTGCAGGGCGGCGTCGTCCGCGTCCCCATCGGCGGCTTGACGATCGGCGCCAGCAATCCCTTCACGATCACGGTTGGCAGTACACCGGTTACCTTTGCGCCCGCCACCACGTCGCTCGAAGTCACTGCGGGTAGCGTCACGTCGGTTTCGGCGGACGGAATGATCATTCCTTACGGCACCACGACCGACCAGATCGAGTGGTTCTTCGCAGCGACCGGCGCGGATGAGCTCAAGGCGCCGCCCAAGGCCGTGCTCACCATGGGCGGCGCGAATGTGAACGTCGACAGCGGATCGACGGTCGACATCAGCGGCGGAGGCGATCTCTACGCCTACGAATTCATATCGGGCACCGGCGGTTCGCACGATGTGCTCGATCGCTTCAACGACGACACGTTCTCCAGCAGCAATGGCTTCCAGTATCCCGACGGGCGGCAGGTCTACGCGATCGTTCCGAGCATCTCGAACGCGCAGGCGGCGGCCTTCGATCCGATCTATTCCTCGAACTACGGCGATCTTTACTCCTCCTCCGCCGCGGGCAAGCAAGTTTATCTGAACAACGTGCCGGGTCTTTCTGCCGGTTGGTACACGCTGTTGCCGGCCAAATACGCAACACTTCCGGGCGGCCTGCGCGTGGTGGAAAATACAGGCGCCACCAACGTGATACCGGGTCAATCGGTCACCCTGATGGATGGCAGTTACCTCACGTCCGGCTACTATGGGACGGCTGGCACTGGCAATCAGGAATCCGAACTCCGCTCGTTTACGGTCCAGACTCAGTCTGTCTTCGACAAGTATTCGGAAATCGCACTCACCTATGCGAACCAGAAATTCGCGGCACTTGCCGCACACAATGGTCAAGTCGTCCCGCAACTGCCCATGGATGCAGGCCGGCTCGTGCTCGCTCCGAGCGACACGCTGACGATCGATACAACGCTGACCACCACGCCGGGCAAAGGCGGCCGCGGCGCGGAAGTCGACATCAGCGGTTCGACGTTCGACATCGTCTCCACGCCTCCGGAGAATATGCCGGAGGGCACGATCGTACTGACGGCCGACGAACTCACCAATCTGAATGCGGCAAGCCTTCTAATCGGCGGCGTACGCACCGACAATGCCGACGGCACGACAAGCCTTGCGATCACCGCGAATTCGATCCTCGTAGAAAACGACTCGTCTCATCCATTGTCCGCACCCGAAGTGGTGCTCGCCGCCTTCGGAAGCGACGCCGCGATCACGCTGGCCGACGGCGCGACGATCCTGGCAAAGGGCGACGTCACCGATACCCGCAGCGGCGACTATCTAGTTGACGGTTCGCAGAGCAGCGCCGTACTGCGCGTGTCAAACGGGCCCGAACGGCAGGTGACGCGCACCAATCTTGGCTCCGACACGGCGACGGGCGTTCTTGCCGTTGGCGCGGCGGACATCGAAGGGACGTCGATCCTGCTCGACTCAAGCGGCGATCTGACGGCGTCCTCCAACGCGACGATCAAGACCGATGCGCTTGCGCTTGGAGCGGGCGAGGTATCGTTCACCGACAATGGTGACGGGCTTTCCGGTCTTGTGATCACCTCGGCGCTGGAACAATTATTTTCGCAATCCCAGGACCTCACGATCCGCACGCCCGGAACGATCTCGTTCTCGTCGGGCACCTACAATTTCAACAATCTTACCCTCGACACGCCCGGTCTGTCGCTGCTCGACGGCAATTCCGTCACGCTCGACGCGGACAAGCTGACCCTCGCCAACAGCCAGGCTGCGGCCGGAGCATGTGGCAGCGCGGGAGCCCTCGCCTGCGGCGGCGGCGATCTTGCGATCAACGCTACAGAAATCGATTTCAGCAACGGAACGCTTCGGACCTTTGGGTTCGGCGGCAGCACAACACTTGCGGCGACGACCGGTATATTCGCGGAAGGTAGCGCGACGTTCGATGCCGGCCCGGCAGCGCTCAAACTTCAGTCACCTTTCATCGGCGACCGCGCCGTCACAATACCGGTCGGCGAAAGCGCCGTGATACCGGAATTGTCGTTCGTTTCGACAGGCGCGGTTACGGTCACCAATCCCGGCAACACCGCTCCCGGCACGTTCGAGGGCACGCCAGGCGCCTCACTTTCCATCGATGGCAAGACCGTGGCGATTTCCGGAACCACGCTCCGCGCCACGGCAGGTACGCTCGATATTCAATCCGCAACCGGCATCACGATCGGCGATGGCGCCGTACTCACCACGCCTGGTTACGCAAAGAATTTCGGCGATTCCACCGATCCCTATCTCGTATATGCACCGGGCGGCCTTGTGCATCTGACCGCGATCGACGGCGATATCGACCTTGAGTCCGGCTCGCTGCTGTCGGTGGGTGGAGGTATCGGAAACGCTGGCACCATCGAGCTTTCCGCCGCCCAAGGTAACGTCGTGTTCAACGGAACGCTGGATGCGAATGCGCCTGGCAACGGCGGCTCCTTCGTGCTCGACCAAAAAGGTGCGTTCAACGTTTCGAACTTCGGTTCGATGTTTGGGGATCAGTTCGACGGCACGATCGCGATTCGCACAGGCACCGGCAACCTTACCCTTGCATCCGGCGATACGCTGAAAGCACAAAACGTACTGCTCACGGCCGATGGCGGGGTGGTAGACATCGCCGGAACCATCGACGTTTCCGGTGTCAGCGGCGGAGCCGTCAGCCTGTTCGGTCTCGACGGTGTGACGCTGGAATCCGGATCGCTCATCGATGCCCATGCCAACGGCTACGGTCTGCACGACACGCGCCAGGCGCACGGCGGGACCGTTCAGATCGGGACCGATGATACAGGGGTAATCTCTGTGGACTCCGGAGCGACGATAGATGTATCCGCACGGCAGGTCGGCGACCGGATGGTTCCGATCGAGCGCAACGGTGCGACCTATTACACGTACGCGCCCGCGGACGTTGGCGGCACTGTCGAGTTCCGCGCGCCCGTGATCGAGGGTGCCAACGGCGACACCGTCAATGTTTTCTATGACGGCACGATCAAGGGTGCCAGCGAGATCGTTCTGCAGGGCTTCGAGCGGTTCGACCTGGCAAAAATCGCCGCGGATCAAGACTTCGTGGGTGTGACGATCAACGATTCCGGCCAGGTGGTTCTCGATGTGGGTGCTGTCGCTGGCGCAGGACAATCGAATTTCCTGGCCGACTATGCCAACGGCACACTTGTTCAATTCGTGCAGGATTTCGATATCTCGGCGGCGAACGGGCAGCTCGGCTCGCTTGCATCCTCTGCCGTATTCCATGAGCGCCCGGGAATGGAGCTCGACTACTCAGGCGATATCGTTCTGTCGTCCAACTGGAATCTCGGTGCCGGTGTCGTCGATGTCGCGGGAGCCGTCAAAGCGGGCCTGATGGCAGCGCTGCCGTCAGTCGAAGGCAAATACTATGTGCTTCCCGGCCAGGAAGGCGAAGTCTTCCAGGATTTCACGACCCTGACGTATCGCACCGATCACGGTTCCGTCGAGGGCGAGCCCGGCATTCTCACCATTCGCGCCGGGGGCGATCTCGAAATCAAGGGCAGCATCACCGACGGATTTTTCCAGTTCCGCGATCAGACCGATCCCGACTACCTCAACGAAACGCTGGGCGGAGGCCACAAGCTCTACACCCCCTATTTGACGGGCACATGCTTCGGCCTCGCTGGACAATGCGGCGGCATCGGGGAGTGGCAAGCCGGAGACCTCCAAGAAACCTATGTCCGCATCTACGCCGACCCCAACGCGGTTTTGGACAATCCTGCCCCTTACAGCGCTGCGGCGAACTCGCCCGCAGCGCTGGGCTCACTGGAGGGCGGCACGGGCGACCCGCTTGGCAGCGCGCAACTCTTTCCGCTGCTCACGAATCCGAATGGCAGCACACGCGCGGTGGAGTCGTCATCCTACCAGCTGGTGGGCGGCGCCGATATTGCGAGCGTCGATCCGATGCGGACTCGGCCAGGCGCCACCGGTCGCGTCATCGTCGAAGGGACAGGCAGCTATACCTATTCCGCCTCGACAGACGACTCGACCTCGGCTTTGGAAAACACGCTTCTCATGGCTCTTGGGAACCAGTTCGTATCGCCCGATACCTGGTACCAGTCGTTTCTCGCAGCCAATCCGGATCTGAATGCGAATTCCTATACCTTCATCAGCTTCCAGGGCACGCCGTCCTCGGTCGTCAATTTCCTCGTCAACCAGGTGCAGACGCTTTTCACGCCCGATCAATATTCTCTGATCTACGAGGGAAGAAAGATCACCGGCGTGTCCATGTCCCTAAAACTCGCTTCGGAGTTCATCGTCGACGCTTATGCAGCAAATTTCTCCAGCCTCGCCGGCGACTTCAAGCCACCGAAGGCAAAGGCCTATACAAAGCCGACGACCGCGTACACGCGCACCCTGGTGCGCTCCGGCACGGGCGACGTCCGCCTGGCCGCGGCTGGCGACATCGATCTGACCAACGACGTGAACGGCCAACCGGTGTATCGCGACGTCAATGGCAATCCGGTCAACCAAAGCGAGTGCGGGATTGTCAAAAAGCAATGCGGATTGCAGGTCGGCGGAACCGCCGTCTATACCGCGGGTCATATCGTCGATCCGACTCCGCACACATTTGTCGACGCCCTGACGGGGCTCACCTTCGACATCGACCCCAGCGGCTTCGCGTCGACGCAGGATTTTTTCGCGCTGTCGCCGGCGGAGATCACGTATCGTTATGGTGCTGAGGGCAAGGCGTCTAAACCAGGGATTGGCTTGGCCGGTGTGCTGATCGCCAATCCGGTCTACGCGGATGGCGGCGGCAATGTGTCATTGACGGCAGGGCAAGACGTTCTCGGCCGCCGGGACGTCTGGCAACAGGAAAACGTAGCGAACTATTACGAAGTTTTGAATTCGTCCGGTTACAGCTGGATCGGCACTGGCGATCAGCTTTGGCGATCGGGTGTTATCGGGAACGCAACCGATGTGCGCATCGACCCACAGCTCTTCCAGGAAGGCGTAGGGGCGCTCGGCGGCGGCGATGTCCGCATCACCGCCGGCCGCGACGTGTCCGATCTTTCCATTGTCGACGACACCACCATGACGACAGCGAACGTCTCCGGCGGCGCGTCCACGCTGGCACTTTGGACGTTTGGCGGCGGAAATATTTTCGTCGATGCCGGCCGCGACCTGCTGGGTGGGCGGGTTGATATCGGGTCCGGAACCGCAACCGTCGACGCAGGGCGCGATGTCGCCAGCGCGGGCATCATCGCAACGACTTTCGGGGATCAGCCGCAAACGCAGGAAAACGAGCTTCGCATCAGACTGTCGGATGCGTTCGTTTCAGTGGATGCCGGAGGCGATATCGATCTTCAGGGCATCGCCGCGCTCGGCACGGGAGGCCCAAGCCCCAAGGCCGACGTCAATCTCGACTCCCGCGGCTTCTACTCGGCGATCGCGGGCGTCTCGCTATTGGCCGATGGCAGCGTCACGGTCGACAACACCGGCGCGGATGTGATCACGGAGGACGACGGAGCCACAAATCTGACGGCATCTGCCGTCTATCCCGGAACGTTCGAAGCCGCGGCGCTCACCGGCGATCTCACCATCAACACAAACGCGTCCGGCGGAGCATCGGCCGTGATCCTGTATCCAAGCCCGGTCGGAGAACTGCAGCTTATTTCCGGCGCAAACATCGCGCAGACGGAGATCGCACAGGAAGATGGCGATCCCGGGCTGCTTCCCGGTCTATTCAGCATCTTTCATGCCGATACGACTGGCGTGCTCAGCGGGCGGACCTTCCTGTTTCCGGGCGTTCTCCCGAGCACCGTCGAGGTCGATCGCGAAGCCCTTCACAACAAGAACCCGACGCATGCGGACGATCCCGTACCCAACAGGATCTATGCCGGCGGCGACATCCTGGACATGATCCTGTCCGTCGCCAAGCAGACGCGCATCGGCGCCGCTCGCGACATCGTCAACATGATGTTCTTCGGGCAGAATCTCGCTACGTCCGATATCACGCGGATCGTTGCCGGCCGGGATATCACTGCCACCACCGAACTTGTCGAGCCGCTGATCGCTCTGAAAGACGGCGTTCGAGTCTTTGGGACGCCGGAGGCTGCCGTTCAGGGCAACACGTTCGTCATCGGCGGGCCCGGTTCTTTCTTCCTCGAGGCGGGTCGCGATGCGGGACCATTCCTGAATTCAGCGGTCACTGACGGGTTTGAAAATACGATCAATGGCGATGTCGCCACGGGACCACTTGTGTATGGCGGCGGCGTTCTCTCCGTCGGTAACGAGTGGAATCCATGGCTGCCGGCAAAAGGGTCCGACCTCTACGTCGAGTTCGGCGTCGGCAAGGGGCAGGACTTCGACGCGCTCCGCAATTACTACCTGGATCCCGCGAACCTCACCAATCTGGATGGCGATCTGTTTGTTCAGGTGAAAGACAGCGCGGGCAACTCGATACCGGACCGCAACCGGCCCATCTATGCGCCTGTTCTCATCGACTGGCTGCAGAAGAACCAATCTCAGGTGCTCCAGACGCTCTACGGTACAACGCAGATCACTTTCCAGCAGGCTTTCGACGCGTTCAAGACCCTGCCCGAACTCGTGCAGCGCGTGTTCATGCTGGGGAGTGTCTACTTTAACGAACTGATCCAGACCTCAATTCCGAGTGGGCCGTCGTTCAAGCAATATTCGCGAGGTTATCAGGCGGTGAACCTGCTTTTCCCGGCGGCGTTCGGCTACACGGCCAACGACCTGAGCGGTGGATCGAACGGCGCCAATCAGACCGTCGAAACCGGCGATCTTGACCTGCGCCTGGCGACGATCCAGACATCGCGCGGTGGGAATGTCTACATTCTCGGTCCGGGCGGGCGCGTGCTTGCCGGTTCCACGGCGCGGACCTCGGAGCAGGCAGCGTGGCGCACTTACGATGGCGGACGCCTCTTCACGGGCAATATCCACGATTCGCCCCTACCCGCTGCCATCACGGAAATCCCGCTCGGTTACGAAGGCATTCTCACCCTGCGCGGCGGTTCGATTTATACTTTCACGGACACAGACTTCCTGCTCAATCAAAGCCGCCTGTTCACGGAGGCGGGTGGCGACATCGCGATGTGGTCTTCGAACGGCGACCTCAACGCCGGTCAAGGACCGAAGACGTCCGCGAACTTCCCGCCGGTCGTTGTGCAGGTGGACGAAGATCTATCCTCCCAGGTCAACTCCGTCGGTGGCGTCAGCGGTGCCGGTATTGCGGCCTTCGAACCGGCGCCCGGCGTCACGCCACCTGACGTGTTCCTGATCGCACCGCGTGGAACCGTTGACGCGGGCGACGCGGGCGTGCGCGTGGCAGGCGACCTCTTCATTGCGGCGCAAGCCGTGGCCAACGCGGAGAACTTCAGCGTCGGTGGTGCATCCTTCGGCATCCCGGGAGGCGCGGCGGTAGACGTTGCCGGCCAAACGAGCGCAAGCGCGGCTTCCGCGGCAGCGACCCAAGCTGCTCAGAACTTTGCCGGCGCGAAGAACAACGAAGGCGCGCTGTCGGTCATCACCGTGGAGTTGCTGGGCTATGACACGGACAATTCGGAAGACGAAAAGCGCAAGAAGAAGAAGCAGTAGCTAGTGAATCCAAAGCGAGTGAATCCAAATGCGAAAAGGCGGCGTCGGTGTTCCGACGCTCACCCTTTCAACCCGGACACGTTGGCCTGGAGGTTCAATCCCTCCACGCATCCAGCATAGTCACCTGATAATAACGTTCCCGTCCGATGGCGGTTCCGTTTAAAAATAGCCAAGCTAAATCAGGTGCTTTAACGGCCCCGAGCCGAACATCTTTTCGTCACAATCGGCGAATCATTTGAGGCTTCAGGTATTTTCGCGTCGCAGTCCAATGATCGCACTGGCGGTCGCCACGTCTTCGCGCACACCCTGCCGCTTCCTGCCTATGCTGATCACCGACCGAACGCTCGCCGCATATTCTCCCGGCAACGCCTTTCGGATCGAGCGCACGGCCGCTTTGCTGACGGTGATCTCTCGTCCATCCGGACGCGTCAGCGTTGCCGTGCCGGCGCCGCGGTGAACAATCGAAGCCGTGATGCCGGCGATATAGGCCTTTGTCTCGGCCGGCAAATCACGTTCGCCCTGCACATGGTCCTCGTAGTGCCCCGGTCCATCGTTGTAGGCGGCAAACATCGCCGGGAAGCCATATCTCCTGTGCAGCCAACGCAGATAGGCAGCGCCCGCAATCACATTGTCATGGGCGTTGTAGGGATCCGCACCAAGGCGATATTCCGCACGCATCTCTTTGTATGTTCCCGGCATGAGTTGCATAAGGCCCATCGCACCGGCCTTTGACGTAATCGGACGACCTTCGCCTAGCATCGTACGGCCGCCGCTTTCTCTGTGCATGACCGCGCGAATCCAGGCTGCGGGAATGCTGAACTGTTTCGCTGCGTCCGCGATCAGCGGTTCCCACCGGTTCATGAGTTGCGCCGGCGACATCGCCGCTTCCGTCACGAATGCCGATACCGGTTTCGGCGCGGCAACCGCCTTCTTCAGGTTTTGCTCCAGACTCGACGCCATAGGATTGTAGAGGCTCACGCCCCTGGGTGAGTTGTGCGGAACGTTGAGCAGTATGGCGATGGTGATCGCGCAGAGAAAAAGAAGATTGAAGATATTGCGTACTGGTGCGGATTGTACTTCTGCCGCGATCGCAAACTCATGGGCACGGAATGATGCCATCAGCCAGTCCTCGTTCTGAAAGTGGAGCCGCCGACCCAGTCAGGCGGTCAGGTTCCCTAGACCGTTTTCACGGCACGTATCGGTGAACCGGCGCGTCCGTCGCGCTGGGGCGGACATGGAGGCCTGAGCGCTATTCCGCAAGAAAAACTTTCGCCAAATTTGAGTTGAAAAACGCAAATTGCCGAAATCGAGGAGATTTCAGAGTACTCGCGCGGCGGCGTGTCGCAGCGGAACCCGGAACGAAAGTCCGGTTCCAACATAGGAGGCCGTTCAGCGCGCCGGGGCGGGCAGCGCTTTAAGGATGGCGGCGAAGTGCTTGTCGCGATCGAAAGACGCGCTGCCCACGGTCCAGCCAAGACGCACGATCACCGTATCTCGCGACGGGAAGATCGCCACGAACTCGTCGTTATGGCCCTCGGCGGCATACATATCGGTTGGCAGATGCGGAAACTCGCGATCGTTCGATCCTGGTTTCGCCACGCCGTTCAGCCAGAACTGCCCACCATATTGCTTGTGCGCATCGGCCGGCGCCGGCGCGCGCACGAAATCGACAAAGCTCTCCGGCACCACGCGCTGTCTATTGATCGCTCCGCGATAGAGAAAAAGAAGACCGAAGCGCGCCCAATCCCGTGCGGTCGCGTAAAAATAGGAACTGCCGACGAAGGTGCCGCTTTCGTCGGGCTCCATGGTTGCGCTCGACATGCCCAGAGGGTCGAACAGGACCTTGTGCGCATAGGCTTCGTATGTGGCGAGCGTTCCGCCGGTCCGCTGAAATACCAGCCGCGACAGGATGTTCGCCGTCCCCGAGGAATAAGACCAGAACGTGCCCGGCGCATGCTCCAGCGGTTTGGCGGCGGCGTAAGCGCCCATGTCATGACTCTCGAAAAGCATCTTCGTGCTGTCCGATCCGGGATCGTAAGGCTCATTGAAAGCAAGTCCGCTCGACATATTGAGCAACTGCCGCAGCGTAATTTTCGAACGCGGATCGGCCTTGTCCTTCCATTCCGGTATCGGAGGCGGGGCATCGAGTGCGAGATTTCCGCTTGCGATCAGAGTGCCGATCAAAGCGGCGGTTACGCTTTTGCTCATCGACCAGCCGAGCAAGCGTGTCTTCTTGTCGAAGCCGGGCGCATAGCGCTCGGCGACGATGCGGCCGTCGTACACAACGACGATGGCACGCGTGTCGATATCGCGGTTTGGTGTGGTGTCTTCAAAGGAATCGGCGACGGCGCGATCAAGAGCTGCGCGATCCACGCCTGTTGGAAGTACCGTCAGATCTACCAAGTCCCCCGACGGCCACGCCTGCGAATTTGATACAGATGGAGGCGCAGGAATGCCCTTGGCCTGCTTCGCGAGCGTCGCCGCATCGGAATCCACCAGCAGCGTACATCCGACGTTCGGACGATAGACCGACGTGCGCGTCACGAGCCCGAGCGCGGTTGCAGAAATGGAGTTCTGGTCGATCTGGTAACGGTTCCCTTTTGTCAGTGGCGAAAGGCGGACCACATCGTCCTTCACCACATCATCGAGCTTGCGGTGCGATACGAAAACGCCCGCACAGGCCATCTGCGCCGCGACACCCGCGCCGACCGTTGGGCCGTGAATCGCAAGCGGGCCATAGGGCGTGAAGGTGGCGACACCGGCACCAATCAAAGCCAGCGCGGCAACCCCGTATCCCGCCCACTTCCAAAACTTGGTCATCGAAGGAAAAATAGACGGCGAGACCAGTACGAGGCAATTGGCCCCTACCAGATATGCACCCGCGCGCCCGGCGCAACGTAAAGCTTCTCACCGGGCTTCACGCCAAAGGACGCGTACCACGCATCGATATTGTGCACGACGCCGTTGACGCGGAACTGGCGCGGGCTGTGCGGATCGCTGACGACCTGCTTGCGCACGAAATCGTCCGTCACCTTGCCGCGCCAAGCCTGCGCCCAGCCAAGGAACACGCGTTGATCGCCCGAGAGGCCGTCGATCACCGGTGCCGGCTGGCCGTGGAGCGAGGCATGATAGGCATCAAGCGCGAGCGTGAGACCGCCGAGATCGGCGATGTTCTCGCCCATGGTGAGCTCACCCTTCACATGCACACCGGGGATCGGCTGGAACGACGAGTATTGCGCGCCAAGCTGCTTAGCGCGTGCGTCGAACTTTGCCGCGTCCTCCTTCGTCCACCAGTCGCGTAGCGCGCCATCGGCGTCGATTTTGCGGCCCTGATCGTCGAAGCCGTGCGTAAGTTCGTGCCCGATCACGCCGCCGATCGCACCGTAATTAATGGCCGGATCGGCCGCCGCATCGAACATCGGCGCCTGCAGGATGCCCGCCGGAAACGCGATGTCGCGCAGCGAGCCGTTATAGGCATCGTTGGTCTGCGGCGTCATCAGCCAATCGCTGCGGTCGACCGGCCCGAAGAAGCGTCCCGTGTAGAACGCCCAATCGCCGGCACCCGCACGGCGCACGTCGCCGACGAGATCGTCATCGGTGACCACCAGTTTGGAATAATCCCGTGGATGATCGGGATAGCCGACTTTGATCGTGTAGGTGTCGAGCTTGCGCAGCGCTTGCACCTTCGTCTTCGAGCCCATCCAGTCGAGCTTCTCCAGACGAACGCGATAAGCCGCCTTCAAATTGACGACCAGCGCCTCGATTTTGGCCTTGGCCGAAGGCGGGAAATATTTCGCGCTGTAAAGCTGGCCGACGCCCCACCCCATCGTTCCATACGTGCCGAAGCGGTCGCCGACGCCGAAATCGCCGCCGCTGACCGCAAACACCGCGCGCTTCCAGCGGACCTTCTGAGCCTTTTGGCCGGAGAGCGTCTTGTCGCGCATCTCGAAATAGGCGTCGGTGAAATTCTTCGAGAGATAAGGTGCCGCGTTGTCGGCGATGTGAAACGCCTGCCAGGCCTGCAAGGTCTCGACCGAGGTTTGCGCAAAGATCGCGGCCAGCTTGGGGAACGCGGTCTTTTCGCCAACGATCACGCGGTCGAGCTTTCCGAGGCCGGCCTGATCGAGAAACGGCTTCCAGGCAAAGTCCGGCGCGAATTTCTGCAGCTCGCCAACCGTCATGGGATTATAGACCGCAACCGGATCGCGCTGCTGGGCCTTGGTCCAGCTCGCTTCCGCCACACGGGTTTCGAACGCGACGACGTCCTTTGCCCGTGCGTCGGCATCCGGCCAGCTCACGAAATGAAGCAGTTGCGAGACATAGGCTTCGTACTTCGCCTTCGGAGCAGCGAAAGACTTGTCCAGATAGTAGTCGCGATCCGGAAGACCAAGGCCGCCCTGGCTCAGATAGAGCGCGTACTTCTTCGGGTCTTTCAGATCGACATCGATGAAGAGATTGAAAAGCGAACCTTCGAAGTCGGCGTTGGTACGGCCCATGAGCGCGGCCAGCGCTTCGCGAGACTTCGCGGCTTTGACATCGGCCAGCAACGGATCGAGCGGCTTGGCGCCCAGCGAGTCGATGCGGCTCTCATCCATGAACGCCTTATAGAAGGCACCCATCTTGCCGGAGAGATCCGTTGGCTGATGGGATACCGTCTTCGCAGCCGCGTCCATCATGTCGTGGAGCCGACCTTCGGTGCGGTCGGTCATCGCAAGCCGCAGGGAGACGGCAGGCTTGTCGGCCGGGATTTGCGCCTTGTCGAGCCAGGCCCCGTTTGCGTAGCGAAAGAAATCGTCGCCCGGCTTGGTGTTCTTGTCGATGCCTGCGGAGTCGTAGCCCCAGGCGCCATATTGCGGCTTTGCCTGATCCGCATGCACCGCGAGCGCCGACGCTGTCAGAGCGGCAGCACAAAGGATCTTCAGACCCAACCGATTAGACATCTGTGCCCCCGAGAAAAAACCTCACGAAATCTGGACCGCGCGCACCCTTTGCCCCGCTTCCAGACGCTCGGCGCCGCGTACAATAACGCGCTCGCCCGGCGCAACAAGACCCCGAATCTCCACGAGCGGTCCTTCTGCCGAGCCCGTCTCAACCGCGATGCGCTGGGCCTGGTTCTTCTTGTCGACCTTGAAGATGTAGGTGTTGTCCTCGCGCAGCACCAAAGCATCGCGTGGTACCGCCAGCACGTTGTGCGGTTGGGCGGAGGGAATAAAGACCTTGGCGGCATCGCCTACCAATCCGGCGCCGGCCGGAAGCACGATCCGGACCTCGATGGTCCGGCTGGCTACGTCGCCCACCGGAACGATCGCGCGGACTTTCGCGGTCACAGGTTTGCCCTCGATCTCTACCGTGAGGTTCATGCCTTCGGCGAGATAGCGCGCGCCATCGATCGGCGACTGCACGCTGACTTCCAGCGCATCGGTCTGCACCAGCCGCACCACCGCCTTTCCTGCGGTCGCGTATTCACCGGCATTGATCAGGCGCGAGACGACGCGTCCTGGAAACGGCGCACGAATGTCGCTGTGCGCAAGCTGGTACTGGCTCTTGTCCAGCGACGCGCGGGCCTGTGCCAGTGCGGCAGTATCCATGCTGCTGGTCGATTTCGCTTGGTCGCGCGTGCTTTTCGCGATGGCGTTCTGATTGAACAGGTTTTCCATCCGCGTGGCCTGGTCCCGGTCGAAGTTCAACTGCGCGGAAAGGCGCGCGACATTGGCCTTGTCGGACGCGGCTTGGAGGCTCGCGAGCCGGTTGTCGATCCGGGCGACGACATCGCCCGCCTTCACAACTGTACCTACCTCCGCGACCCATGAGATACGGCCTTCCACTTCGGACGCGAGCTGCGAGTCATTCCGCGACATCACCGTGCCCGGAAGTGCTACCTTGGGCGCCATCCGCACCAGCCGCGCCGCCATCACGCCAACTGATGGCGGGTCCTGGGCGGGCTGCGCGAAGGCTGACGATCCGACGGCCAACGTGGCCATCAGCAGAACTGCAATCCGTCTGGTCTGTGGCCGAACATTTGTCTCTGTCATGGTCGTTATGCCGCTTCTCGTATGGGTGTGAGGGGCGCCAATGGTGTCTTTAATGCTTCGGCAGGACGCTCGCCGAGGCGCAGCATGGCCGGCATCAGCACGAGCGTGAAAACGTGGCTGACGAGGATGCCGCCGACGATCACCGCGCCAAGACCGCGGTAGATCTCGGCGCCCGGACCGGGCACCAGCACAAGCGGCAACATTCCGAAGATCGCCGTCAGCGTGCTCGAGAAGATCGGGCGCAAGCGCGTTTCCAGACTGGACCGCACGGCGTCGACGCGCGTCATGCCTTCGGCTTCGGCCTGGCGCGTGCGGGCGACGAGCAGGATCGTGTTGTTCACCACAAGCCCCAGCACGATGATGAACCCGATCATCGTTAGCAGATCGAGCGGCTGGAAGACAAACAGCCCGAGCAATCTGAGCGCCGCCATACCACCGATCGTGCCGAGCGGAAGGGCAATGGTCGCGATCGCAGCATCCCAGACCGATTTGAATAGTGCCGCCATGATGAGGAACAGCAGCAGCACCGCGAGCGCGAAGTTCTTGCCCATGCTCCACAGCGCGTTATTGAGATGATCGGCGGCCGCGCCGTAGGTGACGGTGCCGTCCGCCGGCAACAGCTTGCGGATTTGGGGCTCGACGTCCTTCTTGATGATGGCCATCGTGTCCTGAAGCGCCATGCCGCGCGGCGGCTGCAGGTTGAGCGCAAAGGTCCGGCGGCGATCGAGGCGATAGACGCCGCTCGGCGCCAAGGTCTTCTGCGTCGACACAAGATGGCCGAAGGACACGACGCCGCCATTCGGTGTTGCGATAGGCGCGGCATTGATGGCTTCGGGTGACGTCAGCGGCTGCGATTTCAGGATGAGGTAGAGCTGGCGCTCGCCGTCGTAGCGCTGGCCGACATAAGCGCCCTCGCCTAAGGACTGCAGAACCGTTCCGACATCGGCGCGAGTCCAGCCGACTTCCGCAATCGAACGGTCGTCGGGCTTTAATCTGAGCTGCGGCTGATCGTAGTCGAGCGTCGGATTGGTGTTGACCACACCCTCGGGAAACTTCTCCGTCAGGAGCGCCATGCCTTTGCGCGCCGCAGCGCGCATCGCGTCGGGATCGTTGGACTGGATGTTGATGGACACGCCGCCACCGGCATCGAACCCTCCGAACAAGCTCCCCATCTGCGCAAAAGCCTGCGCATCGGGAAGGTCGTGCAGTATTTCCTTTCGCACGATTTTTTCCAGCTGGGGAAAGTCCTCGTCATTGGGGACGCGCACCGCCATATCCATAAAGCCGGGGCCGTCCATCTTCACATAGTAGTTCAGGAGCTTCGGCTGCTTCGACCCTTTCAGATAGGGCGCCAGCCGGTCGATGATCGGCCGCGCGATGGTCTTGTCCACGACGTTGACGGTCGAACCCGCCGGAAGCTGGATAAACCCGTCGATGGCGGCGCGTTTGACCTGGGGCAGATATTGCAGGCTGGGTGTCAAAAGCCACGTGCCTACAATCGACCCGAGGATCAGGCCGCCGATCCAGAGTTGCCGCTGACGCGGCGTGTTGGTGACGTTCATGATCACGTCGGTGATGCGCCGCCAGACGGCAGCAAGATCGGCGACCTTCGGCCGCGTCTTCAGGAACAGTGCTGAAGCGACCGGCACCACGGTCACGGCAACGATCAGCGAGACGAACACGGCGAATGCGATCGTCAGCGAAAGGTCGGCGAACAGCTGGCCTTCAACGTCCTTGAGGAAGATGACCGGCAGGAAGATCGCGACATTGGTGGCGGTGGATGCTAGCAGCGCGCCCCACACCTGCTGGGTGCCGATCTCGGAAGCATCGCCGGCGGGCATGCCCCGCTCGCGCAGCCGCAGAATATTCTCGAACGCGACGATGGCCGCATCGAGCACAATGCCCGTGGCGAAGGCGAGGCCTGCGAGAGACACCACGTTGAGCGTTCGGCCCGCGAGATTCAAAAATACGACGACGGCCATCAGACAGATCGGGATCGCCGATGAAATGATCAGCGTGCCGCGCCATTCGCGCATGAAGAACCAGAGCACTCCGATAGCAAGGAGAATGCCGAGGATCAGGTCGGAGGTGACCATTCCCATCGCTTGATTGATGAAGTGCGATGGATCGAAAGAGTACTGAAGCGTGACGCCCTGTTCTTTGGCCGCGCTTTCGTTGATCTTGACCAACTCCGCCTTCACCGCGTTGACGGTCGCCAGCACGTTCGCGCCGGACGCGCGGAAGACCTGCAAGCCCAGGGCCGGGTTGCCATTCTGATACGCAAAGCCTTGCGCCTTACTGCGGCCGACATGCACGTCGGCGATGTCGCCCAGATGGACCGGCTTGCCCTCACGCCACTCGAGAACGAGATTCTTCAGTGCCTCGACCGAGTAACGTCCCCTGAACTCAAGGCCGTATTGCCGTCTACCAACGTCGATCGTGCCGCCCGAAACGTCTTCGGCGCCGCTGATCTGCTGCGCCATCTTGGGGATCTGTACGCCCAACTGCGCGGCGCGCATCGGATCGAACACGATATCGATCTCGTCCGTTCCGCCGTTGGAGTTGATTTGTGCAGAACCAACGCCGGGGATCGCTTCGAGACGCGGGATGACCACGTCCTTCAGGAACTGGGTGTAGCTATTCACATCGCGCGTGTTGCCCGGAAGCTTCTGCATGAAGACGTAGAGCAGCGTCGCGTTCGAATCCTGCGTGCTCGCAAGCTGGACGAAAGGCTTCTGCGCGTCGGCGGGAAGTGGCGGCAAGCGATTGAGCCGGCCAATCACGTCGACCAGTGTGCTCTTCATGTCGGTGCCGAGCGCGAAGGTGAGCTGGACGTAACCGCCGCCGCCGTTTGCGAAGCCATCCATCTCCTGGAGGCCGGGAATGCCCTGCAGCACTTCCTCTTCCGGCTCGACGAGTTGCGATTCGACTTCGCGCGGCGTCTCCGCGCGCCAGTCGGTCTCGATGCCGATCTGCGGGCGGTCGATGTCCGGAAACAATTGAATGGGCAGGCTGTACAGCGCGAACGCGCCGAACAGGATGGTCACAGCGACGCCAACGGCGATCGCGGCCGGGCTCTTCAGTCCCGCTTTGGTCAGCGCGCGCATGGCTCCCTCCTGGAATCGCCACTCGGTCGACTGTGATCGCGACCCTAAGTGCCGGCTTCCTTGCGCGCCCCCGCGCCGGGACCACGCAACAAGCCGCCTTTAGATCGCGATTCAATGCGGCTCAAAAAAGGATATAAGGCTCACATTCCTGTGAGAAGGCATGCACAATTGCGCTGAGTGGGGCGCAGCGCGAGCGGGGCTGGCAACTAGCGGCGACAAAGGTAAAATTCCGTTCATCTAAGTCGACTGTGCGACCGTTGGAGAGTGAAGATGATTACGAACAGGCAATGGATTTACGCGCGCAAACCAACCGCCGAGGTAGGGCCGGACAATTTCGACCTACGCGAACAAGCGGTGGCTGAGCCAAAGCCGGGTGAGGTTCTTGTCCGCACCACGCTGCTTTCATTGGACCCCGCCAGCCGGGCTTGGATGCAAGGAGCGACCTATCGATCGCAACTCAATCCGGGCGACGTGATGGCCGGCTGGGGGCTTGGCGAAGTTGTTCAGTCGAACGCGAAGGGTTTCGAGCCCGGCGACCTCGTCAGCGGCGAATATGGCTGGCAGCAATATGCGGCGTTGCCGGGGCGCGCGCTGACCAAGCAAGACAAGCGACACCAGCCCGAACACATTCTTGGGGTGCTCGGCATTACCGGCCTGACAGCCTATTTCGGCATGCTCGATGTCGGTAGGCCGCGACCAGGCGAAACGGTGCTCGTATCGGGTGCGGCGGGCGCGGTGGGATCGATCGCTGGGCAAATCGCGAAAATCGCGGGATGCCGCGTGATCGGAACAACGCGCGCCGCCGATAAGTGCCGCTGGATCGTGGATGAGCTTGGGTTCGACGCCGCGATCGACTATCAAGCCGAAAATCTGGACAAAGCACTCAAGGACGCGTGTCCGAACGGGCTCGATGTTTATTTCGACAATACCGGTGGCGAGGTTCTCGCCGCCGCGCTCCGGCGCATGAATCTGTTTGGGCGCGTCTCCTGCTGCGGCGCGGTCTCTCAATACAACACTTCGACGCCCGCACCCGGACCATTTGGGGTGCCAGGCTTTCTCGTGACAAAGCGCATCCGCATGGAAGGTTTTGTGGTCATGGATTTCTACAACCGCCGCAGCCAGGCCGAAGCAGCGCTCGGCCGCTGGCTCGATGAAGGCAAGTTAAAGGCGCCCGTCCACATTGTTGAAGGCTTCGAGCAGATGCCAAATGCGCTGGCGGATATGTTCGCCGGGAAGAACCGCGGCAAGCTGATGGTTCGCGTCTGATATGGCGGAACAGACGAGTATCGTCCGCAACAACGCCGCGCAAAACCGGTTCGAGATCGAAGAGAATGGGTTGACCGCATTCGCGACCTATCGGCGCGAGGACAACACCGTCACGATTCCCCATGTGGAGGCCCCGCAGGAACTTCGGGGCAAAGGAACTGCGGGACGATTGATGGAGGGAATTGCCGTTCTTGCCCGCGAAGGCGGCCTGAAGATCGTCCCACGGTGCCCTTACGCGGTAGCATGGTTCCGTCGCCATCCAGAAGACAGCGACGTTCTGGCCTGACCGGGTGCGTTTGCCGCCGCTGTAAATACCGCTTAAACTCAGATTTCCATCGCTTGAGCAGTTTTGTGCGGTCCACCTCCTCGACCTTGTCTATTGCGCGCCTCGCCGTAACGCTGTTCGCGCTTCTGGCATTCACGCTGCAATCCTACGCGATGCAGGTGCACGTGCATGGCGCGCGTATCGCGGCTTTGCAGAAGCCTGAAGGGACGCAGAAGCCGAGCGACACGGCCCACTGCCCGATCTGCCAGGAAATCCTTCATTTCGGCCACTATGTAACACCGTCTGCGAGCACGATATTGCCGGGGCTTTTGGTCGTGCCATTCGCCGCATCCTTTGCCGAACGGATTGGCGGCAACTCATTACCATCACGCGGCTGGAACAGCCGGGCGCCCCCCTCAGCCTGATCTCCAAAAATCTGAAGACCGCCACCGGCGGCGCATGGACGGCCCATGCGCGCCGTTGCTCATTCTCTCATGGGGACAGGCTATGTACCGACTTCTATCGATTTCCATTGCCGCCATACTGTTCGCTGCCGCTCCGGTGGCGGCTGACGAGGCTTCGGACCTTGCCGCAATCAAGACGCAACTCGGAGCGATGCAGCGCGAATACGACAGCAAGATCCATTCACTCGAAGTAAGGCTCGCGAAAGCCGAGGCCGAGGCGAAAGCAGCAAAGCTCGCCGCAGCCCGTGTGGCAAAGCCAGTTGCCGTTGCGGAGGCACATCGCGAAAAGCCGCTGCAGGAAACTGCACAAGCCCAGCCCGCGTCCGAACCGGTCACAGGCGATCAAACGCCGGACAGCGCCCCGCAGTCTGTCGCCGACAACACCCCGCCACCTCCTCCGTCCGCGCCGGCTTCCAACAATGCTTTCAATCCGGGGATCGCTGCGGTGTTGAACGGCTTCTACGTTGCCGCGTCGCGCGATACGCAGAAGCAGCAGATTCGTGGGTTCGCCACGGGCGACGAAGCCGGTTTACCGCCACGCGGGTTCTCGATCGGAGAATCCGAAGTGTCGCTCGCGGCGAACATCGATCCGCACCTCTCCGGTTTCCTCGATTTCTCCATGCAGGACGACAACAGTCTTTCGGTTGAGGAAGCGTATATCCAGACCAAGGACCTTCCCTGGGGACTGTCTCTCAAGGCTGGCCGCTTCCTGTCAGGGATCGGCTATCTCAACGAGCGTCATTCGCACGACTGGGCATTCTCTGACGCGCCGTTGCCTTATCGGGCATTCCTGAATTCGCAGTATGGCGACGATGGATTGCAGGTGCGCTGGCTCGCACCGACCGATCAGTTCCTGGAGTTCGGCGCGGAGATTTTCCGCGGCGATGCCTATCCGGCCGATGGCGCGTCGCATACCGGTCAGGGAACGATCTCGGCGTTCATGCATACCGGCGACGACATCAACAACAGCAGTTCCTATCTCGCGGCGCTGTCTTATCTGCACACCCGCGCCGAGAATCGCGATACCGATGGCCATCTCTTCACGGGCAACGACGACCTCGGCATCGCGAGCTTCGTCTACAAATGGGCGCCGGGCGGCAATTCCACGGTCAATAATCTCACGCTGTCGAGCGAGATGTTCTATGGCCGCGAGGCTGGGTTCTATGACGGGATCGGAGAGTCTCAGGACCGCTGGGGCTGGTACGCGCAAGGCGTCTACCAGTTTATGCCGCAATGGAGCTTGGGCCTGCGCTATTCCGGTTTGAGCAGCTCCGACCCCGAGCCTGCGCTATCGGGAAGCCTGCTCGACGATTTTGGGCATTCGCCAAGCGCCGAAACCGCGCTCCTCGAATACGACACCAGCGAGTTCGGCCGCTTCCGGATGCAATACACGCATGACCAAAGCGACCTGAAACCCAACGACGAAATCCTCTTCCAATACACCGTCATCTACGGGCCCCACGGCGCCCATCGCTACTGAAGGAGAATTCGATGCGTAAAATTCTGTTCGGCGCAGCGCTCGCGGGCCTCGCCTTCGCAACGCCTGCCAGTGCAAATCTGGGTGTCTTCGCATGCGAACCCGAATGGGGTGCGCTGTCGAGCGAACTCGGCGGCGACAAGGTCAGCGTCTACAATGCCACGACCGGCGCGCAGGACCCGCATCAGATCCAGGCCCGGCCCAGCCTGATTGCGAAAGCACGCACGGCCGATATCACGGTCTGTGATGGCGCAGAGCTCGAGATCGGCTGGCTTCCGATGATCCTGCAGCAGGCAGGCAATTCAAAGATCGCGGTCGGTCAGCCGGGTGCGTTCGACGCGACGACCTATGTCCGCCTCCTCGAACAGCCCTCTCGCCTCGATCGCGCCGAAGGCGATATCCACGCGGCCGGCAATCCGCACATCCAGACCGATCCGCGGATGATCGTTCCGGTCGCGAAAGCGCTTGCGGCCCGCTTCGCTCAGATCGACAGCGCCAATGCGGCTTACTATGCCGCGCGCGAAGCCGATTTCGAAAAGCGCTGGACCGTGGCTATCGCAAAATGGACAGCACAGGCAGCGCCGCTGAAAGGCGTGAACATCGCGGTTCAGCATCACGCCTGGATTTACATGGAGAACTGGCTCGGCCTGCATGAAGTCGTGCCGCTGGAGCCGAAGCCCGGCGTGCCGCCGTCAAGCGGCTATCTCGCCGAGGTGCTGCAGAAGCTCCAGGCAACGCCCGCGAAATTCACCATTCGCGCGGCTTACGAGGACGACAGGCCGTCAGCCTTCATCTCCGAACACGCCAACATCCCGGCCGTTACACTTCCCTTTACCGTCGGTGGTACGGACGGTGCCAAGGATCTGTTCTCGCTCTACCAGGACACCGTTAACCGCCTGCTCGCTGGATTGAAGAAATGATCGTTGGAAATCTCGAACTCTCGATTCTTTTTCCGGCGTTCCTTGCCGGTCTTCTTGTGCTCGCGACGCATGTTCCCTTGGGCCAACAGGTTCTCAATCGCGGGATCGTCTTCATCGATCTTGCGATCGCGCAGGTGGCGGGCCTTGGTGTTACCGCCGCCGACGCTTTCGGGTTCGAGCCCGAAGGTTGGCGCGTGCAAGTCGCGGCCGTCGGCGCAGCGCTTATTGGCGCGCTGGTGCTCACCTGGACCGAGAAGAAATGGCCCGAGGTCCAGGAAGCCCTGATCGGCGTGCTCTTCGTTGTGGCGGCGTGTGTCGAGCTTCTGATCCTCGCGAACAATCCCCATGGCGGCGAGCATCTCAAGGACCTGCTCGTTGGCCAGATCCTGTGGGTTTCGACGAAAAGCCTCCTGCCAGTCGCGATACTCTACGCACTGGCGCTTGTGGCCTGGTTCGGGCTGCGCGCGCGGCTGGGGCACGCGGGTTTCTATCTCCTGTTTGCGCTGGTCGTGACCCAATCGGTGCAACTCGTTGGAATCTATCTGGTTTTCACGAGCCTGATCGTGCCGGCGCTGGCCGCCAAACGGTTCGCCGAACGCTACCGGCTGGCGATCGGTTATGGCGTCGGGCTGATTGGCTATGTGCTGGGCCTGGTTGCGTCTTCGCTGTTCGACCTTCCGACCGGTGCGGTCATCGTGGTCACGCTGCTTGTGACGTTCATCGCAGCCGTCATCGCTTCGCTCGCCGTACCGGCCAGCTGGCGCGCGGCGACGGCGTGAGGTTCAGGGAACAAACGCGCGAGACACCCATGCGCTGACAAGCGCCGCCAGACCGGTGACGAAGCTGCCCCATACGATGTCCATCGCAAGCAGCTTCACCGTCCACGCTTTCAAGGTGGCCATGTTCGTCATGTCGTATGTCATATAGGCCATGAAGCCGAAGAGAAGGCCGAGCCCGGGTGCCATCGCGAGCGATTTACTGCGCAGTGCTGGATCGACGGCAAAAACGACAAGGCCCACCGCAAAGAGAACGTAGAACAAGATAACCGGCGTCCATAGGAGGCTCTCGCGCATCGTGGGCCCAAGGGCAGGCTTGACCACGGCCTGCCCGAACCATCCCAGCCACAGCGCGTCCCCGATCACCAGAACCGCGAGCGCAACGCCATATCGGACGAGATGCGCGGCCATCATCAGTAAAGGTTGCCCGCGAGCGTCTGGATCATGCGTGCGATGCGCCCATGAAGCTGCATCGGCGCATCGGCGCTGATCACGCAGAGGCATTCCGACTGCGCCGTCACCGCTGGTGCGTGAGAAAGACTGTCATCGGCTTCCTCAAAATCGCCCTGCGCGAACGCTCCCGCGCCATCGCAAAAGCTGCCATGGAGCACTGCCGTGTACTCGCGTCCCCGATGCGTGTGCTCCGGAAGCACGGTGTTTTCTTTTGCGTAGACGAAATAGGTGCGCCTCTGAGACTCCGCCGGAAAGCGCACAGGCGCGAACCAGATGCTCGGCGTCAGCCACAACTGCGAGCCGATATCCTGATCCTGCAGCGATGGCGGAATGGGAAAGCGCTTCAAAAACTCGGGCAGATTCTTAGCGGGCCGCGGCTCGAATTCGGCGCCACTATCGATCCGCGCAAAGGTCTTTGCCAGCGCATCATCTGCAAGCGCTACCGGCGCCGCAGCGAGCAGCAAAGCGCCTCCCGCGCTTTCCAACATCGCGATCTCGCGACGGCATATGTCGCAGCCGTGAAGATGGCAGGAGACGACCAGCGTCATGCCCGCCGGCAGCGCGCCGCGCGCATAGTCCGACAATACCTCCGGCGAGGGATGATGGCGGATCATTTCAACTCCTCCACCAGTCCCCGAAGACGGTTCATCGCCAGACGGATTCGCGACTTCACGGTTCCAAGAGGAATTTGCAGAACGTCCGCAATCTCCACATGCGGCCGGTCTTCGAAGAACGAGAGACGGATCACGTCGGCCTGATCCTGCGGAAGAGATTTCAATGCTACGTTCACGCGGAACTCGATTTCTGCTGAAAGAACGTCATCACTAGGTAGCGGTTGCGGCGACACGTCGTAAAAATCTTCCAGCAGTTGCGGGTCGCGCTGCCGTCGCTTCATATCGATCCTGAGATTGCGCGCGATGGTGAATATCCAAGTCACGGCCGATGCGCGCGCCGGGTCGAACAATCCGGCCTTGCGCCACACGATCAGCATCGCATCCTGTGCAAGGTCCTCGGCCTCGGCGGCCGGCGCACCGAGTCGCATGTAGAATCCCTTCAGGCGTGGCGCAAAGTGGTTGAACAGATCGGCAAAGCGCGCCCGGTCCTGCACTTGTGCGATTGCGACGACGCAGCCGGACCAGTCCGGTTCAACGATGCTTTTGCCCCCCACGACCACGGTCAACGCGTCACGGCGCTGGCGCCAGCCGTGGCGCGAGACAGGCGCAAACGGCGGATCGGCATGGTCCAGAAGCGGTCTCATGGCACCGGGATTGTACGCGACCGGCAGGAATTTGGATCATCGGCCTTCCCCAAGGACAGCCAACTTTACTCCAGCGCGCGCCCTTGCGCGACCGCCAGGTTGACCGTGATCCGGCTGCCGCAGGGCCTCGTATTGTCCTCATGGCAAGGATCGCGATCATCGGCACGGGGATATCCGGACTCTCCGCCGCCTGGCTTCTCAACCGGCACCACGACATCACGGTCTATGAAAAGGAAACAAGGGCTGGAGGCCATACCCGGACTTTGCAGGTTCGTCACGGTGACCGCACGATCCCGGTCGATACGGGTTTCATCGTCTACAACGAGCGGAACTACCCAAACCTGACGGCACTCTTCCGGCATCTCGGCGTCAAATCCCAGAAGAGCGACATGAGCTTCGCGCTGGCCATCGGCAACGGTGGGCTGGAATGGGGGGCTCGAAACCTCAACACGATCTTCGGCCAGCGGCGCAATCTGTTTCGTCCCGGATTCCTGCACCTGCTCCACGAGGTCACCCGCTTCAATGCGCAAGCGGTCGGGATGCTGAACGATTATCCGGGCCTCACACTGGGCGAATTCACGGATCGCCTTGGCATGAGCGACCGGTTCCGGCAGCTCTATCTCCTGCCGATGGCCGGAGCGATCTGGAGCTGCCCGCCACGGCAGATGCTGGCGTTCCCTGCGGAAACCTTCGTGCGCTTCTTCGCCAATCACGGGCTTCTGGCAACCACGGGCCAGCCACAGTGGTATACTGTGAGCGGCGGCGCGCAGAATTACGTCGACCGGCTCACGACGAATTTCGTATCGCAAATTCGCACTAGCTGCGCCGCCGTTGAGGTGGCGCGATCACGCCGAGGCGTTGAGGTTCTCGATCAGCTCGGCAACCGTGAACAATACGACCATGTGGTTCTGGCTTCGCATTCCAATGAGACGTTGAAGTTGTTGGCCGATGCAAGCTGGGCAGAGCGCACCGCGCTCTCCGCCATCGGCTATCAGCGCAACCGCGCGGTTCTCCATAGCAGCCCGCAATTCATGCCCCGGCAACGGCGCTGCTGGGCGAGCTGGAACTATCATTCCGACGGCTCGGGCGACGAAACTGCAATCTCCGTGACCTACTGGATGAACCGGCTGCAATCGATCGACGAACGTTATCCTCTGTTCCTGACGCTCAATCCCACACGCGAAATTCCGGCCGACCGGATTTTCGACGAGCACAATTTCGATCATCCCGTCTTCGATACGAAAGCCTTGGCCGCGCAGTTGCAGATCAAGGCGTTGCAGGGCGCCAACAATACCTGGTTCTGCGGCGCCTATATGGGTCACGGCTTCCACGAAGACGGCCTTGTCAGCGCGATGAACGTGGCGGCCGGCCTGAAAGCGTCCATTCCGTGGCTCGACCAGACAACGATCGCATGGCCGAAGCAAAATATGCCGCTGGCAAACAACGTCCCGGCGCTCGCAGCCTCCGCGGGGATTTGACCATGCAGATCGTGCCGATGCGGATTTTTCATGCACGCGCCCGGCCGAAGGAGAACGCGTTTGCCTATAACCTTTGCTATGTGACGATTTCCGGCGACGAATTCCGCGAAGGCAAAAAAAGCGCCCTCTTCTCCATCGATCGCGCAAATGTCTTCAGCCTCAGGTCCAAAGACTACGGCGACGGCCACCGCGAGACTGAAAGATGGATTCGTGATACGCTGCGACGCTTCCAGATCCACGCTGCGGATGGCCGCATCGTCCTTCTGACGCTGCCGCGCATCTTTGGATACGGCTTCAATCCCGTCAGCTTCTGGTTCTGCCACGATCGGGATGACGGATTGCGGGCCGTGATTGCCGAGGTCAATAACACGTTCGGCGAGCGGCACTCTTACCTGTGCTGTCATGCGGATCAGCGCGCCATCGGATGCCGCGATCGGTTGCGGGTGCGAAAGATTTTCTACGTCTCGCCGTTTCTGGACATTGCCGGCGAATACGATTTCGGTTTCGACTGCAAGCCGCCCGGAATGTCGGTCAATATCAACCTGATTGACGAAAAGGGCGTTGCGCTGGCGACATCCATGAGCGGCGTACCGCGCCCGCTGTCCAACCTGCGTCTGCTGGCGATTCTCGCCCTATTCCCGCTGCAAATGATCAAGGTTATCGGGCTGATCCACTGGCAGGCGCTAAAGCTCACTCTCAAAGGCGTTCCGCGCCACGCGAAACCGGCACCACCCGCGGTGCCGGTTTCGTAAACCTCAGCGCGCAGACGCAGTTTTCTGCTTGGCCTTCTCCGGCGGCAAGACGCGGATGATCGCCATCATGCCCGCGTCCTCATGATCGAGAATGTGGCAGTGATAGACGAAGTCACCGACATCCGGTCCGCGGAAATCGAGCTTCACGGTGATGCTAGGGAACGGATGCTCTGAATCGCCGTCCCAGTATCCGACCTGGAAGACGTCATAGAGCTGCTGCTTCTTGGGAGGAATTGGAATGTCATTCACCGCGGTGACCAGGAAATGAATCTGATGGATGTGGAACTCATGCAACTCCTCAGTCCGGTTCTCGATTCGCCATTCCTCAACGGCACCCTGATTCGTGATGATGGCCGGGGGAAGGTTGGGATCGAACAACGTCTCCTTCTGGCCGTCGACGGTGATGAAGAAGTCGGCGTTCTCCGACCCGTGACCGAAGCTCCTGAAATACTCGGAGAAATAGAGGTCGCGATGCGCCGTGACTGCCGCTTTTGCGAGATCGCTGAAGCGCATCTTACGGGCCGGACCGGTCTGCGTCAGCAGACTCAGTTTGGCCGGCGACGCCGTGGCCTGAATATCGGCGAGTGAACGTTTGGGATTGTTGTCGGACGCGGGGCCGCCATCAATCCCCAGCGTAACGAGTTGTGCCTTCTGAACGGAATCGGAAGGCGCCGCCACAATGAATTCTGCACGTGAGGATGGCGGCAGTATGATATCCGCGCGGGTAATAAGCGTGCCCTGCTGCCTTCCATCTTTCGATCCGGTCGGTACACCGTCTAGCGCGGCGATTTGAAGAGGCTGCGCCACGCCATCGTATACGACCTGGATGTCCATGATCGTGTTGGCGCCGGCGTTCACGACACGCCAGAACTCCTGCGTGCCCTTCTGCATCTTGATGACGGCAGGCGTGTAGTTAGGATAGTTGATCGGAACGTAGTTCACCGAAACGTCCCAGTTTGGAGCCGGGGTTGGGGTTATGGGCCCCCCTGCCAGCTGCTGATCGCGCAAAATGAGATAGCGCTGGGGCAATCCTGCGACCGCCGGCTGAACATTGGCGATTCCTTCGACCTCGATCGCGCCGGTCGCTCCGCCCTGCAACATCATGGAAGACGTGCCGTGGACATGGGGATGATACCAGTAGAGCCCCGGCGGCTCGTCCTTCGGAATGTGAAGCGTGTAGCGGAACGTCTCGCCCGGGTTCACAAGCGTGTGGATCACTTCGTCGCTGTGGCAGCGAGGAGACGTGTTCGTCCCGTGGAAGTGCATGTTGACCGTAGCCGCCGTCATTGTGGTGCTGCCACAGGCCGTCGCAGGCGTGAGCATGGTCTCCGAGGGTGCACCCGGGATGTTCTGAATCATGTTAGTCAGCGTGATATTGATCGTGTCGCCCGGATTGACGTGCAGCGTGGGCGATTCGACGCCATCTGCGGTGACGAAGCAGAACAGCGTCCGTCCCAGATCGTCCACGGAGGTAAAGTAATTCAATTGAACGTTGATCGCGCCGTTGGTGCTGTAGATGTCCGGAGGCGGCAACACCTCGCTCTGCGGAGCGGGCCGCGGGCAGACGCCGCCGTCCGCTAGGGCAGCAGACGGCAACAGCGAACAAAGGCATAGTGCGAACAAGACAGCTTGAAAGACAACTCTCGTCACGACGGATTCCCCCGTTGGCTATCTGCGTTCCAAATGTGTCCTAAGGATTGAAAATGACACTAATTAGCAGTCCAAGGGAAGAGACTCTTTCTTTTATTTTATTCGCCATTTTCGTCTCGGTTGTTGCGGGGGTTCTGGCAATCCTGGTCATCCGCAAATTGACTCAATCAAACAAGATTCCCTTTGCCATGGTGATCGCGGCAACCCTCCTTTTGGACATTTGGGCCGCGCTGGTCGTTCCTCATGGATTGCTGTTGGCGGCGACCTGCGCGCTTGCATGGGCCCTCTTGGTGCTTTCGGCCGTCGATGCAGCCATATTCCGTTTGCCAGACATTGTGACCTTGCCGCTTCTGGCGCTGGGTTTGGGGGTATCGTGGCTCCTGCCGGACAAGGACCTTGCCGGGCATGCGATCGGCGCGCTGTGCGGGGCGGCAGCATTTTTTCTCATCGCAGAAATCTATCGCCGGACACGCGGACGCGATGGGCTGGGAATGGGCGATGTAAAGCTCGCTGGAGTGGCGGGCGCGTGGCTCGGCTGGCAGGCGCTGCCCTCGATGGTGTTGCTGGCCTGCTCCGCGGGGCTGGTTTGGGTGGGCATCGGCGTGATCAGGCGCGGCAAAGCCGTTCTTGAAGAACGCATACCCTTCGGCGTTGCGCTCTGCTTCGGGATCTGGATCGTCTGGCTTTATGGGCCGCTTGAGATTTTTTGAATTGATCAGTCCAGAAAACGATACCAGTACGGATCGGCCGCATTGCCCGTCAATTCGACGATCGCCGTGCGTTTCAGGTAGGCCCCGTTGGCACGGGCTTCGACCCGGACGGTGAGGGTCCGGCCCGTGAGGTTTGCCTTCTGAAGCGTCTGCGGAACCGGAGCCTGTCCTGCCAATTGCGCCCGGCGCGCGATCACCTCCGGCGAATTCGCGGCCACCTCCCCCAGAACCTGGAGCGCAAGGACTTGCGCGGTGGATTCGCTGAAGCCGCCGCTTTCGCCAAAGAAAACGGTCAATGAGGGAGCGACTTGCGCATACAGCGCATCGTCCATACCGCGGATCATGCGCAGCTCGCTGACCGTTCGATAACCGCCGTTGCGCGGCTTGTAATTGAATTGCGCATAGGCTGGCGCCTCCGCCCCGTTCGGACGTGCCGAATTATCGGTGTCTTCCCAGTCTTCGAAAGAGTCGGTCAGCGTGTCGAGCCTGCTGCCGGAGACCCCGGCGGAGGCAAAAAGCTGCCGGGCCTCCTCCTCGATGATTCCGTTGATCGGAATCTTGCCCCGCTCGTCCTCCACTGTGATCGTGAGGCCGATGCCGTTGAATTGCGCGATCCGGGGCCGCCCATCGATGCCCCAACGTTGGTTGATATCGGTCGTGGCTAGACCGGCGATCGCAACGGCAAGCCCGGCGTTGCAGGCCGCCGTGAGCTTTGCCCGTTCGGCTTCACCGCGCACCTCAGCAAGCACACCGCGGTTCTGTGCGAGCAGTTCGAATGCGATGAGCCCGAACGCGGCGATACCGACGATCGCCGCGATCATGGCATAGCCACGCTCGCGGCTTCTTCTCAATGGATCATGCCCCTTGGAGGCGCAGGTGGAGCGACGGTGCCGATCTTCTCTTTGAGCTCCTCGGTGATCGATGTTGCATCCTGCGCGCTGCGGATCACACGCGGGGTCAGCAGCACCAGAAGTTCGGTGCGGTCGTCATTGTTATCGGTCGAGCCGAAAAGAGCGCCCAGATACGGTATCTGCGACAGATAAGGTATGCCATCGCGGCCGTGGCTGTTGGTGTCCTTGATCAGGCCGCCCAGCGCGATGGTCTGTCCATCGTGTACGGCGATGGAACTGGTGAATTTCCGGTCCTCGATCGTCGGCGTGGTGTTGCCGCTGCCGCCTGTTCCTGGTTTTACGTCGCTGACCTCCTGCATGATGTCGAGAAGCACAAGCCCACTATCGTTGACTCTCGGTGTCACGGTCAGGATCACACCCGTCGGCAGATACTGGATGGACTCGGCCACTGAGGGGTCGCCGACGCCGCTGGAGGTTAGGGATCCGGTCGACACGGGCACTTGGTCGCCGACCTGAAGGGACGCCGTGTGATTGTTCAGCACCATCACCTTCGGCGCCGAAATAACTTTGACCGTTGTGATGGTCTGCAGCGCGTTCAAGGTCGCGGTGATTTCGTTTCCACTGCTCACAATGTAGTTGAAGCCGGGAAAGATGGGCTTTGGCGCAGAAGCAGTAGTATTTTCCGTGAACCCCACCGAACCGATGCCGGTGTTAAGCAGCCACTGTACGCCGAACTGCAGCTCTTTCGTCAGCGACACTTCGGTGATGGCGGCTTCCAGAACGACCTGCAGCGGCGCCGCGTCGAGCTTGTGAAGCGCGTCCGCGATGATGCCGTACTGGCGGGGCGTGCCGTAGACAACGATCGCATTGTTGGTCTCGTCGGAGCTCACGCTGATCGGGGAACCGCCGCCGGGCAACTGAAGCGTCTGTGCAACGTTCTGCGGCTGCGAATTCGGGCTGCCGGGCATACTGCCGCCGGGGCCGAAGCTATCGTTCGACTGCGAACCCTGGGTTCCGGACGCCTGGTAGCCGCCTTGACCGAAGCTGGTGCCGCCGCCCAGCCCTCCGCTACCGCCGAGACCACCGCCGCCGAAACCCGACTGGCCTTGCGACGTTCCCTGAAACGACGACTGCATGGAGCCGATCTGCGATGCCTGGCCCGTGGCTCCAAGATTCGGTGCCGTGGGATGCGCCGCCGCACCGGACGCCGAGCCCCCGCCGCCAAAGGCGTTGATCAGAACCGTCGCCAGATCGGCGGCCCTGCCGTTCTGCACATGATATACGAAAAGCTTGCGCTCGTTGTCTCCGCCTTCGCGATCGAGCACGCGCATCCACTTCTTCAGATCGTCGAGATATTGCGGCTGCGGGGAGATCGCGAGGATACCGTTGAGCCGATCGATGAGGACGAGCTTCACCAACCCCTGTGTCGGCGAACCTTGCGTGTTCACGATGGCATCGAGCTCCGGCTGGAGCATATGCACGTCCGTGCGCTCGGGCACGAGAAGGGCGAACGACATGCCGCGCAGCCAGTTGACGTCGAACTGCTTGATGAGTTCGCGCATCGCATTGCGCTGATCGGCCGTACCGGTGATCAGAACGATGTTGCGGCCCGGATCCGCCTGGGCAATCGAATTCTCAGGCACCAGCGGATCGAGGAGCTTCTTCAGTTCGACGGCGTTCACATAACGCAGCGTGATCGCTTCGCTTCCGTAGCCCGGCTCACTGGCATTCAACAATTGCGGCTGACGCTTGGCCTTGTCGATCGGGATGATCGTATAGACGCTGCCTTTGCGGATAAGACCCAGATGGGCGGCACTCAACGATTCTTCGAGGATCGGCAGTACATCGACGCGCGCCACCGGCGAGGCAGTCTGCACGGTGACGGAACCGGTGGCCGACGGATCGACCGCGTAATTCAGCCCCAGTATGTCGCCGAGAATGGCCTTCGCGACTTCATGGACGTCGGCGTTCGGAAAATTCAGCGTGACATCGTTGGGCAGCGTATTTCCCGTCAAAGGACGATGCGGCGCCGTGAATATCTGCGTGCCCGGATATACGGCAGACGTATCTGTTCCCTGCTTGGGTGCAGGCGGCGGTCCATCCGCCAAAGCGGCGTCCGTTTGCAAGAGCGCGCAGAGCGCGGCGACAATCAAGTGGCGATTCATCTGTCTCTCACTCGTCGTCGTCGTCGCTGTCGTCGCTGCTGTCACTCTGCGAATTCGAGCTGCTACCGGAGCCCATCTTCGTGGTGCCCCCAGCAGCCTTCGGCGCAGTGATGTCAACAGTTAACGAACGACGTTCCCCATTACGATCGAAGGTCAGCTCCGTCGGCGCGATGGATACAAGCTTCCACCCGTCTATGTCCTCGCCAATCTTCACGCGCGAGATCGTTCCGTCGGAATCGCGCAGCAGCGCGGCCGCGGCAATCTTTCCCCGGATCGCGGTGCCCAACACCTCCACGCCGCTCAGATTGCCGGCAGTGTCCGCCTCGGCCGGCGGCGGCGCGCGATCTGGCGCAAAAATGGGATGAGCCATCACGGCCGGATAGGTCTTTGCTGCGACCGGAGCGGCATCGGCCTCTTCAACGGGGTGCGCGGCAACCTTGGGCCGCTCTGGCAGGGCCGAGCTCGAGGGCACCGCGAGTTGCAGTACAGCGGTCAAGACCAGGACAGTCGCGGCCATCGCGGGTATCAGCTCCGGATTACGATGACTGGCTTGTCCGGACGGGAGCCGAAATTTCAAGCCGGACATCCATCGTCGCGAGGTGTCCAGTTTGAACGGCCCGGTCGGCCACGACCGAAACGTATCCAACAACGACATAAGGGGCCTCATTTTCGAGCCGGTTCAAGCTCTTGTAAAGTTGACTCATTGTAAGCTGCAGATCGACGCGGACCCGAACCCAGCCCTCGGCCGGTTGCGCCGGCAATTCGGATATCGCCTGCACCGTTCCACCGGCATTGGCAACCGTTCTGTTCAGGCGCTGTTTCAGGTTTTCGACAGCCAAGACCTTGGTGGGAGCGACAATCGCATACTGCGCCTGGGTGTCTTTTTGTTCATCGGCCTTGGCGCGCCAGACCGAAATGCCGGACAGCACACGCTCGTTGCGCTGGTAGGCGGCCAGGAGATCGCTGCGCTCTTCTGCCCGTGCGAAGAAGCCGCCGATCACCGGCTGCACCAGGCCGAACCAGACGATCGCGACAATGAGAATGAGAATTCCCACGGCGACGATCTGCCTCTCGCGTGGCTGAAGCGGTCTCATTTCTGGCCGCCCATCTCGCGATCGGCGGAGAGATCGAACTGCTGCGTCGCCGCCGTCGGATCGTTGCGCGTGGTCGCGATCAGCGAATGCGCGTTGCGCAGAACGGGCGACGCTTCGAGCCGCGCGATGATGTCGGTCGAGGTCTTGCGCGCACCGGTGATATGCACGCTGCGGCCATTCCATTCGAAACGGCGAACCCAGGCATCCTGCGGCATCGCCTGCGTCACCGCCTCGAGCACGGGCAATGGCGCGCTTTCCGCCTTGCTTTTGAGAAGGGCGGCGCGGCGGGCCGCCTCATGATCGACTTTTTCGCGTGTCCGGAGCGCGACACCAACCGGTCCCTGTTGCGTTTCCACGGTTTGCCGAAGCTGATCGAGGTTGCTGGAGTCGCGATATGTCAGCAAAGCAAGATTGATGATGAGAAGCGCCGCGACGCCAATCCACCAATAGAGAGACCGGCGCTGCGCCGCATCTCCGCCACTGGCTTCCCGCATCGCGGAGAGAAAATCGAAATCATGGCCGGAGACACCACCGCGTGAAGCAGCGCCGATAGCGGCAGGCTGAAGATGGTTTGCATGGAGGCTGTCCATGAATTCGGCTACCGCAGCGCGTAGCACGACTCCGAGCGCCACCTGTTGACGGCCGCTTTCCGGGTTGCGTGTCACGATCTCCGCGTCGAAGACAACCTGTTCTGGCTGAAACGGCGTCAGCCGGTCGATGTCGAGCGCGATCATCCGCTTGACGTCGCTCATCGGCAGCAGCGGCAAATCCATTTCCCGCACCAGGACCTGATCGGCAGGCATGAGCGCCTTGATCGCGCCCCGCGGCTTGGTCTGGAGGAACTGGCCGCTTTCTTCGTCGCGATAGACAAGCGCACCGCCTCTGAACTCGGCGATATTGTGGCTGCGCCGCGTGACACGTTCGCGCCATTCCGGCGGCAGCATGGCTAGGAGCTCGTTGATCCACCACCGCCAGCCGCGCAGCAACAGCTGCACCGCCTGCTCCATATCCAAATTCAGGAGCTCTTTGGCGTTCATGCCCGCCCCCGGCATTTGCCCGTCATGACCGTGAGCACGCACATGGAATCGACCGTCGCAAAAGGTTTAACAACGAGTTCCGGCCAAGCGCGAGGATCGTCGGGCGGGAATTGTACGCGGACGCGAATTAACAACGGTAAAACGGCCACACCCCCCCACTGGTCGTGCCAGCTCGGTGCCTTGTCCGGCGGTACCACACCGTAATAGGCGATGTCGAGTTGCTGTACATTGTGTAGCAGGACCAGTTGCTCGATCCCGGCCTGAGGGTCGATCGAAAGATCGCTCGCGGAACTCAGGACAAGATCGCCATTCGAGGCCAAAGTCAGAATATATCGCATCAACCCCTGCGGCGCGTGGATGTCGCGGGGGGGCGAAAGGAAATTGACGGCTTCTGCGGTGCCGGCGAAATCCGCGTAGGTTGGGATCTTGTCGTACCGCGTCGCGGGAAAGGCGCGTTCGAGCCGGTCGCGCAGCAGCATCTGGGCACCCGAGACGGACTCGCCCGCAAGATTGGCCGCATCGGCGTGTTCCCAGACGCGACGGCCCATATTGAGACCCGAAAGCATGAGCGCACTGATAAAGCCAACGATGATGAGACTGGCCAGCATCTCGACGAGCGTATATCCGGCCGTCCGTGCAGACGCGCTCATGTGCCCCTCGCGAGCGTGAGCGATGTCAGCGTGGCAAGCGGCGCCCGGCGTGTATCTGCCACCACGACAACGACCTTGCACAACTGCCCGACGATGCTTGGAGGGATGCCGGCGTCAAAAGGCTGAATATCGACGCGCCAGTAGAAATCGCCTTCCGTGCCTTCCGTCACACCGGGCGCCGGGGAGATCAGCGGCCCTACTGCAGCGAGTTCGGATTGCGCAATCATCATCGCGGTCCGGCGCTGCTCGGCCATGCGGTTGCGCGAAGCGCTGTCGGAGATCGCGCTGAACATCGCGGCAAGGGTCATGGCGACGATGGCGGAGCCAATCATGGCTTCGACCAGTGCCTGGCCGGCGTCACTCCGGAGACTTTTCATTGCGAGCCGACCGCAACGGCGCCGGTAGCCGGATCCACGATGATCGCGTACTCCCTGCGACCCGACGACACCGTAATCGCGGCGGTCTGCACGGACCCGTCGGGATAGACCACAAGGGGCTTCGACATCTTCAATGTGATCGCTGGGGGAAGGAAACGCGACCCGCCAATCCAGTCGTACTCGTGGCCGTGGTTGGTCGCTTCCAAATCCACTTTCTGTCCGGTGCGGATCGCAGTCTCGCGCGCCACCCGGAGATCGGCCTGCAATATGCGGGTCGTTTCCTGCAGCGTCAGGATGTCGAGCGCTCGCACCATGTTGGGCACGACGATGGCCGCAATGAGCGCGGTGATTGCCAACGCAACCAGCGCTTCAAGCAAGGTGAAGCCATGGCTACCAGCTTCCGACATCCTGTGCCTCGCCGGTCCCCCCGGGCGCTTTGTCCGAACCAAGCGTGAAAACGTCGATTTCGCCGTGCTGCCCGGGAATCTGGTAGGCGTAAGCTTCGCCCCAGGGATCCTTGAGCGCGCTTTCCTTCTTCAGGTACGGCCCGTTCCAGTTCTGCGCTGTTGCCGGCGCGGTTACCAGCGCTTGCAGCCCTTCCTGCGCCGTCGGGTAGCGGCCGACATCGAGCCGGTACAACTCCAGCGCCGCCATGACGTTCTGGATCTGCACGTGTGCGGTCTGCGTGCGAGACGTACCGAGATATCTGATCACCTGCGGCGCGATGATGGCCGCAAGCATGCCCATGATCGCCAGAACGACCAGGAGTTCGAGAAGGGTAAAGCCGCTGTCGCGACGAAGCCGTTTGATTGTGATCATGGTCCTACCGCAAGATCGTTGAAGCCCATAATAGCAGACATAATGGAAGCGATGACGGTGGCCACAATAGCCCCCATCGCCACCGTGATGGTCGGTGTAAGGACAGTTATCATTCTTTGGATCGCCGTGCGCACGTCGCGATCGAGGACGTCCGCGAGCCGGGAGAGCATCAGACCCAGCTGCGCGGTTTCCTCGCCGGTGCGCAGAAAGCTCAGCGCCATGGGGGGAAACACACCCGTCGCCGCCAACGGATTGGACAGGCCGCCGCCCTGGCGCAAGCCGGCGGAAACCCGATCGACCGCTTCTCCCATGTGCTTGTTCACGAGTGAGCGTTGCGCAATCTGGAGCGCGGATGCGAGAGGCACGCCGCCATCGAGCAGGCTGCCGAGTGTGCGGGCAAACCGTGCGGTTTCGGCATTTCGAATGATGCTACCGATCACCGGCGCCCGTAAGAGCTGACGATCGACGATGCGCCTCACGGACGGCTGGCGGAGCCAGCGCATCGTGAGATACACGGCAACGCCGATGAGGATGATCGCAACCAAACCGTAGTTTTTTACAGCATGACTTGCAGCCATGACCATTTGCGTCATGAACGGAAGCTTGGATCCGGTATCCGAGAAGAGTTCCTCGAATTGCGGCACGACGAACAGCAGCATCAAAAGGATCACGCTGGTCGCAATAACGATCAGCATGATGGGGTAGACCATCGACGACGTGATTGTCTGACGCAGCGTCTCTGCGCGTTCCATGGTCTCGGCCAGCCTCGAGAGGCTCTCATCCAGCTTGCCGCTCGCCTCGCCGGCTTCCGTCATCGCGGACGCCATCGGGGAGAATGCGCCGTTGCTTTCCTGCATGGCACGCGCGAGCGATGCGCCGTGCCGCACGCGATCGCGCAATTTCGCAAATATGGCTTTTACAACGGGGCGCGTGAGGTTCTCGACGCACACGGCGAGCGCCCGATCCAGGGCCAGGCCGGCGTTCAGCAGCACCGAAAGTTCTCCGATCGCGTTGACGATCCCGCGCCGGGTGGGCGTATTCAGGCGCACAGCGGGTGCGTCGTCATCGGCCTTGGTCTTCGTCTCGACCGTCTCGATCGGCATCAAGCCAAGCCGCTTCACGCGCTCGATCGCATCGGCGCGTGAATTGCCTTCGAGAACACCCGATTTCAGTACACCCGCCGCCGTCGCCGCGCGATATCGATAGGTCGCCATCGTCAGACCTCGCGCGTCGCTCGAAGGACTTCTTCGATGGTGGTAAGCCCTTTTTGCGATTTCAGCAGGCCGTCGGCCAGCATCGTGCGCATGCCATGTGCCACGGCCGAGCGCTGAACTGCCCTCGCCTCACCGCGTGCCAGAATGATGCCGGATATCTCCTCATCGACCGGCAGCAATTCCATAACCGATAGCCGTCCCCTGAAACCGGTATGCCCACAGGCGTCGCATCCCTTCGGACGATAGAGCTGCGTGACGCCGCTCACATCGGTTCCCGGCAGCAGGCTCTCCAGGAATGCCTGCGTCGGCTCATAAGCTTCGCGGCATTTGGGACAAAGGCGGCGAACCAGCCGCTGGGCAAGCACGGCGTTGAGTGTCGAGGTAATCAGGAACGGTTCGACACCCATGTCGATCAGACGCGTCACCGACGCGGCGGCGCTGTTGGTATGAAGGGTCGACAAGATCGTGTGGCCGGTCAGCGCGGACTGAATTGCCACTTCGGCCGTCTCGAGGTCGCGGATTTCGCCCACCATCATCACGTCCGGGTCCTGGCGCAGGAACGAGCGCAACGCGGCGGCGAAGGTCAGTCCGATCTGAGGTTTCACCTGTGTCTGGTTGATGCCGGCGAGGCGATATTCGATCGGGTCCTCAATGGTGAGGATCTTGCGGTCCGGAGAATTGATCGCTGCCAGCGATGCATAGAGCGTCGTGGTCTTGCCGCTGCCGGTCGGGCCCGTCACCAGGACGATGCCGTGCGGCTGCCTCAGCACGTGGAGGAATTTCTCCAGAATATCGTCCTCGAACCCGAGCGCCTTGAAGTCAAGCGACAAATTCGAGCGGTCGAGAATACGCATCACCACGCTCTCGCCATGAATCGTCGGCGAAGTGGCGATACGCAGATCGATTTCATGGCCACGCACGGCGACACGCATGCGGCCGTCCTGCGGCAGGCGGCGCTCCGCGATATCGAGCGATGCCATGACCTTGATACGCGAAACCAGCGGCAGTTTGAGATGCGCGGGCAAGTTTTCGACGTCTATCAGCGCGCCGTCAACGCGATAGCGCACGCGAACGCCATCTTCGGCCGGCTCGATATGGATGTCCGAGGCACGGGCCTCGGAGGCGCGCGCAATCAGATTGTTCACCGTGCGAACCACCGGCGCGTCGCTCGCGAGATCCTTGAGCCGCTCGACATCCGCTTCGTCGACGGATTCTTCGTCGGACTGGGCCTGGGCGGCGGCGCCATAAAGCCTGTCCAATGCCGCCTCGACGTCATTGGCTTTGGCGATCTTGGGGCAGATCTTGCGCCGGAGCGCGAATCCCAACGCTTCGATGGGATAGGGATCGAGCGGGTCGATCAGCGCCACGTCGACCGTCTCATCCGTGTGGGCAATCGGGACGGCCTTCACATCGCGCAGGAAACGCGAGGATACCGCGTCGACCAGAATCGGCTCGGCCGGAAAATCGCTGCTGGAAGCAATGGGAAGGCCGGTTTCTTTGGCGATGGCGCTTGCGAGCGTCTGCTCCGCGATCATGCCTAGCCGGGTGAGCACGGAATCGAGGCGCTCGCCCGTTTCCGCCTGGATAAGGCGGGCACGGGACAACGTCTCCTGGGCAACAAGTCCACGTTCCAAGATGAGCTGATCCAGCCGCATCGCTCTGTCGTTCACTTTCGTGTTTACCTATCCACCCTATGTCGCAGCATCGCAAAACGCTACGACCCGAACCGGCGCGTTGACCCGTCCTGGACCCCAAGAGTATCAGGCGACAAGATGTTAAAAGCCTTTAATATCAATTAGATTCCCGCCGCGTCCAGACATTTCGGCACTTTTTGGACGCGTCCGGATCGATCTTCGACACCCATGAAGGCTTCGTCGGCGGTTGGAACTGAGCGGCCGAAACGAAATTAAATTATCGTCAGCGTCTGCGACCGGGTGTTCCCCTATCTCAGCCGTGCACACCGAGCCAACGGTCGACGTCCGGAAGGCGTTTGGTCCGCACCTCGACAGCGAGCGCGATGGCGCTCTCGGCCTTGACCGCGCTGCCGCGTGCCGTCTCGGGAATGTGCGCCTGTGCGAATGCCTTCAGCTTCTCGATCATCGCCGCATCGTGCGAGCCCGATGCGATGCCCGCCGCGTATTGATTGCGGCTATCAGCCTCCAGCCAGGAATTCACCAGAGCAAGATGCGCGTTCACGAAATCGAACGCCATTTCAGGATAACGCGCACCCACCTGCGCGATGATATCCGGCCTCGTGGTAACCGCAGCTTCTTCGGTCAGCGCCAGGTTCAGCGCACGCTGTGCCAATCCCTTGTCGCGCGCGGCGCCCAAAAGTGCATAGAGCTCTTGCTTGGCGAGCGTGCTTTTTTCCTGCTTCGCCAAAGTGTGTATCTCGTCCCATTCGGTGCCAGTCGCATGGAGCGCCACAATGGCCAGCATCGAGCGGCGCGTTTCGGGCGGCACGTGTGACGGGTCCTTGATATAGGCCGCAAAGCGCTTTCGGGCCTCCGCCAGCACGGCCGGATCGTCGAATTGGCTAAGAGCCTCGAGCTGCGACGCCCGCAATAACGCGACATTATCGCGCTCTTTCGGCTTCGCGTCCCAACCCACCGCCGCAAAAAGCGGATTCAGAAGCTTCCGGCCGAACGCACGGAATGCGCTTTGTCCGGGAAGATCGTTGTAGAGCGTATCGATGCCCTGCAATTTGCCAGCAAGAGCATTCTGAACCTCCACATCCATTTTGGCGTCGGCTTGAGCTGCCAGGCTGAGAAAATCGGTCAGCGGTTCGTAGCCGGAATAGCCCAGCGCCCGGCTGTCGTTCACCACACCAAGCTGGTTCTCGGCAGACAATCCGCGAAAATGCGTTCCGACCGACTTGAGCAATGCCGGGTCATAAAGCGTGCGGAAATATCCCGCCTGCCCTTCATTGACCATCACTCCGGCTCGGCCCGCAATTTCCACGGGCGCAGAACGCTGAACAACACCGCGCCAGATATTCTTGCCGTCGAGCGGACGCTCAAGCACGGGCACGCGCCACGAAGACGCCGCGCTCCCCGTGCCGTCGGCAGAAAAACAATCCTGCGAGAGACGCACGCCGCCTTTGGAAGGTGCCACACGAATGAGCGGCACACCGGGCTGCAGCGTGAAATCATGCGCGATCGCGGTGACGGGCTGTGGCGAGGTTTTGTCGAGTTCGCGCCAGAGATCGTCCGTCACCGTGTTTCCGTAGGCGTGGGCCTTGATGTAGTTGCGGACACCGGCGCGAAAAGCGTCCGCTCCAACGTAGTTCTCGAGCATGCGGATGACCGCCTGCCCCTTGGAGTAGGTGATGGAATCGAACGCCTCATTGGCCTGCAAGACATCGACAATGTGCTGAACAATCGGATGGGTACCGGAGCGCGCATCGAGTCGCATGGCCCCTTCCTTCGCATCCTGGGAGTCGAGCCAGACCTTCCATTCGGGATGGAATTGATCGGTCGCCTTCAATTCCATCCACGACGCGAAGCCTTCGTTCAGCCAGAGATCGTCCCACCAGTCCATTGTGACCAGATCGCCGAACCATTGATGCGCCATCTCGTGAGCGACGGTGATGTAGACGGCGCGCTTGTCGGATTCGGTGGACGTCGCGGAATCGATTTCGAGCGCACGCTCGAAATAGAAGATCGCGCCCCAGTTCTCCATGGCGCTGAAAAACTGGCTCGAGCCTGGAGCCCCGATCAGGTCAAGCTTCGGCAGCGGGTATTTCACGCCGAAATAGTCTTCGTAAAAGGACAAGATGTGGGCGGCGGCATCGAGCGCGTACCCAGCTTTGCCAGTGTCTCCGCGCTTGACGATCACGCCGATATCGACGCCGTTCACTTTGCGCGCGACACGCTCGAAATCTCCCAGGCCGAAAAACAGGAGATACGAGGACATCTTCGGCGAGGTGGCGAACGTCACGCGTTTCAGCCCGCCGCTCAGGTTCTGCGTGGTCGCGATCGGCGTATTGGACAGCGCCATTTCGTCGGCGGGCACCGTCGCGGTGAGCGTAAAGGTCGCTTTCCGGTTGGGCTCGTCCCAGGAGGGGATGAACCGCCTGGCATCGGAATTCTCGAACTGCGTGAAAAGCGCGCGCTTCTTGCCGTTCGCCGCACCGTAGTCGAGCGCGAACAGCCCCGCCGCCTGCTGGTTGATCTTGCCGCGGTAACCGATGTTGAGCACGTGTGGGCCCGCAGCGACGTCACCCGCGAATGTCAGCGTCGCCGTCTCTTCCTTTACGTCATAGGTGATCTTTGGCGCGGCCGCCGCACCGGACAGCGAAACATGATCGAATGCGAGGTCGGCGGAATTCAGCTTTATGGTTCGCGTGGCCTTGGCGATCTTAACTCCGATTTTCACCGAGCCCGTGAATGTCAGGTGTGGAGCGTCGGTCGTGATTGCGATGTCGTAATGATCGGGAACCACATCCTGTGGGAGAACGATGCGTTGCACCGCGTTCGCGCCACCAGCCATCGATACCGATGCGAGCAGAAGTCCGGCGATCATCAAGGACTTCATGACACTTTCCTCCCCGCCACCCGGATATACCGCAGGATCGCTCGGCGGCGCCGATCACGATCGGGTTATCCGGATCGCGCGTTGTTTTCTGGCGATAGATGTCGATCGACGGACGTCAGGTGAGACTCGCAAATTCAAACCGGTATTCTTTCCGGCCGTAGTCGATAACGACCTGGGCGAATTGGCGCAAGAGATCGATGCCTACGAATAGCGCCGGCCGTTGAGCCAGGTCCCAAAGATCGAAGATCTGCAGATCGGCAATGATCAGACCATCGTCTCTGAATGCGAAATCGCCGAGCTGCACGCGTTCGACGCGCGTGACCCGGCCCGTGACGAAGCCGCCGGTGACGCCGCTCAACTGCGCCGTTTCAGGCCGGTTGTAGGATGGACTTCGCTCCAGCAGTGCGTTCAGCAACGCCGTATTGCCGACGGAAACTTCCGCGCCGGAATCAATGAACGCCGAGGCATATACGCCGTCGACCCGGCAATCGAACGCGCGCAGCCGGCCCGATTGTCCCTGGACCGGTATCACGGTTTCATCCGGCCTGACGACACTGACGCCCAGAAGGCGCCGCGGCGGGGTGACGGTCAGTTTCCGATGCCGAAAATCGAAAGCCACGCGGCGCTTGTCCAAAGCGTTGAGACCGAGATAGCCATCGGCCTCGAGCCACTGACGCGCAAGAACGGGGGCCTCCAGGGTGCCCACGGCTTCGGTGCCGAATTTCAGATCGTCCAGGCGCACGGTTTCCGCTTCGACACTGCGCGCTATTCCTTGCACCGATACTTTCGCACCGCGCGCCAGTCCAAGTCCTGCCGCGACATCGTCGGCGATAACGGTTCGATCCGCACCGGTATCGACCACGAATTGAAACGGACCATGACCCGCGATGTGAACCGGAACGGTCAGGCGGTTGCCGGAACCGCGATCTCCAAGCACATCGGATGACACCGGTTCCGGATCGACGCGCACGCCAAGAGGCGCCATGCCGAACATGGCCGTCGAGCCGGCAAGAAATCGCCGGCGGGAGAACCTGTCGAAGGACACAGCGGCCACCTCGATTCTTTCGGCGTTTCCGCTTTGGGTGGAGGACAATAACATCTTAGCGGGGACGGCAGCGACCCGTCTGCCCATCACATTTCGCGGCGCAGGAAGAATGCGTTCAGCCGGCTATTCGGCCACCTCGTACATCCCGTCGAGCCATGCAACGATCTCCCGGGCCGCTGGATGCCCAAAACCCGCATATCGGCTGCGCAGACGTGCCGCCGCTTCCCCCAGGCGGATGCGTCCCGAGTCCTGGAGCAGCAACAAATCTTCCCGGATCAGATGTCCGAGCGGCGCGCCAGCCACCGCCGTTGCAGCATCGGCCAGTGCGCGTCCGTATTCATAGTCTTCGCCCAGTTGATAACTCCGTGAAAGCGTGAGAGCGGGAATCCGGCTCAACACCGGTTGGAGCATCGGATTGACGGCGTGTGCGGCAATGTAATCGGCCGCTTTCGCTGGCCGGCCGGTGAATGCGCGCAGATGGAGATGCTGCGACATGCGTTTGCCGTCGTTCACGGGGTAGTTATCCCACAACACCGGCTTGCGCCCGAGAAGGCGGCAGATGCGTTTCAGATGGCCTGTCGAATACTCACGCGAACAGACCTCCTCGCCGGTCCAAAAGACGTCGACCGACGGGTCGAGACGTGCACCCAGTTCCTCGAGATAGTTTTCGGGCCTCTGGCCGTAGAAGCGATCCAGCACGGGATCGTCGGAATAGTAGGTCGGGCAAATCAGCAAGCGCGAATTCGCCATGCGCTCGGCAACCCAGTGAACGATCTCGACCTGCTTCGCTGCGAGATCGGGTTCGCCTCCATTCATGTCGTCGAAGAGTATGGCGAGGTCGTCGATTCCGATGTCGGCGAAGAAGGAAAGCTTGCGCGCCAGCGCACCGCGCGCGGAGCGGTCGAAGTTGCGATAGATTTCAAAGGGGCTCAGTCCAATGCCGAACCGCACACCGAGATTGCGGCATGCATTGGCGAGCGCACGCAACTGTTCGGCAACATCGCCGGGATGATCTTCCTGCCAGCGTTCGCGAAGAAACGGATCGGCCTTCGGCGCGTAGATATAGAACACATAACCGTGGGGCTTAAGAAATGCGATGGTTTCAGCGCGCGCGCCCCAAGGCCACGGCGTCCCATAAAAACCTTCGATGATGCCGAGTGCGGTGTGCATTGCCCCCTCATATAACTCGGGGACCTTGCCACAGTCGTAACGCCCTTGGCGTTAGCGAGAATTGTATGGCCTACAGACGTTTATGAGCATGCGAATGCACGTGTGGCTTGAATCATATCGCCCAAATGCAATTTGCAGGATCGGCGTTAACCTCAAATTTTGAGCAACTGGCGTGTTTCCAACGCCGCAAAGCTAGCGGTCGCAAAAGCAGGCGATCTCAACCATCGCGCGGCAAAACGGACGTCCACAATATTTTTTTGAACGCAACGGATTTGCCGCTCAACGCCCAACGATCTTGAACGAAGCCAGCCGTTCATAATGGGGCCGCGCCGCATCGGCGATGCGTTGCAAATGAGCGGCGAGTGGTCTGCGCATTTCCTTCTCAGGTAGCGGGCCAAAGCCAGTCGAGTGTTCGACAGAGCCGTACCAGACAGGCGCCCAGACGCCATCCGTCGGCCGCTTGCCGGCAGGCCATGACAGCATGGCTTCCGAAAAAGGAAGGCCCAGCGCATCGCAAAGCTTGCTCAGCGTATTTCGCGGATCGGACAATACGTCGTCCGCGTGGATGACCGGCGGCGCATGCCCCAGACGCTGCGCCTCGCGATCGAACAACTCGCCTTGCGAAACGAATCCGATGTCGTCCAGCGTCACGTCTTCACGCTTTTGCGTGTAGGACAGCAACACGTCCTCGGGCGCACGGATGAGAAAGGCATTGCGCATCTGCGCGATCCAGTCGCGGCCGAAACCGGGCACCATATGATGCGTCATGTGCTTTTGGTAAAAGACCGGCCGCCCTTCAGGAATGGGTCCGAGCAGGGACTTCACGACTTCGCGCCAATCCTGCGACTGGGACGCGAGCGATTCTTCCCGCATCGGATGATCGATACCCGTTGCCGCCAGGAACGCTGCGTAAAATGGCTCGTCCACAACGGCGGTGTCAGGGCGGTTTTCGAAGGAACGCATCATGGCGGTCGAGATGTTGCGCGGTCCCGACCACATTGCGATGCGAATGGGTTCAGCCATGGGCGCGTGCTGCGTCGGCGTCCTTGAGTTCGGCATATAGAGAACGCAGCCTCTTCGTCACCGGACCGGGTAGCGCTTCGGGAAGCGTGTAGCCATCGACTTCCCGCACGGGGGTCAGTCCACCGAAGGTGCCGGTGACGAACGCCTCATCGGCGGCGTGAACATCGGAGAGCGGAAAGTCCTCGACACGAATGGGAATGTCGTTGGCGCGGCACAGACCGATGACATTGGCGCGCGTGACGCCGTTGAAGCAGTACGCCCCGGTCGAGGTGCACACCACACCCTGCTTCACAAAAAAGAAGTTCGTCGCATTGCAACTCGACACGAAGCCCTGCGGATCGAGCATCAGCGCTTCGTCGACACCCTTGTCGATCACATCGAGCAGCGCGCGAATGAGAGCCAGACGGCTGTGCGAGTTCAGCCGCATGTCGAACATCTCCTTCGGCGTGCAGCGGATGGACGACGTCGCGAGCTTCAGGCCGCGATGAACGATTTCCTCGCTCGGTTCCTTGTGCTCGGCAACGATGACGATGGTGGGCTGACCCAGAGCATTGCGGGGATCCTGGTTGGGCGCCTTCTTGGGACCTCGCGTCACCATCAGGCGAATGTGCACGCCGCTTTCCATGCGGTTCGCCTCGACGGTCTGGCGAAGTGCGGTGATCATCTCCGCCCGCGACAGCCCGATGTCGAGCGCGATGGCGCTGGCCCCTTCGTACAGCCGGTCCAGATGGGCATCGAGAAACAGGAACGCGCCGCGGTGAAGACGCAATCCCTCCCAGACGCCGTCACCGAGCACGAAGCCGGCGTCGAACACCGATACCTTCGCCTCCTGGCGCGGCACGAGTTGCCCGTTCAGATAAAGGAGCACCGCATCGTTGCGGGGATCGGCTGCGAAATCCTGGCTTCCGGGCATTGTGTCTCGAGATTTGGTGTCGCACCGGAACCTAAGCTATCGGCGCTCGCTCTGGAATCGCGGACGTCTCGAAATGGGGCCTCGTGCCCAGACTTTGGGCGCATTTCTCATCGCAAAAATCACAATTCCGTGGGTAACCCGGTTGCGAGTCGCCCATTCTTTCGCGCATGATAGGGGTTAACGCGCCGAGCCCGTGGCCGGGACGTGCCGGTGCGCTTGTGGGAAACTGTCCGGCCAGGGCGTGGCATCGGCACTCTTATGGCAAATTACGACAATAGCGGTTCGGGACCTCTCGCAAGAGCTTCTGTGAAAGGTACGGTCAAGTGGTTCAACGCGACAAAAGGATACGGGTTCGTCACACTGGATGACGGTGCGGACGCCTTTTGTCATGCCTCGGCCCTCGCGGCGCTGGGCACACCAAGTCTGCTTCAGGGTTCCACAATCGTCTGCGATTTGCAGGATTCTGCCCGCGGCCTACAGGTGGTCGCGGTCCACAGTGTCGATGCGAGCACGGCCGAGCAGGCCCCGCCGCGGAAGCCCCGTCGGGATTTCGGCGACGGAGGTGGAGATCGCTTTGGTGGCGGCGACCGTTTTGGCGGCGGTGGCGGTGACCGCTTTGGTGGCGGCGGACGTGGCCATCACCATGGCGGCGACCGGTTCAGCGGCGGGCACGACCGTTTCGGAGGCGGGGATCGCTTCGGTGGTGGCGACCGTTTCGGGGGTGGCGGCCACCGTGATCGCGACGCCGGCCCAAGCGGCCCGATGACCGAAGGTAAGGTGAAATTCTTTAACGATCAGAAGGGCTTCGGATTCGTCGTGGGAGACAATGGCGGCGGCGACATCTATATGCATGCCAGCGCCTTGCGGCGGTCGGGTGTCCAGGTTCTGGAACCCGAGCAGCGCATCCGGTTCTCCACACGCCAGGGCAACAAGGGCGTCGAAGTCGACCGGGTCGAATTGCTCTAAAAGCTGGCCCTACTTCAGCTTTTCACTATTGGGAACCCCATCCACGAACGCGGGATGGGGTTGCATATTTCACACGCTTGTGTGGCTTGAATTTTACAACTCCGGACATATATAGCCCCGATCTATATCGAAACTATATAGGTATGGACTGGGGCAATGGACGTCCGCACAATCTGCCTGGGCATTCTCACCCGCGGCGACGCCACGGGTTATGAGATCAAGAATCTTTTCGAGGACGACGGCTACCAGCACTTCGTCGAGGCGAGCTTTGGGTCGATCTACCCGGCACTTAACCGCCTTACCGAAGAGGGTCTGGTCTCGGTCCGCGCGGAGGCTCAGGAGAAGCGCCCCGACCGGAAGGTCTATTCGATCACACCGGCCGGACGCAGCGCCTTCATCGCGTCGCTGCTGAAGCCGCTGCCTGAGGACCGCCACCGCTCGCCCTTCGTCTTCGCGATGTTGTTTTCCGATCTGCTGCCCGAAGGACGCGTCGCTTCGATGCTCGACGCCTATACGCGCCAAGTCGAGGTCAAGCTCGCACAGTTGAATGAAAGCAACACCAGACAAAAAACATCGGGTGAAGAGTTTGCGTCCGGCTTCGGGCGCGCCATCTACGTAGCAATGCTGGGCTTCCTTAAAGAACACCGTGCGAAATACGAGGCAACGCAAGCCGTCGCCGCCGAGTAGCGAGAGCAATTGGATGTTGAACCGGATCAAAGACGCCATCGACGGCCTGTACGAGCGGCTCATGCCGGGCTTCTGGCTTCGTATGCGTGTGCGCTATCAATGGGCGTTCGGCATCCTCATCGCGGCGACGCTGTGGATTGCCTCGAGCCTCATCTTCCATCCGAACACCGAAGCGAGTGTCGAAAAGGGAGACGCTAAGACCGCCTCGACCATGCCGCTGGTCCGCGTCGCGTTGCTGACCGCTTCCGATCGCAACGCCACCGTGACGGTGCGCGGTCGGACCCAGTTCCTCCACGCCGTCGACGTGCGGGCGCAGGTGCAGGGCGTCGTCAAGACCATCCATTTCGACAAAGGCCAGAAGGTGAAGGCCGGCGACGTGCTGTGCGAGATCGATATCAACGACCGCGGCGCCAAGGTGGCGCAAATGCAGGCCATGGTCGCGCAGACGGGCAAGGAACTGGAAGTTGCCCAAGAGCTCTTCAAGGAGGGTTTCCGTTCCAAGACCCAGCTCGCCCAGTCCCAGGCCGCCTATGAGGCTGCAAAGGCCGGTGCCAGCACGATGAGCATAGAGCTTGCCGACACCAAGATCCGCGCGCCCTTCGATGGCTATGTCGACGAACGCTACGTCGACAAGGGCGATTACATGCAGGTCGGCGACAAGTGCGAGATGGTGATCGCGCCCGAGCCGTTCCTGGCCGTCGGGGCGGTTTCCGAACACGAAGTCGGCCGGATCGCGCTTGGCGGGCCGGCAAGCGCCACGCTGGTGACCGGTCAAACCGTGCAGGGAAAAGTGCGGTTCCTGGCCGATCGCGCGGACGCGACCACGCGCACCTTCCGCATCGAAGTCGAGTTGCCGAACCCGGATAACAAGCTGCGCGATGGCGTAAGCGCCGACATTCACATTCCAGTGCAGCGGGTTTCCGCTGTGAAGATATCGCCTGCAATCATGGTGCTGGACGACAAGGGTGTCGTCGGCGTGCGTGTTGTGGAGAATGGCATCGTGCGGTTCGTGCCGGTCCAGATCATCTCGGATGCACCGGACGGCATGTGGATCAGCGGCGTGCCCGATCACACCGCTGTCATCACCGTCGGCCAACAATTCGTGACCGACGGTGAACGCGTAAAGACCGTCGTCGACAAGACCGGAGCCGGATGATGACCAGGATCGTCGATTGGGCCGTCCATAATACCCGCGTCGTCATCGCGCTGATCCTGGTTGTCCTGGTCGCCGGCGTTGCGGCGTTCATTTCGATCCCCAAAGAAGCCGATCCCGACATACCGATCCCGATCCTGTTCGTGCAGGTCTCCTATCCCGGCATCAGCCCCGAGGACAGCGAACGCCTTCTGGTGAAGCCGCTTGAGACGAGCCTGCGCTCGGTCGAAGGGTTGAAGACGATTACCGCCCGCGCCTATTCGGGCTTTGCGGTGGTGATCCTCGAATTCGACGTCAACTTCCAGAAGCAGAAGGCCCTGGCGGACGTGCGCGCGCGCGTCGATGAAACGCGTTCGCGGCTTCCTGCCCAAGCCGATCCGCCGACTGTCAACGAAGTCAACATCGCGCTGCAGCCGGTGATTTCGGCTGCCCTTTCCGGTGACGTGCCCGACCGCACGCTGCTGAAACTGGCGCGCGACCTCAAGGACGATCTCAAGACCATTCCGTCCGTGCTCGACGTCGACATCGACGGAGAGCGCAAGGAGATGCTCGAAATCGTTATCGACCCGGCGAAGCTCGAAAGCTTCGGCATCACGCAGCAAGAGATGTTCAGCGCCGTTTCGAACAACAACCAGCTCATTGCAGCCGGTCTTATCGACACCGGCCATGGCAGCTTCGCAGTCAAGGTCCCGGGCGTCATCGAGAAGCCGGAAGACCTCCTGCATCTGCCGATCCGCTCGACCGGCAATGCGACCATCACCCTGTCCGACGTCGCCCAGGTCCGCCGCACCTTCTACGACCCAACGACCTATGCCCGCGTGAACGGACAGCCGACCATCTCGCTGGACGTCAGCAAGCGCATCGGCTCGAACATCATTGCCAACAATGAGGCCGTGCGCGCAGTCGTCGGGAAGGCCCAGAAGACCTGGCCCGCAGGCGTACACGTCACCTATCTGTTCGACGAATCCACCGATATCCGCGATCAGCTCGGTTCGCTGTCCGACTCGATCATTCTGGCCGTCATCCTGGTGATGATCATCATCGTGGCGGCGCTTGGCTTGCGATCGGGACTGCTCGTTGGAGTTGCGATTCCGACGTCGTTCCTCATGGCGTTCATGATCCTGCACGGCCTCGGGCTGACGCTGAACTTTATGATCATGTTCGGCATGCTGCTGGCGGTCGGCATTCTGGTCGACGGCGCCATCATCGTCGTGGAATACGCCGATCGAAAAATGACCGAAGGCCATGCGCCACGCGAGGCCTTTGCACAGGCGGCCGTGCGCATGTTCTGGCCCGTCGTCAGCGCGACCGCCACGATGATCGGCGCCTTCCTGCCCATGCTTCTCTGGCCGGGTATCCCGGGCAAATTCATGAGCTATTTCCCGATCACGCTCATCATCATCCTGTCGTCGTCGATGGTGGTGGCGCTGATGTTCCTGCCGGTGCTGGGAGGCATGTTCGGCAGAAGGCCTCCGGCCGACGAAGCGCATGAGAAAGCCATCGAAGCTTCGGAAACGGGCGACTGGCATGAGATCCCGGGGATCACCGGTTGGTATGCGCGTCAGTCGGAAAAGCTGACAAAGCATCCCTTCTACGTGATTCTGAGCGCGCTCGGCACCGTTGTCGCCGTGGTCCTGCTGTTCGCCTTCTTCAACAAGGGCACGATCTTCTTCGCCGACCAGGATCCCGACTACCTGCGCGTCTATATCTCGGCGCGCGGCAATCTGTCTGCGAACGAGAAGCGCGATATCGTGATGAACGTCTCCCGTATTGCCCAGACGGTCGATGGCATTCGGGCGGTTTATGCGACCTCGGGCGGCCAGAGCAATTCGCTCAATAGCCAGGGCGGCGAACCGGTCGACAACATCGGCCATCTCGGTGTCGAGCTGAAGGACTATCGTCAGCGCCGCAAGGGCAAGGTGATCGCCGACGAAATTCGCACCAAGACGGCCAGCATCCCTGGCGTGCACATCGAGGTCCGCGAGCAGCAGGGCGGACCGTCGAGCGGGAAGGACATCATGATCGATGTCGGCTCGGACGATTACGTTGCACTGGCGCAGGTCACCGGCGCGATCCGCGAGCACATGGATAGGATGAAGGAGCTGCGCGACGTGGAAGACACGCGCCCGCTTCCGGGCATCGAATGGGATCTCGACATCAATCGCGAGATGGCAAGCCGCGCCGGCGCCAATGCACAATCCATCGGCACTGCCGTGCAATTGGTTACGAACGGCATTCTGGTCGGAAAGTATCGGCCCGACGACACCGACGACGAGGTCGACATCCGCGTGCGCTATCCGAGCCAGCAGCGCGGCGTGCATGCGCTCGACGACCTGCGGGTTACGGCGAGCGACGGCACTATGGTACCCATCAGCAACTTCGTCACGATGCGTCCGGCACAGCAGGTTAGCTCGATCGAACGCGTGGATGGCCGCCGCGTCTACCACGTGCGCGCAAATGCGAAGACCGGCGAAAACGCGAATGCGCAGATCGCCAAGATCCAGTCCTGGATTGCGGCACAGCATTTCCCGCCCGAGGTTCACGTGGCCTTCAAGGGCGGTGCTGAAGAACAGGACGAATCGCAGAACTTCCTTGGTGTCGCCGCGTTCCTGGCGCTGTTTCTGATCGCGCTTGTGCTCTTGATGCTGTTCAACAGCTTCTATCACGCTGCCCTCATTCTGGTGGCCGTGGTCTTGGCCATGATCGGCGCGCTGCTCGGCATGGTGGTCATGCGGGAATCGTTCTCGATCATCATGTCCGGCACCGGCATGCTGGCGCTCGCCGGTATCGTGGTGAACCACAACATCGTGCTGATCGACACCTTCCATCGCCTGCGCGATGCCGGAATGGACCCGATCGAGGCGGTCATCCGCTCGAGCGCGCAACGTCTGCGTCCGGTGTTTCTCACGACGATCACCGCCATCGGCGGCCTGTTGCCGATGATGTTCGCCATCGAGATCAATTTCGCGACGCGCGAAGTGACCATCGGCGGTCCGAATGGATTGATGTGGGTTCAGCTCTCTACCGCGATCGTGTTCGGCCTCGCGTTCTCGAAGCTGATCACGCTGGGCCTCGTGCCATCGATGCTGGCGCTGCCCTATCGCTGGCGGGAGCGCCGCGCGGCGCGCCGTGCCCGTAAGGATGGTGTAGCACCGCTGCTGCCGATCGGACGCTACAACATCGGGGAATGGACGCAGGAAAAGGAAGCGGCGGAATAGTCAGTCCGCAACAACCGTCGTGGCGCGGACGATCCCCGGCGCCACGTCCGGATCGTTTTCGACTTCCTTCAGTTTTTCGCGTACGGCGGCGGCTTCCTTTTGTTTATTCCACATCGACGCGTAGTGGCCGTTCTGGGTCAGCAATTCGCTGTGCCGGCCGCGTTCGATGATCTCGCCATGATCGAGCACCAGGATTTCATCCGCGTCGACCACGGTGGACAAGCGGTGGGCGATCACCAGGGACGTGCGATTGCGCGACACTTCGTGCAGAGCGCCCTGGATCTCCCGCTCGGTGTGGGTATCGAGCGCCGACGTCGCTTCGTCCAGCAGAAGGATCGGCGGGTTCTTGAGGATCGTGCGGGCTATCGCGACGCGCTGCTTCTCGCCGCCTGACAGCTTCAATCCGCGCTCACCCACCATCGCCTCATAGCCAAGCGGCAGTTCGATGATGAACTTGTCGATCTGGGCATGGCGGGCGGCTTCCTTGATCTCGGCCTCGTTGGCGCCGATGCGGCCATAGGCGATGTTGTAACGGACCGTGTCGTTGAAGAGCACCGTGTCTTGCGGGACGATGCCGATGACGGCGCGCAAACTCGCCTGCGTCACATCGCGGAGGTCCTGGCCGTCGATGGTCACGCTTCCGGATTTGATGTCGTAGAAGCGATAGAGAATCCGCGAGATCGTGGACTTGCCGGCGCCGGAAGGGCCCACGACCGCGACGGTCTTGCCGGCGGGCACGGTGAAGCTGATCCCCTTGAGCACGGTCCGCGCTGGCTCGTAGGAAAACACCACATTGTCGAACTTGATCTCGCCGGCCGTGACGATGAGCGGCTTGGCATCCGGCTTGTCCTTTACCTCCTGCGGCTGGTTGAGCAGGCGGAACATCGCCTCCATATCGACAAGGGCCTGCGTGATCTCGCGATAGACCGTGCCGAGCAGATTGAGCGGGATATAGAGTTGCACCAAGATCGCATTGGCGGCGACCAGGGTGCCGACGCTGAACTGGCCGTTCTTGATGCCGATTGCGGCGAGCGCCATGACGGCGCCGAGGCCGATCGCCATGATCAGCGCCTGTCCGGTGTTGAGCACGGACAGCGAAATCTGCGCCTGGATGGAGGCGCGCGAATACTTCTCCATCGACTTGTCGAAGCGCCGCGTCTCGTGCGCTTCGTTGTTGAAATATTTGACGGTCTCGTAGTTGAGCAGGCTATCGACCGCTTTGGTGTTGGCATCCTGATCGCTCTGGTTCATGTCGCGGCGAAACTGGATGCGCCAGCGCGTGATGGCGAACGTGAACCAGATATAGGCGACCACCATCGCGACCGTGACGATCGCAATGGTAAGATTGAGTTTCACGAACAAAATCGCGGCGTAAAATACCAGCAGCAGGATCGTGGGGAAGATACTGAACAACGCGAACGACAGAAGCGTGTCTATGCCCTTTGTGCCGCGCTCGATGACGCGCGAAAGCCCGCCGGTTTTGCGCTCCAGATGGAAGCGCAGAGACAGGGTGTGGACATGCGCGAAGGTCGAGACCGCAACCTCGCGCATCGCGTGGTACTGGACTTTCGCGAACACGCCGTCGCGCAGCTGCGCAAAAGCCTGCATCAGGATACGCGAGACCGTGTAGGCCGCGATCCAGGACAACGCCGCGCCAAGCACGATTTGCGCGGGCGTCTTCGCCAGCACGTCGACCGCCCAGCCGTAGAACAGCGGCGATACGCTGGTCGCCGAAGTCGCCAGCGTCAGAAATAGGATCGAGGCTAGGACCCTGAGCCTCAGTTCGCGCTGACCCTTGGGCCAGAGGTAAGGCATCATCATCCACAGGGGGCGGAAGGATGGCGCGCCGTCGCCTTCCTCTACTACCGAGCTCGCCATTCAGTGCCCCATATTCGCGCCGCCGAAGACCAGATAGCCGGCAACCATGGCAACAAGCGCGATCACGATAAGAATGGCGAGCCAACGCGGCAATCGTTCCTCCCGGGGAGTGGTTTTGATGTGCGAACCTGTTTAGGAAGAAGGGCAGCCCACCGCAACCCTGCTCCCGGCATGGAGAATAACAAGCCCACGATCTGCGTCTTCTGCGGCTCCTCGCAGGGCCGCGATGCATCCTATGCGCAGGCGGCACGGCGCTTCGGCACGCTGATCGGAAGCCGCGGATTCTCGCTCCTGTTCGGGGGTGGATATGTCGGGCTGATGGGCGAGGTCGCGCACGCAGCAAGAGAGGCGGGCGCCCATGTGACCGGCGTGCTGCCGGAGTTCCTCCGCCATCTGGAACCGCCGTCGCGGGACGCGCAGAAGATGATCATCACCCCCGACTTGCAGGAGCGCAAAAGGCTGATGCTGGCCTATTCCGACGCCTTCGCCGTGCTGCCCGGCGGGCTCGGAACGCTGGACGAGTTCTTCGAAGCCGTCACCTCGGCACAACTCAACGCGCTCGAAAAGCCTGTCGTCCTGCTCGACACAGACGGGTTTTTCCGGCCGCTTGAGGCCTTGCTCGACCATGTCGTGGCCAAGGGGTTCGCGGGCGAACGGATTGCCGCGCTCTACCACCGGGCCGCAACGCCTGAAGACGCCCTTGCCTATCTGGAGCAGAAACTAGGCGGTGCGCCGCGCGCCTAGGCGGGCGAACTGGCCCTCGATCCCGATCAAGAGCAGCGCGGCCCAGACGCAGCCGAAGGTGATGGCATCCACGCGGGTGAAGGTTTCGCCCAGCATCGTCGTGGCGATGACCAGCGTGATCGATGGTGAAAGGTATTGCAGGAACCCGAGTGTGGTCATGCGGATACGCCGTGCGCCGGCCGCGAACATGGCGAGCGGAATGGTGGTGACAGGGCCCGCGGCGATCAGCAGCAGATCGCGTCCGGGATGCGCGGATGAGAACGCGCCCGTGCCCTTGACCGCCCAAAATCCCAGGAAAGCCAGCGCCACCGGGAAGAGCAGAAGGGTCTCGATCGTCAGCCCATCGAGCGCATCGACCGCCGTGCGCTTGCGGACATAGCCATAGAAACCGAACGATAGTGCGATGCCCGGCGCAATCCAGGACACGTGCCCCAGTTCGAACGCTTGCGCGACCACAGCCGCGCTTGCGAGCCCGATCGCAGCAAGCCTGAGGCGCGAGATCTGCTCGCCGAGCAGCGTCACACCCACGCCCATCGATACCAGCGGCGTCAGATAATAGCCAAGGCTTGCCTCCACGAGCTGATGGGTCGCAACGCACCAGATGTAAAGCGTCCAGTTGGCGGCGATCAGCGCGCTGGAGATCGCCAATGCGGCGAGGACGCGCGGTCGCGCGAAGATATGGATCAGGTGACGCAGGCGTCCGCGCGCGATAGTCACCCCACCCGCGAACAAGGCGCCCCACAGGATCCGGTGGAGCGTCGTCTCGACCGGCGGCACGTCCGCCAGCAGCGCCCAATAGAGCGGCACGACGCCCCAAATGACGTAGGTACCCGCAGCCAGCGCGATGCCGAGCGGGTCGTCGCGATGAGGATCGGTGCTCATGGTGACAACCTACTTGTTTCCGGGCCCGTGTCGCCGGTGGTTCCGGCAAAGCAGCCATGCCGATTTGCACGGCGAGCGGCAACAATTCGTAACATCTTCACGTCCGGGAATGTTTTCGTGCAGCGCGTTCGGCCTTGAGCAGCATCTGTTCACGATAAGATGTGAACCACGCATCGCTATCGCTTTCGTAGACCTCCCGAAGGAATTCACCGAATATTTCCGTGAGACGGCGCTTCTCGTCTGGCGGGAGTTCGTCCTCGAAGCGGCGGCGCTTCATTTTGTTTTGTTGCGTGAAGGCTTCCTCGAACGCATGGCGCCTGGCGGCGTCACGATCGCACGCGATACCCAGATGCTGCTCGATCCCGTCGATGGCGATCTCCGGCGAAAACGCGACCGTTTCATACTCAAGCCTCAGCGCTCCGCGAATCGACGCCCAACGGCGGAATTTCTCCGTTTGCGCCTGCACATCGGCGATCACCGTCTCCATATCGGCAAAGCGTGCGAATCCCTGCGTGCCGATCGCCTGCGCTTTTATGCCGGCGTCGCGCAGGGAAAGGCAGACATCGCGGGGATCGCGGTAGGAGGTGATGATGCGAACCCGCCTGCTCCGTTGCAGTTCTTCAAGCACCGGAAAGAAGGTGGGACGAAAGCCATTATGCGTCTTGACCGCGATCCAGCGCTCGCCCGCGGCGCGCAGAAGCGCATCAACACGTTCGGCATCGATGGATTCGATGTAGTTGATGGGATGCCCGGGCTCGGCCGGCCCATCGGGCAGCCTGATCTGAGCATGGCCGGCGCTCTCCAGCATCCCTTTCACAAGTTCGAAGGTCAGCGTGCTGCCGCCCTTCGCCATGCCATAGCAGAGGATCAGCATTATTCCTCGGCTGCGGCGTGAAAGAGTTTGTAACAGATGGCGTCGGTCAGCGCCTCGAACGACGCGTCCACGATGTTCGCCGAAACGCCGACGGTTGACCAGCGCGCCCCTTTGCCGTCGGCACTTTCGACCATGACGCGCGTCACCGCTTCGGTGCCGCTGGTGAGGATGCGCACCTTGTAGTCGACGAGCTTCAGATCGGCCAGGAAGCGCGAATATTTGCCCAAGTCCTTGCGCAGCGCATCGTTGAGCGCATCGACCGGACCGGTTCCGGTACCGACATTATGGAACGCCTCGCCATCGACCATGACGCGCACCGTCGCTTCCGACACGGTGACAAGGTCGCCGCGCGCGGTATGGCGGCGCTCGACGATCACGCGGAAACTGTCGACATCGAAATAGTCCGGCACTTCTCCAAGCGCGCGGCGGGCCAGCAGCTCGAACGAGGCCTCCGCGCCGTCATAGGCGTAGCCCAGGAACTCACGCTGCTTTACCTCATCCAGCAATCGCGCGATGCGCGCGTCCGTGGCCGCGACATCGATGCCGATCTCCGAAAGCCGTGACAGCAGATTCGAACGGCCGGACTGATCGGAGACCAAGATCTTGCGCGCGTTGCCGACCGTTTCCGGCGGAACATGTTCGTAGGTGCGCGGGTCTTTCGCGACGGCCGACGAATGCAGCCCGCCCTTATGCGCGAAGGCCGACGGTCCGACATAGGGCGCATGACGGTCCGGAGCACGGTTGAGGATTTCATCCAGCAGCCGCGAGGTGGAGGTCAGGCGCGCGAGGTTCTCCTTCGAAATGCCGGTTTCGAAGCGCGGCGCGAACTGCGCCTTCAGCATCAGGTTTGGGATGACGGTGCAGAGATTGGCGTTGCCGCACCGTTCGCCAAGGCCGTTGAGCGTGCCCTGGATCTGCCGCGCGCCGGCATCCACCGCCGCCAGCGAAACTGCGACCGCCTGACCGGTGTCGTTGTGGGCATGGATGCCGAGTGCCGCGTCCGGCAGCTTCTCTTTCACGGCGCTGACGATCTCGTAGACCTCATCTGGCATGGTGCCGCCATTGGTGTCGCACAGCACCAGCCAGCGCGCGCCAGCGTCTTTCGCGGCCTTGATGCAATCCAATGCGTATTGCGGATTGGCCTTGTAGCCGTCGAAAAAATGCTCCGCGTCGAATAGCGCCTCACGGCCGTTCGCGCGCACCGCGGCGATGGACTCGGCGATGTTGTCGATATTCTCCGCATGCGGAATTTCGAGCGCGACATCGACATGGAAGTCCCAGGTCTTGCCGACGAGACAAATAGCATCGGCCTTGGCGTCCAGCACCGAGGCGAGGCCCGGATCGTTGGCGGCACTACGGCCCGAACGTTTCGTCATCCCGAAGGCCACGAATTTCGCGGCCTTCAGCGGCGGGCGTTCGGAGAAGAATGAGGTGTCGGTCGGGTTCGCGCCCGGCCATCCGCCCTCGATGTAGTCCAGGCCCAGCGCATCGAGCGCCAGCGCGATCTGGCGCTTGTCCTCCACGGAGAAGTCCACGCCCTGCGTCTGGGCTCCGTCGCGCAGCGTCGTGTCGAAGAGATAGACGCGTTCGTGGCTCACCGCTTCACCTCCCAGGTGGTACCGGTGGGCCCGTCCTTGAGCACGATGCCTTGCGCCAGAAGCTCATCGCGGATGCGATCGGATTCGGCGAAGTTCTTTGCTCTGCGCGCGGCGTTGCGCGCGGCGATGGCGTCGGCGATCGACACTTCATCGGCCGGCTTCTTGTCCGCGATGCGCAGCTGCACGTTGGAAAAGCCCAGCAGCCCTAAACCGCCCGCGAGTTCGTGATTGCTGCCCTTGTGCAGTTCGGCAATCGCTTGCGGCGTGTTGAGGTCGTCGCACAGCGCCGCGAGGAATGCCTCGCCCACCGGCGGATCGGCGAGCGGCTCGGTGACCGCGTACCATTTCTCCAGCGTCTTCCAGCTCTCGTTCATGCCGGCAACGGTCCAGTCCATCGGCTGACGATACTGCGTGCGCAGCATGTTGAAGCGCAGCACCTCGCCCGGCCAATCCTTCAGCAATTCGTTGATGGTGACGAAATTGCCGAGGCTCTTCGACATCTTCTCGCCCTCGACATTCAGGAAGCCGTTGTGCATCCAGTACCGCGCGAGCGGATGGTCGTGATGCGCGCCTTCCGACTGCGCGATCTCGTTCTCGTGGTGCGGAAAAACGAGGTCGATACCGCCGCCATGGATATCGATGGTCTCGCCCATGGTTGCTTCAATCATCGCGGAGCATTCGAGATGCCAGCCCGGCCGCCCGCGGCCCCACGGGCTCTCCCACCCGGGCGTCTCATCGTCCGACGGCTTCCACAGCACGAAATCCATCGGGTCTTCCTTGTACGGAGCAACGTCCACGCGCGCACCGGCCAGCATGTCGTCCACGCTGCGGCGTGCGAGCTTGCCATAGTCGGCCTTCTTCTTGACGCGGAAGAGCACATGGCCCTCCGCCGCATAGGCATAGCCTGCTTCGATCAGCGCCTTCGTCATCGCGATCATCTGGGTGACGTGCTCGGTCGCACGCGGCATGGACGTTGGCTCGAGGCAGCCAAGCGCGATCACGTCCTCACGATAGATGCCGTAGGTCGTCTCGGTCAGTTCGCGCAGCACGTCCAGGATCGGCACGTTGCGGCCGCCACGGCGTTCCGTGGCGCGCGCGTTGATCTTGTCGTCGATGTCCGTGATGTTGCGGACGTAGATGACATGCCCCGGGCCATAGAAATGGCGCAGCAGCCGGAACAGCACGTCGAACACGATAGCCGGCCGCGCATTTCCGATATGGGCATAGTCGTAGACCGTCGGCCCGCACACATACATGCGCACATTGGCGGGATCGAGCGGCACGAAATCCTCTTTCGTGCGGGTGAGCGTATTGTAGAGGCGTAGCGCGGTCATAACGGTCTTCTTACAGCGATTTGGTGGAGTTGAGCCCGAATTTCCCTCCCCCGTTTACGGGAGAGGGGAGCCGGGGAGCGGTAGAAGGCCCCCCGTCTGCGCCGCTTCGCGACGCATTCACCCCCCGCAAACGGGGAGGAAAGGTTTGGCGATGTCTTTTGGCAAAAGGGGATTGTCGCGGCGTCAGCCGCAAATCGGACAAATCATGTGGCGGACAAAGCGCACGCCGTTCCCTTTTCTTTAGTTCGCGCTGGATGACGCAATTGGGTGGATAGCATTTAAGTAAGGAACCGTCCATCCTTGGCGTGGGCAGCATTGTTCGGGGGACAGGAAGATGGGATTTGGAGAGGCTATTCGGGTCTGTTTCAGCAAATACGCCGATTTCGGCGGTCGGGCGCGCAGGTCGGAATACTGGTATTTCTATCTATTCTGCTTCCTGGTGGGACTCGTCGCCAGCGTACTGGATCGCATAGTTGCAGGCGCAGCGAGCGCCCCCGGCTTCCGGCCGATTTCGTTGATCTTGAATTTGGCGCTGCTTCTGCCGTCGCTGGCAGTGACGGTTCGGCGGCTGCATGACACCAACCGATCCGGCTGGCTGCTGCTTGGCTGGATTGGCTACGTTTTCGCCGCGGTGATCGTGTACTTCATCATCCTGGCGACATTGAGGAGCGCTTTCGGCACACTGATACCTGCGGTCGTGCTTGGGCTTGGTGCACTGGGCTACGCCATCTTTCTGTTTGTCTGCATGGTGCAGAACGGCACGGCGGGGCAGAACGCCTACGGCTCCGATCCCAAGGGTCCCGACGTCGCGGTGTTCTCTTAATCGAGACCTGAGAGACGCGCGAGCGTGCGGATGGGTTTTAAGGTTCGGTGCAGATTGCGACATCACGTCGGGGGGCGAAGTGAAAGGTCGGGTTACGGAATATAGGCCAGCAGAGGCACGAGGGGCGATCACCGCGTTCAATGCGGAGCGCTACAGCTTCGGCCGCGCCGATTGGCGCAGCCCCGGTGAGCCTGCAGCCGGGTTGGATGTCGAATTCCTGATCGACGGAAGAAGCGCAAAAGAGATCGCGTTGCGCGCACTCGTGGCTCCTTCTGGCACAACACTAGCGCTGCCGGATACCGACATGGGCTTCTTCGAAGCGGTCAACATCTGCTTCGAGAAGTTCGTGACATTCGAAGGCCGCGCGCGACGCAAGGAATTCTGGTACTTCGCGCTGTTCGCCGTGCTCGCTCAGATCGTCCTGGTGATCGTTCAGGCCATCGTATCCGGAAAGACCGCAACCACATCCGGGGTGCTTTCCACGCTGCTGACGGTCGTCTTGATATTGCCTTGGGCGGCGGCGCTGACGCGCAGGTTTCACGACACCGACCTGCCCAGCTACTGCACGGTGGCCCTCTACCTCGTGCCGATAGGTTATTTCATCGGGTTCCCTCTGGCCGTGCGCATCGGCGTGCCCCTGGCATTGCGGCTCGTCATTTATAGAGCCGCGACACCGATCAGCATTGTGATGAACCTCGCGCTGATCGCGATGCTGGTGCTTGCGGCGCGGGCAGGCACGGCTGGGACTAATCGGTACGGTCCCGATCCGTTATCGCCTCCAGAAGAGATTTTCTAGCGGTTCTCAAGCCGCGCGAGCGCACGCGTTCGCCCAATCAGGGGCAGCAGCTTCTTGAGCTCCGGTCCGCTTTCGCGTGCGGTGAGCGCCAGGCGGAGTGGATGAAAGAGATCGCGCCCTTTGCGGCCGGTGGCGGCGGCGACGGCTTTGGTCCACGCGCTCCATGTGTGCTCGTCCCACGGATCGGGCGGAAGAAGTTCGGCGGCCTTCACCGCGAATGCTGCGTCCTCGATCACCGGCGTGATTGGACCCGTCACAAGCGTTGCTAGATCGGCTGCATCGGACAATCTGGTCACGTTGGCTTTGACGGCATCCCAGAGTGCGGCGCTCCCGACACCCAGAGGGCCGAGCCGATCTGCGAGCGCTTCGTAGGGAAGCGTGTGCAGTAGCTTGGCGTTAAGGCCCTCCAGCTCCTTCGGATCGAAATGCGCGGGCGCACGGCCGATTTTCGAGAAATCGAATTCTCGCGCCAGTTCGTCCAACGAGCCGCGCAGTTCGACCGGATCGGACGTGCCGGTCTTGGCGAGATAGGAATCGAGCGCGAGCGGCTCGATCCCGTTTTCGCGAATCTCGCGCAGGGACAGCGAACCGATACGCTTCGACAGCGCCTCACCACCACTTCCGATCAGCAGCGGGAAATGCGCGAATTCCGGGATGCGCGCGCCCAGCGCCTCGAAGATCTCGATCTGCGCCGCGGTGTTGGTGACGTGATCCTCGCCGCGCACAATATGCGTGACCGCGAAGTCGATGTCGTCCGCGACCGAGGGCAGCGTATAGAGGAAGCGCCCGTCCTCGCGGATCAGCACGGGATCGGAAAGATGCGCAGTGTCGATCTCGACCTCGCCGCGGATACGGTCGCGCCATTTCACCTTCGTCTGGCTGAGCTTGAAGCGCCAATGCGGTTTGCGGCCCTCCTCCTCCAGTTTCGCACGCTCCGCGTCGGTGAGCTTGAGCGCGGCACGATCGTAAACCGGAGACTTGTGCATCGCGAGCTGACGCTTGCGGCGGCGGTCGAGCTCGGCCGCGGTTTCGTACGCCGGATAGAGGTGCCCGCTCGCTTTCAGCTTTTCGGCCGCGGCCTGATGGGCATCGGCGCGTTCCATCTGCCGCGCGAAGAGATCATGCGTCAGCCCCAACCATCGGAGGTCTTCAATGATCGCCGCCTCGTATTCCGGCTTGGAGCGCTCGGTATCGGTGTCGTCGATGCGCAGAAAGAACTTACCGCCGGTCTTGTGCGCGAACAGCCAGTTGACGACAGCCGTACGCGCATTGCCGACATGCAGTAGGCCGGTGGGCGACGGCGCGAAGCGGACGAGAGTCACTCCACCCTCCCCTTGAGGGAGGGTCGACAATTTGCGGAGCGGCGCGACGCAAATTTCGGGGAGGGGTAAAACCGTACGTGCAATACGCCTCCCCGAAGCGCTTCGCGCTTCGACCCTCCCTCAAGGGGAGGGTAGACGTGCTGTGAGTGCTTAAAAATCACGCGCATCTCGGAACGCATTCGTGATGGGATAGCGGCGGTCGCGGCCGAAACTTTTGCGGGTGATCTTGACGCCGGGCGGGGCCTGGCGGCGTTTGTATTCGGACACGTACAGCAACTGCTCCACGCGTTTCACCGTTGCGGGATGATAGCCCTTGGCGCAGGTCGCCTCGAACGTCATCTCGTTCTCGACCAAACATTCGAGGATGCTGTCGAGGATGTCGTAGGGCGGCAGCGAGTCCTGATCCTTCTGGTTCTCGCGCAATTCGGCGCTCGGCGGCTTGGTGATAATGCGCTCCGGAATCACGCGGCCCTTGGGGCCCAGGCTGCCGCGCGGATGGTGCGCGTTGCGCCAATGCGACAGGCGGAACACTTCCGTCTTGTAGACGTCCTTCAGCACGTTATAGCCGCCGCACATATCGCCATAGAGCGTGGCGTAACCGACGCTCATCTCGCTCTTATTGCCGGTGGTCAGCACCATCGGCCCGAACTTGTTGGAGATCGCCATCAGGATCACCGCGCGCGAGCGCGACTGAATGTTCTCTTCCGTCGTATCGGCCTTCTTGCCCGTGAATGTGTCCTTCAGCGCGGCACCCAATGCTTCGACCGTGCCCTCTATCGGCACGCTTTCGTATTGGCAGCCCAGAAGCTTCGCGCACGCCTCCGCGTCATCCAGACTTTCGCGCGAAGTGTAACGCGACGGCAGCATCACACAGCGCACGCGATCCGCGCCCAGCGCATCCACCGCCACCGCTGCCGAGATCGCGCTGTCGATGCCGCCGGAAAGCCCCAGCACCACGCCGGGAAAGCGGTTCTTGTTCACGTAGTCGCGCAGACCCAACATCATGGCGTGATAGATGGAGGTCTCGCGGTCTTCCTCTTTCGCGCGTTCGCCCGGCGCACAGACCCAGCCTTTGGCCGTGCGCGACCAGTCGGTGACGACGATCTTCTCTTGCCATGCCGGCAGCGCGTACGCGAGCGTGCCGTCGGGGTTGCAGACAAGCGACGCGCCGTCGAACACCACCTCGTCCTGCCCGCCGACCTGGTTCAGATAGACCAGCGGCAATCCGCTTTCCTTGACGCGCGATTTGATGAGGCCGAGACGCACGCCTTCCTTCCCCGCCTCGAAGGGCGAGCCGTTCGGCACCAGCAATATCTCGCCGCCGGTCTCCGATAGGCACTCCACGATCTCGGGCGTCCAGATGTCCTCGCATACCGGCACGCCAATACGAATGCCGCGGATGTTGAAGGGTCCCGGCAAGGGGCCCGGCGCGAACACGCGCTTCTCGTCGAACACGCCATAGTTCGGCAGATCGACCTTGAACGTCTTGGCCGCGATCGTGCCGCCATCGAGCAGGACGCAGGCGTTATAAAGCCTGCCTCCCTCCACCCACGGTGTTCCGATCAGGACCGCCGGCCCGCCGTCGGCGGTGTCAGCCGCGAACTTTTCGATCGCCTCGCGCGCGTCGTCCTGCAGCGCAGGCTTCAGCACCAGATCTTCCGGCGGATAGCCGACGATATAGAGTTCGCTGAACAGGATCAGATCGGCGCCCTGCTCCGCCGCCTCGGCGCGCGCGGCACGCGCCTTCCTAAAGTTACCGGCGATGTCGCCCATCAGCGGATTGAGCTGCGCCAGCGCGATACGAAAACGGTCGGTCATGGCCTGTCTTTAGCGCGGCGCAACAAAAGAAGCGAGCACGCGCAGAGCCCTGTTGTCCCACTTGCGGAGAAAGCTAAAATCCGCGCCGTGGGCAAGGGCGGACCGGCATGGATGGGCGATGGCTTCTGATTGCGACACTGACGCTACTTTCCATCCTCGATGGCGGGAGCGCGCGGGCACAATCCTTTTCCGACGCGCGCCAGCAGGCGTCGCAATGCATCCTTTATTATACGCCGGGTACGCAATCCACGGCCGCCGTGCAGATGATCCGAAGCGCCTGCAACGATCTCTATGATCCTCTCGGCATTTCGACCAATTCGCGACAAGGATACGACCTTTGCCTGCTGCAGCACCTGAGCGGCGCGCAAAGCGATGCCGCATCCGCGCAGATCGCAAAGTCGTGCAGGGACCTCTATCCTCCCGAATTCTGAGGCGGAGAACTCGGCCGGATACGCGTCGTATACGATGGGAGGAATGTCGGGTCCCTTTGGACCAGGTGGACTGGGCGGCGTGGCGCAGCCCCCCACCAGAGCGGCCATCGCCAAACACACTGAAGCGCGTTTCTCCGCGAGCGGGTCATCACTGCACCTACGGCCGCACGCGTGGCGAATGCGTCGCAGAACCTTCCGACGTCGAGGGAATCAGGCGGCATCGCGGCATGCCGGACAATTGGACCTAGGTCCAACGCCAGCAGGTGGTTAGATGGCCATATTCAAAATTCTCGTATTTTGATTGTTTTGCGAGATCGGTCACGCAAAGCGCTTTTTTCTCTCACCATTCACCGCCGAAAGCGCTCTTCAGTGGGTACTGCGTCAAGTGGCATGCAACCAATGACACGTCCATATCGTTGCCATGGTACCGAGGTCAGCCCTCGCTGCCAAACGAGAAGGCGTCCTTCGTCGTCACCAGACTGATCCGCGATCAGTTCGGACAGATGCCGAACGCCCGCCTCTGGAGTTCCAGAGCCAAAATAATTTCTCCAGCCTGAGGCGGGATTCATTCGTCTCTGGCCCCTGTGCGGCGCAACCCGCGAGCAACTGATGCCGCAAGGCAGATTGGAAATTCGATGAAAGCGATTTCAATGCCTGGACTCAGCGCCAGAACGCGTGGCCTGTCCATGTTTTCAATGGTGGTGCTGGGTGGATTGGCAACGGGTACAGCCGCGAACAGCCAGGACACCCCGAATGCGAATACCGTCTCGCCTGTGGCGCCCGTAAATCTTGGGAGCGCCAGCGGCTTTGTTATCTTGTCGAAATCGGGAATTACGGATGTCCCTGCTTCGGAGATCACGGGCAATGTCGGCACCAGTCCCATTACGGGTGCGGCCGATCATCTGAGCTGCGCCGAAGTAACCGGGAAAGTATACTCAGTCGATGCTGCCGGCCCCGCGCCCTGCAACATCAAGAGCCCCGCGAAATTGACCACTGCCGTGGGCGACATGCAAACCGCGTACACCGACGCTGCCGGGCGCCCGCCTACCACCACCGAACTGGGTGCCGGAAACATCGGAGGGCTGACACTTGCTCCTGGCGTCTACAGCTGGAGCACGAGCGTAACCATCCCGGGCAGCGTGGTGCTCAAGGGCGGCCCGAAAGCCGTATGGATTTTCCAGATCTCGAAAAACCTTGTCGTATCCAGCGGCAAGGCCGTCTTGCTTCGCGGCCATGCCCGCGCCAGGAACGTGTTCTGGCAGGTTGCCGGCAAAGTGATCCTTGGAACGACCTCGCATTTTCAGGGAACAATCCTGTCCAAGACGCTGATCGCCATGAAGACCGGCGCGTCCATCAACGGCAGGCTGCTCTCTCAGACCGCCGTCACCTTGCAGATGAACAGCGTCACCGCGCCTTAGGATACGGAGATAACTGAAAGGCCTACGCGTACGCCGCGTATTGCATCTGGCGGGCGATGTCGCCGGAGAACTCGGCCGCCTCGTCGATCATGAGCGCGGTCTGTAATGCACGGCGCGCCTCTTCCGGACGGACCAGCGCGGGCGAGCCCGTCTGCACCGCCTTCACGAACGCGGCCACGCTCTCGCCCAGCGGATCGCCAAGTTCCAGCGCGTTCAGGCGGCGGCGCGTGGTGTTGCGCATTTTGCGGGTCAGAAAATCGATCTCGACCACGCCATCAGCATAGACCGCGCGCATGCCGCGGCGGCGGTTGGCGGCGATGCGGCTGGTTTCCAGCTTCGCGACCGAACCGTTGGCGAAGGTGATGGTGGCCGACACTTCATCGGCGAGCCGTCCCATCTCGTTGCGCGAGTGGGCTTGGACGTCGGCGACCTGGCCGGGGATCATCTGGTGCATCAGGTCGAGGTCGTGGATCATGAGGTCCAGCACGGCGCTGACGTCGGCGCCGCGGCCGGTCCACGGTCCCATGCGCCAGCAGGACACTTCCTTCGGCGCGTCGGGGAAATTGAGCAGCCCGGTGCGGGCGAAGACGAAACGTTCCTGATGGCCGACCGTCAGTATACGGCCGGTTTCCTCTGCGAGCGTGATTAACGCATCCGCTTCGTCGAGCGCGGTCGCGATCGGCTTTTCCACCAGCACATGCGCGCCCGAGTTCAAGAACGCGCGCACGATGGCGGAATGCGTCACGGCCGGCGTGCAGATGCTGACGAGATCGACCTTGCCCAACAGGTCGCGCCATTCGGCAACGGCCATCACGCCATGGTTCGCTAGCGAACCTTTGCGGACTTCGGGATTGGCATCGGCGATGGCGACAAGCTCGACACCTTCGAGGCCACGATACTTCGAGGCATGATGGCGTCCGAACGCACCGGCGCCGATTACGGCAGCCTTTAAGACACCTTCATGCTGAATGCGGCGGTGGGGCAATGGAGAGATTCTCGCGCAAATTCAGAGAGATAAAGGGGGCTAACGGCCCCCAGGGCGACTCATAAAATGTTTCGCCTTGTTACACCCACCGCCCCTGATAGTCTGTCAGCGATAGCAAAAAGCCATTGAGGAGACGCCCATGGGAACCCGTAAAGGCGCGGAAATCCGCCTGAAAAGCCGCCCCAACGGCATGCCGGACCCGGCCAATTTCGACCTTGTTACCGTCGATGTCCCCGACCCTGGTCCGGGCCAAGTATTGGTGCGGAATTCATATATGACGGTCGACCCCTACATGCGCGGCCGGATGATGGACCGGCGGAGCTACGTCCCGCCCTTTCAGATCGGCGAGGCGCTGACGGGCGGCGCGGTGGGGCAAGTGGTCGCGGCCGGTCCCGGCGCGCACTTTCAGGTGGGCGATCATGTGCTCAGCATGGCGGGCTGGCGTGAATGGTTCGTGGCCAGCGGTCCCGAGCTGATGGTGCAGAAGATCGAGCAGATCCCGGGCGTCGGCATCCAGAGCTATCTCGGATCGCTCGGCATGCCGGGCATGACGGCCTATGCGGGACTCCTGCGCATCGCCGAGTTCAAGCCTGAGGATTCCGTGTTTGTATCGGCGGCATCGGGCGCGGTCGGCGCGGTCGTCTGCCAGATCGCAAAAGCCAAGGGTTCGAAGCGCGTGGTCGGCTCGGCGGGCTCGGACGAGAAGTGTGCCTATCTGAAACAGATCGGCTGCGACGAGGCGATCAACTACAAGACCTGCGGCGATCTGAACGCCGCCGTCGCCAAAGCCTTCCCCGATGGCATCGGCGTCTATTTCGACAATGTCGGCGGCGCACATCTCGAAGCCGCGATCGGCAATATGCGTCAGTTCGGTCGCCTCGCCGAATGCGGCATGATCGAGCAGTACAACGCGACCGAACCGCCGCCGGGCCCGCGCAACCTGATCATGGTCGTGGGAATGAGCCTCACCATGCGCGGTTTCATCGTGAGCAACCATTTCGACATGATGCCCGACTTCATGCGCGACATGGCGACGTGGATCAAAGCCGGCAAGATGACCTGGCGCGAAACCATCGCCGACGGACTCGAGAAGGCGCCCGAAGCCTTCATTGGCCTCTTCAAGGGCGAGAACTTCGGCAAGATGCTGGTGCGCGTGGGGCCGGATAAGGCCGTATAGATCAGTACTCAGGCCATTCAGGGTTCACGCGGAGAACGCAGAGTGGGAAGCTTGCTCTGCGTCTCCGCGCGCGGCCGCAAAATCTGTCCCAAATTGTCGCGAGCTGGGCGTGCCGGTTGCGGGGCGGTCGTGTGGGACTAATATCCGCGCCCTTAGTTGCCGGGGAGGACTTCCGTGAAAAGCCTGCACATCCTGATCGCGACCGTCGCCGTCGCAGCGCTCGCTGCTGTGACACTCGCGGCCGAAGCGCCTGCGCCCAAGGACAAAGACAAGGACAACGCTGCGAAAGCCGCGGAGCTTTATAATGGCAAGTTCTTCAAATCCGACGAGACGGTCACCGAAGGCAGTGTGAACGGCATCGATTATCGCGCCATCGCAGGCACGCTGGTGGTGCATCCCGAAGGCTGGAATGATTCCGCGCAGAACGGCGGCAGCAAGAACCCCGATGCGAAGGGCGACGAGTCCTCCCCCGAAGCCTCCATGTTCTTCGTCTACTACGCCAAAAAGGGCGCCGACCCCGAAAAGCGGCCGGTGACCTTTATCTTCAATGGTGGTCCGGGCTCCGCAACCGTCTGGCTGCACATGGGAGCGTGGGGACCGAAGCGCGTCGTCACCGCCGAGGACAGCCACAACCCCGCCGCACCCTACAAGATCATCGACAACGATCAGACGTTGCTCGATGCCAGCGATCTCGTCTTCATCGATGCACCGGCGACCGGCTTCAGCCGCATCGCGGGTAAGGACAAGGACAAAGCGTTCTTCGGCGTCGATCCCGACGGTCAGGCGTTCGCGAATTTCATCCAGGTGTTCCTGGCGAAGTACAACCGTTTCAACTCACCAAAATATCTCTTCGGTGAAAGCTACGGCACGCCGCGTTCCGCCGTTCTCGTGAACGATCTCGAAACCGAATACGACATCGACTTCAACGGCGTGATCCTGCTCTCGCAGATCCTGAACTTCGATCTGTCGGTCGACCGCCCGGAATACAATCCCGGCGTCAATCTGCCTTACGAGATCGCGCTTCCGACCTACGCGGCGACGGCGTGGTATCACAACAAGCTTCCGGGCAAGAAGCCGGCCGATCTCGTTCAATTCGTGCAATCGGTCGAGCGCTTCGCGATGGGCGAATATGCGCAGGCGCTCACCGCCGGCGCGAGCCTGCCCGCGAAGCGCAAGCTCGACATCGCCAACAAGCTGCACAATCTGACGGGCCTGCCGGTCTGGTACATCATGAAGGCCAATTTGCGCATCGACGGCGGCGAGTTCGAGAAGACGCTGCAGGACGATATGGGACTTTCGACCGGCCGCCTCGACACGCGCTTCTCGGGTGTCCAACTCGATCCGCTCAGCCAAAGATCGGACTACGACCCGCAATCCGCATCGATCAGTTCCGCCTATGTCTCGGCCTTTAATGCTTACGTGCGCAGCACGCTGAACTATGGCCAAGGCAAATTCTACGTGCCGTCGGCCGGGCTCTACCGCACCTGGGACATGCGTCATAAACCACCGGGACAGCAATTGCCGGGACGCGGTGCCGCGAACGTGATGCCCGATCTGGCGAACGCGATGAAACAGAACCCGACGCTGAAGATCCTGCTCATGGGTGGTTACTACGATCTCGCGACGCCCTATTACGAAGGCTGGTACGAGATGCATCAGCTTCCGATCCCGGACGCCCTACAGAAGAACATCCAGTACCACTACTTCGCGTCCGGCCACATGGTGTATGCGCACCAGCAATCGCTGACCGAGATGCATCAAGCCACCGCCGACTTCATCCGCGCGACCAGCAACGTGAAGTGAGCTCTCACTCCTCCCCCGCTTACGGGGGAGGTAACCGCCGAAGGCGGTGGAGGGGGACTGCGTGCGTGGCTCTTAAGTTCGAACGTCACGAGCCCCTGTATCGGGCACAGTCTCGCCGCGCTTAATTGTCGGAATTGATGCGCGCGTCCGCCCCTCCACCGTGCTACGCGCGGTCCCCCTCCCCCGCTTCGCGTGGGAGGATAAGAAAGAGGAGGGTTAACTACTCCGTCCCCGCCGCGCGGAGATTGGCGAGTGCAGCCATGACAAGGTAGGCCAGCATCAGCGGCGCCAGGCCGATCAGCACAGTACCTGCGATTCCGGTGTAAACGTTGCAGGCGAGATATCGATAAGCCGAGCCGACATAGAGGAACTGGAACGCGATCACGGATACGACGCCTAGCAACAGCGCCAGCAGATTGGGGCCGAGCGCTTCCGGACGCTTGTCGCGCTCGAGACGGATGAGGCCGGCCGTCAGCTTCAGGTGCGTGATCGCCGAGCCGACATAGATGAACGCCAGGAACCAGGTGAAAGCCGACGCGAACACCCGTCCGCCATCAAGCCCGCAGCCCTGCAGCGCGTCTTGCAGCGCACGCTGGCCGGGCACAGCGAACCCGATCGCCGCCTTCAGCGCGTCAACCGCATCGGTCTGCAGATAGTGCGGCGCAAAAAAGACCTGCACCGCAAAGCTCATCACCACGAAAAATACGAACACGATCTCATTGAAGCCGGGAAAGAGATGCCGCGGCTTCATCCGCTCTCCAAGCGGGGGATGGCCGTGATCGCTTCCGACCGCATAGCCGCCGACAAACAAGAGCCCCATCGCAGCAAACAGGAACGTGCAGATCCCGACCATGAGGGACGCATCGGGAAGCGGCTGACCGCGTGTCAGAGCCGAATAGAGCGCGTGCGCGCCCGCGAACAGGCAGAATGCCACCCAGCCCTTCGCAAGCAGGCGCGCCATCCCCATGCAGCCTCTCCCCGTCAGGCCGCGGCGAAGCCTGTGCCCTTGATCCGCGCCGCGCTCAGATTGTCGGAGAGCAGGAACGCGAGTTCGAGCGCCTGGCTAGCGTTGAGTCTGGGATCGCAGCGTGTCTCGTAGCGGTCGCCCAGATGGATGTCGGTGATCTCCTGCGCGCCGCCCGTGCATTCGGTGACGTTCTGGCCGGTCATTTCGAGATGCACGCCGCCAGCATGGGTGCCTTCCGCCCGATGGACCTCGAAGAAGGTCTTGAGTTCCTTCATCACGCGCTCGAAGGGGCGCGTCTTGATCCCGGCTGCGGACTTGATCGTGTTGCCGTGCATCGGATCGCAGGACCACACGACATTGGCGCCGGAGCGTTTGATGGTGCGGATAAGGCGCGGCAGCTTCTCCGCGACCTGGTCGGCGCCAAAGCGCGCGATCAGGGTCAGCCGTCCCGGCTTGTTGTCGGGATTGAGCAGCTGAGTCAGCTTGACGAGATCCTCGTCGCTCATGCCTGGGCCGCATTTGAGGCCAATGGGATTCTTGATGCCGCGGCAATATTCGACATGCGCGCCATCGGGCTGGCGCGTGCGGTCACCGATCCAGATCATGTGCGCGGAGGTGTCGTACCAGTCCCCGGTGATCGAATCCTGCCGCGTCAGCGCTTCCTCGTAAGGAAGCAGCAGCGCTTCATGGCTGAAATAGAAATCGACCTTCGCGGTGCGCGCCGCCACCGCATCGGCCAGCGAGAAGGTACGCAGGAAGCCGACGCCTTCCTGGATCCGCTCGACCAACTTCAGATAACGCTGCAGCAGATCGGGATGGTGATGGTCATCGAGATACCAGTGCCGCGCACGGCTGAGATCGGCATAACCACCGGTTGCGAAGGCGCGCACGAGATTGGCCGTTGCGGCAGCCTGGAAATAGGCGCGCAGCATGCGTTCGGGATCGGGCTTACGCTCGGTGGCGATGAAGTCCTCGCCATTGATGATGTCGCCGCGATAGGACGGCAGCGTCGTGCCGCCGCGCGTCTCATTGTCGTCGGAGCGCGGCTTGGCGAACTGGCCCGCGATGCGGCCGACCTTCACCACCGGCACGTCGGCCCCGAAAGTGAGCACCGTCGCCATGCTCAGGAAAACACAGAACGTGTCGCGGATATTGTTGGCGCTGAACTCCGCAAAGCTTTCGGCGCAATCGCCGCCCTGCAGCAGGAAAGCCTTTCCTTCCGCCACGTCCGCGAGGCTGGCGCTCAGATTGCGGGCCTCGCCGGCGAACACCAGCGGCGGATAGGTCCGAAGCTGCGTTTCCACGGCCGAAAGCGCCGCCGGATCCGGGTAATCCGGGACCTGACGGATCGGCTTGTCGCGCCAGCCGTGCGGGCTCCACTGCGCCACGCGGGACCTCCTTCGTTCAGCCCCGGATATAGAAGAATGTTCCTCGCAATGCCAGCAGGCGCTTGGCAAACAAGGAAAATCGTAAACGGACAGCGACAGGCGCCGGCACGCTAATCTACTGCGTCCGCGTCAGCGTACCACTCGCGACGGGGTGAAATTGGCCGGATTGTATCATGCCAAAGCTGACGGCCAGCGTCGTTGGCGTGCGAAGTTCATACACAAGCCGGAAGACCGGTCCGCCGCCGGCGGCGCTGTCGAATGTCCCGGATTTTCCCGCCACAACTGAAACCGATGTGTAATGGATGACGTGGCCTTCACCATCGATGTAGTCGCCGTGCAACGCGCCGCTCTCGGAATAGATCGTCATGATCTGATCGAAGCCGCCGGTGGGTTTGCCTTTCGCGTCGAAGGTTTCGGTGTGGTCGCGGCGCAGAAGAGCCGCACCATCCGCCTCGATGGAGATGATGGAGGTTCCGTTCGACGTGCCACCGGTGTCGGAAACCTTGCCGTCATCGCTCTTCCATTGCCCGACCATGAACCCGAGACCGGAAAGATCCGGTTTGAGTGTCGCCTGCGCGAAGGCTGGCGAGGCACAGCAAACAGCGGCGGCAAAGATAGCTGGGCATACCAAGGTGTTCATGTTGCACTGGCTCCACGGCTGTTCGCGGCTTTCAGCAATTGAGTGAGATCGCTGACCGCTTCGGTGAGACGCGCGACTTCGGTTTCGCGCAACTGGTCGAACTTCTGATGCAGCAGTTCGATTTCGAGCTCCGCCTTGATGTTGATCTTGTAATCGTTCTCCGCCGCCATGCGGTCGATGTCCTGCTGGCGGTTCTGGCTCATCATGATGAACGGTGCGGCATAGGCGGCCTGAAACGACAGCGCCAGATTGAGGAGGATGAAGGGATAGGGATCCCAGTGCTCGATGTAGGCGGTGATGTTGAGGACGATCCAGGCAAACAGCAACGCCGACTGGATGATGATGAAATTCCACGAGCCCATCGTCGCCGCGACGCCGTCGGCGACGCGCTGGCCGAGCGTCAGTTGGGCCGTCCCATCGCCGGATGCGCGCAACCGGCGGCGGACGGCTCGCAGCTCTGCGAGCAATTGCTCTTCGGTTTCGAAGATCTTGTGCTTCAGATCGGGTTGCGATGACATATCTTCCCCCTTGTTGGATATCATCCCGGATGTGGTGCGATCCGGATCTCCACGCGCCGGTTGCGCGGCTCGCTCCTGCCCTCGCCGGTCGCGAATTTAAGGTGCGTCGCGCCAAGGCCCGCCGCCGCAATGCGGCGCGCATCCACGCCATCCGACCGCAACTCGGCCGCGATGGCGTCGGCATGACGTTGCGAAAGCTTCACACTTTCCTCCTGCGCAAGCCTTGTATCGGTGAAGCCGTTGATCTGGATCGCCGTGTGATCGTAGTGGCGCAGCGCCACCGCCAGCACCTGCAACGTATTGCGGCCGTAAGCGGAAAGTGCGCCGCTCCTGTCGAAGATCGCGTCGCTCTTGAAGTTCAGCACCAGCGTGTCGCCAGGCCGTCCAACCGGCACGCCATGGAGGATGCGGCGCAGATCGTGCTCCATCGCGTCCATGTAACGGCCCGTATTCGACGCCTCGAACGGCGCCGCGGGTTTGTTGTAGCTGGGGAGCGCCGGCTTCGGCGCAGGCGGTGGCGTGACCTTCTGAGGTGTGACCGGTTGATAGGGATGCACTGGATGTGAGGGAGGCGGCGGTGGCGGCGGCGACGCTGGGAAAGGCCGGTAACGCGGTGTTGTCTGGCAGGCCGCGAGCGACAGGACGCATAGCGCGACCGCGATTTTCTTCGTGAGCATATCCAAGCTTGGCCCAGCGCTGGGGCGAAATCTAGGCAGCGTGTTGCCAGTGCGGGATCGGCGGTGAATGATCTCCCCAACAGCAATCGATAAGAGGAGACGTCCATGAATCTGTTCGACCTGAGCGGGAAGATCGCGCTCGTCACCGGCTCGACCAAGGGCATCGGCGAAGCCATCGTGCATCGCATGGCCGAGCACGGCGCCAATGTCGTGGTGTCGAGCCGCAAGGCCGATGCCTGCGAGAAGGTGGCCGCCGACATCAACACGGCGCAGGGTCGTGAGGCCGCGGCGCCGATCCCCTGCAACATCAACTACAAGGAGCAGATTGAAGCTCTGGTACAGCAGACGCGCGCGAAATGGGGTCGCATCGACGTGCTCGTCTGCAACGCGGCGCTCAATCCGTATTACGGGCCGCAGATGGGTATCCCCGACGAGGCCTTCGACAAGATCATGGGCGCGAACATCCGCTCCAACCACTGGCTCTGCCAGCAGGTGCTGCCGGAGATGGTGGAGCGTAAGGACGGCTCCATCATCATCGTGTCGTCGATCGGCGGCTTGCGCGGAAGCCCCGTGCTCGGCGCCTATTGCATTTCGAAGGCCGCCGATATGCAGCTCGCGCGCAACATCGCCGTCGAGTACGGGCCGCACAACATCCGCGCCAATTGCATCGCACCGGGATTGATCAAGACCGATTTCGCGCGCGCGCTGTGGGAGAACCCGGAAACTTTGAAGCGCTCGACGCAGGGCGCTCCGTTGCGCCGCATCGGCGAACCGGACGAAATCGCCGGCGCGGCGGTGTTCCTTGCCTCGCGCGCGGGATCGTTCACCACGGGCCAGACCATCGTCTGCGATGGCGGCGCGACCATCTGATGGCAGGCTAACGACCCGATCGCATCCCCGCATTAATCATAAGTTGTGTCGGAATTCTTTACACGCAGCTGTGCGGGCGTTGGTTAATTCCTTTGTTTCTGCGCACTGGCGCGGCTCTTGCTCCCTGCTGTCCAAGGACCGCCAGGTTTAACGATAACCATCCGCGTCAAGCGGGCAGCGTTGGGATTGAAACATGTTTGCGAAGTCGTTTTGGGCAGCCGCGGTCGTGGCGGCAGGGATCGTAGGTGCGGTGCCGGCTGGCGCGACCATGATCACGTATGATTCCTATTCGGTCGTGAACAGCGTCAATGTCCTGATCAACTACCCGAGCATCAGCCCCGGTCCTTATGGCTCCGGGCAGATCGACACCTATCTGGGAAATACGCTGGTTGCCACCTCGTGGTGTATCGACGTCACCCACGACCTCCTGGGCTCTGGCACCTGGAATGTCGTCAACGCCGTCAATAATGCGGGCACGAGCAATATCGACAATGGTGGCGGAAACGGCACGCTGCTGAGCTGGCAGACGCTCGGCGAGATGGGTGCGCTGGCCACGTATGGCAATCTGCACATCAATGACAACCCATACATTTCTTCGGCGATACAACTCGCGATATGGAGCGTTGAGTACGGCAACGCGATCACGGTCACGTCTGCTTCGCCGACGGTGCAGGCGCTCGCGGCGACGCTGGTATTCGATGCTACGAACGGACTGTTGGGATACAACACCAATGTTGCGTGGTTGATGTATTGCAATAGGGATCAGGTGTGCAATCAGGGACAGCTCATCGTGCTCGGCCGCGGGGACTTCAACGTGCCTGAGCCCTCGACGCTCGCGCTTTTCGCGGCAGGCATGGTGGGGGCAGCCGGTTTTGGCTGGCGCCGTAAGCGGAAGCCGTCTGCGACGAACTGATTGTTTCTGTAACCGGGGGGTTAGGGCGCCGGTTTGCCGGCGCCCTTTTCTTTTTGCACGTGTCTCAGACGTGGCGTGCCGCTTCAGACGTGACGTGCCGCTAAAGCAATGATTGCTAGACCGGATATTATATGCTTCTGTTCTAGACATGGTTGTAACACGAGCGGGGGCAATCATGGCTGGGCCGGTCAATCTCAATGGTATGGCGACGTCGTCGGCACCGAACAATTTCGGCGGCCATCTCTGGTTTCGCGGCACCGACAACAAACTGTGGCGCATGCCGACCGCCCAGCCGCCCAAGGTGATCAATCCGCTCGGCTTCCAGTGCGCCTCCACCCCTACCCCTTCGACCGACGGCTTCGTCTACTTCCAGGGCACCGACAACAAGGTGTGGATGATGCTGCAGCGCTCGCCCTATCTGAACGTCAATCTCGGCGGCTTTCAGTGCAAGTCGCCCCCGCTCTCGCGGGGCGACGGCTTCATCTACTTCCAGGGCACAGACGACAAGCTCTGGGAGGTCAGCACCAACGATCCGGAGCTCTACACCAACCTTGGTGGCTTCAAGTGCAAGTCAACCCCGACAATGCCGCCCGGCGGCAACGGCTTCATCTATTTCCAGGGCATCGACAACAAGCTCTGGAAGGTCGACTTGAAGAGCCCGGGGCGGAACTGGAATTACGGCGGCTTCCTGTGCGCGTCGGCGCCCTATGCCAGCAACAACGGCAATCTCTACTTCCAGGGCACCGACAATGTCGTGTGGGAGGTTGACCTCCTCGATGCCACGAAGAACCGCAAGGTCGGAAGCTGGACCTGCAAGTCGACGCCCAAGACGACCGAGTTCGGTTTCGACGGCGGCCTCTACTTCCAGGGCATCGACGACAAGCTGTGGCAGGTGAAACTCAGCGATCCGTCGAAGGCCAGAAATCTCTACGACATGAAGACAGCCTCATCGCCCGATCTCGAAGGCGACGGCTATGTCTACTTCCAGGGCACCGACAACAAGCTCTGGCAGTGCCCGACCAAATGGGCGGAACTCGACAACTAGATTCCGAGCACCGCTTCCGCGCTCTTGAACGGCAGATGCTGCGCGTCGGCGACGGCTTTGTAGGTCAGCGTACCCTTGTAGACGTTAAGGCCCGCGCGCAGATGCGCGTTGTCTTTCATCGCCTGTTCCGCGCCCTTCTCGGCAAGCTGGATCGTGAACGGCATCGTCGCGTTGTTGAGCGCGAAGGTCGAGGTGCGCGCGACGCCACCCGGCATGTTCGCCACCGCATAATGAACGACGCCGTCCACCACATAGGTCGGATCGGCATGCGTGGTCGCGTGCGAGGTCTCCGCGCAGCCGCCCTGATCGATTGCGACGTCGACGATGACGGCGCCCTTCTTCATCTGGCTCACCATCTTGCGCGTGATGAGCTTGGGCGCTTCGGCACCCGGCAGAAGCACGCCGCCAATCACGAGATCGGCACCGGTGACGTGCTCTTCCACCGCATCGATGGTCGAATAGATCGTGTTCAGCATCGCGCCGAACTGGAGATCGAGTTCGTTCAGGCGGTGAAGCGAGACGTCGAGGATCGTGACATGCGCCTCGAGGCCCATCGCCATGCGCGCGGCATTGGTGCCGACGACGCCGCCGCCGAGCACGACAACCTTCGCCGCCGGAACGCCGGGAACGCCGCCGAGAAGCACACCGCGTCCACCCTGCGCCTTCTCGAGCGAATGCGCGCCGGCCTGGATCGACATACGGCCGGCGACTTCACTCATCGGCGCGAGCAGCGGAAGACCGCCGCGCGAATCCGTGACGGTTTCATACGCGATGCAAACCGCACCGGAGTCGAGCAGGCCCTTGGTCTGCTCCGGATCGGGCGCAAGGTGGAGATAGGTGAACAGCGTGTGCTTCGGCGTCAGACGCTTGATCTCGACCGGCTGCGGCTCCTTCACCTTCACGATCATGTCGGCGTTGGCGAACACGTCGTCCGCGGTCTTGAGAATCTTCGCGCCGACGCGCGTGTACATCTCATCCGACAAACCGATGCCGTCGCCGGCCATCGTTTCCACAAACACTTCGTGGCCCCGCGAGGTCAGCTCGCGGACGGCGGCAGGCGTCATGCCGACGCGGTATTCGTGGTTCTTGATTTCCTTCGGAACACCGATGCGCATGACTTCCCTCTGGGGCCGGTTTGACGGCGCGGATTAGCCTATTTGCCTCCCAGAGGAAAGCCGGTCCGGCGTGCCGCAAAGCCAAGTGCTTGTTTCAAAACGCCAATGTTTTAGGTTCTCCTATTGCTCGACCATGTGAGTCCAGCAACCGAACATTGCCTGACACGTCCGCCGCAGCAGCCGGCGCCGGTGCTATCACAACCGCGCGAGCACCGCGCGGACGCCATCGACCATGCGGGCGATGTCGGATTCGCTTGCGATCAACGCCGGAGCGAGCGCGATGGTGTCTCCGGAAACGCGGATCACCATGTTCTCGTGGAAGAACGCGCGTCGCATGGCGTCGTAGCCGCGCAGGCCCGGCGCATTCGGATCGGGCTCGATGTCGATACCGGCGGCAAGGCCGCAATTGCGGATGTCGACGACACAGGGCGCGCCTTTCAGGCTGTGGACCGCGTCCTCGAACACAGTCTCAAGCTCGCGCGCACGTGCGAACAGATTTTCGTCGCGATAAAGATTTAGCGACGCGATGCCCGCGGCACAGGCAAGCGGATGCCCGGAATAGGTGTTGCCGTGGAACAGTTCGATGGCATGCGCGGGCCCTTGCATGAAAGCCTCGTGCACACCGTTGCGCACGATCATGCCGCCCATCGGCACCGCGCCGTTGGTCACGCCCTTGGCAAAGGTGATGATGTCTGGCGTGACATCATAGCGTTCGGCGGCGAACGCCGCGCCGACACGGCCGAATCCCGTGATGACCTCGTCGAAGATCAGAAGGATGTTGTATCGGTCGCAGGCTGCGCGCAGGCGCGTCAGATAATCCTTCGGCGGCGCGAACACACCGGCGGAGCCCGACATCGGCTCGACGATCACCGCGGCAATCGTTTCCGCGCCGTGCAGTGCGACCAGACCTTCGAGCGCATCGGCATAGTCTGCACCCTTCTCGGGATGGCCGCGCGTGAACGCCATCGTCGCGCGGTCATAAGGCAGCGGCAGATGATCGTCCGTACCCGGAAGAAGCGGGCCGTAGGGCTTGCGGTTGTTGGCGAGACCGCCAACCGAGATGCCGCCGAAATTCACCCCGTGATAGGCCTTGTCGCGTCCGATCAGGCGGAAGCGCCCGCCCTGCCCCTTCTTCTGCCAATAGGCCCGCGCCAACTTCAGCGCGGCGTCAGCCGCTTCCGATCCGGAATTGACGAAGAAAACGTGATCCATTCCTTCGGGCGCAAGCGCGGCGATGCGATTGGCAAGCTCGAAGGCCGGCGGATGCGAGAACTGGAACGTCGGCGCGAAGTCGAGTTTATGCGCGGCTTTTGAAATCGCGTCGGCGATCTCTTTGCGGCCATGGCCGAGATTCGAACACCACAGGCCCGAACAGGCATCGAGCAAGGCTCTGCCGTCTTCGTCGTAGAAATACATGCCCTCTGCGCGCGCGAGCATGCGCGGCTTCGTCTTGAAATCGCGATTGGGCGTGAAAGGCAGCCAGAAGGCGCCGAGATCGTTGGGCCGGGGACGATCCATACCAACCACACTTTATGAAATCGAACGCACGCTAGCAGGGCCAAGCGGGGCATCCAACACGTCAAAAACAGAACAGCCCCGGCGATCCCGCACCGGGGCCGTCTGTCAGATCACGCGCAAATCAATGACGATTGTCACGCCGATCATCGCGGCGGTCGTCACGGCGATCATCGCGCGCTTTATCACGCGCACGGTCCCGTTCGCGAACATCGATGCGATGATCCACGCGGTCGTCGACGCGGCGCCCGGCGTCTGGATGTGCCCAGCCGCCATTGCGCCAGCGATTGCGATCCCAATCGCGTCCCGGACGCCAGTCATTGCCGCGCCAGTAGCGGTCGCGGTCGTGCCGGAAGCCGTTGCCCCTGTAGTAGGCATAACCGAGGGCCGGACCGACGCGATAATTCCCGCGCCACCAGGCGGGGCGCGGACCACGCCATTCATCGCGCCGCCATCCGCCACGCACCCAGTACCAGCGGTAGCCGCCGCGTTCGCGATAGTAGATCGGCCCCTGATACCAGCGTCCTCCGTAGTACATGGGTCCGTAGTAGACCGGCAGATCCCAGTAGGCGTCGGGACAACCCCACGAATCGCAGTAACCGCCGCTGCCGTAGTCGATCGCCACACCGCCTGGTATCGGCAGACCGATCGAGAGACCGATATTCACGCCCGCCTCAGCCGGCACGGACGCGAAGCTGGCAACGCCCACAAGCGCTGCCAGACCTATCATCGCTTTCAAAATACCCTTCATTAGACCTCCTCTTCCCGCGGGACCCGCGGGCGCCTGTCGCTGCTATGAAAGAACTTTAACATAAAAATGGCCCCGGCGGTTTCGCGCCGGGGCCAATTTCAAAATAAAGCCGGATCAGTGGCCGGGCTGGCCGTTGTCCTTGGGCTTGTGCTTGTCGCCGGTGCCCGTTCCGGGACCGGTCATTGTTCCGCCGGGTCCTCCCATCCAACCACCGGGACCCGTCATGGAACCGCCTTTCATGCTACCGCCCGGTCCGGTCATGGCGCCGCCAGGACCTTTCATCGCGCCGCCAGTCGCATCACCGCGCATCCTGTCGTCCACGCGGATCTTGTTGCGATCCCAATTGCGCGCGCGGTCGCGATCCCAGTCGCGGCCCGGACGCCATTCATTGCCGCGCCAATAGCGATCGCGATCATGACGGAAGTTGTTCGCGCGATAGAAATCGTAGCCGAGCGCGGGCCCGACGCGATAATTGCCTTTCCACCATGCAGGACGCGGTCCGCGCCATTGGTCTCTGCGCCATCCACCGCGCACCCAGAACCAACGCTCACCGCCGTAGTCCCGATAGTAGATCGGTCCCTGGAACCAGCGGCCACCGTAATAGACGGGGCCGTAGTAGACCGGCATGTCCCAGTAGGCATCCGGGCAGCCGTAGTCGTCGCAGTATCCGCCGCTGCCGTAATCGAAGGCGACCGCGCCGGGGATCGGCAAACCGATCGACAGGTTGAAGTTGATACCCGCCGCAGCTGGCGCTGCAGCAAAGGTCGCTGCACCCGCAAAAGCCACAGCGGCAATTGTCGTTGTGAGAAATCGTTTCATGGAACCTCCTTTTTCACCGGGAGCGAATCCCGGTTCACCCTGAACACACCCATCCTACACGGAACTCGCAGTGGTGATCACAACCTGTTTGTGAACGCTAATGGCCGTGGCCATGTGGTCCGCCACCGGGATGCCCACCGCCAAATCCACCGCGCGGAACAGGTCCTCCGCCATAGGGACGCACGCCGCGTGTCCAGGGCCCCGGCCCGCCGTACGGATGCGTGCCACCGGTCCAGCCCGGACCGCGATTGATCCACGGCGCACCACCGCCTGGCAGGCCGCGCCACGCACGCGGCCCGGGCCGGAAGCCTGGGACGGGGCGCATGCCCGAACGAAATCCGTTATTCCAACCGCCGCGATTCTGCCAGGCGACACGCGGGGGTAGCGCGCCGCGCCATCCATTCGCGTGCCAGCCACCGTTCAGCCAGAACACGCGCTGGCCGCGGTACCAACGGTAATAGATCGGACCGCGATACCAGTAGCCGTTGTAGTAGACCGGCTCGAAATAGACGGGATAGGCGCAATAGTCCGCGGGCAGTCCCCATGGCGGCGGCTGATTGTAATAGTCGTAGTAATCGCAGGGATCGAACGTGGCGCCCGGACCCATGAAGCCGAACGAGATGCCGGCATCGGCATAGGCCGACACCGGCTTCGCAACTGCCAACAGTGCGAAGAACAAAAGCGCGCTGAGGACAGTTCTCGCGAATGTACGCATCGCTTCAGTCCTACTTCACACCGTCACAAAGAGAAACCCGGCGCGGCCAAGGGGACCGCGCCGGGCAGGTGCATGCACCTAACTCAAGGTCATGCACACAGGGGTTCAGTGACCTCTGTGGCCACCGCCGACAGATCCGCCACCCATGTGGCCGCCACCCATGTGACCGCCGCTGAAGTGGCCGCCGCCAAAGCCGCCGCTATGCGTGGTCGGTCCACCGTGGAAGCCGACGCCTCCGCCGAACGTGCCATGCGGTCCCGTTCCAACCGATGGGCCGTGTCCGCCCCAGCCGCCGCCGTGACCCCAGCTTCCGCCGTGACCCCAGCCGCCGCCGTGGCCCCAGCCGCCGCCATGGAAGCCGGCTGCATGCCAGCCGTTGCCGGTGTGCCATCCGCCGCCGTGCCAGAACCAGCGCTGACCGTGCCACCAGCGCCACGGAACGTGACCGTTCACCCAAACGCCGCCGATGTACAAACCACCATCGTAGTAGGGGTAGTAGCCGGCGCCGTAATAGCCGCAGCCGTAGCCATCATAGTAGTATGGGTCGCAGCCATAGGGTGCTCCGTAGTAGCCGTAGCCACCGTAATACGGCCCCGGGATGCCGACGCCGATACCGACGGAGACGCCCGCGTTCGCCGGTGTCGTCACCGCCGTCGCAGCGCCCGCCAGCATCGCCACGCCGAGTGCGAGTTTCGCGAGTTTCTTCATGATCTTTCACTCCTCATCGATTCTTCCGGATGGCTCGACCCATCCTCTGGAACGCACAATGAGGCTTTCCGGCTGAACCCAGCATGAATAGGTTTGTCAGGATTCGGCCGTAATTCAGGCCGACCGGCCGCGCGCGTCGACCGGCCAGATCGCTTCCAGCATATCCCCGCGCACAGCGTGATAACGGTCGTAGAGATTGACCGTAGGGTCGCAATGCGGAACCACACAGGCGAGTGCATCGCCGCGGTTCAGCTTGCCCCCCTCTTCCGAATAGAGGACACCGCCCTGCTCGTCGCCGAAGAAGAAATAGACCGCACCGGCCGGTGCGCCATGCGCGATCACGGGAACGCCGTCATCGGTGGCAAAGGATTTCAGCCCTGCGTCCGTGGTGACGAGACCCGTGCGGTTGGCGCTGATGACGGTGGTCTGGACGAACAGCGAGGTCTCGAAAGGCGGACGATCGCCGGGCTTTGTCCAAACGTCATTGTACTGACGATCCATGAATACGTAGGACCCGACCTGGAGTTCCGTCAGCACGCGCGCATCCGGGTCGATGTCGAACGTGCCTGTGCCGCCACCGGACAATATCGGTGGCGCGAGACTTTTCTTCGTAAGCTGATCGCGAAGACCGGCGAGATCTTTTAGCGCGGAAAGCGAGGCATCGCGGCGCTCGTTCGGCGATTCCATGTGCTGGACCTGACCCGCGTAACATTGCAGGCCGGCAAATTCGAGATGCGATGCGCTCGCGACCAGCTCCACCAGCGCAACTGCGCCCTCGCCCGAACGTATTCCGGTGCGGCCCATGCCAGGATCGATATCCACAAATATCTTCAAGGATTTTCCGGACTCGCGCGCAGCATCGCCGATGCGCTTCGCCGTCCCCGCATCGTCGCAGACTGCGGTCAACTCCTTGAGCTTCCCATTCAGTGTCATGAGGCGCGCGATCCCGCCCTTCGTCACGACCGGCGACGTGATCAGAATCGATTCCACGCCGGCGTCGGCGAGCGCTTCGGCTTCCCCGAGCTTGGCGCAGCAGATGCCGAGCGCGCCTGCCGCCATCTGGCGCTTGGCGATCTCGGCGGATTTGTGGGTCTTGGCGTGGGGCCTGAGCGCAATGCCGTGGTGCTGCGCATGCGCCGCCATCGCCGCGATATTGCGCTCCAGGATATCGAGATCAACAACAAGAGCGGGCGTCTGGAGTTTCCAGCGCCCGCCTGGCACACCGATCAGATCTTCGTTCAACATCGCCGCCGCCCTCGTCCGGAACCGCGAGGCGGTTTTGGACGAAAGCGGCGCAACAATCCAGCCTTTGGCTAGCCCTTGGCCAGCCTTTGGCCAGATCAGCCTTTTGTGGTCTGACCTGACGGAACGTTCTTTCCGACTCCGGGGGACACAATCTCCGGCTCACGCGCGACGGGAGCATCGTCCGTCCGGTCCAGCACATCGGCGCCGGCAGATGTATTGTCGCCGTCATGTCCGGGCAATCCGTCTCTCAGATCGGTCTTGGTCGCATCTTTTGCCATGGTTTCCTCTTCCCTGTTTTCAATTCGCACAATCGGTCAAAGTGACAACGAACGTCCGTTCGAAACGTTGCCCTTGCCTCCACAATGACCATTGCACTGGGATTGATCCTGCTTTCGGCCGTCGTACACGCGGTCGTGAACATCCTGACGAAGCGCGCCGACGACAAATACGCGATGCGCCTTCTGATCGGCGTGTTCTCCGCGATCATCGTGACGCCGGCGCTGTTCTTCGTGCCGTTGCCGCACGGCAAGGCGGTGTGGTTTCTGGTGGGCACCGCCTTCGTCCACGCGCTCTACGAGTTGTTGCTGGTGAAGTCGTATGAGAGCGCTGCGTTCTCCGCCGTCTATCCGGTGGCGCGCGGCACGGGGCCTCTGTTCACCGCGCTCGGTGCGATCTTCCTTTTGCATGAACATCCGCCGGCCCTGGAACTCGCCGGGATCGTGCTTGTCTGTGGCGGTGTGATCGCCATCGGCATCTCGCATCGCGCCAGCAAAGGCGCGAAGGCTGGATTGCTCTATGCGCTCGGCACCGGACTGACCATCGGATGCTACACGCTGATCGATGCGTCGGGCGTGCGCGCGGTACCCGTGCCGCTCACCTATGTGCTTTGGTTCTTTGTGGCGCACGGTTTTTGCGTACTCGTCACCGCACCCGGCATCCGGGGACGCGCGGTGGTGATCGAGGCGCGGCGTCAATGGAAGCTCGGAATCCTGCTGGGCCTACTCTCGATCACCACTTACGGCTCGGCGATGCTTGCCTATCGCTTCGGTGCGACCGCGCAACTCGCGGCGCTGCGCGAAACGAGCGTGCTGTTCGGAACCGCGCTTGCAATGAGCTTCTTGGGCGAACACATGACATGGCGGCGCTGGTGCGCCGCCGCCGCGATTGCGGCTGGCGCGATCCTGTTGCAGGCTGGCTGAATGAAAACCTTCTACTCACCAGCTCATCTCGAACATGTTCCGGCGGAGGAATTTGAGGCCGGACGGCTCACGCCCGCGGTCGAGCGCCCGGAGCGCGCCGAAGCGGTGCGTGCACGGCTGGTGGAGCGCAAGCTCGGGCCGATCCTCGCGCCAACGGCATTCGGCGACGACAAGATCCTGCGCATCCACGATCCCAATCTTGTCGGATTTCTCGGCGAGGCTTTCCAGGAATGGCAGGCGGCGTATGGGGCGGACGCGCATGCGGCGCTGCCGTCGCGCTGGCCGGCACGCGGGCTCGATGCGCGGCGCGCGCCTGACATCGAGTCGCGGCTCGGGACCTTCGTGTTCGACGCCGGCACGCCCATCATGAAAGGAACCTGGAGCGCCGCGCGCGCGGCGGCGAACGTCGCGCTCAGCGCTGCCGAGGCCATGCGCATGGGCGAGAAGAGCGCGTTCGCGCTCACGCGCCCGCCGGGCCATCACGCGAGCGGCGATGTGTTCGGCGGTTTCTGCTATCTCAACAACATCGCGGTCGCGACACAGTATCTCGTCGATGCCGGGATGCGTCCGGCGATCCTCGACGTCGACTATCACCACGGCAACGGCACGCAGACGATCTTCTATGGCCGCGACGACGTGTTCTTCTGCTCGATCCACGCCGATCCGAACTATGCCTTCCCGCATTTCCTCGGCTTCGCGGACGAGCGCGGCGCGGGTATGGGCGAAGAGAAGAACGTCAATCTGCCGATGCCGGCGGGCACGGACTGGCCGCATTATTCCGTGGCGCTGGCCAAGGCGCGTGAGCGAATCGAAGCCTTCGCACCCGACACCCTGCTCGTCTCACTCGGCCTCGACACTTTCATCGAGGATCCGATTGCACGCTTCCGCCTGCGTAGCGACGATTATTTCCGCATGGGCGAAGCCATCGCCGCACTGAAACTGCCGACGCTGTTCGTGTTCGAGGGCGGATATAACGTCGAGCATCTCGGCGTGAACACGGTGAATGTGCTGGAGGGGTTTCTGCAGAGCTAATTCCGATCGTCATGCCCCGAAGAGAATTCCCGGGTGCGATTTTTAGTGATCGAAGTCACCCTGGAACCGTCGCGGCGCTCTATGCACAATTTCGAACGCCACGCCGCTCGTGTTTCCGCCGCTAACCGTGGTGCCAAAGAGATTTCCAGAACCGTCCATGAGAAGCCCCCCTCCGGGCCCCTCGCCGTCACCGCATAGGCCGTCCCCACAGAAGGCGTACAGTACAGTCTCAGACCACGTGTTCTGGGCATATGACAGCGAGAATATTTCGCCGTGACCAAGGTAAAAATCATAAAATTCGTCATTCGTACTTCCGTAGAGAGTGCCGGAAGCATCGACATTCAAACCTCCAAACGGCATGAGGCCATCGGCGCAATTCCGCTTGGAGCAGAAGCTGTGGATCACACTGTATGTTCCCGCCGACGAGTATTCGAAGGCAACTCCACAACCTGGAAAATTGAACCCGGTTTGACTGCAGACCAGCCCGCTTCCGCTGCCGCCCAGCGCAGTCGTACCAAAGATATTGCCGGCCGCGTCCATCGTCGGTCGTCCGGTGCCGATGGCGCCGTCGCTGCAATTGGCTTTCGCGCAGAATGCGTGAAGGATTTTCACGTGCTGGTAGTCGCCTACCGGAGCCTTGTAGAGCGTGCCTGCATCGGTATCGCCGCCAGTCAGGCCGTAAAGGTTTCCAGAAGAATCAACGAGAAGTGGATTGTCCAATATCCCCGGACTGCTTGTTTTAAAGTGGTGAAGGACCTTGTAGCTCCAGCCGGTAAAATTGGAATATATCTCGAAGAGCGTACCTTTTCCGTATTCACCGTCAGTGCTGGTGACGCCGAAGAGCGGAGAGGATTTGTCCCACGGCAACCCGGCCTTCTGACCCTTGTAGCTCAATCCCGCATAGGGTCGCCCGCCATCCAAGCCGCAGTGGAACGTGTACATGACGCTAAGCGTCCAGCCCTTGTCGCTATGGGTCAGTTTGTAAGCCACCCCGCACCCGCCAACGTCGCTGTTTCCCCCTTCAGAAGTCGTGCCATAGAGGTTGCCATCTGTATCGACGATCAGTTCACTTGTCGGAATCTCTCCATCTGCACAGTTCGCCTTGGCGCAAAAATTGTGAATGACCGTATAAGTGTGTGCGTTCAAATCGAGTCTGAAGACCACGCCACCATTCCGATAGAGCTTGGATTTGCCGCCGGCTTGTGTCGTTCCGAACAGGATTCCTGATTGGTTCATTACAAGGCCTGCGATTGGGACCGCACCGTCGTCGCAGTCGGTTTTCTGGCAGAATGTGTACAGCACCTTCTCCGGGCTGGCTGCGAATGCGGTGCTGGCAGGCACCAGCGCGAGCAGGATCGTGGCGGCCGCCATTGCGCACGCGTTCAAGAATTTCGAGCGAGGTAACGCGCGCATAGGAATCTCCACAGAGTCTGACCGGAATTCGGCTTCTCCAGCCTATCGTTCTGTACCCCCCGGTTCTTGGGCAGAAGCGAAGACCTGGGACGGAAACGAAGTGTTCTGGTAGTCTCATGGCATCGCCGGGGATGGGATCGGTGCCGAAAGCCACGGGACGCACAGACGCTTCGGAAGCCTCCGCTTCGCAGGGCCCGGCGGGATTTCGGTTCTCTACCGACGCCTTGCCGGACGCGGACCGCGTCGGAATGTTCCGCGAGGTCTTCGGGCAAAAAATGCTCCGTCTCGATATGGAATCTCTCGTGGATCGGCAATTCCATACCGATGCGACCGTGCGATCGATGGCTGACCTGGATGCAGTATGGTCCGCGAGTTCGCCGGTCCGTGTCAGCCGGACGAAGCATCTTCTCGCCGACGGCAACGACAATCTTGTGTTTCAGTGGGCGGACTCAGCCGGCTATTGCAAACATCTGGGGCACGAGTTCGCGCTCGGTCCGCGCGACGCGGTGGTTCTGTCGTGCTGCGATCCCGGGAGCGTGATGTTCCGCTCTACCGTCAATCTCATGAGTTTCAGCGTTCCGCGAAACATTCTTGGAACTTCGTTGCGCGATGAACATGCCTGTTTGGCCCGGCCCGTACCCGCCGCCTCGAGTGCATTGCGTCTACTGGTTCGCTATCTCGAATTCCTGCGCGAGGAATGCGCGACGGCGACGCCCGAACTGCAAAATCTTGCGGCCGCGCATGTTTGCGATCTTCTGGCCCTTACCCTCGGTGCGACGCGCGATGCCATCGAGATTGCGAAAGGGAGGGGGCTGCGAGCGGCGCGGCTCAGCGCGATCAAGACGGATATCGCCGAGAATCTGGCGGACGGCGATTTCTCGATCCGCAATGTCTCCCTGCGGCACCAGTTGACGCCGCGCTACGTACAGATGCTGTTCGAGTTCGAAGGAACGACCTTCACGAAGTTCGTTCGCGAGCAGCGGCTCGCCCGCGCTCACGGGATGCTGGCGAGCGTGCGCTTCGACGACCGGCGGATCAGCGATATCGCGCTGGCTTGCGGCTTCGGCGACATTTCCTTTTTCAACCGTTCATTCCGCGCCCGTTACGGCGCCGCACCGTCGGATGTCCGCGCTGCGTCGGCACGCGTCTAGCAGATCAGCGTTTCACTGCCTGCCTGGTCTGCCGCCTATCCCTCCCCCTCCTTCTTCCCGCGGAGCTTCTCCGCGGCGCGCTTGACGGCTTCGGTCGCCTTGGCGGTACCGGGTCCGGTCTTGGCCTGCATCTCGTCGATGGCGCGATCGAGTGCGTTCTTGACGCTTGCCGCAGTCCCGCCCTTCTCGTATTCGCGCTTGATGACGCCTTCCAGGTGCGCCAGCACCGCGTCGACCGTATAATCCTTGTTCAGTCCACGCTCGCGGTGGTCGACGATGCTGTAAATATCGATGTGATCGTCGATCAGGCGGCCCTGTTCCACCAGCCAGTAGAAGCGCGAACCTTCCTCGCCGTGCTTGAAGATCAGGTCGAATAGCGCGACGCCGAGGGTCAGCGGCACCTGGAAGAAATTGTGGAAGTTGTTGAGCGTGAGCTTGAGCTCGAACACCGCCACGTCGCGGATGAATTTCCAGCGTGCGTCGCGCGCAGACAGCGGCGGCAGGACCTGGCCTTCGACCTTCTTCGGCTCCAGTGCGCTCTCTTCACCGTCCATGCCATCAGTCCCTGAAGTCGAACAGCGCCTTGATCGAGAAGTCGCCGCTCTTTGTAGAGGTCGCCGAGGTGATCTTGAAGATACCGTTGGCCCTTAGGCAAGGCTCCCCATCGGCCGTGGCCACCCCTTGCGCGAACAACAGGTTGCGGGTCATGCGCACCAGCTCAGCGCGGCCTTCGACCCAGGAGCCGAGCGGGGCGGGCGCAAGATAGTCACAGGTCAGGTTGACCGTCGGCATCATTCCCATGTCGGCCTTGCTCTGGAAGCGCGACGCGATGGGGAGAAGCATGTCGGCAAAAGTCGCAAGCATCCCGCCATGCGCAACCTGTCCCGGATTGCAGTGCCGAGGCTCGACCCGAAAGCCGAGCAGAAGATGCGTGCCATCCCACTTGCCATAAAGCGGGCCATTGGTTTCGAGGAAGCCGATCAGGATTTTGAACGGCGCGAAGCCGGCGGGAATATCGGACATGAGACCTTCACAAATAGCGTTTCCATTGGCTCTAAAGGCGTTGCACGTACCGCACAAGAGCGCTGCGCGTGGCCTTACCGTGGGTCAACGCACTCTTTCCCGGTGCCCATGAACGGCACATAATCCTTGGAACGTGCGTGCGGCCGAACGGGTTATCGGTTTAAAGGAGATTGTCATGAACGACGATAGGACTCTGGTTGCCGTTTTCGACGCCGCGCATGTCCGGTTTTTCGAATACAAGCAGGCGCACGGCCGGCTGGAAAACATCCTTGCCGATGTGAGCTCCGGTTTGCATCACCATCGCCGCGATATCGAGTCGGACCGTCCTGGCCGCGGGTTCTCGAGCGCCGGTGGGCAGCATCACGCCTATGAGTCCGAGCACGATCCGCGCAAGCTCGAGAAGCACGATTTCGTCCGCGCCATTGCGCAGGCTGTCGAAGCGGCGCTCGACCAGCACAAATTCAACCGGCTCGTCGTCGTGGCGCCGTCACGCGCTGTCGGCGAATTCCGCAGTGTCGCAAGTGACAAGGTGAAGAACGTCGTGTGGCGTGAGGTGCCGAAGGAGTTCGCCAACCTGAGCGACAGCGAACTGCACGACCACCTAGTGCCGATCCTGCAGAACCCGCCGAAATAAATTCCCTTCCGGCGGTTTAATCCTCCCCCGCTGCGCAGGGGAGGATTTAAACTTATTGAAGCTCGCCCTCCGCTTCGATCAGCAGCGTGACCTCGTCGGCGACGATGCCGGACCACATCGTGTGGGTGAGGTCAAAGTCGGAACGCTTGATCGTCGCCGTCCCGTTGAAGCCGATGCGATAGGGCTGAAGCGGAATCGGCGGATTGCGCGCGCCCTTGAACGTGATGTTGAGGGTCACGGGCTTGGTCACGCCGGCGAGCGTCAGATCCCCGGTCACCGTGCCGGTGCTCTCGCCCGTGCGGGTGATGCCGGTGGCCTTGAACGTCGCGCTCGGAAATTTGGCGCCGTTGAAGAATTCGACCAGCTCCTTGTCGAGTTGCGGCACATGGGTGTCGATTGTCGTCATGTCGACCGCGGCATCGAGTGTGCTCTTTTCCGGTGCATCCGGATCGAAGGTCAGCATCCCGCTCACCGGACCGAGGCGTCCGTAGAAATCGCTCAGCTTCATGTGCTGGATTTCGAAGAGGATCTGGCTGTGGCGCGGATCGATCTTATAGGTGCCCTTCTTGGCCGGCACCGGGGCAAAGCCGGCGACGCTGGCGGCGAGAACCAGCACCACCACAGCACGCACAATCGTTTTCATCACGCATCTCCACTCGTTGTCGTGTGGCGAACGCTATCACAGTTTCGACGGATCGGCCTGCGTCCAGACCTGCTCGAGAATCTTCCAGCCGCTTCTTTTGCTTTTACGCTGGAAAACGAAAAGATAGCTGCCCTTCGCGCGGATGGCCCTGCCACCCTTCGCCGGTGCCAGCACTTCGTCGAAACTGCCGCTGTCATAGGCGAGATTGCCCGAGGTCTCGCTTTTGATGCTTTGCATGGTGAGCCGCGGGTCGAACCGCTTGAGCAGCCGCGCGAAGTTCTTGCGGATCGCCGCCGCCCCTTCCCAGCGCTCGCCCGAGGTCGGCAGGAATGTCGGTTCGGGCGCATAAAGTGTCAGCGTCGCGTCCAGGTTCTTCGCATTCCAGTACCCGACCCATTGCTGGGTGACATCGGTCACGGGCGTTGCGCGCCCGGTCTGGGCCTGTGCCGCGCCTGAGAACAGAGCCCATAGAAAGAGGATTGGAAGATAGATCTGCCGCATAGTTCCCTCCGGGGACGAAATTCTTGCCAAATTCCGCGGTCGGCGGCGATAGCCGCCCTTGACGCTGTCCCCCCTCGAAACTATATCCCGGCCAGCCTTTGGCACTCGCCTTAGGGGAGTGCTGCTGCACGAGCACAAGGCACTGGAAAAGCTAGCTTTTTAGGAGACGAAAACGATGAAATTCCGTCCGCTCGGCGACCGCGTGGTCGTCCGCCGCGTCAAGGAGGATCAGAAGACCCCCGGTGGCATCATTATTCCCGATACCGCCCAGGAGAAGCCCCAGGAAGGCGAAGTGATCTCCGTGGGTCCCGGCGCCCTGGACGACAGCGGCAAGCGCGTCGTCCCGGAAGTGAAGGCCGGCGACTTCGTGCTGTTCGGCAAATGGTCCGGCACCGAAGTGAAGATCGACGGCGAGGAACTCCTGATCATGAAGGAGTCCGACATCATGGGCATTCTCGAAGGCCGCAAGGCTGCGAAGAAGGCCGCTTAATTTTTTAGAATCAGGAGAACAGACACATGGCAGCCAAAGACGTACGCTTCGGCGCCGACGCGCGTGAGAAAATGCTCCGCGGCGTCGACATTCTCGCCGATGCAGTGAAGGTGACGCTGGGCCCGAAAGGCCGCAACGTCGTGATCGAGAAGAGCTTCGGCGCCCCGCGCAGCACCAAGGACGGTGTCACGGTGGCGAAGGAGATCGAGCTCGCCGATAAGTTCGAGAACATGGGCGCACAGATGGTGCGCGAAGTCGCTTCCAAGACCAACGACGCGGCCGGCGACGGCACGACGACGGCCACGGTCCTGGCGCAGGCGATCGTGCGCGAGGGCCAGAAGGCCGTCGCCGCGGGCATGAACCCAATGGACCTGAAGCGCGGCATCGAGAAGGCGGTCGAGACCGTCGTCGCCGATCTCAAGAAGCGCTCCAAGAAGGTCAAGTCGAACGACGAGATCGGCCAGGTCGGCACGATTTCGGCGAACGGCGACAAGGAAGTCGGCAAGATGATCGCCGAAGCGATGGCGAAGGTCGGCAATGAAGGCGTGATCACGGTCGAAGAGGCCAAGAGCCTCGACACCGAGCTCGACGTCGTTGAAGGCATGCAGTTCGACCGCGGCTACATCTCGCCCTACTTCATCACCAACGCCGACAAGATGGTGGCGGAGCTCGACGAGCCCTACATCCTCATCCACGAGAAGAAGCTGTCCTCGCTGAAGGACCTTCTCCCGATCCTCGAATCGATCGTGCAGGGCGGCCGTCCGCTCGTCATCATCGCCGAAGAGGTCGAGGGTGAGGCGCTGGCGACTCTCGTCGTCAACAAGCTGCGTGGTGGTCTGAAGGTCGCTGCCGTCAAGGCGCCGGGCTTCGGCGATCGCCGCAAGGCCATGCTGGAAGACATCGCGGTCGTCACCGGCGGCCAGGTGATCAGCGAAGACCTCGGCATCAAGCTCGAGAACGTCAAGCTGACCATGCTGGGCACGGCCAAGAAGGTTCGCATCGACAAGGACAACACCACGATCATTGACGGCGCCGGCGGCAAGAAGGAAATCCAGGCCCGCGTCAGCCAGATCAAGGCACAGATCGAGGAGACCACGTCGGACTACGACAAGGAGAAGCTGCAGGAACGTCTCGCGAAGCTCGCGGGCGGCGTTGCGGTCATCCGCGTCGGCGGCGCGACGGAAGTCGAAGTGAAGGAGAAGAAGGATCGCGTCGATGACGCGCTCAACGCCACCAAGGCGGCTGTCGAAGAGGGCATCGTGCCCGGCGGCGGCACGGCGCTTCTCTACGCGACCAAGGCGCTTCAGGGCGTGACCGGCGAGAACGACGACCAGACGCAGGGCATCGCGATCATCCGCAAGGCGATCCAGGCCCCGATCCGTCAGATCGTGGAGAACTCCGGCACGGAGTCCTCGATGATCGTCGGCAAGCTTTTGGAGCAGAAGTCGGCCAACTATGGCTGGGATGCCCAGGGCGAGCGCTTCACGGACTTCATCGACGCCGGCATCGTGGATCCCACGAAGGTCGTGCGCATCGCGCTGCAGAACGCATCTTCGGTTGCGGCTCTCCTGATCACGACGGAGGCGATGGTCGCCGATCGTCCGAAGAAGGAATCCGGCGGCGGCGGAATGCCCGGCGGCGGTGGAATGGGCGGCATGGGCGATATGGATTTCTAATTTCGCGAAAGCGAAATTAGCCCGGTGTAGCCCGAAGGGCGAAGCCTGGGCTGATCCAGAGCTCAGCTCTAAAAGAATGCAGAAAGGCCCGGGAGCGATCCCGGGCCTTTTTGTTTGGCTGAGACAAACTTGACCAAATAGGCCAATTCAGTCAATCTATCCCAATGAGCCCGGCCCCCACCCCCGAAGACCGACGCGACAGCGTACTTGCCGCGGCCATAGGCGTGTTCGCGCGCTATGGCTTCAAGAAGACGTCGGTGGAGGACATTGCGCGGGCCGCGGACATTTCCAAACAGGGTCTCTACCTGCACTTCGCCAGCAAGGAAGACATCTTCGTTGCCTGCCTGAAGAAGTATCTGGTCGAGAACCACGCGGCGATGGAGCTTTTGCTGTTTCGCGAGGACGCCCCGCTGTTCGCCCGGCTGGTCGACGCGTTCGATAGCTGGGTGGGCCGCTACATCGAGTCCTTCTCGGACGAGAACTACGATGTGATCGAGGCGAGCAAGCGCCTCTCCGGCGGGCTTATGGACGAATACCGGGCGCTGTTCCGCGCCAGCATTGCAAAGGCGCTGGCGGCATCGGCGGAGTTCAAGCGCACGAAAAACATCCTCGCGCCGAAAGACGTCGCGGACGTTCTGCTCAGGCTCGTGGAATCGTGGAAGAGCGAGCGCCTGCCGCGACCCGAATTCCGCAAGAAGATCGCGCTGGCGGTTCGCGCCTGCGTGCAAATCGATGGCTGATGGAGGTTGATATGAGCACTGTTCTTGTCACCGGCGGATCCGGGTTCATCGCGGGCTTCTGCATCGTGCAGCTTCTGGAGCAAGGCCACACCGTGCGCGCGACCGTGCGCAATCTCGCGCGCGAGGGCGAAGTGCGCGCAACGCTGGCCGCCAACGGCGTCGCGGCCGACGCGCCGCTGAAATTCTTTGCCGCCAATCTCGAAAGCGATGCCGGATGGGCGGAGGCGGCGACGGGTTGCGACTATGTCCTGCACGTCGCCTCGCCCTTCCCCGCTGCGCCGCCGAAGCACGAGGACGACCTGATCGTACCGGCGCGTGAAGGGGCATTGCGCGTGCTGAGGGCCGCGCGCGGTGCCGGCGTGAAGCGCGTGGTGATGACATCGTCTTTCGCCGCGATCGGCTACGGCCATCCGCAGCGCGACCGGCCATTCGACGAGACCGACTGGACCGATCCGAATGGCGACGATACCGGCGCCTACGCGAAATCGAAAACGGCCGCCGAGCGCGCGGCGTGGGACTTCATCGCAAAGGAAGGCGGTGCGCTTGAGCTTTCGGTCGTCAATCCGGTGGGTGTGTTCGGCCCCCTGCTCGGACCCGACTATTCGCCATCCATCCTGATCGTGAAACGGCTGATGGATGGCGACTTCCCCGGTGCGCCGAAGCTCTATTTCGGCGCGGTCGATGTGCGCGACGTCGCCGATCTGCATCTGCGCGCGATGACCGATCCCAAGGCCAAGGGCGAGCGCTTCCTGGCGGTCGCGGGCGACTTCATCTCGATGCATGAGATCGCGATGATCCTGAAGCGCCGTCTGGGCGCGGCCGCGGCAAAGGTACCGACGCGCATCCTGCCGAACTGGGCGGTGCGGATTGTGTCCATCTTCGATCCAGCGGCGCGGCTCATCACGCCGGAGCTCGGCAAGCACAAGCAAGGCACCAATGCCAAAGCGCGCAAGCTCTTGGGCTGGAATCCGCGTTCGAACGAAGAGTGCGTCTCGGCCACGGGCGAAAGCCTGGTAAAGCTCGGCCTCGTGAAGGGACAAAAGAAAGCGGCCTGAGCGCTTCAGTGCGCGCTCCGCGCAAACGCGTCGTTGATCGGCCTTGCGTAGGCATCGTTGGAAGTGAGGCTCGGCAGGCCGAGTGCCGCTTCGATGGTGCGTCCCGTGCTGTAATGATCATAGCGCACATTGCTGACATGGCCCGCGCGCGTCAGGCCCTGCGAGCCGAGCAGAATGGTCGCGATGTGGTTGGTGCGGTAGGCGTGGGATTCATCCCAGGTCAGGATCAGGAGCGAACGCTCGTCGCGCCATGCGGGTGACGCGAAGACCGGCTCCAGCGTGCGTTTCAGCCAGCGATCCTGGACCCTGACGCTGTGTGGCGAGCCGTTGCCCGCGGCTTCGCCGTCATAGTAGTCGTCCGCCGCGATCCAGGCGAAATTGGGCGTCGTGGCAGCAGATCGCAGATCGGCGGACATCTGCTTGGTATCGAACAGATGCGCGCGGCAACGCGCCCGGTTCTTTCGAACGTCGTTGAAGTTGATGAAGGGTGCATCGTCGGGCTCGTAGTATTTGTCGTATTGGTCGTCGGTGTTGCAGGGCGTGCCCATGCCCTGCTCGTAAGCCTTCCAGGTCTTGCCGGCCGTTTCGATCAGATCGCCGATCTCAGGATCGGCAACATGGATGCGCGGAAAATAGATCGCGCCGCGCACGAAGGTATCGCCGCCGGCGATCGCGAGATAGTTCTCGTCGCTCGGATGATAGACCGCCTGATAGTTCGCGAGCAGCGTGCCCTGACTGGCGAGACCGTTGATGAAGGGAGCGTCTTTCGTGTCGCCGATCACCTGTTCGTAGTCCGTGTTCTCCATCATGATCATGAACACATGGTCGAACGCCGGAACCGTACTCTTGGGCGGCGGTGGTGGCGGCAATTCCAGCGCGGGCGTCAGCGTCAGTCGAAGATCGCCGGCATAGGCGGCGGACTGGCCCGGCTTGGCACCCACGAACTGCAGCACAACATCAATCGACCGCGTCCCTACCGGCACCGGACCGCGCGCGAAGCGCTGCTCGAGAACGATGTGCGACTTTTGCGAGATATGGACCGGCGCGTCGATCCGCACACGGCGGCCCGTCAACGCTCCGGCCTCATCGCGAAAGGCGGCGCTGAGGATGGCGTGCGCGGGTGGCTTTCCGGTATCGCCGAAATCGCCCGACAGCACAAAGCTCGTGGTGCCCGCGTCGATGGCGCTCGCGGCCGCGCTCACGTCGACGTTTCGTTTCAGCACCGACGGACCATAAGGACCGCTGCTGACGATGCTGGCCGGCGCCGGCCGGTCGCTGGATGCGCTCACGACGTTGACCGAGGCGCAGAAGAGCGCGGGAGAACCTGCGGTCGTGATCCATCCGGGGACCGTATTCGAGGCGCTGCGGCCGTCGGTGCAACGCGCACCATCCGGCAGCCGCAGCAGGTTCGCCGCATCCGTCGCCGCATATGCGGGCGCCACCAACCCGATCAGCAGCGCACAGCCCAGATGCCTTGCGAGTTTCAGAGCGCGGACCGGAACCGCGAAAACGGACTGGAATTCTGCCCTCGTCACGCCGCTCTCCGCCGATGTCCCGTCCGCGCCAATTGGAGAAACCTTATCAGGGTCCGATTGTGATTTTGTGATGCCGCAAACCCCAACGCCGGCGCGCGTGGCGCTATTTCTTCTCCGCGTCGGCGTTCGTGTCTTTCTTCTCCGCGTCCGCGCTTTTGCCGGAATCGGCGTCACCGAGATTCCAGTTCACTTTCACGGTCATAGGCGCATCGACGAGCACGTTGTCCTTGATCGCGGGGCGGTAGTGCCACTTGGCGACGCAGCTCTTGGCCGCGTCGTCGAGCCCGTCATAGCCGCTCGAATTGGCGACCTTGATACCGCTCAGCGTGCCGTCGGCCGCGACCGTGAAGGCAAGTTCGGTCGTGCCCTCGTGGCCGAGGACACGCGCGAAGAAGGGATACTCGTCGCGGCAGTTCTCCGGTTTAGAGAGCGCTGGCGGCTGCGAGACGCGCTGGACGACAGGCACGCGCACCGTCTGGCGCACGACCTTCACAGGCGCCTCGGTGTGCACCGCAAGCTTCTCCACAAGATCATAGAAGAACAGCAGCGACGACCCCGTCGCAACCGCGCCCGCAATCAGCACGGCCCAAAGCCGATGGCGAAAGCTCTCGCTGCAAAACAGACCCGACGAGACGACGAAAATGACGAACTCGATGACGATCACAGAAGCCCCAGCGATTGGTGCGGGCGCACTGTAACCAGAACGCCGTGGCAAGAAAGCGGCGGCGCGCAAGCCGGGCCATTTTGCTTCGCTGTGCACCACCCGCTCTCGACAGCCTTGACGCTGCGTGAGACCCTTTCCCGTCATGCGGGGGGGGAAACATGCGAAAGACAGCTTTGTTGGCACTGGCGCTGTTGTCGGCGACCGGAGTGGATGCGGCGCATCCAAGGAAACCCACGAAACAACCCACCGCGCCGGCCGCGAAACCACCGGCGGCCGACACGGCACCCCTGCAGCTTTCGCTGACGATCTACAACAACGACCTCGTCATGGTGCAGGATATCCGCACGCTCGATCTTCCTGCGGGTCGTTCACGCATCGAATTCCCCGGTGTCTCGGCCGCGATCCGTCCCGAAACCGTTTCGCTTACCGGCAAAGGCTTGTCCGTCGTCGAGCAGAACTTCGACTACGATCTGCTGACGCCTGCAAAGATGATGGAGAAGCAGGTCGGCCACGAGATCCAGCTCGTCCGCACGAACACGGCAACCGGTGCACAGACGACGGAGACCGCGACCGTGCTCTCCGCAAATTCCGGCGTGGTGTTGCGCATCGGAAAGCGCATAGAAGTGCTTCGCGACGACGGGTTGCCCACGCGCGTCGTATTCAGTTCGATCCCGGAAAATCTTCGCGCATCGCCAACGCTTTCCGTGACGGTCGATGCGCAAGCTGGCGGACCGCGTCCGGTCGATCTTTCGTATCTGGCAAGCGGACTTTCGTGGTCAGCGGCCTATGTCGGCATGTATGACGAGAAGCGCAACAATCTCAGCCTTCAGGGCTGGTTCACGATTCATAACACCTCGGGAACGAGTTTTAAAGACGCCCGCACGGAACTCATTGCAGGGAGCGTCAACACGACCTCCGGCAACGCCGGCGGAAACTACCAGCGCAACGCCTACACCAGCAACGGGACGGCGGCACAGAAAAACGCGAGCGAAATCGGCGACTATTACGAATACAGCCTGCCCGAGCATGTCACCGTGGTCAATCAGCAGACAAAGCAGATCGCCTTTCTCGACATCGGTGGTGCCCATGCGACGAAAATCTACAACTATTACAACCGGTATTTCTGGAGCCCGCCCACCGCACAGCATGCGACCGTCAATGTCGTGTTCAACAACGGTGACCAAGCGCTGCCAGAAGGCATCGTCCGCGTCTATATGCGCGACGCCAAGGGCGATCCCAAATTCATCGGAGAGCAAGACGTCGGGCACACGCCGGCGGGCAGCACAATCGGCCTCGAGACCGGAGACGCGTTCGATGTCACTGTGCAGCCCGTCGTTGTGTCGAGCGAAAGGTGGGCTCACGGCACGCGTTACGAACTGTCCTACGATCTTCGCAACGCCCGCTCCGAAGCCGTCACGGTACGCCTGAAGCAAGGAGGGCTGAACGGCGGCAGAATCACAGACGAAAGCCAGAAAAGCGATCGCCTGGACGCCGAGGTCGCCATTTGGGAGGTCCGCGTGCCGGCGCATGGCCAGACCAAGCTGACCGCCTCCATCGAGACCGGTTCGTGAGAGCAGCCTTCGCCGCATTCCTCCTGCTCGCCGGAGCGGCGAATGCCGACGTCTTGTCGGAAAAGCCCGACTCGGTTGTCGTTGCGATTTATCACGAGGGCGCTGTCGACACGCGCGAACTCATGAATGGCGACGGCATGGAGGGGGCATTTGGCTTCATCGTCGAGTCGCGGACGATCGAACTTCCCGCCGGTCCCTCGCTCATACGGTTTCGCGGCGTTGCATCCACAATCGTGCCGGAAAGCGCGCAGATCGACGGCCTTCCGCAGGGGAGCCTCGAACGCAATTTCGACTACGATCTGCTTTCGCCCGGCACCTTGGTGGAGCGATCGGTGGGACGCGAGGTTCATCTGGTGCGTACCGATCCCGCGACTGGCGGAGAAACGGATATTCCTGCGACAGTACGCGCGGCATCCGATGGCGCCGTGCTGGATATCGGCGGAAACTTCGAGGCGCCCTCCTGCGGCGGCCCGCCGGAGCGGATCGTTTTCGACAGCATCCCGGACGGCCTGACAGAGTCGCCAACCCTGTCCGTGCGCGCGTTCGTGCCGGAGGCCGGAACCTACACGGTCCGGCTCTCCTATATCGCGATGAACATGAACTGGTCTGCGGACTACGTCGCACGCATCTCGCCAGACGGCGACACGCTCGCGCTCACCGGCTGGATCACGCTCGCCAATCTCAGTGACACCAGCTTTCGCGACACGCCGGCTGAGGTGATCGGTGGGAACCCGCACACCACGGGAGACGATCACGCGGTCGAACCTATACGCGATTCGCGCGTGGCGCAGTGCTGGCCGCTGGCAGTCCGATGGTTCGAACAAGATAAAGCGCCCGTCATGGACAAATTGCTTGGTAGCCCCGTAGAAACGGTGGTGGTGACGGGTTCACGCGTTCCGCAGGAGGGCCTCTATTCGTCATCGCCCATGACAGCCGCGGTCCACGATTTCGGGGACTACAAGCTCTATACCCTGCCCGTGCGCACCGATGTTGCTGCGCGGCAGACCAAGCAGGTGGCGTTCCTCGATCAGCACGACGTGAAGTTCGAACGGATTTATGCGTACACGCTTCAGGTCGAATGGGATCACCGCGACATCGACGGACCGCAGCCCGCCAAGGTCCGCTACCGAATGCAGAACCGCGAAGATGCAGGCCTCGGAAAACCGCTTCCAGGCGGAACGGTTTCCATCGTCGACAGCGGCACAAACGGAGCACCGGTATTCGTCGGACAGTCGGCCATTGTCGACACGCCCGAGGGGCTTCCGGTGAACATCGACACCGGAGATGCGCTGGCGGTTCGTGTGGAGCCGAAAATTGTTGCAACCGAAACCATTGGAAGCGGCCGCGACGAGCGCAAGCGCAACACAATAGAAGTCTCGATCGTGAACGCGAAGACCATCCCCGCGCACTTCGAATTATCGCAGAATATGGACGTGGCAGGAGCGCACGTTGTCGCCGAAGACCGGCCGCATGTGATCGAGGAAGGCAATATCCGCTGGAAGCTCACTCTCGCGCCAGGCGAACAGACAACGCTGCACTATACGTTTGAGTATGCGTCAAATCCGGATTGAAGAGGCAAGGGGCCGGCGCGGTGGACAGGTTTTCGTTTTTCTTTGGCTTCTATGGCCTGATGCTGGGGCTGGCGGTGACCGAGCTGCTCAATGGGTTCGGCAAGCTTGTGCGGGCGGGCGAAGTGCGCAAGCTCGGCTGGCAGACGGGGCTGCTCGCGCTCTTCGTGCTGCTCGTCATCATCGCGACCTGGATCGATGCGTGGGAATCGCTGCGCGGCGTGTCGCTCGATCTCGCGGGCCTGTGGGCGCCGGTGCTGATCGCGATCCTCTACTACCTGGCCTCCACGATCGTGTTCCCCGAACATCCGGCTGAGTGGCCGTCGCTCGACGACTATTTCGCCAAGCGCAAGCGCGTCGTGGCGGTTCTGCTGCTCGCAGCCGAGTTCGGGGTCAATTACACCTACTGGCCGCACATCCAAGCCGAAGCGGCGCGCGATCCAGCGGAGTGGGACTTGTTCATTCCCTACAACATCGCGATCAAGCTCGCGTTCCTCGCTCTGATCTTCGTGCGCGGAAAGCGTCTCAATATCGCTGTGCTCGCGGCGCTGATCCTGATCTTCTTCCTTCCCTACTGGCACCGCGCCGCCGCGTAGCGGATCACCAGCCGAGCGATTGCCAGAAGCGGTATTGATCGGTGGTGGGATCGGCTGCCGTGCGGCACTGCGTGTCGAGCAGCATCACCTGGCGCGTCGTGGCGTCGTAGCGCGGCCAGGCGGGTTGGCCTTCGGCGGAGGGAGCGCCGCTGCGCGCAAAGCCCGCGAAATAGCCGCTCATATTGTGTGCGGCCTCGGTGACGCCGGGACCGTTGCCCTGGAGATCGGGGATCTCCGAGTTGTCGAAGGTGAGCGCGATGTCGGTGGCGTGGCCGGCGCGCAAGGTCCAGTCCGTGCCCTTTATCGGAACGTTCGACGGATAGTCGTTGATGTAGCGATAGACCGGCGCGGGCTGTGCGGCTTTGCGGTCGGCAAGCGTGGCGGTGTCGTTGCCGGTGAACATCGCGGTCGCCATCGCGATCCCGCGCGCCGGCGGCCAAGCATCGGGCATGGCTTTGGCGTAGAACGCCAGAACGCTCTCCGCCTGGTCGCCGAAATATTGGCGCGTGCGCGCCGCCATCGCCGCATCGTCCATGTGGAAGAAGGCGGCATCGTCGCGCTCGAAGAACGTCGCCTCCTCCCGCGTGTTGCCGATGAGAAGCGGAATATCCGCGGAGAGTTGCGGCGCCGCGGGATCGAACGGATCGCCCGGCAGTGTAGTGCCATCGGCCACCGGCTCCCAGTGGCCGGGCTGTTTCGTGCGCATGGCGGCCAGTCCTTGCGGCGGCGTGGAACGTGCCACGAGCCACTCCTTCGTTGCCTGGGTCAGCGGGCCCTTGCCCTCGGCGCCCGCGAGCTGGATCGCGAGCAGCTTCTCCGCCGGTATATCGTGGAGCCTGGCTGCATCCTTCGGCGCGATGTCGAGTGCTGCGAGCACGCGCCGTGCGGTCTCCGTCGCGGTCTCGCGCGGCGCGGCCTTCAGCATCGCACCGCTCTGGATGCCGGCTTTGTGGAAGAGGCCATGCGCGTCCGGCATCGCCATCAAGGTCGATGTCTTCGCGCCGCCGCCGGACTCGCCGAACACGAACACATTGTCCGGATCGCCGCCGAAGCGCGCGATGTTCTGCTTCACCCAGGCCAGTGCATCGACGATGTCGAGCATGCCCTGGTTGCCGGCATAGTCCGCGCCGAGTTCGCCCAGATAGAGATAGCCGAACAGGCCGAGGCGGTGATTGCTCTCGACGACGACCACGTCGTAGCGCGCGGCAAGATGCGAACCGTCGTGGATCCGGTGGCCGCCCGAGCCGGTCTCGAACCCGCCGCCGTGACAGTAGAACATCACCGGCCGCTTCCCGCTCGTCGCGGGTGTCCAGACATTCAGGACCAGGCAGTTCTCGCTGTACGCCGGTTCGTGCTCGCCATAGGTGGTGCCCGGCCCCTGCATCGCCGGGGGACCGAGCCGCGTCGCATCGCGCACGCCCGCCCATGGCGTCACCTTCGGTGCGCGCTTGAACCGGTTCTTCCCCGACACATCGCCGGCATAGGGAATGGCTTTGAAACTTAGTGCGCCACGACTGTGTCCGCCGCGAATGCGCCCGCTGGCGGTCTCAACCTCCACGAAGGGCGCAAGCGTCTGTGTGTACCAGGTGGATTCTTCCGCGCGTGCCGGGAGCCAGAGATAAGGTGTGGCGATCGCGGCTGCACCGGCCTTCAAAACGCTGCGGCGGCCGATCGAACGCACGATGATGCCCTGCCCTGAAATCCAATATTATCAGGAATGGTATCGGTACCAAAGACGGTGGTCAAACGTCCGTCAACGACCGCCGGCTATCCGCGTGAACGGCACTGCGATTTCGACCACCTTCTCGACCGGCTCGGCGAAGTCGCTTTCGATCCAGCGTTTGGCGATATCGACGATGGCGCCGATAATGCCCGCGACCATCAGCGGATGCGTGGCCTTCAGTCCGAAGGCCTTGGCGAGTTTTTGCGCGCCTTCAAAACTCGCCATGCGCATCGCGCCGCCATGATCGTCGAGGTCGATCAGGAACACGCGTGCCACGCCGGGGCTCGATTGGATCGCGGCATAGAAACCGGTGAGCGCGCGTTTGGTGGCGTCGCTACCACCGGCGGGCGCCTTCATGCGGTTGAGCAATTCGTCCTGCACCGCGCGATAGGCTTCGACGAAGATCGCTTCGCGGCTCGGAAACGACTCGTAGAAATAGCGCGCGGTGAGACCCGCTTCGGCGCAGATCGCGGCGACCGACGTGCCATCGAATCCGGACCGGCTGGCCACCAGAGCCGCCGCCTTCACCAGTTTCGCCCGGCGCTCGGTCTGCCGGTCCTCGAAGGACTGGCCTGAATAACGGCGTTTTTGCGCGGATTTGGACATCGAAATCGCCTGCCTCTTGACAACACCGTGGCATCTGACAATCTGACAATCAAGATTATCAGATTGGAATATAACGATGGCCCCGAACTCCATCCTGGCGACCACGAAACGCGACTGGCGCGGCGCATTCCGCGCGATGAAGACGCTGCTGGCCGATCCCGACGACACCGTTCAGGTGTTCCGGATCATGGCCGCGCTGAATGCCGGCACATCGGCGAAGAACTACCAGCGCCTGATTTCCACGCCGGAAGGCGGCCGCGTCGCCTATGCGCGTGTCGAGCTGGTGAGCAAACTCACCGATTGTGCGTGGCTTTCGCAATTCGCGCCCGGCACCGTCGGCGCCGCCTATCGCAATTTCCTCGAGAAGACCGGCTATTCCGCCGATGGGCTCGAAGCGGTGAGCAGGGAGGTTCATTCCGATCGCGCCGAAGAACATCCCTATGCGTGGTTCGGACGGCGCGAACGCGACATCCACGACATCTGGCATGTGCTCACTGGCTATCGCGCCAACGATCCGCTGGGCGAGTTGTGCCTTGTCGCGTTCACATACGCACAGACCAAAGGCCTTGGCTGGGGCTTCATCGCGCTCTCCGGCGCGCTCAAGAGTTTTGGAGAGCCGCACGGCCGGGCCGTCCGGCGCGCGATCCGCGAAGGATACGCCCACGGACGCGCTGCGCACTGGCTGCACAATGAAGATATCGAGAAGCTGTTCGCAGAGCCGCTCGAGGCCGCACGCACACGCCTCAACATCGCGCCCCCTCACCTCTACAAGCGTGCGCAGGAAGCCATTCGCGGCACGGCATCGTCGGCGCCAGCCGCATCCCCCGCCTGAAACGCAAAGAGAGAGGCGCGGCTCACACCGCGCCTCTCATGTCCATCAGAAGGAAAGCTACTTCTTTACTGGCGGGTCAATGATCTGCGTCCCTGTCGTCGGATCGCCCCCGACCGGCTTCGGCCCGGTCATGTCGCGCGGAGGCGAACTCGCATCCTGGTCCGGCGTGAAGAGATGGCGGTCTACGACCGGTCGCTGGTCTTCGGCAACAGGACGCGTACCGTCTGTCACCGGCTTGCTGTTACTGACGCCCGGAGGAGCAATCAAATCCTGGCCCGGCGTAAAGAGATGGCGGTCCACGACCGGTCTCTGGTCCTCAGCAACAGGACTCGTGCCCTGGGTCACCGGCTTATTCGTCATGACGCCCGGAGGAGCAATCAGATTCTGGCCCGGTGTAAGGAGATGCCGGTCGACGACGGGTTTCTGGTCGTCGACGGCGGGAGGCGTGCCTTGATCGGGCGTAAAGAGCTGGCGCGCCACAACCGGTTTCTGATCGTCAGCGACGGGGCGCGTCCCTTGTACCACCGGTGTTGTGGCATCCGTTTCCGGTGCCTGCCGAATCGTCGCAACCGGAATCCGCGAGCCCGTGATTGGCGGAATCCGCGAGCCCGTGATTGGCGTGCGGGTCACTGTGCCCGAGCCGCCCGGACTGGAGAGGCCAGGCAAATGCCCTGATGGATCGAACGGATGCGGCGTTGAGGTCCCTGGCGGCTGCAGCGATGTCGCGCGCGGCGTCGTCATCGCACCGCTTGCATGCATACCTCCGCCACCCATGGCGCCCATACCGGCGCCGTGCGCCAACCCGGCTTGTGAGAACATCATCACTGCTGCGACAGAACATGCACCCAGCAGCGTCCTGCTCCGATGGGAAACAACGTATGTCATTTTCCAAACTCCTCGTTCGGTTTCTGTCACCCCGCGCTCTTCGATGTCGTTTAAAGAACTCATCCGCGCAGAATGCGTTTCAGAGGTTCCGTCACAGTTGTGATGAAACTTTTCGGAACCCGGGAACCCAGGTTCCAATTTAATCCGTGTACGGATTTATGACTCTCGCGGCCCGATGTCAGTCGGCTGTCGGTGCGTCTTTGAAATAGGGCTCGACCGTTCCGTTCAACTTGATCGTCATGGGATTGCCAAAACGATCCAGACTTTTCCCCGCGGCGACGCGGATCCAGCCTTCGCTCACGCAGTACTCTTCCACATTGGTCTTTTCGTTGCCGTTGAACCGGATGCCTATGCCGCGGGCGAGGAGCGCCTCGTCGTAATGAGGGCTGCGGGGGTTAACCGAAAGTCTGTCGGGAAGGGTTTCATTCATAACTTGGACCGTTTGCTGGGCTGGGAACCTGATACACATCCGGCGGAATTGCAGGATATGCAAGCTTTTTCCGACCGCAAGTTCCAAACAAGCGACTTTTCGATTCGAGTTTTAAGCAACACTTCACATTGCAGCTAATCGCCGTTTGACGTTCCAGCGGACATTCATTCGACTTCCCAGTGCCCAGGTTCATCATCGCTTACGGTCGAAAGCGTATTGGGCAGCATTGGGGACGATCATGGGGAAATATCTCGGGGCGTTCGTGGCACTTATCTGCTTTGCACAGGCTTCTGGCGCACAGGACCTGAAGCCAGCGCGGCACACAACGGCGTTACGTTCCGCAAATCGCGAAGCCCTGGACGTGAGCATGGCGAGGCTGGCGGTGAAAGCAGCACTTCAACCAACCGCGCAACCAACACAGCAGGACCTGTTCAGTGTCATCGTGATCATGTCGCTGCGCGAGCAAAGGCCCAGCACATGATCTCGCGGCTCATCACAACTGTGCGCTCAGCCGCAATCATTTTTCTCTGCGCAACCGGCATTGCGCACGCAGCCGATGCGGTCAATGCGAACTATCAGCCTGCTCCCCCGGAGAGCCCCGCCTGGCTAGCGAGCGTTGCCGGCACAAAGCTCATCGCGGTCGACGGTTCGACGATAACGCTGACGCCGACGGAAGGCGGTCTATCGCTCATCTTGCAGGCGCCCAACGGCGCCGCGCAGAAATCCACTTTCGCCTTCATGAGCGACAAGCTCGGCACGATCTCCGACGATTCCGATCTCGGTCACGTTATCGGCTTCTTTCGCGAGACCGACGCAGGAATGGAAGCGCAATTTGCCGATGGACGCACGGAGTCGCTGGTCGCCAACACGGCCGGCGGCATTTCGCTGACCCTGCACAACTCGACCACCGAGTCGAGCTGCACATCCTGGTATCCGCCGGATCATGTGTTCGGTGCGGCAGAGAAGCGCGCGGCGCTGGCTGCCTATGCCGACCGCCTCGGGATCGCCGATCACGGCAAGAATGCACCGCGGGCGACTGCTTCCTGCGTGCCGGCCGTGCGTGTCATAAAGACGAAGGATCGTCCCGCAACCGCGCGCAACGCTGCGCCGCTCCTGACGATCTCACATCCGGCCGCCGCGGCGCCCAGCGCTGAAGCGCCTGTCAAAGGCAGCGCCGCGCTCATCCCGGTTGTGGTGCGCAGTTCCGAAGTCCACTTGATCGACAACGCGGCGGCGGCAGCATTCGCGAAGAGCCCTGCAAAGCCCTCGAGCGCGCCGCCAACGCCCGCACCGCAACTCATCCAGGCGTCGCTTCAGCAGACAGTGCCTGCTGCGCCAGCCGCACCGCTGCAGACGACAACCGCATCCGTACCCCCAGGAAGCGGCGCATCGGAGTGCCTCAGCGTCGAGACCAACGGCGCAGATGTCGGATTCCGCAATCGGTGCGCTTATGGCGTGCAGTTTGCCTATTGCTTGCAGAAGGGCAGCGATCCGTCCGTGACCTGCGATGCCGGCACGAAAACCGGCACGATCGCAGCCAACGGGTTCACCGCAGTCCTGCAGGACGCGGGCATCAAATCCGCCGAAGCCGATCACGATTTCCGCTGGGTCGCATGCAGCGGCAATACGAACGATGTCGTCGCTCATCTCGATCACGCCAATCCACCAGCGGGCCGCTGCATAAAAGCGAGTGCTTCGTAACAACAACAAGAGTCTGTCGAAGGAGTAAGGGGAATGAAATCGGTGTGGAAGACCGGCGCTGCTGCGCTGGCATTGTTGGGAATGACGGGACAGGTAATGGCTGCGGGCATCTGTGCGCGCCCGGAAGAAGCTTTGGCGCTCAAAACCGCTGCCCTGCAGCAGGAGATGATGGTCGCCGCGCTCTACTGCGACGACGTCAAGCACTACAACCACTTTGTCGTCTCGCATCAGCGCGAACTCCAGGATTCGGATGCAAAGCTGATGTCCTATTTCAAACGGGCCAATGGTGCGCGCGCCGGTGAAACGGCCTATCACGCGTACAAGACCGGCCTCGCGAACGATTTCTCGCTCGCCGGTTTGCACGGCATGCAGGCCTTCTGCACGGCCGTCAACGCGGCATTCGACACAGCGGAAAGTCCGGCCGCGGGTCCGACCTTGGTGACCTTCATCTCCACCCAGTCGGTTTCCGGTACCGAGCCCTATGCATCGTGCGAACTAACCGCCAGTGTCACGGTGATTGGCGGCTCGTCGAGCGAGGCTCCGAAACGCACGGCGCAGAACTAGTCAGCCCTCGGGCCGCCTTTTCCCCCCCGCGTCCCGAAAGGCGAAAAGGGCCGGATTCATCCGGCCCTTTTTCTTTGCGTGGAACCTGAACGGTTCTCATCAATTGTGCTTCATGTCCCGTTCATTTCGAAATCCCGAATATGCCTTTTTTGGCTGCCATGAACGGCCGCCAGCAAAGAGAAGAAGGAAGAAAGCCATGAGACAATTACGAATATTCGCGCTTTTCGCGGCAATCGGCGCCGCCACGTCGACGTCCGCTCTCGCCGACCAATATGTACGCCTGGGGAGCGTCGATGTCGGTTTCCGCACAGATCGCGACACGACCTGGACGCGGTTCGGCGGCGGCATGGAAGGCTTGCGCCTTGCGGCCGACCGCAGCGATATCCGCTGCCGTTCCATTGTCGCGCATTTTGGCGACGGCACGCAGCAGAACGTCTTCTCCGGCGAGCTGCGCGACAATCGCCCGATCGAGGTCGATTTGCGCGGTGGGACGCGTCGCGTGCGCGACATCTCGTTCACCTGCCGCTCCGACGAACGCGCCGGGGGCAAGATTTACATCGCCGCCAATGTCGGGCGTTTCCGCAGCGAATGGCAGCGCAGTCCCGACTGGATGTTGTTCTGGGCGCGTCTCTTCAACTGGGGTCCGGCACCGGTCGTCGGCGAAAACGATCCCAACTACTGGGTCTCGCTGGGACGGCAGCGCTTCACAGGCCGGGGTGACCGCGATTCGACCCTCGCCGGCTGGCGTGGCCAGAGCGTCGATCGTCTCGCCTTCAAAGCGCTCGATGCGGATGCCGTATGCCCGCGCGTGCGCGTGTCGTTCGGCAACGGAACCTCATCCGTGCTGCCCGTCGGGCAGTTGGAGCAGGGACGCGTAAAGCGTGTCGATCTGCCGGGCAATCAGCGCAACGTGACCGGCGTCGTGCTTGCCTGTCACGCGATCAATCGCAATGCCGTGACGGTCGAAATCCTCGCCCGCAAATAGCCCAATCCCACACAGCCCAAGACGCACAAAGGGCCGGAGCATGCTCCGGCCCTTTGCTTGCCATTCGAGGCCGCGCGCAGCGATTATGATTTGCTCGGCGGCGTGTAAGGCGTGAACTCGCCCAGAGCGCATGTCTGGTGGGTTACGAGCGTCTGAATGGGCATCTGGTTGGAGCAGACTTTATTGTCGCCGCCACCGACACCCATCTTGAATCCATGCATCAGAATGCTCGGGCAAGGCGTCTGCAGCGTGTTGCGCCAGACCTGTCCGTTTTTCAGATAGAAAAGAACCGTGTTCGCATCCTTCACGCTGGTGTGGTCGATCAGAATGGTCTGCAGGCATACGGGCGCGGCCTGAGCCGGCAGCGCCATAACGGCCGCAAGTCCCGCTGCGGCCAGTGCTGTGGTGAACGCTTTCATGGCAATCTCCGAAACGTCGCGACCCCTCGCTTCCCAGATAATGATCCTCGGCCGCCGGAAGTTCAACGCACTGCCGCAAAAGTGACCCTCGCCTTGACTTTATGGGGGGGCATGGGGATGGTCCCGGCCTGTTTCAGCCAAAAACGAGGAGATTTCCGTGTCTGCGCCCGCTTCTGTCGCCAACGTTCACATTACCTTGCCGGACGGCAAGGTTCTGACGTTTGCGCGCGGTGTGACGGGCGCCGAGATCGCGTCCTCCATCGGACCTGGGCTCGCCAAGGCTGCCCTTATTCTCGAAGTCGACGGCAAGCAGTGGGACCTGTTCCGGCCGATCGAGCACGACGCGAAAATCCGGATCATCACCAAGAAGGATGCGGAAGCCCTCGAGCTCATCCGCCACGACGCCGCCCATGTGCTCGCCATGGCGGTGCAGGAGCTTTTCCCCGGCACACAGGTGACCATCGGTCCGGCGATCGAGGACGGCTTCTATTACGACTTCGCGCGAGACACGCCGTTCACACCGGAAGACTTGCCGAAGATCGAAGAGAAAATGCGCGAGATCGTGAAGCGCGATCTTCCGACCCGCCGGGAAGTGTGGCCGCGCGACAAGGCCGTCGCCCACTTCAAGGGCATAGGCGAAACCTACAAGGCCGAGCTGATCGAAAGCATTCCGCCCGGTGAGGACGTGTCGATCTACTGGCACGGCGATTGGCACGATCTCTGCCGCGGGCCACACTTTGCGACCACCGGCAAGATTGGCGATGCGTTTAAGCTGACCAAGATCGCGGGCGCTTATTGGCGCGGCGATGCGAAGAACGCGCAGCTTCAGCGCATCTACGGCACGGCGTGGCGCGACCAGAAAGAACTCGACGCTTATCTCCTCAAAATCGAGGAGCAGGAGAAGCGCGACCATCGCAAGCTCGGCCGCGAACTCGAACTCTTCACCTTCTCGCCCGATGTCGGCGCCGGTCTGCCGCTTTGGATGCCGAACGGCATGGTCATCCGACAGGAGCTCGAGTTCCTGGCGCTGCAGGAAGAACGCAAAGAGGGCTATCGCCGTGTCGCCTCTCCGCACATCGCGAAAGAAGCGCTCTATTACCGTTCGCGCCACCTGCCCTACTACAACGAAGGCATGTACGCGCCGCTCGATATCGATGGTGAGAATTACTATTTGCGCCCCATGAATTGTCCGCACCACCATCTGATCTACGGTGCGACAAGACACTCCTATCGCGAATTGCCGGTGCGGATCGCCGAATACGGACAGGACTATCGCTACGAAGCGTCGGGCGGATTGTCGGGATTGATGCGCGTGCGCGGGTTCTGCATGAACGACGCGCACATCTATTGCCGCTACGATCAGGCGAAGGACGAGTTCATCCGCGTCCTACACCTTCATGCCCGCTACTACGAACTGATGGGCATCAAGGAATATTATATGCGCCTGTCGCTGCCCGACATGAGCAAGCTCGACAAATATGTCGACGAGCCGGAGAAGTGGGTGGCCGCGCTTGAGATCATCAAGCACGCCATGGACGAGTCCGGCTACAAATACATCGAGGGCAAGGGCGAGGCCGCGTTCTACGGTCCGAAGATCGATTTCATGATCCGTTCGGCCATCGGCACCGAGTACACCATCTCCACCAACCAGCTCGACTTCCTCGCCACTGAGACCTTCGACCTGAAGTACATCGGGGAAGACGGTGCGGAGCATCCGGTCTACGTCATTCACCGTGCGCCGCTTGGCACCCATGAGCGCTTCACCGCGTTCCTGATCGAACACTATGCCGGCGCGTTCCCGACCTGGCTGGCGCCCATCCAGGCGCGCGTGATCCCGATCAGCGAAAAGGCGAATGCCTATGCCGAGACCGTGCGCCGGGCGCTGTTCGATGTGCCGGTCGTAAACGGCACGGCCGGTCTGCGCGTGGACATCGATGTCACCTCGGAACGGATGCAGAAGAAGATTCGCGACGCCCAGCTCCAGAAGATCCCTTACATGCTGGTGGTGGGCGAGCGCGAGGCGGCGGAGGGCAAAGTCGCCGTCCGGCTGCGCTCGGGGAAGGATCTGGGGGCCATGCCTCTTGAAACTTTTGTAAAACGCATCAAAACCGAGGCTGAATCCCGCAAGGATGTGGCCGAATAGCCCTTGCGAATCGCGCAATCGTCCCTATTCTCCCTGCCCTAAGCGGTCCTGCGCGGACTGCCAGGTGAGGATTCTGCCTCTGCTCATGAGCCGTCCAGACGTTTCGCGAGGCCGGGCATTGTCCTCGTGGAACGTATGAGCATTCGCGCGGGCTAATACAGGAGAGAGTCATAGTTCCCAGACGTTTTGCACCCGGTAATGCGCCGCCGCCCGCCAAAGACGGACCGCGCGTGAATGAAGAGATCTTCGCCCGCACCATCCTTTTGATCGGCGACGACGGACACAAATACGGAGAAATCGGCACCGAGGACGCCCGCGCCATCGCGGAAGAAAAGGGCTTCGACCTCGTCGAAGTCTCGCCCGAAGCCAAGCCGCCCGTCGTCAAGCTGATGGACTACGGCAAATACAAATACGAACAGCAGAAGAAAGCCAACGAGGCGCGCAAGAAGCAGAAGGTCATCGAGATCAAGGAGATCAAGATGCGCCCGACCATCGACGATCACGACTACGATACGAAGATGAAGGCGATGCAGCGCTTCTTCGGTGAAGGCGACAAGGTGAAGGTCACGCTGCGCTTTCGCGGCCGCGAGATGGCGCACCAGCATCTCGGCATGCAGCTCCTCACGCGCATCCAGAAGGACACCGAGACCTTCGCCAAGTTGGAACAGTATCCAAAGATGGAGGGCCGTCAGATGATGATGGTCCTGGCGCCGCGGTAGGTGTCACCACCGGTCATGGCCTGCCAGCGCAGGCCATGAGCCCCCTCAAAGAGCACACCGCGCGACGGTTTCGAAATCGCAGTTGCCGCCGGTGAGCACCACGGCGACATTTCTTCCGTGTACGTCATATTGGCCGCTGAGAAGCGCCGCCAACGCAGCGCTGCCACCGGGCTCTATAATCAGTTTCAGGTTGCGCGCCGCGTAGGCCACTGCTTGTGAGAGCGCGCCGTCGCTCACGGCGAGACCGGTTTTCATATATTTCTTCGCGAGCGCAAAAGGGATGTGCCCCGGCGAGGGCGCCATCAACGCATCGGCCATCGACAACGCGCCGCCGGGTGCCGTGGTCCGTTCGCCCGCCGCAAGCGAGCGGCGCATCCCATCGAACCGCTCAGGCTCGACGCTGATCGTGACCGTGCCGGGGCTCGTCGCCGACAGCGCGAGCGCGATGCCGGTCACGACGCCGCCACCGCTGCAGGGAACCAGAACGGCATCAAGCTCTACGCCCTCCGCCGCCGCCTGCCGCGCGATCTCGAGACCGATCGTGCCCTGACCAGCGATGATGCCGGCATCGTCAAAGGGGCGAACCAGCGTGGCGCCGCGCTTTTTCATGACCTCCGCGGCGATCGCTTCGCGATCGTCGGTGACGCGGTCGTAATAGAGGACTTCCGCACCCAACGCCTTTGTGCCCTCGATTTTGGCGCGGGGCGCATCCTTGGGCATCACGATGGTGGCCGGAATGTCGAACAGCCCAGCCGCAGCAGCAACGCCTTGCGCGTGATTGCCGGAGGAAAACGCTACCACGCCGTTTGGGCGCTCGTTCTCGGGGATCAGGCCTATGCGGTTGTAGGCGCCGCGAAACTTGAATGAGCCTGTGCGCTGTAAGGACTCGGGCTTGAGAAAGATGCGCCCGCCAAGCATCGCGTTCAGCATGGCATTTTCCAGAAGCGGCGTCTCCACCGCATAAGGCGCAATCCTCGCCGCAGCCGCTTCGACATCGGCGAACTCAGGCAGTCCTGTGCTATCAACCATGACCGGAGGATATAGCGTGCGTTTCGCCTTCCCTACAGCCCTGCCGATGCTCATATCGGTCCTGCTCGTGGCGCAGGCAAACGCTGCGCCTGTCGTGCTGGCAACGATCAAACCCATTCACTCGCTCGTCGCAGCCGTGATGGCAGGGACTGGCACGCCCGAGCTTCTGATCCAGGGCGCGCAATCGGAACATTCCTATGCGCTCAAGCCCTCCGACGCGGAGAAAATCGCGCGCGCAACGCTCGTATTCGAGATCGGTCCGGATCTGGAGACCTATCTTACCCGGCCGCTCGCCACGCTGACGCACGCCGAGGTCGTGGTGCTGGAACGTGCGCCAGGAGTGCATCTTTTGCCGGCCCGGCGGGGCGGACTGTGGGAGGACGGCAACGACCCGGATGATGGCCCTACCGATCCGCATATCTGGCTCGACCCCGAAAACGCCATCGCCATGACGAAGAAGATCGCGGCCGCCCTCGTCGCAGCCGATCCAACACACGCGCGCATTTTCGCGAGCAATCGGGATCGCACCATCCGGATGCTGACGGACATGGAAAAGACACTGGGCGCCCAGCTCGCGCCGCTCAAAGGGCGACGCTATCTCGTCTTTCACGATGCTTATCACTATTTCGAGAGTCGCTTTGGCCTTGCTGCGGCAGGCGCTGTGACGGTCGCTCCGGACCGTCCGGTGGGGCCAAGGCGCATCGAGCACCTGCGAGGCGCAATCCTGGCGGGTCGTCTCGAATGCGTATTTCGCGAGCCCCAGTTTTCACCGCGACTCATCGATACGCTGGTGGAAGGGACCTCCGCCCGAACCGGTGTTCTCGATCCATTGGGCGCAGAACTCGCTCCGGGGCCCGCGCTCTATCCGGAACTGATGCGAAATTTGGGCGCATCCCTGCGCACCTGTCTTAAAGACAAAAACCGTTAGCGCCGCTCCCATGCCGGGGCTATGGTCCGGCGTGCGTCGGGGCACGCGCGAATCGTCACAAACGTCGGCGGAAGAGGCATCGCATGCTGAAGGCTTATCAGCCGCAGAATGGCGGCCTGAAGGGTACGGAAGTGCTCGAAGGCATGCCCATCGCGCCTGAGAGCCTCTGGATCGACTTGCTCAATCCCACGGTCGCCGAGCGGGAAGCGGTCAAGGCGATGCTCGGCATGGAAATGCCGACACGTGCCGACATGGAGGAGATCGAGATCTCCAGCCGGCTCTATGTCGAGGATGGCGGCGTATTCATGACCGCGCTGGTGCTGGCGAACAGCGACTCCGACCGGCCCGTGGCCGATGTCGTGACCTTCGTGCTCGCCCATGAAAAGCTCATCACCATCCGCTACATCGACCCCCAACCCTTCCGGACCTTTGCCGCGCGGTGCAGCCGGACGATGATCGCGGTGAATACGGCCGAAGGCGTGCTGAACGCGCTGCTCGACACTATCGTCGACCGTATGGCGGACGTTCTGGAACGGGTGAGTTCCGACGTGGAAGGCATCAGCCATGAGATCTTCGCCGTCCATCCCGGCGGCACCGGAAAGCGGGACTTTCAGGGCATCCTGCGCCGGCTTGGGGCCAAGCACGATTTGACCGGCAAGTTGCGCGAATGCCTGCTCACGTTCAATCGCATGACGTCGTTCCTGGCGGCCGCCATCGACACCAAGGCGGCGAAGGATGCGCGCACGCATGTGAAGACGCTAACCCGCGATGCGCAGTCATTGCTCGATCACTCCTCCTTCATCGCGACCAAGCTCGGCTACCTCCAGGATGCCACGCTCGGCCTCATCAACAACGAGCAGAACAACATCATCAAGATCATGTCGGTCGCGGCGATGGTGTTCCTGCCGCCAACGCTGATCGCGTCGATCTATGGAATGAATTTCCATTTCATGCCCGAATTGGACTGGCCATCCGGCTATTTCGTCTCGCTGATATTGATGGTGGTCTCAGCCGTGGTCCCCTATCTCTGGTTCAAGAAAAGGGGATGGCTGTAGAGCGGTGAGACATTCCACCATCGGCATCGGGCTCAAGCTGGGCGCGACGCTTACGTTCTCCCTCATGTACGTCTTCATCAAGCTGGCCGGAAACGTGCCTGTCGGCGAAGTAGCATTCTTTCGCGGTTTCTTCGCGCTGCTGCCACTGCTCGCGGTGTCGTTCTTCACCCATGGTCCCCGCGCTTTGGTACGGACCACACGCCCTTGGTTGCACATAAGGCGCTCCCTCACCGGCACGGCGTCCCTGTTCCTGAACTTTGCTGCTGTGACGCGGCTGCCACTGGCCGACGTGACGGCATTCAGCTTCGTGATGCCGATCTTTGCCACCGTGCTGGCAGCACTCCTGCTGGGCGAAACGGTCGGCCCGCATCGCGCGGGTGCCGTCGTTCTTGGCTTTGGCGGCGTGCTGTTGATGGTCGAACCGCACGGTTTCTTTGGCGCCTCGTTCGGCAGCAGTTCATCCATCGGTGCGGCCTCCGCGCTTTGCGGCGCGCTTCTGTCCGCGCTGGTCGTGGTCTTTATCCGCCAGATGAGCGCGACGGAAACCAGCGAAGCCATCGTGTTCTATTTCATGACCACCTGCGCCGTGGTCGGGGCGATCACGATGATCTGGGACTATGCGCCGCTCACGCCCATGGAAACGGTGTGGTTGATCCTCTGCGGCATATTCGGCGGCATCGGGCAGGTCTGCATGACCTATTCCTACCGCTACGCGCAGCCTTCCCTGCTCGCGCCGTTCGATTACGTCGCAATGGTGTGGGCGGTCGCGTTCGGCTATTTCATCTTCGCCGAGGTTCCGGAGCGTATTGTACTCGCGGGCGCTGGCGTGGTGATCGTTTCAGGCTTTTACATCGTCTGGCGGGAACGGCGTGTGCGCGTGGCACGGGTTGCGGAAGCGAACCTGCTATAGAGCGCCGCTCTTCAATGCATCGAGTTCCGCAATCAGTCCGCTGCCAAAATAGTACGCCAGCTCCTCGCGGACTCCGTCGTACAACGACGGCCCCTCGCCTGCGCAAACCAGACTCTCGTCGAGAACCTCCGAAGAAGGTTCAAGCCGGCCATAGTTGAAGGTGAGTGGAAACAGGATGCTGACCATCGGTTTGTAGAGGTGGTAGTCGAGCCCATTGTCGAGGCACCAAGCGTGGATCATGCATCCGCGACCGTCTTTCTTGTGAAACACGCAGTGGCTGCCGCGGGTCTGGGTGCGGGTATAACGCCCGGACGGAAATTCCGCGTCTTCCACGATCTCGCCGGTAAACCATTCCTCTTCCGGAATACCAACGAAGTTGCGGAAACCATCCCCAAGCCCACGCAGCTTTTGCGCATTGTCGAAATCGATATCGACGCCGTAGGAACAGCACTGATCGTTGCAGAAGGTGCAAGCCATGCAATGGGTGAAATAGCGGAGCCCAAAGATCCGCATGTCGACTTCACGCAAGATCGGCGCCTTGAAAATCGAGGCGTGCTCGCGCCGGAGCGCGACGACGCTCACGCGCGCAGGGCGGCGAGCGCCACGCGGTTGATAAGCTCGTCATACGGGATGCCGGCCTGCTCTGCCGCCGCTGCAAAGCCTGCGTCGGTCGAGATGCAGCAATTCGGGTTGATCTCGAGCACCCAGGGCTTGTCGTTCTTGTCGACCCGGAAATCGACGCGCGCATAGCCGCGCAACGAGAACAGATGCCAGACCTTCTTGGTCGTTTCGATCAGCTGGCGCGCCAGTTCGGGCTCTTCGTCTTCGCAGCCGAAACGGCGCTGACTGCCATTGTAATCGAACGTGTCTTCTTCCCACTTCGCCGCGAAGCTAACCAGCTTGGGCTTGCCATCCGGCCATTCGTCGTTGAAACGCATCTCAGCAAGCGGAAACACAAAAGGCCCCTCGTCGCTCGCCATCACCGCGATGTTGAACTCGCGGCCATCGACATACTGCTCGGCAAACCAGCGCCCACCGAATTTCCGGCGGCAAAGCTCGACACGCGCGCGGACCTCCGACCCCGGCACGACCGAAGCGTCGTCGATACCGACGGAGGAATCCTCGTCCGCGGCCTTCACGATGTACATCGCGTCCGGGTCAAGGCCGTCCCAATCCGGTCCCGCCGCCCAATGCGGGGTCACCACGCCACCGACCTTCAGAATATTCTTGCCGAAAGGCTTGTCGGTCGTCGCGGCGAAATGTGCCGCCGTGGCGCCCGTGTACGGGACGTTCAGCCGGTCGAGCATCGCGGGTGCGAGCGACGAATAGATGCCGGCGCCGAAAACCGATTCCACGACGTTGAACACCACATCGGGCTTATGCGTGTCGAGCAGGCTTTTGAGGAACGCCATGTCCGGCGCGAAGGCTGCCTTTGGCGCATGATGACCGTGCTTTTCGAGCGCCTCGGCCACGGCCGCGGCGGAGTCGAGCGTGTCCAACTCGTCGGGCGGTGCGTCGGGGGCTACGTCCGAATGCAGAACGAGAACGCGCATCTATGGCTCAGGCCGCGACGCGCGTGCGCGGCTTCTTGAACTCGGGATGGCGCTTGAAGAAGGAGTTCATAATCCTGCCGACGAGATCGGCATGGGAAAGCCCCCTGCGCTGCGCGATCAGGCAGAGGTCGGAATAGTCCGGCCTGAGACCGGCGAGCGGGTTGGCCTCGATGAAGTGAGGCCTGCCCTGCGCATCGCAGCGGACATCGACGCGCCCGCCGTCGCGGCAGCGCAGTGCCCGCCAGGCCGCCAAGGCCACCGCGCCGGCGGCTTTGCTGTTTTCCTTGTCGGCTTCGATGATGTCGACCTTGTCTTCGGAATATTCCTTGTTCTCGTAGCCGTATCCGTCGCCGACCCAGTTTCCGATGGGCACGATCTCGGACACGCCGAGCACGGCAGCCTCATCTCCCGTGCCGACAATACCGACCGTGAACTCGCGCCCCGGCAGAAACTCTTCAACGAGCACCGGCTGTTGGAAGCGGCCCAGAAGATTTTGCGCGACGCGCCGCAGATCGCGGGCGTTCTCGACCTTCGAATCCGCACCGATCCCCTTTCCAGAGCCTTCCTGAACGGGTTTCAGGAACAGCGGGAAGGGAAGATCGATCTTCTTCACATCCGCGAGTTTCTCGATCACGCGAAAGGCGACCGTCGGCACGCCGGCGTCGCGCACCACCCTCTTGGCCATACCCTTGTCGAGTGTGACGGCCAGCGTCAGCGCATCGGAAAAGACATAGGGGATCTCATACGCGTCGAGGAGCGCCGGAACGGCCGCCTCGCGCGCCGTACCGCGAAACCCTTCGCAGAAATTGAACACGGCGTCGAAACGCTCACCCCTCGCCAGCATATCCACGAGGTTTTTCACGCCACCGATCCGCACCGGAATGAGCCCCATGCCGTCGAGCGCGGAGCAGATCGCATTGATCGTGATTTCGCTGTCGAACTCGGCAGTCTCCTCCTCGCCATAGCCCATGGCGAGGTAGTCGGAGCGAAGATCGAAGGTGACGCCGATGCGCATGATGCCCCTCTATTCGGCTGCCAGCGTCTGGCGCTTATCCCGGCCCAGTTCCCCGCCGGGATCGGGATAGCGGTAGACCTTGCCCTCGAAATTCCTAAGCAGCAGATCGTCGCCATCGCGGCCGACCACCGGATCGGGCGCCAGCTGGATCTTCCCGCCACCGCCGGGGGCATCCACGGCAAAGATCGGTGTCGCATAGCCGGTCGTGTGCCCACGCAAGGCGCTGATGATCTCAAGCCCCTTCTGGACATTGGTCCGGAAATGTCCGGAGCCGCGGATCGGATCGCACTGATACAGATAATAAGGTCTCACCCGCCGCGTCAGCAGGCCGTGCATCAGCGGCTTTATAATGTCGGCATCGTCGTTGATGCCCTTGAGCAGCACGGTTTGGCTGCCGAGCGGAATGCCGGCGTCGGCTAGGCGCGCCGTTGCCTCGGTCACCTCCGGCGTCAGTTCGGCCGGGTGGGTGAAGTGCAGGCTCATCCAGAGGGGATGATGCTTGCGGAAGATCTGCACCAGGTTCTTGGTGACGCGCTGGGGCGTCACGGTCGGCATCTTGGTGCCGATGCGGATGAATTCGATGTGCTTGATGGCGCGCAGCCGGCCCAGCAGCCAGTCGAGCTTATCGTCGCCCAAGGTCAGCGGGTCGCCGCCGGACAGCAGCACATCACGGACTTCGGTGTGCACTTCGAGATAGGCCAGCGCCTTTTCCCATTGCCGGGTCGAAAACTGGTACTCCCCGCCCGGATTGCCGACCACGCGCGCCCGCGTGCAGTAGCGGCAATAGGTCGAGCAGGTCCCCGTCGTCAGGAACAGCACCCGGTCGGGATAGCGGTGGACGAGCCCGGGTGCGACCGTGTCGTGGTCCTCGCCAAGCGGATCGTCGTCCTCGCCCGGCAGGCGGACATATTCGTCGCCCGTCATGATATGGGTGCGGCGCAGCGGTTCTTGCGCGTCGGTGAGGCTCATCAGGCTCGCGTAGTAGGGCGTAATGCCCACCGGCAGCGATCCTTCGTGGCGCTCCACAGCGCTGCGTTCGTCGTCGGACAGGCGGAAAATGCGGGCGAGCTCCTCCAGCGTGCGGATGCGCGCCCGCATCTGCCAGCGCCAGTCGTTCCATTCGATCGTCGATGTGTTGGGGTAGAAGCGGCGGTAGAAGGCCTTGGTCTCGGGACCGACGGGAAAGCGCAGCGCCGCCTGTTTATGCGCCTGCGCACCGACTTTCGGAAAACTCTGGGAATGCGTATCCGGTTTGGGCCGGACGGATCGTAGCGGAGGCTTCAGTTCATGCCGCCGCAGCATCTGGAGACTCATCTGTGTCTCACAACCACTCCCGTTGTGCGCAGGAAGCCCCAGCGGCTTCGCGTCGAACGCCACAACAACATACGTGGATATTTAGCGGGTTCGGAGGTTTGTCAAGTCAAGGGACGCGAGTACTGGAACAGTTTGCCGGTTTCTCAAGAAAAGACGATTGCGAATTCGATGAATTATTGAAGTCGATGCAAGACCTATCAAGTATTCGCGCGTCGCCCCACCGACTCAACGTTAACGATTGTGCGAATGCTTTTTGAGAACAACCGTTTGCGGGCCTTGCAGACGACTTCGCATAACCCTTCGATCTTTCGCCTATGCACAGACCATGCGCACGCAAGGCAAGTCTTCGTCGCGTTCATGACTTCGCGGACGCGAGTCGTGCGAGTCTGTGAATTCTCGTGAGCAATCGGTGAATGTGATCGATGAAAGTGCAAAGTCGCGCAGCGCGCGCGACTCACTCTTGCGGTGGCGTCGTCTCTTCACGGGATGGGGTGACGCGATAAAGCGTGATGTGAGCCGGCTTGCCGCGCGAGTAGTTGAACCCGGAAACCGTGTCGAGGGCCACCGCGTCGGCTTCGAGGTCCGCCAGATGCGCGAGGAAGGCTTCGCGCTGTCCGTCCTGTACGGCGACGAGGCCGCCCTGCGCCGCGCTGATCTCCGCCGCGCCATTGCCGTCCGTCAGATGCGTCCGGGTGCCAATGAGGAAGAGAGCGCTCGGCTCCGTGTAGCCGGCGAGCACCGGCGCCGGGTCGCCCGGCCGTGTGTGGCGCGCGATCATCGCCGCTTCACGCGGACTGAGCGTGAACTGATCCAGCCGGGGCGCGGTATCCAATGTCAGCACAGCGTAAACGCTCAGCGCTGTTGCGGTCACGAGCACAGTGGCAACGCCCTTGGCCTCGCGCCAGGCCGCGACTGTCGTTGCAAGTGCGAGAACGCCCGGTATGGCGGCAACCGCGATCAGATCCCAGGTGGTTCCGGTGCCGTAAAATCGAGGCAAAAGCGCCGCCCCTGCGACGAGCGCGGCAGCCCCGATAAAGAAATAGATCGCAGAGATTTTAGGGAGCAGACGCCGCCAATCCGGCAAGCCCTCCTCGCGCGGCGCCGATGCGAAGGCCGCGGCCATCATCGCCAGCGCGGGATAGGCGGGCAGGATGTAATGCGGCAGCTTTGTCGGTACCAGTTCGAACAGAAGGTAGTTTGCACCGGCCCAGGCGAGCAGGAATCGCGCGGCTGGCTGACGGTGATCTGCGATTGCGGAAGCCACCGCGGGGATAAGAAAGAGAGTGGCCGGCCAGAACGATGCGACCGTCAGCAGCAGGTAGTAACCGGGAGGCTGGCCATGGGATTCCTGGCCGCCGGCGATCTTGGCGCCGAAATCGTGACCCAGCGCCTGTTCATAAAACGCGCCGTGACTTTGCAGCGCGATGGCGATGAGCCATGGCAGGACGATCACGAGGGTCAGGACCAGTCCCCAAACCGGACGCAGCCGCCCAAGCCAGCGCCACTCGCGATCCCAGAGCATCAGCGCCGCGATTGTTACACCGACGACACCTACGATCACCGGCCCCTTGATGAGGATGCCGATGGCGAACGATACCCAGCCGAGCAATACGAGCCGCCTGGACAAGGGCGGGTGATCGGGATTGCGCGCGAGATAGGCGCGGAGCAGAACGCCCTGTGCGCCGATAACGGTCGCGAGCAGGGTAGCATCGGTCTTCGCGATCTTGGATTCGGCACACAGCAGCAAGGTCAGCCCGAGCAGCAATGCGCTCAGAAACGCACCCTCCGCGCTCAGGAAGGCGCTTGCGCACCAGAAGGCGAGAGCCACCGCCGCAAACGCACCCAGCAAGGACGGGATGCGATAGGTCCAGATGTGATCGCGCCGGTCGTCGCCCGTGACCGCGCCCACGATCGCCGTCGACGCCGACTGAAGCCAATAGATGCCAACCGGTTTTTTGTAGCGCGGCTCGACGCCAAAGCGGATGTCGACGAAATTGTGCGTCTCGAGCATCTGCTTGCTGGCCTGCGCGAAGCGGCTTTCGTCGCGGTCGAGCGGCGGAATGGTAAAGAAGCCAGGCAGCCACGCCGCGAAGCACAGAACGAACAGCACCGCCAGAGGCCATCGCCGAACCAATGCGAGAATGGGGTTGGGCGCCGCCCGTGTTTCGCTCATCTCTCTCCGAAGGCCCGGCCTGTTGCCTTGGCGGGCCGCCCTGTATAAGGCCCCCGCTTTGGGCAGGAAAGGCGCCGCCAGGCGAAGAACCAGCGATGTCGGAGGTAGCGGTGCCCTTTTCCCTGATCGTCGCCGTCAAGGACGAGAAGGAGAACATGGCGCCCCTCATCGGCGAGATCGCCGAGACGCTGAAGGGGCACGAGCTGTCAACCTGCGAGGCGATCTTTATCGACGACGGATCGAGCGACGGCACCGCTGCGGAGCTGGTGCGGCTGCGTGCGGTCCTTCCCTGCCTGCGCGTGCTTGTGCATGGCCGCAATCTCGGCAAGAGCGCGGCTCTGCGCACGGGCATCCGCGCCGCGAAGCATCCGATCGTCGTCACCATGGACGGCGACGGACAGAACGATCCCGCCGACCTTCATCTCATGCTGGCGCCGTTTGCGGGTGCCGGGCCGGAGCTCGGCCTCGTCGCGGGCCAGCGCATCAGGCGCCAGGACACGTTCTCCAAACGCTGGGCGTCTAAGATCGCCAATCCGGTCCGCCGCTGGCTGCTGAACGACGGCACGCGCGATTCCGTCTGCGGCTGGAAGGCGATACGGCGCGACGTGTTCCTGAGCCTGCCCTATTTCGACAACATGCACCGCTTCCTGATCGCGCTCACAATGCGCGAGGGCTATCAGGTGAAGCTGATCGACGTGAAAGACCGGCCCCGCGCGCACGGCACATCCAAATACACGAATTGGGGACGGCTGATGGTGGGTATCCCCGACCTCTTGGGCGTTGCCTGGCTGATGCGGCGCTTCCGCGGGCGTGCGGACTCCAGGGAGATCTGAATGAACGGGCACCTGTTGTCGGCGATCACGCCGGATCGAATCTGGCTTATCCTTGGCTTCGCAGGGCAGGCGCTGTTCGCATCGCGTTTCCTGGTGCAGTGGTTTCGCAGCGAAATGGAAGGCCGCAGCGTCGTTCCCCTCGCCTTCTGGTACTTCAGCATCGCGGGCGGAATTGTCTCGTTCGTCTATGCCATCCACATCGGCAGCGCACCATTCGCCGTGGGCCAGGGCAGTGGCCTCTTGGTCTATGCCCGGAACCTGTACCTGATTTACCGCGAACGCGCCGCGCTCAAGCGGGCCGAAGAGGCTGGCGGCGCGGCCCCTGTTACGATCCCGGACGATACAGTAAAGAAGGCGTGAGGGTTCGTTCCGGGGAGTCCATCGATGCTTCGTCTTTTTCCGCTGCTGGTCATCCCGGTGGCGATCTACAATTTGTTTGCGTTTGGCGGGAATGTTTCCGGGTATCACGATATTCAGGGCATGTTGACGGCGACGCGGTCGGTCACAATGTTTTCCGGCGACGCGTGGAACATCAGCTTCGGCGATATTCTGCTCCTGATCGGCCTCGCCGTATTGTTCGTCGAGATCATCAAGGCGACCCGGACCAGCTCCAAACAGCTCATCAACCACGGCCTCTCGATGGTCGTGTTCGTCGTCGCGCTGATCGAGTTCATCACGCTGAAGGGGTTTGCGACCTCGACCTTTTTCTTCCTCATGATGTTCACGCTCTTCGACGTGGTCGCGGGGTATACGATCTCGGTCGTGTCCGCCGAGCACGATCTCGGCATAGGCAGGACCCGCAACGACTAGCCTTTTGGGTCAAAGGCCGGAAACCGGGCGCCCCGGACGCCCGGCTTGCTTTGCGCCCCAATTCCTATAAATCCCTGCGCCTTGCTGCGTGGACAGATGGCCGAGTGGTTGAAGGCGCACGCCTGGAAAGTGTGTAACGGTTAATAGCCGTTCGAGGGTTCGAATCCCTCTCTGTCCGCCAGACCTGCAGATTTTCTGCTCCGCGATCGAGCGTGAGAGTTTTCGGCCCAGCTCATCGAAAGACGACAACGTGCATTTGCGCACGGCCCCCGACGCGCATAAGGCGCGGCACCTTGCGAGGCCATCGCTGAGACGCCTGAATTTTCTTAAGGGCCTCTGGAAGCCCTCCTCGCGCTATGGAATAGTTCGCGCCGGGGTAGTGAGTATCATTGGGGGGCATTATGGCTATTCATCCAGGTCGCGGACACGCGCGCGACTATGTGGCGGATGAGGACCGCCTGATCACGTCTCTGATCGACACCCAACCGAAGCACACCACCGGCGAACTGCAAGGGGGATCGATCATCCCCGACCCTGGATCGCCGAACGTACCGCCAAACGTGTTCCAGACGATCGTCGCCGATGGCGACTACACAAACGCCGCCGGCGAAACGCTCTATGCCGACAGCATTCCAAATCAGTACTTCCCCGAGCTCGGCATTGGCGCGACAGTCCTGTTGGTCAGTGATGACTTTTTCTCGGTGCTGACGAACGACGGCACGATGTGGATTCACGCCGACGGTGCGGGCTATATGGTGGGGATTCTCGCCTGCTGCGATATTGAAAACAACGGCAAGATCGTCGTGGAGAAGGTGCAGTCCGGCGGGTTGCCAGATACGCACGGCATCGATTTCTTCGGCGGCCCAAACGGCAACGCTCCCCAGCCCGATCTGCTCGATAACACAGGGCAGATATTTGCGCTTTCCGGAACCGGTGACGCCTCGGGAGTGTACGTTGTCAATCCCCTTCAGCCGATCAGCAATAGCGGCTTGATCGCTGCAAAGGCTGATCAGGGCCTCGCATGCGGAATCGAAAGTGGAGATACACTGGACCTTTCGAACGCGGCGGGCGGGTCGATCCTGGCCGAAGGGGCGTCTGCGGCGGCCGTCTATGTGGTGAACGCGCTCCAGCCTGTCGAGATCAAGAACGCCGGATTGATCGAAGCGGTTGCGACTGATCCGCACAACGAGTCCTACGGACTACTTCTGGCGAACTACGGCAACACGATCAGCGTGGAAAACAGCGGTACGATCATCGCCGACATCGCGATCTACTGCCCGGACGTTTACGGGCCTGCGCCAGGGTCGGTAACGAACGATGCCGGCGGCCTGATCAAGGGAGCGATCATCCTCGATACCGGTGCAGATACGATCGTGAACAAGGGAACGATCGACGGCGTCATCATCACCGGCGAAAATAGTGATACCTTGGATGACAGTGGCGGGACCATCAAACAACTCGCTGATCTGGGCTTCCAGGACGACACCTTTATCGGTGGTGCAGGCAACGAAACCGTTCTCGGCGACCGCGGCGACGACACGCTATCGGGCGGGAGCGGTCAGGACCTGCTGCTCGGCGGTTATGGCAACGACAAGCTGACGGGTGGTGACGGCAGCGACGGGCTCTACGGCGAATATGGCGACGACGTCATCACGACGGGCAAGGGCGACTATGTCTCCGGCGGCGACGGCAATGACCGCATTGTTCTTACAGATTTCGGCGCTCCTCACGGCATCGACGGCGGCGCGGGTTTCGATACTCTGGTGCTTGCGGACAGTGCCCGCATCCTCGATCTGAAAACAGCGCTCGCGCAAACGCCCATGCACGGGATTGACGACGTTGCGCTGGGCCACGGTCTCGGCTTTGTCGTGAGGCCCGCGGACCTGGCGGTGTTCAGCGACGCTGCAAACATCCGCATTCAAGCTGACGCCTCAAATCACGTCTATCTGGTGGGAAGCTGGACCGACGCCGGCAGCAAAGTGATTGGTGGCGTCACCTATGAAGACTATGTTTCGTCGGGTGGAGAGGTCCTGGTCCAGCAGGGGGCTGTCGCTACCATTGCTGCGGGCGGTCCGAACGGTGCGGCAGGTTTCGATACCGGTTCGTCCCTCGCTCCGCCGGTGCCCGATCAGAGCTTGCTTGCCCAGCCGGTCACTGTCGTCGACTTTTTCTCGTTCGCCTTTCCCCTGACGGTATTCGCCGGTGAGACGTGGGAATCGCCAGATGGGCACGTGGTGTTCTATGGCGATCTCGGGCAGCTCACCAATTACGGAACCATCCAAAGCGAGGGCACCGGCACTTACATTGAAGGGATATATGCGAACGGAATCCAACTCGACAATTATGGAACGATCAAGGCAATCGAGGACTTCACAGCGTCAGGGCTCTACGACGCCCGGGCCGTAACGATCGACAGCGGGTCATTTCACAATGAAGGCAGGATCGAGGCGATTTCCGTTTCAACCCAGGCCTATGGGGTGATTTATGGTTCGCTGGATTCGTTCATCAATGACGGCACCATTCATGTCGAAGCAGGTGGACCGTCATTGGCTGAAGGGTTCCCGACGGCCAAGGGAGTACAGTTTTCAAACGCGCCTCTTATCAATAACGGGACAATTGAGGTCATCGGCACCGTCGCTTGGGGTGTCCAGGCCAACTACTGGGAAATGACAAACACCGGGTCGATCGTCGCCACTTCGATAAGCGACCAGGAGTCGGTTGGGATTGCCGGCCTCGATGGCCTCCATCTTGTGAATAGCGGCACAATCAAAGCGGATGTCGCGGTAGAGTCCAGCGTGCCGGGAAACACCATACAGAATTCCGGTCTGATTGAAGGTCGAATTGATTTCACCACACTTGAATTTGAACAAGGGAATGACACGATCGGCAATTCCGGTACCATCGCCGGCACAATCCTCTTTGGTAATGGCGATGATCACTACAATGGCCAAAGCGGCCACTACATGAGCGGCTGCATTTTCGGTCAGAAGGGCAATGACGTGCTCACCGGCGGCGGCGACAACGAGTTGTTCGATGGTGGCGGAGGCAATGACAAGATCAACGGTGGCGCTGGAAGCGACACTGCGAGCTATGCCGATGCCATCGGCGCCGTAACGGTCGATCTGCGGATCAAGACGGCACAGACCGTCGGCGGCGGTTCGGGTATCGACACGCTGACCTCCATCGAGAACGTCGAAGGCTCTAAATTCAACGACACGCTCACGGGAACGAACGGCGTCAACACGATCATTCTGAGCGACGGCGGGAACGACGTCGTACTCGCCGGTGACGGCGACGATACTATTGTCATGGGTGGAGCGCTCACGGCTGCGGATAAGATCAACGGTGGCGCGGGCACCGACAAGGTCACACTGGACGGCGACTACGCGGCGGGTGTCACGTTCCTGTCGACGACGATGATCAACGTCGAGACCCTGAGTCTCGCTGCTGGTCACAGCTACACGCTGACGACGAACAACGCGACCGTTGCTGCCGGCCAGACGCTCACCGTCGACGGCTCGCAACTGGGCGCTGCGAACACGCTGACCTTCAACGGCTCGGCCGAGACGGACGGCAAGCTCGTTATCCTCGGCGGCGCCGGCAACGACACGCTCACCAGCGGCGCGGGCGACGACACGCTTTCCGGTGGTGCGGGTAACGACACGCTCACGGCGCCCAAGGGCGGCAACGACACCATCAGTGGTGGCGACGGTGACGATACGATCAGGATGGGCGCGTTTCTCACGGCCACAGATCGGATCGGCGGCGGTTACGGCGCGGATCAGGTGTGGCTCACCGGCGACTACTCTCACGGCCTGACGTTCTCGGCAACGACGATGGTCAATGTCGAGAAGATCGTCCTTGGGGCTGGCTACAGCTACACACTGACGACCAACGACGCGACGGTGGCGGCGAGCCAGACGCTGACGGTCGATGGCTCTGGGCTCAAGGCGGGGGACATCCTCGTCTTCGACGGCTCGGCAGAGACGAACGGCAGGTTCGCCATCCTTGGCGGGGCCGGGAATGATAGGCTGACGGGTGGCACCGGCGCGGACCATTTCGATCTGACGAAGGGCGGCAACGACACCGCGAACGGCGGCGCGGGCGATGACAGCTTCGTCTTCGGTGGCGCCCTGACTTCCGCCGACCACATCGACGGCGGCAGCGGCTCGGACACCGTTGTCCTCAACGGGGACTATTCGGCGGGGCTGACGTTCTCGGCGACGACGATGGTCAATGTCGAGACCTTGCAGCTTTTGGGGACACACGGCTACGCGCTGACAATGTCGGACGCCACGGTTGCCGCCGGACAGGTGCTCACGGTAACGGGCAAGACGCTCACGCAATCGCTGACCTTCGACGGCTTCACGGAACGGGACGGCAGCTTCATTGTCACCGGTGGCAAGAGCGATGACACGCTCATCGGCGGCGCTCGTGGCGACACGTTGAGTGGCGGCGCCGGCAACGATACGATCATGGGCGGCGGTGGCGGCGATGTTCTCTCCGGCTGGAGCGGACACAACAGTTTCGTCTACGACGGCGTCACCGACTCCACCGGACCGGCGTTCGATACCATCAGCCAGTTCAATGTGAAGTCGGACGCGATCGATCTCTGGTTCCAGGTGGCCAAGATCGATTCCGCCGTGTCGGGTGGCGCGCTCACGTCTGGCCAGTTCGACAGCGATCTCGCCGCCGCCATAGGCTCAGGCCAGCTTCAGAGCGATCATGCGGTCCTCTTCACCCCGGACTCCGGCGACTATGTCGGCGAGACGTTCCTCATCGTCGATGCCAACGGGATCGCAGGCTATCAGGCCGGCCAGGACCTCGTGATCGCCTTCGACCACACCGCGCATCTGGATCACTTCAATCTATCGAACTTCACAGTGGGAAGCCCTATTTGATCGCTCCGAGTTCGGCGGCGTGACACGGTCTCCTGCGAATTCGAGTTCCATTCTCTTACGAAAGTTTCAGCGCCGCTTCAGATGCACCTCATACTCGTGGCTATACTTTTCGTGGCGATAAGCGAAAGGAGGCAACATGAAAATCGCAAAGAAGGCGCTTCTCGGCGCTGCAACCGCGTTCGCGCTCACCGCATTCTGCGGGCTGGCGGCGGCGAAGGATGTGGCGATGCATACGATGACCGTACAGTCGCCCGACGGCGGTACGGTCACGATCCGCTACAGCGGCGACGTCGCGCCGAAGGTAGCGTTCGGATCGGCGCCGCAGGTGGTGGGCTTCACGGGTTATGCCTCGCCCTTCGCGATGATGCAGCGCATCTCGAGCGAAATGGACCGCCAAATGGCCGCGATGATGAGCCAAGCCAATGCCATGATGGCCCATCTGCCCGACACCAATCCCACAATCCCTGCAAACTTCTGGAACATGCCGATGAACATGCCCGGTCTTTCCGCGATCGCGGCGGGAGGAAAGGGTGCCTTCTGCATGAAGAGCGTCGAGATCACCAGCAGCGGCGACGGCAAGAGCCCGCATGTGACCACCCACACGGCGGGTGACTGCGCCGGCGACGCCTCCGCACACGCGACGGGCGGAAAAGGCCCGAAAACACCGATCTGATTTCCCCTGTCAGGTCGTGCCGCCGCAAGCTCCCCTCCCGGCTTGCGGCGGCTTTTCGTCCAGCAAACCGTTTTGCCGCACCTCATTGGGGCTCCGAGCGCTGCTTGGGTCAGAGTAGAAATTGGGTATCTTTAGCGGATAACGACCCTTGTTTTGCTAAAACTTTGGCAGCGCGGAACCCGTGAGCACGCCCACGGCCTTGTCGAACACCAGCGGCGCCTTTATCGCATTCTCGACAATGAACGATTCCGTCCCCACCCCGCAGGGTCCCTTGAACTTGAACTGGACTGTTCCCTTGGCGTCCGTGGTGCCCGATACAAGCGCACTCGTCCAATACTGATCCATGAACCGGCCGCTGACGAGAACTCCGCTCAGTCGTGCGCCGGTCTCGTTGGTGACGGTCGCTCGTGCGTGAACGAGGTTGTATTCCTCATCGTTGCCGAGCGTGCAATGGCCCGGATCATTCGGGTCTTGATGGAATTTGGCATTTAGCCGAAGCGCGCTCACTCTGATGCAGGACGTTTCGCAGGCGCTCGTTGGCGTGAGCCGCATCAGCCTTCCCGACAGGCCCACCATTATCTGCGCCAGTATCTGGTTCGACGCATTCATCGGTCCGCCGCCAATGATCGCGCTGTTGTAGGCGGGTGAGAATAATGCGGTTAGCGACTGGTTGAGGCCATCAGGCCCGTAAGCGATCTGAGCGGCACCTGAAACTGTGTTCGTAATATCCTGGGCATCGTTGATCGAGCCTATGCCGCCGCGCGACTGCGGCCCGGTGCCCGTGAAATCAATCTGCTGCCACGTTCCCGTCCCTTCGTGGTGGTACCGGTATATGAAAGTGAAGGGATGCTCTGTACCGATGCCCAAGCCACGGGCCTGGTCTCCCGCGTCGTTGATCGCAACCGGGGCGTTCACCACGAACCAACCCCCTGGAGGGGCCGGAGTCATGGCTGTCACGCTCGTGGATTCGCCCAGGTGATACCAGTGGCCGTATGTGGCCACGGTCCCGCCGGAGCTAATCCCCAGCGGGACCTCGTTTGGGAATCCCCTCTTGGTGAGATCGACCATGCCTTCCGCCTTGGTCCACATGAATGGAGTCTGCAAGCCCGATGAAGCGGTGGCGTAGCCGACCACCCGGTTGGTGTCGTCGATCCCTATTGCGATCGAGTGAGCTGTTCCCGGTAGCACGCCCAGGTCGATGGCGATGTAGGTATTGCGTTTCGGTTTCCAGACCACCGCGTGGCCAAAACCGGAGACGCCGGCAGATCCAGATATCCAACCCTTGTTATTGATACCGGTGACGGTCGTGCCCGTGAAGCCCGGAACTGAAGGCAGGACGATTCGAATACCAGCCTTCCAAACGACCGTTTCGAGCGGCGGCAGGCAGAAGGGTCCGCATCCAGTGTCTGTGTAGGAGGTCCCAACCATATCGCCCGCGTCGTTCATCGCAACACCGAATGCGACTGGCGATACGAAGTCCGGTGCGTAGATGATCGGTGTGTCGGTCCTGTGACGCACGAGAACGCCCTTGATGGTGCTATCTGCCAGAACCGCAGCGGATCCGACGAGCGTACCGATCAGGACCAATAAAGCGGCTGAAATTCCCTGCGCGATGGGCCGATGCGGCTTCATGAATGTCCCCGTGTACTTCCATTGTAGAAATCATGCGAAGCGGAACCTAGTTCACGGCGCCGTACGCGCTTACACACGCGTGGATAACCCCTGATCATGGCTCAACAGTAACCACGGTTCGAATCCCCTGAGCGTCTACTGATGCGTAGGTCCGCGATATGGTTTGAGCGACAATCTTGAGGGTTTTCACTTTGACTCACCCAGACCGGCAATGGAGGCAATTGGCGAACGTCATTTCGAACGAGCGAGCCGGTACACTGTACCCTGTCCGGGCCACGGATCATTCCCGCCCACGGGCGTCACACCGTACAGATTGCCGTCAGGTCCAAGCGTGAGCCCGCTGGTCGGGGTCGAGCCATCCGGCGATTGCGTGAATGTGTGGTGAAGCCTGAATTTGGTTCCCTTCAGGTTGACGCTGAACACCGTGCCGCTACGATTTGGATCTTCTGGCGGTGTGCCGCCCTTCATGGCGGTTCCATAGAGCCTGCGGTCCGGGCCTTCCAACAGCTCTGATCTCGGTCCAAACCCGTCGCGGGCATAGCCGTCGCTGCTGAACGCATGGACCGAACGGATCGCGCCGTCCAGGGTCACCGCATAGAGCGCGCCAGTGCCGTGAGCTCCGCAATCTTCGGCCTCGCCATAGAGATCGCCATTGCTCGCCTGAATGAGTCCCGATTTCGGCTGGCAGCCGGCATTGGCGTCCGCGAATTGAACAAGCGTCTGGAACTGCGAGCCGTCGGGCCGAAGCCGATACACAGTGCCCTGCTCGGCCTTGCCGCGCTCGCTTGTTGTCCCATAGAAAAAACCGTTTGAGGCCAGAACCAGACGGCCCATGGGAAATCGGCCTTCATCGGTACAGTTGAAACTGTGCCGCACAGTCACGTTCGCACCTGCTGGCGAAAACGCATAGACCGTTCCGCAACCGCTTGCTCCGCCCATGTAGGCCGTGCCGTAAACAAGGCCGTCCGTGCCTTCGATGAGACCACCAAACGGATCCGCTCCCTCTGCCGCCGCCATGAAGTGGACCGTTGCGAACTTGCCTGATGCAGAAACGCGGTAAATTGTTCCGCATCCGCCTGCGCAGTTGGTGTTGTCTTTGCCGCCCTCGAGCGTCGTTCCATAGAGATATCCGTCGGAGGCCAGGAGCAGCTGCCCGGAGGCGTACTGGCCCTCATCGGCTGCGAAGTGATGTAGCGTCTTAAACGCGCCGTTGCGGGGATCGATTGCGTACACGGTGCCGCGATTGAATTTTCCGCCTTCGATGGTTGTGCCGTAAAGCCGGCCATCCGATCCAAAGGTGAGTGCAACCGGAGGAGCGACGCCATCGGCGCCGTTGAAGCGGTGAAGGATCGTGACTTTCGCCGCGAGCGCCGCACTTCCCAAAGACAGCGCCAACGCCGATGTCAGCAACAGGGTAGAAATCCGTTTGCCCATGAGAACTCCTCCTTGATTTTACGATGGCAGGCTGGGGCCTAGCGCGAGGAGCTTCATTGACAAGAAACAAACTTGTATGGCCGCTGACTCCCGTGGCGCCGCCGCACATGCGGCAGTGGGCATGGGCCCAAAAACACCGATCCGATTTTCCCTGTCGGATCGTGTGCCGACTCAGGCTTCCCTCCCGGGCTAAGGCGGTTTTTCGTCCGCACACCTTTTGCCGCACCCTTTTGGCGCTTCGGGGCTTGAATCCAGTCTAGAACGTTTCTAATTATCACTCGCAGTTAATTTACCCCGAAAGGCTCCTCCGAAATGCTGACTGTTGGCGACAAATTCCCCGATTTTTCCGTCCAGGGCGTGGTTTCGACCGACCCCAAGACGGCCTTCCGCCCGTTCGACCAGAACTCCGACCATGGCAAATGGAAAATCGTGTTCTTCTGGCCGAAGGACTTCACCTTCGTCTGCCCGACCGAGATCGCGGGCTTTGGACAGCTCACCGGCGATTTCGCGGATCGTGACGCGGTGATCTATGGCGTCTCGATCGACAGCGAGTTTGTCCACCTCGCGTGGCGGCAGAACCATGCCGATCTGAAGAACCTGCCGTTTGCGATGCTGTCCGACATCAAACGCGAGCTGACGACGGCACTCGGCGTGCTCGACAAGGATGGCGGCGTCGCCAAGCGCGCGACGTTTATCGTCGATCCGGACGGCATCATCCGCTTTGCCTACGTCACCGACATGAGCGTTGGCCGCAATCCGCAGGAAGTGCTGCGCGTGCTCGATGCGCTGCAGACCGATGAGCTTTGCCCCTGCAACTGGCAGAAGGGCGAAGAGGTCCTGAAGGCGGCCTAAAGGCTGCCTTCATTCTGCTCCGCGCCGGTTCGCTCCCCTCGTCCGGCGCGGAGCACCCCTTTTTTATAGCGAGGAATCCCATGTCTCTCGAACATCTGAAGAACCGTCTGCCCGAATACGCGAAGGACCTGAAGCTCAACCTGTCGTCTCTCGCGGCCGAGCCGTCGCTCAGCGAGCAACAGCGCGCGGGCACGTTCATCGCAACCGCGCTTGCATCGCGCAACGCGGAGGTCACCGCCGCGATCACGGCAGAATTCGCGCCTAAGCTTTCGCCGGAGGCGCTGAACGCCGCGCGTGCCGCCGCCAGCATCATGGCGATGAACAACATCTATTACCGCTTCACGCATCTGGCATCGTCGCCGGACTACCGCACTTTGCCGGCAAAGCTGCGCATGAACGTGATCGGCAAGCCTGGTGTGGACAAGGCCGATTTCGAACTGTGGTCGCTTGCGGTGTCTGCGATCAATGGCTGCGGCATGTGCATCGACGCCCATGAGAAGGTTCTGCGCGGCGCCGGAATCACGGCCGAGCAAATCCAGGCTGCGGCGCGCATCGCTTCCGTTGTACACGCGGTTGCAGCAACGCTGGATGGACTTGAAGGTGAAGAAACGCGCTTAAACGCTGCGGCTTAGTGGCGTAGAACTTCGCGCACCGGAACGGTCGCCAGCGTGTGACCTTCGGCGTCGGCAATCTCGATCCGCTTGCGATCGAGTGCCGAGGCGTCGAGGCCATCGTCTTCGACGACTTCGCGCGCGACCTGTATGGCGGCGTCGCGCGCCTGTTTCAGCGACGCGAATTCATATCCGTGCGGATCGATATGGCGGTACTGTCCATCGCAGACATTGAGGTAGAAATGTGGCACGGCCGCTCGCTTTCTCCCGACCCTTTCAAAACGATCAAAAGATGCGGTTGGTTCCGGGTTCCACTCCGGCGTAGCCCAGTGGCCTGAGGCTGGATTGCACCAGAATTTGTTCCACCGAGTCGCCTTCGCCCAGTGGCAGCCACAGCCCTTCCGTTCGGCGATCTGTCATGGCACTGGCGGTCTGGCGCAACGACACGCTACGTGCGGGTGCACGATGGGTCACGACGTGGCGTAGCAGGACCGCAAAGCGCAAGCGCACGCCGGGATCGGGATGTTCCGAAATGAGCTTGCCGGTCTGATCGCTGTCCAGACCCGGATACACCGCGGTGCCGACAAGCCGCGCGCGGAACTCCTCGCCACCTTCGACAACGTCGTACATATGCACATAGCGCAAAGAGCGGCGAATCTCTTTCGGTTCGATCTCGGCACGCGCCGGCATCGCGCGTTCGCCGCGCAGCCTATTCCAATAGTCCAGCAGATGCCGCAGATCGGGATCTTCCACGCTGTCGGCCGGATGGATTTCCGGCGGCGTGGGCGTCGAACGATAGCCGGCGGATACACCATCCGTCATGCGCAGCCTTCCTCCCCAAAGGATCATTGGCCCAAAGGACCAATGGTCTGCGACGCATACAAATTTTAGCAGGATTCGCGCGAATGCACCGCATGGCATCTTTCAGGATGCGTAAGGTTAAGGCTACATGCAAAAGTTGTACGGCTTTCGGTCTATTCCCGAACCGGAATCCAGATCGTGACGCCGCCTTCGCCGGTGCGGGGATCGAAAGCCGGGTTGTGGCGCTCAAAGCCCGGCGATTCCGCGGGAGTCATGCCGCTCGAGGCAAACCATTCGTTCCAGATGGCGGCGTAGGTCTGGCTTAACGTCGTCACGTGGCCGTCATGGGCAAAGACGGCATAGCGCGCCGGCGGCGCCGTGACCGTCATGAGGCCTTTGGGGATCCTGCCGAAGCGCGTGACTTCCGCCGCGCACACATAAAGCAACTCGCCATCGTCATCGCCCTTGCAGTTCACGCCGACGGGGATACCGGGCTTCCTGTGCTCGATCTCCTCATATGGCCCGGCCATGAAGCGTTGCCATTGGTTCGGAATGTTTTGCGTCTCGCCGAACGCGATGCGCTCGCCCAATCCCACGAACAGGAGTTCGCCAATGTCTTCAAATCTTGGTTCTTTGAGAGGCATGGTCTTGGTCTCCAGATGGCGGATGGCGGCGTCCAGGCGTTTCAGGCCCGAAACGGATTCGGATTTGCGCACCTCTTCCGGCGTCACGCCGAACTGCGCCTTGAAGGCGCGGGAGAAAGCTTCGTGACTGGCGTAGCCGGTGTCGAGTGCAACACCCAGAATGTCGCCGGCGCCAGAGGCCAGTGCATAGGCGGCTTCGGTGAGACGGCGGCCGCGCACATATTCCATCACCGAGAGGCCTGTCGCCTCGCCGAACGCGTGCGCCAGATGAAACCGCGAGACGTCGCAGCGCTTGGCGATCTCCGCGAGGCTGAGATCGCGGTTCAGGTTTCGCTCGATCACGAACAGTGCCTTGTTGGTCAGCGACATGACATTCTTCCCAGTGACGCGCGGATATTAGCGCGGGCCCGACGCCCGCGCTTGATCGCGATTGCGCCTTGGTCCTGCCCAAATCGCGTGGTGCCTTGTCGCGAGCGGGAGGACCAATATGAAGCGACTTGCAATCGGGACGTTGATATTCGCGACCATGACGCCTGTCGCGCAGGCGGAAATCGGGTCCCATCCGGAGTGGTCGCGGCCCGTCGCGCCGTTCCATATCATCGGCAACATCTATTACGTCGGCACCGAAGACATTGGAATCTACCTGATCACGACGCCGGACGGCGATATCCTGATCGATGGCGGTCTCGCCAAGACCGTGCCGCTGGTCGAGCAGAACATTGCCAAGCTCGGTTTCAAGATCTCCGACGTGAAGATCATGCTGAACAGCCATGCGCATTTCGATCACGCATCGGGACTGGCTGAGCTCAAGCGCGACAGCGGCGCAAAATTCTATGCGAGCGCGGCGGATGCGCCGATCCTGGAGCGCGGATACATCACCTTCGGGCCGAGCGCGAACTACCACTTTCCGCGGGTGAACGTGGACCACATCGTCAAGGACGGCGAACAGATATCGCTGGGCGGTGCCGTGTTGACGGCGCATCTGACACCAGGACACACACCGGGCTGCACCAGCTGGACGATGCCGGTGAAAGAATCCGGCGTGATGCACAACGCGATCTTCTATTGCAGCACCAGCGTTGCCGACAATCCACTGGTCGACAACCCGCAATACCCGACGATCGCTTCAGACTATCGCGCCAGCTTCGCCAAACTGCGCACGATCGACGCCGATGTGTTCTTGGCGCCGCACGCGTTGTTCTTCCATCCACAGGAGAAGCTCGCGAAGGTCAAGCCGGCAGCGCCGAACCCGTTCGTCGATCCGGGTGAGCTGCACCGCTTTCTCGACGAGAGCGAGCGCAATTTCGACGAAGAACTCGCGAAGCAGCAGAAGGCACAAGCACATTAAGCCGGCGCCGGCGGCCCCTTGAGTTCGACCGAGTTGCCGTCCGGATCGAGGATATAGATCGACGGACCGTCACCCTCCGCACCGTAGCGGCGGCCGGAATCGGTGATCGTGACGCTGTGTGCGGTGAGATGCGCCCGGATCGCACCTTCATCGAACGGCACGATCTGGAGCGCGAAATGATCGACGTTGCGGCCTTCCTTCTCTGGTCCCGCACCGCCGATCTTTCCCAGCACACCGTCGAGCGGAACGAGATCGATCAGCGACGTGCCCGCGCGCACCTGCCAGAGCCCGATCGCCTCCTGCACCTTGTCGAGCGTGCAGCCGAGCACATCGCAATAAAACCGCAAGCTCGCCTCACGGTCGCGCACACGCAGCACGACATGATCGATCTGCTTTAAGGCGAACGGCGGCGCCATCACACCCGCGTCGGGAACGGATTGCGTTCCTTGAACTGCTTTTGATGCCAATAGGGATAGGCGAGTGTGACCGCGCTGACGTCATCGAGCTTCTTCACTTGCTCCGGCGTCAGGCTCCAGCCGACGGCGCCGAGATTGTCCTTGAGCTGCTTCTCGTCACGCGCACCGATCACGACGGTCGACACCGTCGGCCGCTGCAGCAGCCAGTTGAGCGCGACCTGCGGCACGGTCTTGTCCGTCTCTTTCGCGACCTCGTCGAGCGCATCGACTACGCGATAGAGATATTCGTCGTCCACCGGCGGCCCGAAATCGGCGGTGGTGTGCAGGCGGCTCACCTCCGGCAGCGGCGCGCCGCGGCGGATCTTGCCGGTGAGACGTCCCCAGCCGAGCGGCGACCACACCACCGCGCCCACGCCCTGGTCGACGCCAAGCGGCATCAACTCCCACTCATAATCGCGGCCGATCAGCGAATAATAGGTCTGGTTGGCGACGAAACGCGGCAGGCCGTAGCGGTCGGCGGTGGCCAGCGCCTTCATCAGATGCCAGCCGGAGAAATTCGAGACGCCGATATAGCCGATCTTGCCGGCGCGGATCAGCGTGTCGAGCGTGGAGAGCACTTCCTCCGGCGGCGTCTTCGCGTCATAGCCGTGGAGCTGGAACAGATCGATGTGATCGGTGCCGAGGCGCTTGAGTGCCGCTTCCACCGCGCGCGTCAGATGAAAACGCGACGAGCCGACATCGTTCGCATCGGGACCGGAGCGGAACGTCGCTTTGGTGGAAATCAGAACCTTGTTGCGGCGGCCCTTGATCGCGGCGCCGAGCACTTCCTCCGACGCGCCACCGGAGTAGATGTCGGCGGAATCGAACATCGTGATGCCGTGCTCGAGACAGAGATCGACGATGCGCGTCGCCTCCGCGGCCTGCGTCGAGCCCCAGCCCGCGGCCCCGCTCTTGCCGCCGAACGTGCCCGTGCCGAAGCTGAGTTCGGGCACGAAAAATCCCGACCGTCCCAATTGCCGATGTTCCATGTGCGAATTCCTTTTTTGAATGGCGATTGATGAAACATGGCGCGACGCGCACCCAATTCAACCGCGTTTGCGGCAAGGATATTGGCGCGCGGCGCGCCGTGAACTTTCACCTCCCCCTTGTGGGGAGGTCGGAAAACTTTGAGCGAAGCGAAAAGATTTCCCGGTGGGGGACGGTACTGCCGATTGGAGCGCCCCCACCCGAAAAATCCTTTGGATTTTTCGACCTCCCCACAAAGGGGAGGTGAAAGTGCGTGCAAGCTTTCCGCGATGCCCGCCCACCCCGCGCGATCAACGCGATGCTCTCCTTGGTCTTCCTGTTCGTTCGCTCGCCCATTTGAACCTCAAATTTTGGAGCCCTCCTCAATTCCTGCCTCTAGATGCCGATATGGCCATGTACCCAATGGGTTGATTTCTGTTCTCCATTCTGGCGCTTTTTTTCCGACCCCTCCCCCTCCCCCGGGATGCTCTCTCGGATTTTTAAAAGCCCGTCTGCCCTCTCCTTCTCCTCTCTCCCGAGCCACCTTTCGGGACGGGCTCGAAACGCAAAACTGCGCCTTCAAGCGTAGCGATGTTCATGATTTGTTTCAACACCGCCGAAGCCGCGGACCGCACCCCGGTCTGCCACAACTTCGAGAGGAGAATTCGATAGGCTGCGGCCGACGCGCTCGAGGACAAAAGACATGACCGCCAAGATGTACGCAGCCGCCGCGCTGCTGGCAGGCTTGTGGGCAGGCTACGCGCAGGCAGCGCTGGTGATCTCGACCGCTCCAACCGCCAATGTGACTTGTGGGGGAACAGTTTGCAGCGCCACGGCCCAGGATGCGGTGCTGAACGCGCATGACTTGGAACGATGGCTCGCGCATCGCGACACCAGAGTGGTCAGCGGTAGCATCGCCGTGGACATCGAGATCGGCGCGCCCCTGCACTGGACCTCGACGCACCGGCTGACCTTCGATGCTTATCGGTCGATAGCGTTCACGCAGCCAGTGATCTCTGCGGGAACTGGCGGCCTGACGATCACGACTGACGACGGCGGCACCGGCGGCGACTTCGTGTTCACTGGAAAAGGCCGGGCAGTGTTTTGGGACCTGGGTAGCAGCCTCATCGTCAACGGCATGTCCTACACGCTTGTCGCAGACATCGCGACGCTTGCTTCCGATATCGCCGCCAACCGTTACGGGAACTATGCGCTCGCCAATGATGATCGCGAGACATCCGCATACATCGCGTCTCCCGTATCAAACGATTTTTATGGCACCTTCGAAGGATTGGGCAATTGGATTGTCGGACTACAGATCGATGATCCCAACCCATACGGCAACTTTACGAACGGGTACGTCGGAATGTTCGCGACGCCCCTCGGTATCCTCCGCGATATCAACCTCAAGGCGGCAGTGTCTGGCGTTGTGGGCGGCCAGGCATATGTCGGGATTCTCGCGGCTTTCAATGGTGGAACGATTTTGCACTGCGCCGCGTATGGTTCGGTCAAGGGAGGCATTATCGTCGGCGGATTGGTTGGATGGAACGGCTTCAAGGTGCTCGATTCGCACGCCACCGTCAGCGTCAATGGGGATGGCGCTTATGAAGCCGGGGGACTGGCTGGACGGCACGGTCTGGTCTACGGACCTCCCCCGCCACCCGACCCAAGCTTGATCGCCGATTCCTATGCCAACGGGAACGTGACTAGCGGCACCAACACCACCGCAGGAGGTCTTGCCGGGAACGCAAATTACGCCGCCATCCTGCGCTCGCATGCGACCGGCATCGTACACACCGGCGACAATGCTTTTGCCGGGGGGCTCGTGGCTTACAGCCAAGGCCTGGTCGACAGCAGCTGGGCGTCGGGCGCAGTGGCCGCAGGGGATGGATCCCATGCGGGCGGCTTGGCAGGAGGCATGGGCCAGAGCCGCTACCAGCGCGGGCTTGGATATTTGACGAATTCCTACGCGACGGGCCCGGTGACTGTGGGCAACAACGGTTATGCCGGCGGTCTTGCCGGCACAATTGGCGGGCTCAATCGCCGGCACGTCGAACGCTCATATTCCGTGGGCACTGTTTCCGCGGGCGCGGGCGGCTATGTTGGCGGGTTGGCAGGCGCAGATTCCGTTGGAGGGTTTGCGTATCAAACCTATTGGGACCTTGATACGAGTGGCGTCAGCGATCCGAGCAAGGGCGCCGGCAACATGCCGAACGATCCCGGCATCACCGGGCTTACAACGGCGCAACTGCAATCGGGCCTGCCCGCAGGCTTCGATCCAACGATCTGGGGCGAGAGTCCGGGCATCAACAATGGATTGCCCTATCTGCTCGCGCTGCCGCCTCAGTAGATAGCGTGGTTGAACTCTATTCAAAGGAATGGGCCGTGCCTCCAAAAGCATATGCAGCCGCTGCACTGCTGGCAGGCTTATGGGCGGGCTGCGCTCAGGCGGCACTCGTGGTCTCGACCGCGGCGACGAGCAATGTGAATTGCTCCGGCAGCATCTGCACCGCGACCGCGGCAAACGCAGTGCTCAATGCGCACGATCTGATGGTATCTCTCGCCCATGGCGACACGACGCTCGTTAGCGGCAGCACGGCACAGGACATCGAATTCGACACGCCCGTGCACTGGACGTCGGCGCGGAAACTGACGCTCGATTCCTATCATGCGATTACGTTCACCCAGCCGCTCATGTCGGAAGGCGCTGGCGGGATGACCATCAAGGTCAATGATGGCGGCACAGGCGGTGACTTCACTTTCACCGGCAAGGGACGGGTGGCATTCTGGAATCTGTCGAGCAGCCTCATCATCAACGGCGCAAGCTACACGCTTGCGAACGATCTTGCGTCATTGGCGGCGGGGATTGCCTCCAACAGCACTGGCCATTTTGCATTCGCAAACAACTACGACGCATCCAAAGACGGAGCGTATGCGCAATCGCCCGTGAGCAGCGAATTCGATGGTGTGTTCGAAGGCCTCGGCAGCACCATCTCGCATCTCGCGATCCATGGCTGTTGCGGCCTGTTTGACCATGTGGGAAGCGGGGGCACGCTGAGGGACGTCATTCTGTATGGCGGGATGGTCAATTCCCCCGGCGTCGGCGGGATGGTCGGAATGCTCGTGGGTTGGATGGACGGCAACGCCGTCATCGGAGCTTCCGTCGTTGGCGGCGTTGTCGATGCGGCGGACAACGCCAAGGTCGGAGGGCTTGTGGGACGCATGTCGCTCTTGTCCGACAATGGCGGGGGCACAATTTCCCGCTCGCACGCAACGGCACGTGTTTTCTGCAAGACTCTTTGCTTCGCGGGCGGACTGGTTGGCGAAAACGAGCAAGGCACCGTGACGCAATCGAGCGCAGGCGGTTCTGTGAAAGCAGGAAACAATTCGTATGCTGGTGGGCTGGTTGGCTTCGAACTGTTCTGGCCGGCCGTGATCACGCTTTCGTCTGCGACGGGACCGGTTGCAGTCGGGAACGCTGAGAAAAACTTGTACCCCGACATGGTCGCGTCAGCCGGTGGGCTTATCGGCCTCAACGCAGGCCTCATCGACGAATCCTACGCGACTGGCTCCGTCACCGGCGGTGCGGGAATGCGCAGTCCCTCAAACCACGTGTGGGTCGGCGGTCTGGTTGGGACGGCTGACTGGAATGGCGAAACGAGGAGCACCATCACGCATTCCTATGCACGTGGCGCGGTCAGCGCCGGCGACCAGGATTATGTCGGTGGGTTCGTTGGAGGTGGGCCGTTGAATGTCATCATTCAATGCTATTCCACCGGTCTGGTTTCGGTAGCGGCGGGGACTTCGGAGGTCGGCGGGTTTATCGGTCGCGACACGTTCAACGGGTATGCAAACGCATTTGATTATTGGGACCAGGACACGAGCGGGATCAGCGATCCAAGCCGCGGCGCGGGCGACATTCCCAACGATCCCGGCATCACCGGACTGACGACGGCGCAATTGCAGTCTGGTCTCCCGGCGGGCTTCGATCCGACGATCTGGGATGAGAGCCCCGGCATCAACAATGGAATGCCCTATCTGCTTGCGCTTGTGCCATAAGAGCTCATGGATATTCTCTACCGGATTCCTGCTGCCCTTCTGCTCGTCGCGGTGCTCACGATTGCCATCGGGCTCGCCGGGTTCGGGCAGATCTGGGTGCATCGCCGCTTCCGGGATGGCGACTTCGTCGGGCACAACGAGGTCGGCGGCATCATCATCGCGGTGTCGGGGACGATCTATGCGGTGATCCTAGGCTTCCTCACCGTCGTGGCGTGGGAGCATTTCCAGGAGGCGCGCAATCTCGTGGTACTCGAATCCGATGCGGATATCGATGTCTGGCACACCGCGGTTGGTTTGCCCGGACCCGTGCGCAACCGGGTGCGCGGCGACATGATCGCCTATGCCGACACCATGATCGCGCGCGAATGGCCCGCCATGAAAGAGGGCCGCTTCGACCAGCGGGCAGCGACGATCGGAATGGACGCGATCAACGCCGTCGGCAGCTTCGTGCCCGCCAACAATGGCGAGAGCAACGCCCAGGCGGCTGCGATGCAGCAGCTCACCGCGATCCATGACGCGCATCAGCAGCGCATAGCGATCAACGCCAGCGGCATATCGTGGTTCGAGTGGCTGGTGCTTGGCGTCGGCGGGATGTGCATCGTGTGCTTCTGCTGGCTGTTCGGATTGCGCAATCCGCGCACGCATCTTCTGATGACATCGACGGTGGTGACGATGATCGCCTCGATCCTCGTGCTCCTGTTCGAGCTTCAATACCCTTTCCGCAGCGATATCGGGATCGGCCCGGAACTGTGGCAGGGCGCGCTCGAGCACATGCACCAGATGCAGAACGGCGGCATGCCGGGCATGGGGATGTGAGAGACGCGGATCAGCGCGCCTTGAACTTCTTCAGATGCGCGGCGCGGTCCTCCGACACGATGCTTTTCGCGTCCTTCAGCAGTTCGCTCAAGTAAGCGATCTCCGCCTCCAGCCGGATTTCGCCATGGCGCATCGCCCATTGCTTGGACGGCGCCAGATGCACGCGGATGCTCTCGATCATGCGCTTGCGCTCGGCCAGCATCGCGCGCACCGTTTTCAAGCGCTCCGCGATGAGCGCCGGAAGCTGCTTCTGCGTCTTGGCATCCATGCGCGTCAGCGCGAGATCGAACGGATCGGGCTTGAACCACACGTCGCGCAGGCCCTCGCGGCGCAATTCGTCGAGCACGCGACGGCCCTCGTCGGTGATTTCGTAGATCTGCCGCGTGGGGCGATTGCCCTCGCGCTCGCTGCGCTGCGCGCTGAGCAGCCCCTCGCCCGCCAGCCGTTTCATCGCGCCGTAGACGGCGCCGACCGAGATGTCGGTCCACAGCGGAACCTGCATCTTCTCTGCGATGCTGCGCAGAAGATGGCCGTGCATCGGGCCGAATTCGGCGAAGGACGACAGGACGAAAAGACGGATGGATGACATATTGCTCTCGCGAGAGTATTCGTGGTAGAGTGATCCTACACGATGAGACTCAGTATGCACCAACGCCGCCCCGGCGCGCAGGCATACCGATGCCCGTCAACAGCCTGGGAGGATGCGATGAAACTGAGCGGCCAACACGTGCTGGTGATCGGCGGCGGCTCGGGCATCGGGCTCGGCATCGCCAAGGGCGCGGCGGACGAAGGCGCCAGGGTCATGATCGCATCGCGCGACGAAAAGAAGATCACGGAGGCGGCAAAACACTTCGGCGGAACGGCCGCGATCCTCGACGTCAGCGAAGAAGCGAACATCGAGCGGTTCTTCAAGGAACACACCGGTTTCGACCACATCGCCTTCACCGCGGGCGATACCGATGGCCTCAGCTTCGGCCTGCTGAGCGATCTGGACCTCAAACTGGCCGCGAGCCGGTTCAATACCCGTTTCTGGGGCGCCGTCGCCGTCGCCAAACATGGCGCCATCCATCTACCGCCCGGCGGTTCGTACACCATCACCAACGGCATGCTCGCGCATAAGCCGCGCAAGGGCATGCCGGTCGTGACGGCCAGTGCGATGGCCGCGGAAGGGTTGACGCGCGGACTTGCACTCGACCTGGCGCCCGTGCGCGTGAACTGCGTTTGCCCGGGCGTGATCGACACCGAATTGTTCAACCGGTATGGCGAAGCCCGTGATGAAATGCTGAAGGCGATGACGCAGAAGCAGTTGATTCCGCGTCCCGGCACGCCGGCCGAAGCGGCGGAAGCCTATCTCACCTGCATGCGCAACACCTTCATGACGGGGCAAGTCCTCAAGATCGAAGGCGGCGTCGCACTCGCCAACTGATCGTTTTCACAACAAGGAAGGAGTTTTCCCATGCGTGTCTTCGTGACCGGCGCGGCCGGATTTATCGGTACTGCCACGACGAAAGAACTGCTCGCCAACGGTCATCAGGTCGTGGGCCTCGCGCGCTCCGATGCGAACGCCGAAGCGCTCAAGAAGATGGGGGCCGAGGTCCATTGGGGCACACTCCAGGATACCGACAGTCTTCAGGCCGCCGCGAAAGATGCGGATGGCGTGATCCATCTCGCCTTCATCCATGACTTCTCGAAATTCATGGAGAACGGACAGATCGACGCCCGCGCCATCGAGGCGATGGGAAGCGTGCTGGAAGGCACGGACAAGCCGTTCATCGTAACGTCGGGGGTCGCCATGATCTCGCCCGGCGAATTGGCGACCGAAGACATGATGCGCCATCAACAGGGCATGCCCCGCATGTCCGAGGAGGCCGTGTTCGCTTTCAAGGACCGCGGCGTGCGCGCCATGGCGGTGCGCCTGCCACAGGTGCATGGCGGCGAAGGCAAGGCCGGTTTCATCGGCTACCTTTACGAAGTCGCGCGCGAAAAAGGCGTATCGGCCTATGTCGGCGACGGCAGCAATCGCTGGTCGGCCGCCCATCGTGCCGATGTCGCGCGCGTTTATCGGCTCGCATTGGAGAAAGGCACAACCGGCAGGGCCTATCACGCCGTCGCGGATGAGGCCGTGCCCATGCGCGATCTCGCCGATCTGTTCGCCAGGATTCTCACGGTCGAAACCAAATCGCTGACGCCGGACGAAGTGGGCGCGCATTTCGGCTGGATGGCGATGTTCGCCGGCCTCGACATGCCGGCCTCAAGCGCCAAGACGCAGGCCGAGTTGGGCTGGAAACCGAAAGAAATCGGCGTCCTCGCCGACCTTGGCCAGCCGGGGTATTTCGCGCGCTGATGTGAGAACCTCGGCCGCGGTGGCGGGATTTCGATCCCTTTGTTCCTGTTCGAGCTTCGGTATCCCGTTCCGCAAAGATATCGGCATCGGGCCGGGGTTGTGGAAGGACGCGCTTGCGCATCTGCGCCAGATGCAGAACGCGACTTGCGGGCATGCCGATTTACCTGGCGCTACACGCTTTCTCAATTGCAGGCGAATGCTTCTGAGCCACGAGGATGGCACCGGTCCGCCCAGCGGCGCTTGCGCCAATACTTCGGAAGTCCGGCGTTGCGGACGAATGCGATGAACCGGTCCGTCTTGCGCACCGGCGAATAGGCCGGAAGCCAAGGCGAGTCCAAGGGAGCCAGATCGCCGAATCCCAGGGCGACATCCCGTTCGACCGCATCGAGCACCCGGCCTGGCTCATGGCTATACGCGTAGACGAATCCCAATTCGCCTTCGAGGAGCGGTAGTTTGACCGGCAGCGGCTTTCCGGACGCCAGATTGCGCAGAAGCTGGGCTGCGGTCTCCACCGATTGCCGCGAAACGCGCCTCACCGCCGGCGACATCGCCAGCAGCGCGTCGGCCGCCTGCGTATATTTACCTGAGGCAGCATAGGCGCGGGCGAGATAAATATTGCGAAAATAGGTGGTGGGCCCTGCGCCGGGCGTGGAACCGAGAAGATCGATGGACTCTTCGTTCCGCCCGTTCAACTGCAGAAAGGCCGCCGTCATGATGTTGTAGATAGGAACGAACGGCTCCAGCTCATGCAATTTCTGCCGTGACGCGAGCGCATCTTTCGCGCGTCCCGTATCGGCCAGCATGAGCCCGTAGAGATGCATCGCATCCGCCTCGTCTGGATTGAGGCTGAGGGCATGGCGGAAGTTGTCTTCAGCACCCGCCCAGTTCAGGTAATCGGCGTCGGCCAATGCGAGCGCGACATAGGCCTCGGACTGCTGTGGGTCCAATTTCAGCGCCATGCGTGCTTCGGCTATCGACTTGTCGACTGCGGAATGAATCGCTTTGCGTCCCGCCGCAATCGAGGCGAAACGGTATTCATCCATCAAATAGACGGGAACAAGACCGTAGGTCATGGCGAGAAGCGAGCGCGCGGGCGCGTAGTTAGGATCGCGTGCGACGGCCGGCTCAAGAACGGTTATGGCCTCTTGAATCCTGCGGCCGCGATAAAGCGCGCGGGCGCGAAGATACTGTTCGTAGGAATCAATGTCGCTGGTGCGGTCAGCGACAAGCTGCCCTTTGCCCTGCAACCCCAGCGGAACGCGCAACGCCTGGGCAATCGACGAAGCGATGGCCTCCTGAAGCGCAAATATGTCGGTCATGCTGCGATCGTAATTCTCGGACCACAGGCTGACACCGTCGGACCCGCGCACGAGCTGGACCGAAATTCGCACGCGTGCGCCATCCTTCCGTATCGAGCCCTCGATGACATGGGTGGCTCCAATCAGGCGCGCCACCGCGCGCGCATCGCGATTCTGGTTCTTGAACTGGAACGCCGAGGAGCGCGCAATGACGCGCAGCCCCGTGACATGGGCAAGGGCGCCGTTGATCTCTTCCGTGACGCCGTCAGAAAAGAAATCCTGCCCCGGATCGCCAGACAAATTGGCGAATGGCAATACTGCGATGGTGATCTCCCCTGCGGGCTGGGAGATCTGCTGGGAAACGGTTGGTATACTCGGTGCCGGGAGTGGATTGTGCGAACGCGGCACAACGACGATGAAAAGCACCGTGACCAGCGCCAGAACTAGCGCCGTGGCGGACGCGGTGACCAGAAACTTGCGCCAGCGCTGTGTTGCGGCCGGGCCGTCTTCCGACACTGCAGGGGACTGAGACACTTCCGAGGCCGGCACCCTGGGGCGCCCTGCGACGGAATGTGTTTCAGGCGCCGCAATGTGATCGGATCGTCCATGCAGCCGGTATCCTACGCGCGGGATGGTTTCGATCTCGAAGGCGGGCGGACCGGCGAGCGCGGCCAGTCCCCGCACCTTGGCGATGCAACTGTTGATCGCGTCGTCTCCGACGAGCCGCCCGCCCCAACACTGTTCGATCAGCCGGTCGCGTGACACCACGCTGCCCTCGGCCCGAACCAGTGCCACGAGCGCTTGCAGCACGCGCGGCTCAACCGTCTCGCGTCTGTCGCGGGACTGGACCTCGCGAAGCGAGGGGCGCACCAGCAAACCGCCAAGTGAAAAATCCGGTTCGGCGCCCAAATCGATCGGCCGTGAGGCGGTCAGGTCGCGGGGAAGCTTGCTCATCGGCAAACCACACGGTTCGTCGGCAATCCGCAAGCCGTTGAATGGCCTATGTATCTTTCGAAGTCACGCCGTTCTCGCTCCAATTCCGGCGTGACACGGCCTGCTCCGTTTCGCGCGTATGCAGATGCAAACACCGTCGCAGTCATCGCCCCTCCGCCAGTCTCAGCCCGGCGCAAGGCGACTCTAGCGGTGGCGTCCCCGTAGGGAAATACGCCGGGCATCGGCGAGCGCAAAACAACGGCGGCGACCGGTCGGGAACGGTTCCGATGGTCGGGGCCGGCTATTGAGAGGAGCAAGAACCGTGAAGCTTTCCATCCTTACCGCCACCGCGATTGTGGCACTTACCGTGAGCAGCCTGTCCGCCCAGGCCGGATGCGCAGACCCGCGTACGCCGTTGGGAACACACAAGATGCCGCCGATGCTGCTGCAGCGTCCAGCAAGCGCGCGTCCGCCGGCGAGTGCAGCCACGAATATCGTCGGCACCTGGCACGTGACCTATACCGTCATGGGCAATCCGTTCGGCGAGGCCTATATCCAGTGGCACAACGATGGCACCGAATGGGAGAACATCGATTTCCCGGCGGCGAGCGGCAACATCTGCATGGGCGAGTGGGTAGCGGTCGACAGGAAAAACGTGGCGCGCACGCACGTGGGCTGGCTCTACGACAACGGCACGCTGTCGGGCTATTTCACAGAGACCGAGACGGACAAGGTCGCGAGGGATGGCAATTCCTATACCGGGACCAACGAGCAGAAGGTCTACGATCTCGACGGCAATCTTCTGGCGGACGTGACCGGAACGTCTTCCGCAACACGCTTCGGGAATTGATCCCACCGACACAGACGAAAGCGCGCCGGCTCAAAACCGGCGTGCCTATTCCTCCGGCACCGTTTGCTTCAGCCTTCCGCCGACGCGGACGGGTTCGATGCGCGCGGCGAGACCGCGTGCATTCGTCTCCACGAACACACCGCACAGCGTTGCAGGTCCGGTCGCGGGGGCGAAACGCTGCGTCGACATCTTTTTCACAAAGCGTTGCACGGGCTCGAACTTCTCCATGCCGATGACGCTGTCGTAATCGGCGCAGGCGCCGGCGTCGGTCTGATAGGCCGTGCCGCCGGGAAAAATCTGCGCGTCCGCCGTCGGCACGTGGGAATGCGTGCCGACGACAAGGCTCGCACGCCCGTCGCAGAAATGGCCCATCGCCATCTTCTCCGACGTCGCTTCCGCGTGCATGTCGACGACGACGGCATCGGCGGCGTCGGCGAGCGGACAGGCATTCAGTTCCGCATCGACGCCCGCGAACGGATCGTCGAGCGCATCCATGAACACGCGCCCCATCGCATTGACGACGAGCACGCTCTGTCCGGCACGCGTGTGATAGAGGTTGGCCCCTCGTCCCGGCGTGCCCTTGGGATAGTTGCGCGGCCGCAGGATACGGTCGTCATTGTCGATGAAGGTGAGGATCTCTTTCTGGTCGAGCCAGTGATTGCCGGTGGTGATGCAGTCGGCGCCCGCGCCGAACAACTCGTTCGCCGTCGCGCGTGTGAGGCCAAAACCGCCGGCCGCGTTCTCGCCATTGACGATGACGAAATCGAGCGCGAGCCGTTCGCGCAGCTTCGGAAGTTCCGCCACAACCACGTCGCGGCCCGGCTTTCCGACGATGTCTCCGATGAATAGGATGCGCATTGAAGGGCTATAGCACTGTGAACGGCGGGATCAATAGTCGCCCGGCACGACGCGCCAGCCGATTGGGAGCTTCTCCAAATGCCAGCAACGAAATGGATTCGCAGCGCTGTCGAACCCTCCGAAGAAGCGCGTCGGCCATTGCTGCTCACAACTCTGTGCCAGGCACACGCACGCGAGCCCGGCCGCAGAGGAATTGGGCGAATTTTCTCCAGTGTTGACGAAAAAGCGGGTTTGGTCCTTGGCCGGATAGTCCGGTAGACCGTCGATCTCCGACTGCATTTGCTTTTGGTCTTCGGGATCAGCCGCGACCAGAGGGCCGAAATCATAGCCGCCGACCAGGCCGTTAAGCGCGTTCTTGCGTGAATGCACGGCAATGACGCGCGCGTCGGATAAAACGACCGCTTTGTCGGTACAGAGCAACGTGCCGTCGATACAACCCGGATAAAACCCCGCATCCATGGTGACGGTGGCAAAACGAAACACCGGTTCCATCGGTTGCTGCGCGCCATACACCTCTTTGCCGGAAAATTCGTCGAAGTCCGTCACCAGACATTTCTTGCGATCGAACGTTTCTCTGGTCATGTCGATCGGGCAAAGATTGCAATTAAACGCGATGCAGTTGTCGAACTGGCCTTCGAGGCGGACAGTCTTGCCAGCGTAGGATTTTGGCGACTTGATAAGTTGATCGATTGTCGCGGAAACCGGAGCGTCATTGTGTGTGAGAGGCGCAGCCAAAGTTTGCGCGCCCGAGAAAACAGCGAGAACCGCAGCTGCAATTATCCGCTTACCGGAGTCCGAGTAGGGCGATAGAGCCATCATCGCGACATGCTATACTTTGCCATGGCCGAAACGAAGTTGCTTCTTCTGCTCGTAACGCGCACGACCGTCTGGCTCGGGCTGATGGGCGTGGTGATGTTCCTTGCGGCCGGCGATTGGGCTTGGCCGCAGGGCTGGGCGTTCATCGCGATTTTCGTGGTTGGCAGCGTCGGCTTCAGTCTGTGGCTGATGCGGCGCGACCCCGCCCTGCTCGCCTCCCGGCTCACGCTCAATCAAAAAGGAACGGTGGGCTGGGACCGGGTATTCCTCACCGTCTTCATCATGATCTGGTTCGTCTGGCTTGCGGTCATGGCGCTGGATGCGCGCCGTTGGCAGGTCTCGCACATGCCGTTGTGGTTGAACGTGGCGGGCGGTGTGCTGATCGTTCTCGGCTTCCTCGCGACCATGCGCGTGTTCCTCGAGAACAGTTTTGCCGCACCCGTCGTGCGTGTACAGGAGGAGCGCGGCCAGCGCGTGATCGACAGCGGCCCCTACGCCCTTGTGCGCCATCCGATGTATGCGGCCGCCCTGCTCTACCTCATCGGCATGCCGTTCCTGCTCGGATCCTGGATCGGGCTTCTCTTCGTGCCGGTCTATGTCGCAGGCATGGCGCCGCGTGCCATGGCCGAGGAGCGGCTGCTCGCGCGTGATCTTCCCGGCTACGCGGAATACATGCGCCGCGTGCGCCGGCGTCTCATTCCCGGCCTGTGGTGATCAGACAAGGCCTGTGTAGCGCTGCAGACGCATCGGCACGTAGATCACCAGCGCACAGCCGATCGGAAAGGTGAGTTCGCTCACCGCGAGCCCGGCCAGCGCCGGCATCGTTATCGGCTGCCCGATCGCGTTGGCGTGCCACCATGTGAGCGCCACGACGAGAGCGGAAAACACGATCCCGACAATCAGCCCGGGACGCGCATAATCGTGCCAGGCGGCATGCGGACGGTCGCCGAGCCGTCCCACCGCCGTTCCAAGCAGGAGATATTCGACGCCTTTGATCGCGACGAGCAGAAAGAAGAACTCCGTGAACTGATCGACCGCGGTGCCGAGCAGGGCCTGCACCGTGCGCTGCGCGGATTTGGCGAGGCCCCAGCCGAGCGGACCGGAAATCAGGCCGAGCAATCCGCCGAGCAGGGCGCGCGAACGCTCCACGGTTACACCGATGGCGACACCGACACAGACGATGACGCCCCAGGTGATGCCCTGGGTGAGGTTGGAGAGCAGCACAGCGCCTACGAGGTCCGATCCAAGCGCCAGCCGCACGGCAAAAACGAGAAGCTGCACGCCGATGCCGAGCAGGATCGCGAGCCAGGCGACATTCAGAATGGCGCGCACGCGGTCGATGGTGTGGACTTGGGACGCTGCGGAATCGGACATGGCTTGGCCTCTGTTCCGGCGCACACATTATGCCGTCAAAGGCAGGCGCGATCCAGCAACGGCTAATGCGGGTAGTGTCCTAATTTGAATTGTTGTTATGTGACGAGCGATATCGACGTCCACATGACCAAAGCAAGCTTGGACCAACCGCCATAAGCGGCCCTCCCAATAGCGTTGTCGCAAGCATCGCGACAATAAGCACAAACCATGCGTGCAGATCGTGCCAACGATAGGACATTGTTAATGGCATGAGGCCAAACGAGCCGAAGAAAGCCAAGCCCGTAGTAAATGGCACTACCGCCCAAAATTCCCTGATCACTTCGCCCGAGCCTCCGCCTCTACTGGCTCGTTTGTTCGACCAATTCCTGCAGCGACCATAGCCGGTTTTCTACACCCACCGCCACAGTCCAAGCGGGGTCACCCGGGCCTATGCGTGGTCACACGCTATCGACGGGACAGACCGGCGGCGCTTCTTTGCCATGTTGCATGTCCCGCCCATAGACTCGCCTCTGAATGCGGTGAGGGCGGCTATAGTCGCGGAGGCGAGGGTCGCAAAATAATGGAATGGGTCCCAACCTTACTCATAGCGTTCATCGGCATCCCGATGGCGCTACTCCTAAATTACATAATCTTGTTCAAGTTTTTGCCGATGATCTGGCGCATGTACCGCGATACATTCCGGCGTATACGAGAGCGGCGGAAAATAGCGGCGGAGGCGCGGCCGAAGTGAAGTTGTGGAAGTGCGCGCTGCCTGTCTTCTGCGGAATATTGCTCGCTGGCTGCCCACCGGAGCAAAAATGGCGCGATACCACCGGTCAAGGCCGGGGCGAACAACCATCCGATTCAGACTATGCGTCCTGTTCCGAGATCGCCAATGTTCCCTCTGCGCCAAATGCTTCGAGAGAAGAAGCTAAGGCTGTCGGACGTCGCTTCTTTGATTGCATGGCCGCCAAAGGTTGGGTGCCAATCCCAATAAATTCAAATTAGGACACTACCCTAATGCGCCTCGGCCGTGCAGGGAAACGTCCTCTGCAGCACGAAGAGGAGCGACGCGGAAACCGTCATGTCCTCGACTTTCGAATCCTTCTCGTCGGCAGCGCGATGGATCATGTCGGCGAGTTGGGGACCTGTGAGCACGAGCTGCGGCGGCTGGCAATAGATCGGCGTCTGGTTGTGCGCCTTCAGATATTCGTTGGCCTGGTGCACGCCGGCTTCCACCGAGACGATTTTCACGACCGCGAGCGCCTGCCCCTGCCCGTCCTCGCTGTTATACAGTTGCAGGAACTGCTTGACCGTGTCCGCCCAACAGGGCGCACTCGAAACGGCGAGGACCGCGAAAACCATTCCGGCGATGCGCTTCATGCGGCTCTCCCTTGGCGATGGGCCAGACTAGGGGTTCTGCAGGCGAACGTCACCTGAAGTGGCGTACACCCTTTTCGGTCACGACGGAGTCCAGAGGGTGATCATGGTCATGGCAGGGAAGTTCGGCCACTTCCTGCCCCGCATAGGCGATGCCGACGGCACGCTTTGTGGCCAGCGAGGCGAGCGTGCGGTCATAGAAGCCGCCGCCATAGCCAAGCCGCGTGCCCTGCGCATCGAAGGCAAGCAGCGGGATCAGCAGAACGTCCGGTATTACACGCGCTGCGCTCTCGGGAGGCTCATGCATGCCGAAAGGATGGACGATCAACGGATCGCCTTCGTGCCACACGCGGAAATGCAGCGGTGACTTCTTTGCGGCGACTACCGGGAGCGCCAAAGTATGTCCACGCATGGCGAGCGCGTTGGCGAGCAGGCGCGGATCGGCCTCGTCCCCCATCGGCCAATAGAACGAGACGATGGCGCCCGGCGCGACCACAAGCTCATCCGCAAACCCCGCGATGCGCGTGGCGAAATCGGGACAATCGCGCGCAACACCGGCGCGGGACGTCTTGGCGGCTTCGCGCAAGGAAGGCTTTTCTTCGGTCATCGCGGCATTGGACTTCGCGCATGCGCTGAGCGCAAGGCCGTTCCGCAATAACGCCCTTGTGACCCAAGCAACTGCGCCGCCGCGCTAACGTCCGCACACAGAGAAGGGAACGACGATGTTCAATCTCGCGATTGTATTCGCGGCCGCAACCGCCGCTGCCGCAACACAAGCCGTGCCGGCGAAGGCACCTTGTGCCGCCGCAGAATTCCATCAGCTCGATTTCTGGATCGGCCAATGGAACGTCTACGAGAAGGACACGGGCAAGATGTCTTCCACCAGCCGCATCGAAGGTGTGATGGCCGGATGCGGGATCGGTGAACATTACGAAGAACCCGGCGATCCGAACGGCCCCTATTCCGGAACGAGCTACAGCAGCTACGACCGGAAAGACGGCAAGTGGCACCAGATGTACATCGACACCAACGGCAATGTGGAGTGGTTCACCGGCGGTCTCGTCGGCAGCGACCTCGTCATGGATGCGCCCGCAGCCAAAGGCGCCATCACCCGGATGGTTTACCGCCGCCTCCCGGACGGATCGGTCGAGCAGATCGGCACCGGATCGCTCGACGGCGGGACAACGTGGAAGCCGAGATACGATTACATCTACCGGAAGAGCTGAACGGCGGCCGATGGGTGGCCGGGAACGCACACGCAACGTCCTCCGGGTTGGTGCGTGTGGTTTCGGGGAGACGATTCTTCTCGTCGAACATCGCAAGACCCCACCCTCCCCTTGAGGGAGGGTCGACAATTTGCGGAGCGAAGCGACGCAAATTTCGGGGAGGGGTATGTGGTGCTACCCCTCCCCGAAAAATGCTTCGCATTTTTCGACCCTCCCTCAAGGGGAGGGTGGAGAGCAATACAGGAGGAGGATAAAGTGGACGGGACCAAGCACACCGTTGGAATTGGATCCTCACGGGCCTGCAGTTGCAGGTGGGCGCCGTGTGACCCGGACCACGATCCGGGCCAGGGACAGCTCCCGGTGAGAACGTTAAGGCCCCTGGGCATCGCTATCCTGACGCGAGGCACAGTACCCGTCCGTCTCTAACGTAGGCTTGCGGGCACTGGACTGCAATGACCCCAGCACCCATATGACCACTCACCACGGCCCAAATCCGGAGAAAGCCATGCCCGCCAGCGTTAAAGAAATGATCGAAGCCGCCAACGCGGCGGTTCCCAAAATCTCGCCCGACGAAGCGAAAACGATGATGGCGGACGGCAATGTCCTCATCGTCGATGTGCGCGACGCACCCGAAGTGCAGGCAAGCGGCAAGGTGAAGGGCGCGCTGAACGTGTCGCGCGGGATGATCGAATTCCGCGCGGACCCGAACGTGCCTTATCACGACCCCGCATTCACGAAGGATAAGACGATCATTCTTTATTGCGCATCCGGCGGACGCTCCGCTCTCAGCGGCAAGGTGCTGAAAGAAATGGGCTACGAGCGCGTCTACAACATGGGCGCGTTCAAGGATTGGGCTGCATCGGGCGGTGCTACCGAAAAGGCCTAAGCCGCCTTGATCCTGTCGACGATGCTTTCGATGCGCTTTGCCGCGTCTTCCAGCGTGCGTGCGGCGCGTTCTTCGGATTTGCCCGCTTGGCCTGAAAGTTCGGCTTGCGCTTCCGACAATTCGCCGACTTTCTTCGAGTGACCCTCGAGCCGTGCGCGCGTTTCAAGAAGTTCGTCGGTGATCAACACGGCTGCCATCAGCATCAGCTTCTGGTCGCCGACCTGTCCCACGGTGCCCGCCAGTTCGCGCACCTTCGCATCGACGTGACCGGCGAGTTCCTTCAGATGCTCTTCCTCGCCTTCGTCGCAGGCGATGGTGTAAGCGCGGCCGTTCACCATGACATTCACAAGCGACATCGTCGTGCTCCTCTAGCGGCCGAGCGCGGTACGGATTTCGCCGATGGCGCCGTCGAGACGGTTCTCGACTTCCTCGGAAATATCGGTGAGCGCCTGCAACTCCTCCTCCAGCACGGCGATGCGCGCGAGCAGGTTGTCGCGTTCCGCGCGCAGGGCTGTGAGTTCGGTCTCGGCTTCGTCCCCGCCGCCGCGCGCCTCAAGAAGCGGAACAAGCCCCGCATCGAGCGCGTTCAAAGCATTGGTGAGGCGTTCTGCCGCGAGATCGAGCTTGCCCATCGCGTACCTTTTGTTGTCGCTGAGTCAGGACCTTAGGCCCGCAGGCGAAACAGGGTCAACGCGCGTTGTACCGGCGGTCCACAGGGCACCCCCACTTACCCTTGACTGGCAAGCCCGCCGGTCGCTAAGGCCACCCCACGCGGGCCACGGAGACGATTCATGAACGACAGCAAGGCCTCGGTCCCCGATCAGGCCACAATCCGCCGCCTCGCAAATGCGATCCGCGCGCTCTCCATGGACGCCGTCGAAGCGGCGAAATCCGGCCATCCGGGCCTGCCGATGGGGATGGCGGATGCGGCGACGGTGCTGTTCTCCCGGTTTCTGAAATTCGATCCGTCCGATCCGCATTGGCCGGATCGCGACCGCTTTGTGCTCTCCGCCGGCCACGGCTCGATGCTGCTTTATTCGTTCCTCTATCTCACCGGCTATCCCGGCATGACGATGGAGGACATCAAAACCTTCCGCAAAGTCGGCAGTCCCTGTGCCGGCCATCCCGAATACGGCCACGCGCCGGGGATCGAGACGACGACGGGGCCGCTCGGCCAGGGCATCGCCAATGCCGTGGGCATGGCGATTGCGGAGCGTCATCTGAACGCGCGCTTCGGCGACGACATCGTCAACCACAAGACCTATGTGATCGCCAGCGACGGCGATCTCATGGAAGGCATCAGCCACGAGGCGATCTCGATAGCAGGGCACCTCAATCTCAGGAACCTGATCGTGCTGTTCGACAACAACGGCATCACGATCGACGGCAAGACGTCGCTAGCCGACTCGACCGACACGATCGAACGCTTCCAGGCCGCCGACTGGAACACGATCTCCATCGACGGTCACAATGCAGCCGAAGTGACGCGCGCCCTTACCTGGGCCCAGACCAGCGACAAGCCTGCGCTCATCGCCTGCAAGACCATCATCGGCTTCGGCCTGCCGACCCGTCAGGGGACGCAGAAGGCGCACAGCGACGCCCCGGGCGCCGAGGAGATCGCAGGCGCGCGCAAACTGCTTGGCTGGGAATTCCCGCCTTTTGTTATCCCCCACGACCTGCTTTCCGAGTGGCGGGCCATCGGCGCGCGCGGCGCTGAGGCGCGCGAGGCCTGGAACAAACGCAAAAGCGCATCTTCGCAAGGCGCGAATTTCGACAGCGAGACCAAGCTCGAACTTCCAAGCGATCTGGCGCCGGGTCTGATCAAGCTCAAGAAAAAGACCAGCGAGGAGCAACCCACCGTCGCGACGCGCAAGGCTTCGGAAGCGGCGCTCGACGTGATCAACGCGACATGGTCGATGACCATCGGCGGCTCGGCCGATCTGACGCCCTCCAACAACACGCTCACCAAGGGGCTGAATTCCATCGTGCCCGGCGACTATGCGGGGCGCTACATCCACTGGGGCATCCGCGAGCACGGCATGGCGGCGGCGATGAGCGGCATGGCCCTGCATGGCGGGATCGTGCCGTATGGCGGGACGTTCCTCACCTTCTCCGATTATTGCCGCCCGTCGATCCGGCTCGCGGCGCTGATGGGCATCCGCGTCATCTATGTCATGACGCACGATTCCATCGGCCTCGGCGAAGACGGCCCGACGCACCAGCCGATCGAGCAGATCGCCTCGTTGCGTGCCATTCCGCATCTCATGGTCTATCGCCCGGCGGACGGTGTGGAGACGGCCGAGGCCTGGCAGCTCGCGCTCAGCGACAAGAGCCGGCCGAGCCTGCTTGCACTCTCCCGCCAGAACCTGGCGACCGTGCGCACGACGCATACCGACGAGAATCTGACGGCCAAAGGCGCGTACGAGCTTGTCGGCGACAAGGACGCCAAGGTCACGCTGCTCGCCACGGGCTCGGAAGTCGAACTTGCGCTCAAAGCGCGCGAATTGCTGACCGCGGAGGGTATCGCTTCGCGCATAGTCTCCATGCCGTGCTGGGCATTGTTCGAGGAACAACCCGAAACATATCGTGACTCGGTCCTGGGGCCGGGCACGGTAAAAGTCGCCGTCGAAGCCGGTGTCCAACAGGGCTGGGATCGCTATATCGGTCCGAAAGGCAAGTTCATCGGCATGCACGGCTTCGGATCCAGCGGTCCGAACAAGGACGTGTACGAACATTTCGGAATCACGCCGCAAGCGGTGGCAGACGCCGCGAAGGCTGCATTGAAGGGATAAGAGAATGGCTTTGCGAGTTGCGATCAACGGCTTCGGCCGCATCGGGCGTCTCGTGCTGCGCGCGATCGTGGAAAGCGGACGCCGCGACATCGAAGTCGTGGCCGTGAACGATCTGGGACCAGTCGAAACCAACGCACATCTGCTGCGCTACGACAGCGTGCATGGCCGCTTCCCGGCGAGCGTGACGGTCGATGGCGAATACATGATCGCCGCGGGCCACAAGATCCGGGTCACCGCGATCCGCAGCCCCGCCGAGCTGCCGCACAAGGATTTGGGCGTCGACATCGCGCTCGAATGCACCGGTATCTTCACCTCGAAGGACAAGGCAGCCGCACATCTCACCGCCGGCGCCAAGCGCGTGCTGATTTCCGCACCCGCCGACGGCGTCGACAAGACGATCGTCTATGGCGTGAACCACGACAAGCTGACCAAGGACGATGTCATCGTCTCCAACGCGTCGTGCACGACGAACTGCCTCGTGCCGATGGCGAAAGTGATCCACGACACCGTCGGCATCCAGCACGGCTTCATGACCACGATTCATTCCTACACCAACGACCAGCCGTCGCTCGACCAGCTGCACAAGGATCTCTATCGCGCCCGCGC
>Ga0207694_10000045_pt1 | contig 165875 bp, 160 predicted proteins | sample KBSC34metaG_FD_184353 | JGI IMG/M metagenome (GOLD analysis project Ga0207694, IMG submission 184353) | Corn rhizosphere microbial communities from Kellogg Biological Station, Michigan, USA - KBS C3-4 metaG (SPAdes) (version 2) | ecosystem: Host-associated > Plants > Roots > Rhizosphere >... | reverse complement strand
GGCGACAACGTGCAGATGGTGGTGGAGCTGATCAACCCGATCGCCATGGAGAAGGAGCTGCGCTTCGCCATCCGCGAGGGCGGCCGCACCGTCGGCGCCGGCGTCGTCACCGAGATCGTGGACTGAGGCTGGTTGGCGAACGAGACGCGGGGCGCGTTCAAACGCGACGCCCCGCGCCTCGCTTTCGGCTGCAGCACAGCGAAGAACGTCAACCGACCCTGGAAGGAAGTGCCATGGCTGGCAAGATCCGTATCCGGCTGAAGGGCTTCGATCACGCGGTGATCGACCAGACCACGGCCGACATCGTCCGCACGGCGGAGAAGACCGGCGCCACCATCAGCGGCCCGATCCCCCTCCCCACGCGGGTCCAGCGGTACACCGTGAACCGGTCGCCGCACGTGGACAAGAAGAGCCGCGAGCAGTTCGAGCTGAAGACGCACAAGCGCGTCATCGACATCCTCGACTCTCGCCCGCAGACCGTCGACGCGCTGACGAAGCTGGATCTCCCGGCCGGCGTCGACGTCGAGATCAAGGTTGACTGAGGGGGACGCGATGTCTGGAATCATCGGAAAGAAGCTGGGGATGACCCAGATCTTCGACGAGGCCGGCGCCGTCGTGCCCGTCACCGTCATCGAGGCCGGGCCCTGCCCGGTCGTGCAGGTCCGCAGCGCGGCGAAGGACGGCCACACGGCCGTGCAGCTCGGCTTCGGCCGGCAGAAGGACCGCCGCGCGAGCAAGGCGGAGAAGGGGCACGCGCTGAAGGCGGGGCTCGACGCCGCGCCCGCCGTGCTCAAGGAGTTCCGCTTCGACGCGGACGTCCCCGAGGTCGGCGCCACCGTGACGGTGGACGGCTTCGAGCAGGGCGGCCGGGTGAAGGTCACCGGCGTGACCAAGGGCAAGGGCTTCGCGGGCGTGATGAAGCGCCACGGCTTCGGCGGCGGGCGCGCCAGCCACGGCGCCACCCGCATCCACCGCGCCCCCGGCTCCATCGGCGCGGGGACCAACCCGTCGCGGGTGATCAAGGGGAAGCGCATGCCCGGCCACATGGGCGACGAGCAGCAGACCGTGCGCAACCTGCTGGTCGCCAAGGTCGACGCCGAGCGCAACCTGCTGTACGTGCGCGGCGCGGTGCCGGGGCCCGTGAACGGCGTCGTCTACATCCAGAAGCAGTGAGGGGGCCCGAATGCTGACCGCACGCTACTACAACGCCGCCGGCGAGCAGGCCGACGACGTGCAGCTCCCCGAGGAGCTGTTCGACGGGCGGGTCCACGAGGCCGCCCTGCACCAGACGGTGAAGGCCTACCTGGCCAACCAGCGCCAGGGGACCGCCGCCACCAAGACCCGCGGGATGATCTCCGGCGGGAGCCGCAAGGCCTGGCGCCAGAAGGGCACCGGCCGCGCCCGCCAGGGCTCCACGCGCGCCCCGCACTGGCGCGGCGGCGGCGTGGTCTTCGGGCCCTCGCCGCGTTCGTACCACCAGGACGTGCCGCGCAAGGTGAAGCAGCTCGCCCGGCGCAGCGCCTTCAACCAGCGCGCCCTCGACGGGCAGATCGCCGTGATCGAGCGGCTCGCCCCCGAGTCGCCCAAAACGCGCGCCTTCGCCGAGCTGCTCGGCAAGGTCGGGGCGTCCGGCTTCAAGCGGGTGCTGGTGCTGACCGACGGCGCCCGCGAGAACGTGTACCTGTCGGCCCGCAACCTCCCCGGGGTGGAGGTGATGCCCTTCGCCCAGGCGAGCGCCTACGACGTGATGGTGGCGCGCCAGCTGGTGATCGAGCAGGCCGCGCTGGACTCCGTGAAGGCCGCGTCGGCCGAGGCGGCTGCGCCCGAGGAGGTGGTGAATGCGTAACATCAACGAGGTGATCGTCCGGCCCCTGGTGACCGAGAAGAGCCACGACCAGCTCGACCGGCTCGGCGCGTACACCTTCGTGGTGGCCAAGGAAGCCAACAAGATCGAGATCGCCCAGGCGATCGAGAAGCAGTTCAACGTGAAGGTGAGCGACGTCCGCACCATGCGCTACGCCGGCAAGGCCAAGCGCATGGGGAAGCACGCCGGCCGCAAGGCCTCGTGGAAGAAGGCCGTCGTGACCCTCGCGCAGGGCGATTCGATCGAGCTCTTCGAGGGGGTGTAAGATGCCGACCAAGCAGTTCAAGCCGGTCACGGCCGGGACGCGCTTCCGCTCCACCAACGACTTCGCCGAGGTGACCCACAAGGGCCGCCCCGAGAAGAGCCTGACCGAGAAGATCTCGGGGACGGGCGGGCGCAACCACCACGGCCACGTGACCAGCCGCCACAAGGGCGGCGGCCACAAGAAGCTGTACCGGGTGATCGACTTCAAGCGCGACAAGGCCGGCGTGCCGGCCAAGGTGGAGCGCGTGGAGTACGACCCCAACCGCACCGCGAACATCGCGCTGCTGGTGTACGAAGACGGCGAGCGCCGCTACATCCTGCACCCCCGCGGGGTGCAGGCGGGCGACACCGTGGTCTCGGGCCCCGGCGCCGACATCAAGCCGGGGAACGCCCTCCCGCTGGCCGAGATCCCGCTGGGCACCACGGTGCACAACGTGGAGCTGCGCCCGGGGAAGGGGGGCCAGATGGCCCGCTCGGCCGGGGCCGGGGTGCAGATCGCGGCCAAGGAGGGCGACTACGTGACCCTCCGCATGCCCAGCACCGAGATGCGCATGGTGCGGCGCGAGTGCATGGCCACGGTGGGCCAGGTGGGGAACGTCGACCACGAGAAGCAGTCGATCGGCAAGGCCGGCGCCAACCGCTGGCGGGGCAAGCGCCCCAAGGTGCGCGGCGTGGTGATGAACCCGGTGGACCATCCGCTGGGCGGCGGCGAGGGCCGGAGCTCCGGCGGCCGTCCCCCCGTCTCCCCCTGGGGCAAGCCCGAGGGCGTGAAGACGCGCCACAACAAGAAGGCGTCGAACAAGCTGATCGTCCGCGGCCGCAAGCGCGGCCGGGCAACGAAGTAACGGCAGTGCTAAGTGCCAAGTGCTAAGTGCTGGATTCTTCCGGCACTCAGCACTCAGCACTCAGCACTTGGCACTGACGGTTTCGCGTCCACCACTGTCGCCGGACATCCCCGGCGTTACGTGGACTCAGACCCGCGGGAGACTCGCAAGACCCGCGGGGAGACTAAGTGCGATCGAGGAACGCATGCCCAGAAGCCTGAAGAAGGGGCCCTTCGTCGAGGAGAGCCTCCAGAAGAAGATCCGGGCGATGAACGAGAAGGGCGAGAAGCGCGTCGCCAAGACTTGGTCGCGCAGCTCCACCATCACGCCCGAGTTCGTCGGCCACACGCTGGCGGTGCACAACGGCAACAAGTTCATCCCCGTGTACCTCACCGAGCAGATGGTGGGCCACAAGCTCGGCGAGTTCGCTCCGACGCGCACCTTCAAGGGGCACGGCGGCAAGCTCGTCGACAAGCGCGCGAAGGCGCGCTAGGCCAGGGGAGAGACCATGAAAGCACGCGCATTCGCCAAGAGCATCGGGATGAGCCCCCGCAAGGTCCGCCTGGTCCTGGACCTGATCCGCGGCCGCGGGGTGAACGAGGCGTACTCCATCCTCAAGTTCTCGAAGAAGGGCGCCACCGCCCCCATCGAGAAGACCCTCCGTTCGGCCGTGGCCAACGCCACGCAGGCCGCCGACAAGGTGGGCACCTTCGTCGACGTCGACGAGCTGGTGGTGAAGGAGGCCTACGCCAACGAGGGTCCGCGGCTCAAGCGCTTCTCGCCCCGCGCCATGGGGCGGGCCACGCCGATCATCAAGCGGACCACGCAGCTCACCATCGTCGTCGACCGCAAGGAGTAGCGCCATGGGACAGAAGACGCATCCGCGGGGCTTCCGCCTCGGCATCGTGGCCCCCTGGCGGAGCCGCTGGTACGCCGAGCGGAACTTCCCGGCGCTCCTGGTGGAGGACGCCAAGATCCGCAAGTACCTCAACCAGCGCCTGGGGCACGCCTCGATCAGCGAGATCGACATCGAGCGCAAGCCCGGCAAGGTGATCGTGACCGTGCACACCGCCCGTCCGGGCGTGGTGATCGGCAAGGGCGGCGCCGAGGTCGACAAGCTCCGCGACGAGCTGGGCCGCCTCTCCGGCGGCGCCGAGGTGGCGATCAACGTGGAAGAGGTCAAGCGCCCCGAGGTCGACGCGCAGCTCGTGGCCGACTCGATCGCCCACCAGCTGGTGCAGCGCGTGAGCTTCCGCCGCGCCATGAAGCGCGCGGTGCAGAACGCCATGCGCGCCGGCGCCGAGGGGATCAAGGTGCAGGTGGCCGGCCGCCTGAACGGCGCCGAGATCGCCCGCACCGAGGGGTACAAGGAAGGACGCATCCCGCTCCAGACGCTGCGCGCCGACATCGGCTACGCGCAGTCCACCGCCCGCACCACCTACGGGACCATCGGCGTCAAGGTCTGGGTGTTCAAGGGCGAGGTGGTGGAGAACCGGCGCGGCCGCACCTACTCGACCGACGCCTGAGGAGGGATTGAACCATGCTCGCACCCAAGAGAGTCAAGTACCGCAAGCAGATGAAGGGCCGCATGCGCGGCGCCGCCACGCGGGGCAACTACGTGGCGTTCGGCGACTTCGGCCTGCAGACGCTGGAGCCGGCGTGGATCAGCAACCGCGCCATCGAGGCCGCCCGTATCGCCATGACGCGCCACATCAAGCGCGGCGGCAAGGTCTGGATCCGGATCTTCCCGGACAAGCCCATCACCAAGAAGCCGCTCGAGGTCCGCATGGGGAAGGGGAAGGGCAACCCGGAGGGATGGGTGGCCGTGGTCCGACCCGGGCGCATCATGTTCGAGCTGGAGGGGGTGGAGCGCGACGTGGCGCGGCGCGCGCTGCAGCTGGCCGCCGCCAAGCTCCCGGTGAAGTGCAAGATCATCGAGCGCGAGCGGCCCGAGGCCGCCGCCGCGGCCGAGGGAGGTGAGGCGTGAACGGCTCCGAGATCCGCGACATGACCGACGGCGAGATCCAGGACCGCATCGAGCAGCTCCAGGAGGAGCGCTTCAGGCTGCGGTTCCGCTCCGCCACCCAGCAGCTCGAGAACCCGATGCTGCTGCGCAACCTCCGCCGTGACATCTCGCGGCTGAAGACCGTGCAGCGCGAGCGCGAGCTGCAGAACCAGGGGAGCACTTCATGAGCGCCGAGAACCAGAGCGCCGCGGCCGCCGAGGAGCGCGGCCGGCGCAAGACCCGCGTGGGCACCGTGGTCTCCGACAAGATGGACAAGACCGTGGTGGTGCGGGTGGAGCGCCGCTACGCGCACCCGCTGTACGGCAAGCAGGTCACGCGCAGCAAGAAGTACCACGCGCACGACGAGGCCAACGAGTACCACACCGGCGACGTGGTGAGGATCACCGAGACCCGCCCGCTCAGCAAGCTGAAGCGCTGGCGCGTTTCGGAGCTGGTCGAGCGCGCGCGCTGACAACGGCGGCACCCTCGTCCGGCCGCTTCCGCACGAGTGCGGAGGCGCCGGCCGGGGCCCCTGGAGATAACGGAGCAGACCGATGCTGCAGCAGGAATCGATGGTCCGCATCGCGGACAACTCGGGCGCCAAGAAGGCGCTGGTGATCCGGGTGCTGGGCGGGAGCAAGCGCCGCTACGCCTCGGTGGGCGACACCGTGATCGTGGCCGTGAAGGACGCGCTCCCCGACGGCACCGTGAAGAAGGGCGACGTGGCCAAGGCCGTGGTGGTCCGCACCACCAAGGAGGTCCGGCGCAAGGACGGCAGCTACATCAAGTTCGACGAGAACGCCGCCGTCATCATCAACGACGCGGGCGAGCCCCGCGCCACCCGCATCTTCGGGCCGGTCGCCCGCGAGCTGCGCGAGAAGCGGTACATGAAGATCGTCTCCCTGGCACCCGAGGTGATCTGATGGCCAAGATGAGCATCCGCCGCGGCGACCGGGTGAAGGTGATCCGCGGCAACTACAAGGACACCGAGGGCACGGTGCTGCGCGTGGAGCGCGAGAAGAACCGCGTGGTGGTGCAGGGCGTGAACGTGCGCAAGCGCCACCGCAAGCCCACCGCGGCCGTTCCCGAGGGCGGGATCGTGGAGTTCGAGGCGCCGATCCACGCCAGCAACGTGATGCTGCTCGACCCCAAGACCGGCGAGCCCACCCGGGTGCGCTCGTCCGTGGGCGCCGACGGCAGGCGCGAGCGGGTGGCGGTGAAGAGCGGCCAGGCGATCCCCCGCGCCTGAGCGGTGTACCAGTGCCTCCGCCCCGATTTCGCGGGGCGCAGGACGTGAACCCGGCGTGACCGCCCCCCCGGACCCCAGGGTCGCGCGGGGGATACGGAACGGAGAGAGAGATGGCACACGAGAAGGGCGCGGAGCGGCCCCGGCTGCAGCGCTTCTACGAAGGAACGGTCCGCGGCAAGCTGCAGGAGCAGTTCGGCTTCGGCACCCCCATGCGGGTGCCGCGGCTGGAGAAGATCACGATCAACGTGGGGCTCGGCGAGGCGTCGAAGAACCCCAAGCTGCTGGAGAAGGTGGTCGCCGAGATCGGCGCCATCACCGGCCAGAAGGCGGTGGTGACCAAGGCCAAGAAGGCGATCTCGAACTTCGGCCTGCGCGAGGGCGTGCCGGTGGGCGTCACGGTGACGCTCAGGCGCGACCGGATGTGGGAGTTCCTGGACCGGCTGATCAACGTGGCGATGCCGCGCATCCGCGACTTCCGCGGGGTGCCCACGCGCTCGTTCGACGGCCGCGGGAACTACACCATGGGGGTCAAGGAGCAGCTGATCTTCCCCGAGATCGACTACGACAAGGTCGAGAAGATCCACGGGATGGACATCACCTTCGTGACCACGACCACCCGCGACGACGAGGCGCTGGCCCTGCTCCGCGAGCTGGGCATGCCCTTCCGCGGCGAGTCGCCGGTGCAGGTGGCGGCGTAACCGCGCCGCCTGAAACGACAACCAGGTATCGGCAAATGGCACGCAAGGCCCTGATCGAGAAGAGCAAGCGCAAGCCGAAGTTCGCGGTACGGGCGCACAACCGCTGCAACCGCTGCGGCCGCCCCCGCGCCTTCATGCGCAAGTTCGGGCTCTGCCGCATCTGCTTCCGGCAGATGGCGCTGAACGGGGAGATCCCCGGGGTGCGCAAGGCGAGCTGGTAGGGAACTGCGAGTGCTAAGTGCCAAGTGCTAAGTGCCAAGTGCTGAACGGCGGAACCGCCACGATCCAGCACTCAGCACTCAGCACTCAGCACTGACCCACTCGGCACTTCCGTTGACAATCACACTATTCCTGAAAGTCCGGCGCTCGCTCGCCGGATACTCTAGGAGAGACCCGGCATGGTGACGGACCCGATCGCCGACATGCTGACCCGCATCCGCAACGCGCAGCTCGCGCGCCACCGGAGGGTCGACATGCCGACCAGCAGGCTCAAGGTGGAGCTCGCCCGCCTGCTCAAGCAGAACCACTACATCCACGACTACAAGCTCCTGGAAGACGGGCCGCACCCGGTGCTGCGCCTGTACCTGAAGTACTTCCAGGACAAGCCGGTGATCCGCGAGCTGCGCCGGGTCTCCAAGCCGGGGCTGCGCCAGTACGTGGGGGTCGAGGAGATCCCCCGGGTGCGCAACGGGCTGGGGATGGCGCTGCTCAGCACCTCGCGCGGCGTGATGACCGACCGCGAGGCCCGCGCGGCCAAGGTGGGCGGCGAGCTGCTCGCCATCGTCTGGTAAGGAGGACGAGAGAATGTCGCGCATCGGAAAGAGGCCCATCGCGATCCCGGCCGGGGTCGAGGTCACGCTGGACGGCAACGACGTCCGCGTAAAGGGGCCCAGGGGCGAGCTCAGCCGCCGCCTGCACAAGGACGTGATCGTGCGCCGCGAGGACGGCGAGATCGTGGTGGAGCGGCCCAGCGACCAGCCGGAGCACCGCTCGCTGCACGGCCTCAGCCGCACCCTGGTGGCCAACATGGTCGAGGGCGTCACCACCGGCTTCACCAAGGTGCTGGAGATCGTGGGCGTGGGCTACCGCGCCGAGACCAAGCCCTTCGGGCTGACGCTCGCGCTCGGCTACAGCCACCCGATCGACTACAAGGCCCCCGAGGGGATCACCCTGCGGGCGGTCAACCCCACCACCGTGGAGGTCTCCGGGACCGACAAGGAGGTGGTGGGACAGGTCGCGGCCGAGATCCGGTCGCTGCGCCCCCCCGAGCCGTACAAGGGGAAGGGCGTCAAGTACCAGGGCGAGGTGATCCGCCGCAAGGCGGGGAAGGCGGGCGGCAAGTAAGCCGCCCCTTCCGCCCACGGCTGATCATCGCATAGTCAACGAGGAACCAACGAGATGGCGAGAGCACGGATCCGGGCCAAGACGCGCGAGGACAAGCGCGTGCGCCGCCACCGCAGGGTGCGCGGCAAGGTCCATGGCACAGAGCAGCGCCCGCGGCTGGTGGTGCACCGCTCGCTCAACCACCTGGAGGGCCAGGTGATCGACGACGTGGCGGGGAGCACCCTGGTGGGGCTGTCGACCAACGCCCCCGAGCTGCGCGCGCGGCGCGGCGAGCTGAGCAAGACCGACGCGAGCCGCGAGCTGGGGAAGGCCCTGGCCGAGAAGGCGAAGGCGGCGGGCGTCACCGCGGTGGTCTTCGACCGCGGCGGCTACCTCTACCACGGCCGCGTCAAGGCCTTCGCCGAGGGCGCCCGCGAGGGCGGCCTCGAGTTCTAAAGGAGCGAGCATGGCTGAGAGCAGAGGCGGCGGCGCCGGCGGCGCGCGCGGCGGGCGTGGCGGCGGCTTCGGCGGCGGCCCGGGCGGCGGGCGCGGCGGCAGGGGCCGCGGCGGTCCCGGCGGTCAGGGCGGCGGCGAGGGCGGCGGCGACCGCGAGGGGCGCGGCGGGCGCGGGCGTGGCGGCGAGCGCGGCCGCGGCGGCCGCGACGAGCGCCAGGGGAGCGACCTGAAGGAGAACGTGGTGCACATCAACCGCGTGGCCAAGGTGGTGAAGGGCGGCCGGCGGTTCTCCTTCACCGCGCTGGTGGCCGTGGGCGACCAGGCGGGGAAGGTGGGGATCGGCACCGGCAAGGCCAACGAGGTCTCCGAGGCCGTGCGCAAGGCGCTGGAGCAGGCCCGCCGCGCCATGGTGCGCGTGCCGGTGCGCAACGGCACCCTCCCGCACGACATCATCGGCGAGAGCGGGGCCGGACGCGTGCTGCTGCGCCCGGCGGCGCCGGGCACCGGCGTGATCGCCGGGGGCGCGGTGCGCGCGGTGCTGGAGTGCGTGGGGGTGCACGACATCCTCACCAAGAGCCTGGGCTCGAACAACCCGTTCAACATGGTGCTGGCCACCATGGACGGGCTCACCTCCCTGACCACCCGCGAGCAGCTGGCCGCCGAGCGCGGCGTGCCCGTGGAGGCGCTGGGAGGTGCCCGTGGCTAAGATCAAGATCACGCAGACCAAGAGCGGCGTGGGCGCACCGGAGAAGCACCGCCGGACGCTGCAGGCCCTCGGCCTCAAGCACCAGCGGTCCGTCGTGCAGGACGACAACGACGCGATCCGCGGCATGGTCTTTCAGGTCCGCCACCTGGTGCGGGTCGAAGACGCGGAAGGGCAGGAGAACCATGGCTGATCTGAGCAACCTCCCCCGCCCCGAGGGGTCGCACCGCGACACCAAGCGGCTGGGGCGCGGCCCCGGCTCCGGGCAGGGGAAGACGGCGGGGAAGGGGCACAAGGGCTCCAAGGCACGCGCGGGCCACAGCGGCCCCGGCGGCGGCAAGCCTCACTTCGAGGGCGGGCAGATGCCGCTGCACCGGCGGCTCCCCAAGCGGGGCTTCACCCCGCTCGACCGCACCGAGTACCAGGTGGTGAACCTCTGGCAGCTCGAGGCGCTCGCCGACGGCGACGTGACCCCCGAGTCGCTGAAGGCGCACGGCCTGATCGGCCACGCCCGGCGGCCGGTGAAGGTGCTGGGCACCGGCGAGCTCACCCGCAAGGTGAACGTGTCGGCGCACCGGTTCAGCAAGACGGCCCGCGAGAAGATCGAGGGGCTGGGCGGCACCGTTCAGGAGATCGGCTAAAGCCATGGCGAACCCCGTCGCGAACCTCTTCCGCATCCCGGAGCTGAAGGAGAAGATCCTCTTCACGCTCCTGTGCCTCTTCGTCTACCGGATCGGCGCGCACGTCACGGCGCCGTGGATCGACAAGGGGGCGCTCGCCGAGTACGCGGGGAACCTGGGCAACACCGCGTTCGGGATCTACGACATGTTCGTCGGGGGGGGGCTGTCGAAGGCGACGGTGTTCGCCCTCGGCATCATGCCCTACATCTCCGCCAGCATCATGTTCCAGCTGCTGGCCACCGTCGTCCCGAGCATCGAGAAGATGCAGAAGGAGGGCGAGGACGGGCGGAAGAAGCTCACGCAGTACACGCGCTACGCCACCGTGGTGCTCTCGCTCTTCCAGGGCTACGCCTACGCGATGTTCCTGGAGACGCAGGTGCCCGGCGCGGTGACGCACCCGGGGTGGGGCTTCCGGGCCATGATGATCCTCACGCTCACCACGGGCGCGGTGTTCATCATGTGGCTGGGCGAGCAGATCACCGAGCGGGGGATCGGCAACGGGATGAGCCTGATGATCTTCTTCTCGATCCTCGAGGGGCTGGTCCCGGGGCTGCTGACCACGGGGAAGCAGGTGGCCAACGGCGACATCAGCCCGGCCGGGCTGGTGGTGCTGGTGCTGGGGATCACCTGCGTGATCGCGGGCACGGTGGCCATCACCATGGCCATGCGGAAGATCCCGGTGCAGATCCCGCAGAAGGTGATGGGGCGCGGGCGCATCCGGCAGGGGCAGAAGAGCTTCATCCCGCTGCGCATGAACATGGCGGGGGTGATGCCGATCATCTTCGCGCAGTCGATCATGATCGTGCCCGCCACGGCGGCCACCTTCTTCCAGAACGACGCGGTGAAGCGCGTGGCCGAGACCTTCCAGGTGTTCACGGTCCCGTACTACATCCTGTTCACGCTGCTGATCATCTTCTTCACCTACTTCTACACGGCGATCATCTACAACCCGGTCGACATCGCCGAGAACCTGAAGAAGCAGGGCGCCTTCGTTCCCGGCGTGAAGCCGGGGGCGCGCACGGCGGAGTACGTGGACCGGGTGATGAGCCGCATCTCGCTTCCCGGGGCGTTCTTCCTGGCCGCCATCGCCATCGTCCCCACCATGATGGAGCGGGCGTTCGGGGTGACCAGCCTGAACCGGGTGCTGGGCGGCACCGGCCTGCTGATCTGCGTGGGCGTGGCGCTCGACACCGTGCAGCAGATGCAGCAGCACCTGCTGCTGCGCCGCTACGACGGCTTCATGAAGAAGGGCCGGGTGAAGTTCCGCGGCCGGCAGCAGCGGTACATCTGAGGGGACAGGTCACAGGGTACAGGGAACAGCCAGCGGCCGCGGTGCGCGGTTGCTGGCTGTCCCCTGTCCCCTGTCCCCTATAACCTGCGGTTTGGAAGTTCGGAATGGACCTGATTCTCCTCGGCGCCCCCGGGGCCGGCAAGGGCACCCAGGGCGCGCTGCTCGCCGCCGAGCTGGGCGTGCCCAAGATCGCCACCGGCGACATGCTGCGCGACGCCGTGCGCGAGGGCACCGCGCTCGGCCGCGAGGCGAAGGGGTACATGGACGCCGGCACCCTCGTTCCCGACGACGTGATCCTGGGGATGGTGCGCGAGCGGCTGTCGCAGCCCGACGCGCGGGGCGGCGCCGTGTTCGACGGCTACCCGCGCAACGCCGCGCAGGCCGGGTCGCTGGACGAGATGCTCGCCGGGATCGGGCGGAAGATCGACGCCGTCCTCTACCTGGAGGTCGACGACGACGCCATCGTGCGGCGGATGGGGGGGCGGCGCACCGACCCGGAGACGGGGAGCGTGTACCACGTGGAGCACAACCCGCCCCCCGCCGAGATCGCCGCGCGCTGCGTGATCCGCCCCGACGACGTGGAGGAGACGGTGCGCAACCGGCTGGAGGTGTATCGGACGAACACGGCGCCGCTGGTGGAGCACTACCGCGCCGCCGGCGTCCCCGTGCACACCGTGGACGGGACCCGGCCGATCGAGGCGGTGCAGGCCGAGCTCCGGGAGCTCGTGGGGCGGTGATCCACTTCTACGGCGCCGACGAGATCGAAGCCATCGCCCGTGCCGGGCGCATCCTGGCCGCGCTCTACCGCGCGGTGCCGGAGCGGGTGGCGCCGGGCGTCACCACCGCCGACCTCGACCGCTTCGCGGAGGAGTTCATCCGCTCGCACGAAGGGGCGGAGCCGGCGTTCAAGGGGCTCTACGGCTTCCCGGCCACCCTCTGCACCAGCGTGAACCACGAGGTGGTGCACGGCATCCCCACGCACCGGCGCAAGCTCGCCGAGGGCGACGTGGTGAGCATCGACTGCGGGGTGAAGCTCGACGGCTACTACGCCGACGCGGCCAACACCTACCCGGTGGGCGAGGTGGCCCCCGAGCTGACGCAGCTGCTGGAGAAGACCGAGGCCGCCCTGCACCGCGGGATCGCGGAGGCCCGCCCCGGGCAGCGCCTGGGGGACCTGGGCGCCGCCATCCAGGAGGTGGCGGACGACGCCGGCTACGGGGTGGTGCGCGAGCTGGTGGGGCACGGCGTGGGGCGCAAGCCGCACGAGGAGCCGCAGGTGCCCAACTACGGCAAGGCGGGGAAGGGGCTCAAGCTGGTGGAGGGGCTGGTGCTCGCCATCGAGCCCATGTTCAACCTGGGCGTGGCCGGGGTGCGCACCCTCCCCGACCGGTGGACCGTGGTGACGGCGGACCGCAAGGTCTCCGCCCACTTCGAGCACACCGTGGCGGTCACGGCCAACGGCCCGCGCATCCTCACGGACGGGAGCTGATCCCCGGCTCAGCGAACCGCCTGACGCAGAGACGCAGAGGAACGGAGAGAACCACTCCGCGTCTCTCCGTTCCTCTGCGTCCTCGCGGCGAAGCCGCCCCCGGGGTTGCCAGGACGTGTCGATTCAGTTAAGTTCTCAGGCTTCGGTTTTCCACGGAGATAGAGAGGCGACGATGAAGGTCCGCGCGAGCGTGAAGCCGATCTGCGAGCACTGCAAGGTGGTGCGTCGCCGGGGGGTGATCCGCATCATCTGCAAGAAGAACCCGCGCCACAAGCAGCGCCAGGGTTGATCGGCGCCGTATAATCCAGGCTGAAGGAGCACACGGATGGCCCGCATTGCCGGCGTCGACCTCCCCCGCGAGAAGCGGGTCGAGATCGGCCTGACGTACATCTTCGGGATCGGCCGCCCCACGGCGCGCAAGATCCTCGAAGAGGCCGGGGTGAACCCGGACGAGCGCGTGAACAAGCTCTCGGACGAGGACGTCAACAAGCTGCGCCGCATCATCGACGCGAGCATTCGCGTCGAGGGCGTGCTGCGCAGCGAGATCGCGCGCAACATCAAGCGCCTGATGGACATCGGCTCGTACCGCGGGCTGCGGCACCGCCGCGGGCTCCCGGTGCGCGGGCAGCGGACGCACACCAACGCCCGCACCAAGAAGGGCCCGCGCCGCGCCATCGCCGGGAAGAAGAAGCCCGGGAAGAAGTAGGCCGCCGCGGAGGCTTCCTCCGCGGCCATGATCGGGGCGGGCGCAGGCTCGCCCCGATGATCACGCCCGCCCCCGGTGGCGGGAAGCGGAACCTGACGCGCGGTAGGCCGCGCACGAACCCGCAGGAGCACCACCCATGGCCAAGCCCAAGGCCGCGGGGCGCCCGAAGACCAAGCGCCACGTGGACAGCGAAGGGGTCGCGCACATCAAGGCGACCTTCAACAACACCCTGGTGACCATCGCCGACATGGCGGGGAACGGGGTGGTGTGGGGAAGCGCCGGCAAGGCCGGCTTCAAGGGGAGCAAGAAGAGCACGCCGTTCGCGGCCACCGTGGCCGCCGAGCAGGCCGCCAAGGAGGCGCTGGCGCTGGGGGTGAAGCGCGTGCACGTGCGCGTGCAGGGCCCCGGCAGCGGGCGCGAGTCGGCGATCCAGGCGCTCGCCGCGGCGGGGCTGAACATCCGCTCGATCCGCGACGTGACGCCGATCCCGCACAACGGCTGCCGCCCGCCCAAGAAGCGGCGGGTGTGAGGAACAGAAGTGCTGAGTGCTGAGTGCCAAGTGCTGAACTACAACAGCACTTAGCACTTGGCACTTGGCACTTGGCACTTGGCACTTGGCACTTTCAGTTCAGGCGTAAACCCTCGCGACCGTCGGGGGGACGAAGCCGCCCAGAGACCATCTACCGAAACGGTTGACCGAATGGCCCGCTACACCGGACCCGTCTGCAGGCTCTGCCGCCGCGAGGGGCAGAAGCTGTTCCTGAAGGGACTCAAGTGCTTCACGGAGAAGTGCCCCGTGGAGCGCCGCCCGTACGCTCCCGGCCAGCACGGCCAGAGCGGCGGCGGCCGCCGCAAGAAGGCCAGCGAGTACGCCCACCAGCTGCGCGAGAAGCAGAAGGTGAAGCGCATCTACGGCGTGGCCGAGAAGCCGTTCCGCAACCTGTTCGAGAAGGCCTCGCACCAGACCGGCGTCACGGGTGAGAACCTGCTGGTCGCCCTGGAGACCCGGCTCGACAACGTGGTGTACCGCATGGGGTTCGGCGCCAGCCGCAAGGAGGCGCGCCAGATCATCAAGCACGGCCACGTGCAGGTGAACGGCCACAAGCTCGACGTGCCCAGCGCCCAGGTGAGCCCGGGCGACGAGGTGCGCATCGCGCCGAAGAGCAAGGACATCCTTCCCGTCGCCGCGGCGCTGGCCGCCAAGAGCCGCCCCACCAGCGTGAGCTGGCTGGCGGTCGACGAGGGGAGCCGCACGGGGCGGATGGTGTCGCGGCCCGGCCGCGCCGACATCCCGCTGGCGGTGCAGGAGCAGCTCATCGTCGAGCTCTACAGCAAGTAATCAGGGCTGGAGCGGGCCCGGCGGCGGCCGTCCCTCACGGGGCGGGCGCCGCTCGGGTCCTTTCCCGCTTCCTTTCCTCACTACGGAGGGATAGAGTGGAACTCGATCTTACCGGCCTGCAGATGCCGAACCTGCCCGAGCAGCCGCGCTCGGGGCAGATCGTGCTCCGCCCGCTGGAGCGCGGCTTCGGCCACACGCTCGGCAACACCATGCGCCGCATCCTGCTGTCGAGCCTGCGGGGCGCCGCGGTGTGGGCGTTCCGCACCGACGGCGTGCTGCACGAGCACCAGACGATCGCGGGCGTGGTCGAGGACGTGCACCAGGTGATCCGCAACCTGAAGACGCTGGTGCTGCGCATGGCCGAGGACGCCGACGAGGCGGTGCTCGAGCTGCGCGCCCGCCAGGCGGGCCCGGTCACCGCGCGCAACATCACGGGGCACCCCTCGGTCGAGGTGGTGAACCCCGACCATCACATCCTGGAGCTCACGGAAGACCGCGACCTGCGGATCGAGCTCTACGTGAACAAGGGGCGCGGCTTCGTGCTCGCCGAGATGCACCCCATCCCCCGCGGGATGCCGGCCGACCTGGTGCGCGTGGACGCCGTCTACAACCCGGTGACCCGCGCCAACTTCGTGGTCGAGGACACGCGCGTGGGGCAGCGCACCGACTTCGACCGGCTGGTGCTCGAGGTGGAGACCAACGGCGCGGTGGACGTGCGCACGGCGGTGCAGTACGCCGCGCGCCTGGCCATCGAGCACATGGCCTTCCTGGCCGGCTCGACCCCCGAGTGGCGGCAGGACCGCAGCTGGGGCGAGGCGGGCGGCACCGGCGCCGCGGTTCCCGCGGGGCGCGCCCCCGTGCCGCCGCGGCTGCAGGAGCTGCTGCACCGCCCCATCGAGGACCTGACGGAGCTCTCCGTGCGCAGCCGCAACTCGCTGCAGAAGGAGAACATCCACACCGTCCGCGACCTGGTGCAGCGCACCGAGCAGCAGATGCTCTCGATCGACAACTTCGGCAAGAAGTCGCTGCAGGAGATCAGCGAGTTCCTTGCCGGCCACGGGCTGCGCTTCGGGCAGGAGCTGGAGCAGTCCGACGACGGCACGCTGTACTGGGTGCTCTCGGAGAGCGACGGCGGCCACACCGACGGGGCCGGCGACGCCGGCGAGGAGCTGTAACCATGAGGCACAACAACAAGGGGCGCGCCCTGGGGCGCACCACCGAGCACAAGCGGGCGCTGATGCGGAACATGGCCACCAGCCTCTTCCAGCACGGCCGCATCGAGACCACCGAGGCCAAGGCCAAGGAGCTGCGCCCGTACGCCGAGAAGCTGATCACCCTGGCGAAGAAGGGCGACCTGCACGCCAAGCGGCTGGCGGCGCGCGAGATCCACGACCGCGCCGTGCTGGTGACGCTGTTCGACACGATCGGGCCGAAGATGGCCGAGCGGCCGGGCGGCTACACCCGCATCCTGAAGACCGGCTTCCGCCAGGGCGACGGCGCCGAGACCGCGCTCATCGAGCTGGTCGAAGCCGCCTGACGGCAAACGGCATCACGCAGAGAACGGAGCCGCGGAGAGAGATCTCCGCGGCTCCGTGTTTTTGCGTGACGGCGATGTCGTCAGTCGTTCCCGAGCATCCGGATGTCGCGGCACAGGTCCCTCAGGTTCTCCTTGAGGTCGTCCAACGACTCTCCCTGCGTCCAGTAGTCGGGGAAGTCCTCGAGGTAGCCAAGCCAGGCACCGTCGTCTTCCCAGCAGGTGATCTTCACCGCGGTCATTGCTTCGCCTCGCGTGGAGGAACACTCAGCCGGCATCGTCTCATAGTTTCACTCCGGATCGTGCCAGATTCAAGCCATCTGCCGGCGGCCCCGCATCTCATACCATACCATTTCTGCAGATTGACTGTGCATTCAGCCAAACCGAAAGGCCTCACACGGAGTCAACGGAGTCAACGGAGAACGGCCCATCTATCCTCCGTTTCCTCCGTTGACTCCGTGTGAGGTGAGACTTTTCGGTACAAGGTTCTCGGAATGCACAGTCATTCGCCCGATCTGGTATCAGAGCAGGCCTGGGGCGATGACTGGCCGCAGGGTCCCTTGCGCACGTTTCGCCACCGTCACCGCGCGGCCTGCATGGCGCGCGGGGCGAAGCTGACGCGGCGCAGCTCCCGCATCTGGCCGTCCTGCACCTCCCCCTCCACGAGCTCGTAGCCCAGCAGCGCGAAGACGCGGCCGCGCAGGAAGAGCGGGCGCGCGTTGCCGTACCAGTCCACGCACGACGCCTGGCATCCGTCGTCCTCGGCGCGGTCGGGGCGCGACTCCAGCTCGCCCAGCGCACGGAAGCTCGCGCCGTCGTTGCGGAGGAAGAGCACCGAGGCCGAGTTCTCGACGAGGTGCTCGTAGCCGGGACGGCCGGGGCCGCGCACGGGGAGGCCCAGCGTTCCGCCGTCCGCGCCGCCGGGATCGGGCTTGTAGAAGAAGCCGTGGCTGCGCAGCTCCCCCTGGCTGGCGCCGCGGCTCACGTAGCGCTGCTTGAGCGACGGCCGCGCGCCCAGGCCGATTCCGGTGAAGTGCAGGTCGCGCCCGTCCGTACCCACCACCACGGCGTCGCCGCCCATCACCTCGATGCGGTCCACGCCGTGGGGGAGCGTCAGCTCGGACACCGGCCCGCCGGCGATGGCTGCCACGTACACCGGCCAGCTCGTACCCCGGCTCGGTACGTCCCAACCGCTGCCGCCGCCGTACAGCAGGTGCCGGCCCACGAAACGGTTCTGGAAGGTGTTCTCGTCGAACCGGCCTGGAAGCTTGCGGTAGGCGGAGCGCGGAGCCTCGCCCGTGCCGTCGCCGAAGCGCGCGAGGGGGACGCGCAGCAGCCGCACCGGGCCGGCGGACCGCTCTGCCCGCCACATCCCGTCGCCCGCGGCGTCGTCGCGCAGCACCACGTTGAGACGGCCGTCGCTCTCCAGGAAGGAGAACTGGTCCACCGGGCTCCCCGCGGCGGCGAGCGCGGTGGGCGCGGCCCCGGTGAGCGGCAGGCGGTACACCATCGCGGGCGAGCGCTCGCCGCGCGCGCTGCGCCAGTCGCTGGTCCACACGTACACCGACGTCTCCGAGACGTAGAACACGCGCCCCGAAGGGCCCAGCACGCCGGTGGCGCGGCAGGTCATCTCCGGCTGCGACAGGTCGCACGAGGTGACGGTGTGGAGCGTGACGCCGTCCGTCGCGCTCAGGGCACGGCCGGGGCGGTAGATGCGCGGCGCGGCGGCGATCGGCTGCCACTCGTCGTCGCGCACCCCCTCGTGCCAGCGGCGGAGCGCGGGGAGCCAGTCCAGCCCGCCGTCTTCGGCGACGTCCACCGCCAGCGGCGTGTAGAAGATCAGCGTGCTCCCCACCAGCCGGCTCGCGTAGTTGCGCGACGAGTAGTAGTCGTTGGAGCGCAGGTGCCAGGTGCCGCGGTAGCTAAGCCGCCCGGCATCGTCGATGTCGAACACCCCCACCTCGGTGCCGCCGCGCTCGTAGCTGTAGCCGATCACCACCACCCGGTTGCCGGAGACCAGCAGCTCGTCGTACCAGGTGCCGGAGGGGTCCATCCCCGGCCCGTAGGCGTTCACCGACGAGACCGGGGCCAGCCCGCGGTCCGCGACGTTCACGGTGAAGAGGCGCCCGCGGCGCAGCATCACCAGGTGATCGCCGTGCACCTTCACGATGCCGCCCTCGTCCACCCCGGCCGTCTGCGTGTTGGTGACCGACTCGGCCTCGCCGGCGGCTTTCGTCTGCATGACTGCGGGGGGGAGGGCATCCGCCACGGTCATTGGCGCCGCGAGCTCGATCAACGGCTCGAGGACGAAGTTCGCGGCCGCGGCGGCGCCGGAGGTCATCCGCACCGCCTGCTGGTCGGGCTCGCTCGACGCGCTGCTGGCGACCACGGTGGCCCTCGGTCCCGCGAGCTGCCCCGCGCGTAGCGAGATCCGGTACGCCCCGTCAGACCCGGTGATCGCGCGCGCCGTGGTGCCGCGCACGCACACCGCGGCGCCGGAGACAGGCTTCCCGTACGGATCGGAGACGCGCCCGGCGATCACGCCGCCCGGGCTCCCGGTGTGGCCCTGCACGGCCGCGGGCGTATCACACCCGGCCCGCGCGGCTTCCTGCCGGGCGCGCCGCTCCGCCTCCTCGCGCGCCAGGCCGCGGAGGTACGCCTGGAGCGCCTGCCGCGACCCGAACGCGGTGAGCGACGATGCCTGCGGCGGCGTCGGGATCCGCGCGGGCGCGGGGAGCGCGACCGTCAGCGCGGGAACGGTGACCAGCACCGCTGTAATGAGCAGGAGGATCGATCGGGTCTTCATCGCGCGCTCTACCGGCTCGGGTTCGTCCATCGGCCGATTGCCGGATACGGAACGAGCCACGTGCCGCGCGTTTGACATCACGCAGAGCACAGAGGCGCGGTGAGGCACGGCAGTTCTCTCCGCGCCTCTGCGTCTCTGCGTGAGGCGTTCTGTTTGCAGGGCCGCCGTAAGCTTGTAGCTTGGGCTGATGACCCATCGTCTCGTTCTCGTCCTCCTCCTCGCCATCTCCCTCCCCGCACACGCGCAGCGCCCCGTCCTACGCTGGGGCGGCGACGCGGAGGGCGGCGCGCCGTTCGTGGAGGCGGATCCGGCCGACCCGTCGCGCGTCCGCGGCTTCGACGTGGAGATCGCGGAGATGATCGCGCGCGGGGTGGGGCGCGAGCCGCGCTTCGTGCAGGTGGCCTGGGCGTCGATCGAGCAGTCGGTGGAGCGCGGGGACTTCGAGGTGGGGATGTCGGGGCTGGAGGACCGGCCCGAGCTGCGCGCCCGCCACGCCGTCTCCATCCCCTACTACGAGTTCCAGGAGGTGCTGGCGGTGCGGCCGGAGGACCGCGGCCGCTACCGCCGGCTCTCCGACCTCGCCGGGCACCGGGTGGCCACGCTCGGGGCCACCATGGCGTACCAGATGCTCCTGGACGAGCAGAAGCGCTCCGGGCTCGTCCCCATCTCCTACGACGACGACGTCCATCCATACAGCGACCTGGTCGCGGGGCGGGTGGACGCGGTGCTGCTGGACAACATCATCGCCGAGCGCTCGCTGCGGCGGACGGGCGGGTTCGTCATCCAGCCGGAGCCCGCTGCGACCGGGCACTACGTCGCCGTGTTTGCCCGCGCGAACGCGGCGCTGCGCGACTCGGCCGACGCCGTGCTGCGCGACCGGATGCGCGACGGGTCGCTGGAGCGGACCTTCCGGCGCTGGGGCGTGTGGAGCGACGCGGAGGGGGATTTCTTCCGCCGCACGCTGGCGGCCGCGCCGGTGCGGGACGTGGCCGCGCAGACCCCCCTCCAGCGCGCGTCGCCGACCAGCGGCCGCGCGCTGCGCACCTACCTACCGGCGCTGGTCCGCGCGGCCGGCATCACCCTGGTGCTGTCGTGCCTGGCGATGGCGCTGGCGGTCTCCATCGGCATCCTCGTCGCCGCGGGGCGGGTGTACGGGCATCCCCTCCTGCGCGCGCTGCTCACCGTCTACGTGGAGGTGATGCGCGGGACGCCGGTGCTGCTGCAGCTCTTCGTGATCTACTACGGCCTCTCCGGGGTCGTCCGCCTCCCCGCCTTCGCGGCCGCCGTGCTGGGGCTGGGGCTGAACTACGCCGCCTACGAGTCGGAGATCTACCGGGCGGCGCTGGAGGCGATCCCCCGCGCGCAGCTCGAGGCCGGGCGGACGCTGGGGCTCTCGGAGGGGCAGATCCTGCGGCTGGTGCGCGGCCCCCAGGCGCTGCGGCTGGCGCTCGCGCCGATGACCAACGACTTCGTGGCGCTGCTCAAGGACTCGTCCCTGGTCTCGGTGATCACCGTCGTCGAGCTGACCAAGCAGACCGCCATCTACGCCACCAACGTGGGGAGCTGGGTGGTGCCGGGGATCCTCTGCTCGCTCGTCTACCTCGCCTTCTCGCTCCCGCTCTCGCGCTTCGCGCGGCGGCTGGAGCGGCGCTGGAGCTGGGGATGAGCGGCGCGCTCACGGTCGCCGGGCTGTGCGTGGCGCGGGGCGAGCGCAAGATCCTGCGCGGCGTGGACCTGCGCGTGGAGGCGGGCGAGATCTGCGCGCTGATGGGCGCATCGGGCGCCGGGAAGTCGACCGTGCTGCGGAGCGTGGCGGCGCTGCAGCCCTTCGACGGCGGCAGCATCGACGTGGACGGCTTCGCGCTGCGGCCGGGGCCCGTCCCGCGCGAGTCGCGGCTGAAGGGGCTGCGGCGCAAGGTGGGGATGGTCTTCCAGGCGCACGCGTTGTTCGAGCACCTCAGCGCGCTCGACAACGTGACGCTCGCCCCCGTGCACGCCCTCGGGTGGACGCGGGAGAAGGCGGAGGGGGCGGCGATGACGCTGCTGGAGGAGCTCGGCGTGGCCCATCGCGCCACCGCCTACCCGCGCGAGCTCTCCGGCGGCGAGTCGCAGCGCGTGGCCATCGCCCGCGCGCTGGCGCCCGACCCGCTGCTGCTGCTGCTGGACGAGCCGACCGCCGCCCTGGACCCCGCGCGGCGCGGCGCGCTCGGCGAGACGCTGCGCGAGCTGGCGGGGGAGCGGCGCGGGCTGCTGATCTCCACCCACGACGAGGACTTCGTGCGCGCCTTCGCCGACCGGGTGGTGATCCTGCACGAGGGCACGCTGGTGGAGCACGGCCCCGCCGCCGACGTGCTTGACCATCCCCGGCACGCCGCCACGCGCGACCTGCTGCGCGGCCCCGAGGCGCGGCCTGGCACGCCGTAGGCCGCATTCGTCCCACCGCGCCTTTCCTTCCGCGCAACAATCCGCGAAGATGGGGTGATTCCGACGCGACGAATCACCCCATCTCTCGTTTCGCATGCCGACGCCTGCGCAGGGACAGATCATCGTGATGGGCGGGGGCGGGTTCACCATGGAGCCCGACAATCCCCTCCTCGACCGCTACGCGCTGGAGGCGACCGGGAAGGCGCGGCCGCGCGTCTGCTTCGTGCCGACCGCGGCGGGCGACGCGGCGGGGTACGTGGACCGCTTCGGCGAGGCGTTCCCGGAGGAGCTCTGCGAGCGCACCTGGCTGTCGCTGTTCAGCCGGAAGATCGACGACCTCGCCGAATTCCTTTCCGAGCAGGACCTGGTGTACGTGGGCGGCGGGAACACGGTGAACCTGCTGGCGGTGTGGCGGGCGCAGGGGCTGGACCGCGTGCTCCCCGAGGTGCTGGCGGCGGGGACGATCTTCTGCGGGGTGAGCGCGGGCGCGCTCTGCTGGTTCGAGCGGGGGATCACCGACAGCTACGGCCCCGACCTGAAGCCGCTCACCATCGGCCTCGGCCTCCTCCCCGGCGCCTTCTGCCCGCACTACGACAGCGACTGGCGCCGCCCGGAGCAGTTCGACGACTTCGTCATGGAGCACGGCGGCCCCGCGCTCGCCGCGGAGGACGGCGTGGCGCTGCACTTCCGCGACGGCGAGATCATCCGTGCCGTGACCTCGCGCCCCGGCAGGCGCGCGTACCGCCTGGAGCCGGAGCAGAACCGGGTCCGCATGGAGACGATCGAGCCGAGGTATCTCGGTGATTGATCTCACGCAGAAACGCGGAGACGCAGAGAGCCACGACGGCGTTACTGGCCGATTGCGAGCACGTACCTGGCGAGCGGGCTGATCCTGGCGGCCGTCTCGGGCTGCAATCGCGAAGGGATATCGAATGCGGAGGGGGCGCCGCGCGGGACGAAGTAGCCCTGGATGGAGCGCCGGGGGGCCCCGGAGGTGTTCGCCGTGTGCCCGTGCCACACCGAGGCGTCGAAGACGAGCAGCGCGCCGGCCGGCCCGCACGCGAGCACCTCACCCTCGAAGGCGGCGGCGGGGTCGGGGAGGACGGCCTCCGGCACTTCCGGCCACCGGTGCGAGCCCGGCACCACGCGCGTGGCCCCGTTGTCCGCGCGGAACGGGTCGAGCATGAGGATGAACCCCACCATTGGGCGGGCGGGGTCGTCGCGGGGCAGGTCGGCGTGCAGCCCCTGCGCGGCGGTGCCCGGACGCAGCGTCCGGCCGAGCATCGAGCTGAGCCGGAACGGGCCGCCGATCACGCGAGCCGCCGCCTCCAGGAGCGGGGGATGGACATAGATCGCGTCGAACGCGGCGTCCTGGTCGACGAGGCCGAAGAGACGAGTGGTGGTGGTGCCGACCCGGTGGTCGGGCGTGCCCGCCGCGGCTTCCAGCGTCGCGTCGTAGGCCGCGACCAGCCCGGGGAGCGCGTCGGGCGGCACCGGGCCGGGGATGACCGCGAACCCCAGCTCGGTGAGCGCGCCGGCGGCGTCCGGCGGAAGGTGGCCGCCCGCGTCGATCGTGCTGAACCAGTCGTCCATGCGCGCCTCCCGGAGAAAAGAAAGCGGCCGCGCCTCGCGAGGAGGTGCGGCCGCTTCTGAACGTCGTTCGTGCGGAAGCTTCGGACGGCTCAGCCCGCCTTGCGGACCTTGCCGGCCGACAGGCAGCTGGTGCAGACGCGAACGCGCTTGTGCGTGCCGTTGTCGGTCACGATCCGCGCGGGCTGCAGGTTCGGACGCCAGACACGCTTGCTCTTGTTGTTCGCGTGGCTCACGTTGTTCCCGCTGCGCGGCCCCTTTCCGCAGACCTCGCAGAATGCCATCGGAGTCTCCTGATGCTCGTATGCGCCGTGTGGTAGAACAAGCCGTGAAATCTATCCGAGGGGGCCGCCCGGGTCAACCCCGCGGCCGGTATCTCCTTTGATTGACAGCGCTTCGGCCCGCGGATAGCTTTGCCGCCGTACCCCCGAGCTTCCGCCGGCGCCCGCGCCCCGGTGGATTTTTGCTTTGCACCGGACCCGGGCTCACGCCCCGATCCCAGACCGAACCCGATGAAGACCGCTCTCATCACCGGCATCACCGGCCAGGACGGCAGCTACCTCGCGGAGCTCCTCCTGGAGAAGGGGTACTCGGTGTTCGGCCTGGTGCGCCGCAGCTCCACCGTGACCTTCGAGCGCATCCAGCACATCCAGCACCGGCTCGAGCTCGTCCCCGGCGACCTGACGGACCAGAACTCGCTCCTCTACGCGCTGCAGCAGTGCGACCCGCACGAGGTGTACAACCTGGCCGCGCAGAGCTTCGTGCAGACCAGCTGGAACCAGCCCACCCTCACCGGCGACGTGACCGCCCTCGGCGTCACCCGCATGCTCGAGGCGATCCGCGTGCACAACCCGCGCATCCGCTTCTACCAGGCGTCGAGCTCGGAGATGTTCGGGAAGGTGCAGGCCGTTCCCCAGCGCGAAGACACCCCCTTCTACCCCCGCTCCCCGTACGGGGTGGCAAAGGTGTACGGCCACTGGATCACCGTGAACTACCGCGAGAGCTACGACATGTTCGCGGTGAGCGGCATTCTCTTCAACCACGAGAGCCCGCGCCGCGGCCTGGAGTTCGTGACGCGCAAGGTGACCGACGCGGCGGCCCGCATCTCCCTGGGGCTGCAGCAGGAGCTGCGGCTGGGGAACCTCGACGCGCAGCGCGACTGGGGGTTCGCGGGCGACTACGTGCGCGCCATGTGGCAGATGCTGCAGGCCACGTCGCCGCGCGACTACGTGGTGTCGACCGGCGAGACGCACAGCGTGCGCGAGCTGGTGGAGGTCGCCTTCGGCCACGTGGGGCTGGACTGGCGCGAGCACGTGGTGCAGGACGAGCGCTTCATGCGCCCCGCCGAGGTCGACCTGCTGGTGGGCGACGCCTCGCTGGCGCGCGCGCAGCTGGGGTGGGAGCCGCAGGTGGGCTTCGCGGAGCTGGTGCGGATGATGGTCGACGCCGACCTGGACCGGCTGCGCCCGGCCGGGCAGCCGCGGTCCGCGGCGGGGTGACGCGCGTGCGCGCCCTGGTCACCGGAGCGGCCGGCTTCGCCGGATGCCACCTGGCGCGGGCGCTGCTCGCCGGGGGGCACGAGGTGGTGGGCACGCTGCAGCCGGGGCACGCCGCGCCGTGCGGCATGGACGGCGTGCGCTGGGTGGAGATGGAGATCACCTCGTCGTCGTCCATCGCCGCGGCGGTGGAGGCGGCGAGGCCGGAGCGCGTCTACCACCTGGCCGGGCAGGCATCGGTGGGCGAGTCGCTCCGCGACCCGCTCGCCACCTGGGAGGTGAACGCCACCGGCACGCTGCGATTGGCCGAGGCGCTGGGCGGGGGCGTGCGCCTCCTCTTCGTCAGCTCGGCCGAGGTCTACGGGGTGGTGCCGGCGGAGGCGCAGCCGATCCGCGAATCGCGCCGGCCGCACCCCACCAATCCCTACGCCGCCTCCAAGGCCGCGGGCGAGATGGCGGTGCTGGAGGCGGCGCACGCGCACGGCACGCACGCCGTGATCGCCCGCTCCTTCAACCACACCGGCCCGGGTCAGGACGGACGCTTCGCCCTGGCCGCGTTCGCGCGCCAGCTCGCCGCGATCCGCGCGGGCGAGGCCGCGCCGGTGCTGCGCGTGGGGAACCTGCAGGCGCGCCGCGACTACCTGGACGTGCGCGACGTGGCGCGCGCCTACCTCACCCTCCTGGAGGCGGGCGCGCCGGGCGGCGTGTACAACGTGGCGACCGGCGAGGCGCACTCCATGGCGGAGCTGGTGGATACGCTGATCGAGCTCTCCGGCACCGGCGCGCGGGTGGAGGTGGACCCCGAGCGCGTCCGCCCGCTCGACGTCCCCCTCCTCTCCGGCGACCCCTCCGCGCTGCGCGCGCTGAGATGGACGCCGGAGATCCCGCTGCGCCGCACCCTGGCCGACCTGCTGGCGCACGAGGTGGAGCGGATGGCGGACGGCCGCGCGGCGGCCCCGGAGGCGGCGTGAGCGGCACGGTGTACCTGGTGGGCGCGGGCCCCGGCGACCCCGGCCTGCTCACCCTGCGCGCCGCCGAGCTGCTGGAGCGCGCCGACGTGCTGGTGTACGACGCGCTGGCGGCGCCGGAGATCGTGGAGCGCGCCGCGAAGGCGGAGCGCATCTACGCCGGGAAGCGCGGCGGGCGCGCCAACGTGATGTCGCAGGAGGAGATCACCGCGCTGCTGGTGGAGCTCGCGGCGAAGCACGCGGTCGTCGTCCGGCTCAAGGGCGGCGACCCGTTCGTCTTCGGGCGCGGGGGCGAGGAGGCGGTGGCGCTGGCCGCCGCCGGCGTCCGCTGGGAGGTGGTGCCCGGCATCACCGCGGGGATCGCCGGCCCGGCGTACGCGGGGATCCCGGTGACGCACCGCGGGCTCTCCACCAGCGTGACCCTCGTCACCGGTCACGAAGACCCCACCAAGCCCGGCACCGACGTAGACTGGGACGCGCTGGGGCGGGGGACGGGGACGCTCGTCTTCTACATGAGCGTGGGGAAGCTGGAGGAGAACTTCGGGCGGCTGGTGGCGGCGGGACGATCCCCCGACACCCCCGCGGCGGCGGTGGAGTGGGGGACGCACGCGCGGCAGCGCACCGTCTCCGGCACGCTGTCCACGCTCCCCGCGCGGGTGCGCGAGGCCAACGTCGGCGCGCCCTCGGTTGTAGTGGTGGGCGACGTGGCGTCGCTGCGCGAGGAGCTGGCGTGGTTCGACCGCCGCCCCCTCTCGGGGAAGCGGGTGGTGGTCACCCGCGCGCGGGCGCAGGCCAGCGGCTTCGCGGCGCAACTGCGCGAGCTGGGCGCCGAGGTGGTGCAGCTCCCCGTGATCCGCATCGCGCCGCCGGAAGACGAGGCGCCGCTGCGCGAGGCGGCGGAGAGCGCGGGCTCCTTCGACTGGATCGTCTTCACCAGCGCGAACGGGGTCGACCGCTTCTTCGCGGCGCTGGCGGAGGGAGGGCGTGACGCGCGGGCGCTGGGGGGCGTCTCCGTCTGCGCGATCGGCCCGGCCACGGCGGAGGCGCTGGCGAAGCACGGCGTCCGCGCCGACCTGGTCCCCGGCGAGTTCGTGGCCGAGGCCGCCCTCGAGGCGCTCGCGGCGGCGACGGAGCTGGCCGGGAAGCGCGTCCTGATCCCCCGCGCCGCCGAGGCGCGCGAGGTGCTCCCCGAGGGCCTGCGCGCGCGCGGGGCGGAGGTGCTCGTGGTGGCGGCCTATCGCACCGTGCACGACGGCTCCGGCGCCGACGAGGTCCGCCGCGCCCTCGACGCGGGCGAGGTGGACTGGGTGACCTTCACCGCCGGCTCCACCGTGCGCAGCTTCGCGGCGCTGGTGGGCGCGGACGTGGGGCGGGCGCGGGTGGCCTCGATCGGCCCCATCACCTCCGCCACCGTGCGCGAGCTGGGGATGCGGGTGGACATGGAGGCGGAGGAGTACACCATCCCCGGCCTGCTGAAGGCGATCCGGGCGTTCCACGAGGCGGGGGGATGATGCGGAAGTGGTGGGGAGCGGCCCTGCTCGCGGTCCTCTCGGTCCGTGGCGCGCACGCGCAGCAGCCGGCGGACACGGTGCCGGTGGCGACGGACTCGTCGAGGACGCGCGTCGACCTCCCCGTGGAGGCGCTCCCCGACCTGCGCGTGTCGCCGCTCCTCCCGTTCGAGCACTGGGCGGTGCAGGCGGCGCGGCGTGCGGAGGCGATGGGGCTCACCCGCTTCTTCCCCGCCCAGCGCGCCGTCCCGCGCACCGAGGTGTGGCACGCGCTCACGGAGGCCGCGCGCAACGCGCAGACCCCCGCGCTGCGGCGGCTCACGGCGGGGTGGGCCGAACGGTTCAACGACGAGTTCCCCGAGTACGGGGGGTACCGCGTGTTCGGTCCGCTGACGCTGCTCGGCGGCTCCGCGGCGGTGGGGTTCGACCGGGCGACCGGGCGGCTGGCGCCGGTGGCCGGCTACCAGGGTCTCGGCGCGCGTCCGCAGCCGCTCCCCGACGTCTCCGATCCCCGCGCCTCCCTCGCCCTGGGCCTGGCGTCGGAGTGGGCGGCGGTCAGCGGCGAGGGCGCGTACCGCGGCGGCGAGGCGGTCGTGCGGCGGTGGGACGTGGCGGTGGGCGCGGGGGCCTTCCAGCTCTCCGTCGGCCGCGAGCCGGTGGGGTACGGATACGGGGGGGGTGGGGGGATCGTCTACTCGGATCCCGACGCTCTTCCGCGCGTGGAGCTGCAGACCACGCGGCCGATTCACCTCCCCTGGGTGCTCCGCCACCTGGGTCCGGTGACGGTCCACACCTTCGCCGGGCCGGTGAACGACCCCGCGCGGCACCCCACGAACCCGTATTTGTGGGGCTTCCGTGCCGCAGTTCAGCCCCACCCGCGTCTCACGTTCGCCGCGAACCGGGGGTCGATGTTCGGCGGCGAGGGCGACCCGACGACGGTCGGGCGGGTGCTGAAGATGCTGGTGGGGGTGGTACACAGCCAGTTCGAGAACCAGGTGATCTCGCTCGACGGGCGCTACCGGCTCCCCACCGAGCGCGTGCTCCCGGTGACGGCGTACATGGAGTGGGGGGCGGACGACGCCGCGGGGGCGATGGACGAGACGCCGGCGCGGGTGATCGGGCTCTTCGTTCCCGCGCTCCCCGGGGCGCCGGAGGCGGGGCTGGGGGTGGAGTACACCTTCTTCAAGGCCGGCTGCTGCGGCCACGGCCCCTGGTACCAGAACACCACCTTCCCGGGCAGCTGGGCCGTGCACGGGAGGCCGCTGGGGCACCCGCTCGGGGGCGAGGGGGCGGAGTACGCGGCTTACGCGCAGGCCGACCTGGCCCATGCGCGGCTGCACCTGGACGGGCGCGCGTACCTGCGCGACCGCACGGCGGGGAGCCTGGCCCGCTACGGCGGCGGAAACCTGTTCACCCCCGACCGGCTGGGGCGTGGAACGGGGGGAAGGCTGGACGCCGCGCTCCACCTGACCTGGCACACCGACCTCCACGCCGGCTTCGCGCTCGAGTCGGGAGACGGATGGCGGGAGGACTCGTTCCACGCCGCGCTCGCGTTGCGCTTATGACCTCGCTCCGCGTCTCTGCGTCTCTGGGTGAGACGTTCTGTACCTGTCGACGAATGAACGAGAGCTAGATGTCGATCCCGCCCTTCCCCGCGTACCGCCCCCGCCGCCTCCGCCGCACGGAGCCGCTGCGCGCGCTGGTGCGCGAGACCACCGTCACCCCGGGCGACCTCATCCTCCCGCTCTTCGCCGTTCCCGGCGAGCGGGTGCGTCGGCCGGTGGCGTCGATGGCCGGGGTGGAGCAGACCTCGCCCGACGAGCTGCTGCGCGACGCGGAAGAGGCGCTCCGGCTGGGGATCGGCGGCGTGCTCCTCTTCGGCCTCCCCGCGGAGAAGGACGAGGAGGGGAGCGGCGCCTACGACGAGCGCGGGATCGTGCAGGAGGCGGTGCGGCTGCTCAAGCGCGAGCTCCCCGAGCTGGTGGTGGTGACCGACGTCTGCCTCTGCGAGTACACCAGCCACGGCCACTGCGGGATCATCGTCGACGGCGACGTGGACAACGACCGTACCGTGCCGCTACTGGCGCGCACCGCCGTGTCCCACGCCGAGGCAGGCGCCGACGTGGTGGCCCCGTCGGACATGATGGACGGGCGGGTGGGCGCGATCCGCGCCGCGCTCGACCAGGCGGGGCTCGCGTCGACGGCCATCCTGTCGTACGCGGCCAAGTACGCCAGCGCCTTCTACGGCCCCTTCCGCGACGCCGCCGACAGCGCGCCCTCCTTCGGCGACCGGCGCACCGCGCAGATGGACCCGGCCAACGTGGAAGAGGCGCTGCGCGAGGTGCGCCTGGACATCGCCGAGGGCGCGGACCTGGTGATGGTGAAGCCCGCGCTGGCCTACCTCGACGTGGTGCGCCGGGTGAAGGACGAGACCGGGTGGCCGGTGTGCGCCTACCACGTGTCGGGCGAGTACGCCATGATCGAGGCCGCCGCCCAGCGCGGCTGGATCGACGGCCCCCGCGCCCACGAGGAGGCGCTGACCGCCATCCGCCGCGCGGGCGCGGACCTGGTCGTCTCCTACTACGCCCGGCAGCTCGCCCGTGCGCGCCGGTAGCGCCCGGGGCGCCCCGGGCGGGCGCAGACGGCCGCGGGGAAGTGGGCGAAGTCCACGCGGTGGCGCACTTCGTGCTGGCACCGGGGCCCAGGTGACGCGCGTCCACCTTCGCGCGTCTCGTCAGCAGAATGTCGGGCCCGCTGGACATCGGCTACGCGGCGAGATAGACTCACCGGCCCGGCGGGGCCAATCGATGGTGGCTCCCGCCACGCTCCGCGCCGCTCCCGCGGCCGCGGCGCGCTGAACCCCTACCGACGCTTCATGTCCGTCCCCTCCCTGGTCTTCAAGCTGCGCCGGCTCTTCGTCCTGGCCCTGCACGTGGCCGTGATCCCGGCGGGGTACTACCTGGCCTTCGCGCTCCGCTTCGACGGCGCGATCCCGGCCGAGTACAGGCACTACTTCTGGGGAACCGTGGGGTACCTGCTGGCGATCCGGCTGGGCGCCTTCGGGACCTTCGGCCTCTTCCACGGGTGGTGGCGCCACGTGGGGATGAGCGACCTGGTGTCGCTGGTGAAGGCGGTGACGGCGAGCTCGGCGCTGCTGGTGGTGGTGCTCTACATGACCTCGGAGCTGGCCGGGTACCCCCGCTCGGTGGTGGTGCTCGACTGGGCGGTGGCGCTCCTCCTCTTCGGCGGCGGGCGCTTCGCGGTGCGCGCCTTCCGCGAGGAGCGGCTGGTGCCCTGGCGCAGCCGGCGCGGCACCCGCGCGCTGATCATCGGCGGCGGCGCGGCGGCCGAGCGGCTGCTGCGCGAGGCCCAGCGCGACCGCGAGAGCGAGATCTGCCCGGTGGGGATCGTGGACGACGATGCCACCAAGCTGGGGATGCGGCTGCACGGGGTGCCGGTGCTGGGCGGGAGCGACCGCATCGGCGAGCTGACGGCGCGCTTCGGGGTGAAGCTGCTGGTGATCGCCATCCCCTCGGCCACCCGCGAGCAGATGCGCGAGATCCTGGCCGCCTGCCTCTCGGCCGGGGTGGAGTTCAAGATCGTCCCCTCCATCCGCGAGCTGCTGGACGGCCGCGCCCGCATGGGGCAGCTGCGCAGCGTGCAGATCGACGACCTGCTGGGGCGCGAGGCGGTGGAGCTGGGCTTCGAGGGCCCGCGCGCCGACCTGGAGGGGCGCACGGTGCTGGTGACCGGCGGGGCGGGCTCCATCGGCTCGGAGCTGGCGCGGCAGATCGCGGGGTTCAAGCCGGCGCGGCTGATCGTGCTGGACCAGGCCGAGAGCCCGCTCTACTTCGTGCACCTGGAGCTGGCGCAGGCGCAGCCGGGGCTCACCGTGATCCCGGTGGTGGCCGACGTGGCCGACCCGGGCCGCATGGAGCGCGTGTTCGCCCGCTACCGCCCCGAGTTCGTGTTCCACGCGGCCGCCTACAAGCACGTGCCGCTGATGGAGAGCAACGTGGTGGAGGCGGTGCGCAACAACGTGCTGGGCACCCTGTCGGTGGCCGAGTGCGCGGCGCGCTTCGGGGCCGAGAAGTTCGTGCTGATCTCCACCGACAAGGCGGTGCACCCCTCCAGCGTGATGGGCGCCACCAAGCGCATCGCCGAGCAGGTGGTGCTGGGGTGGCCGGCGCTGGCCAGGAGCCGCACCGACTTCCGCGCGGTGCGCTTCGGCAACGTGCTGGGCTCCGACGGGAGCGTGATCCCGCTCTTCAAGCGGCAGCTGGCGGCGGGGCTCCCCCTCACCGTCACGCACCCCGAGGTCACCCGCTACTTCATGACCATCCCCGAGGCCGTGCAGCTGGTGCTGCAGGCCGCGGCGCTCCCCGAGGCGGCGTCGCGCATCTCCATGCTGGAGATGGGCGAGCCGGTGCGCATCCTGGACCTGGCCGAGAACCTGATCCGCCTCTCCGGGCTGGAGCCCGACAAGGACGTGCCGATCGTGTTCACCGGGCTGCGCCCCGGCGAGAAGCTGCACGAGGAGCTGATGACCGACCGCGAGGCCACCGTGCCCACCGCGGTCCCCAAGATCCGCGTGGTGCAGACCGACGCCCCCGACGTGCAGACGCTCACCACCGGGCTCGACCGGCTGGCCGCGGCGGCCGCGGTGGGCGACCTGCAGGACGCGCTGGTGGCGCTCTGCGCCCTGGTCCCCGAGTGCGTGGCGCCGTTGCGCGAGCGCGCCGGGCAGCAGCCGGCGCCGGAGCGCGCCTGAGGCCCGCCCCGGTTGCGCCCCTTGGCGCCGGGGTTATGTTTCCGCCCCCATGGAGCCCGCCCCACCCGCCGGCTCCCCCTGACCGAGAAGTGAACGGATCCCCCATGAACCACGACTTGAGCCCCCGCGAGCGCCTGGCCGCCCGCATCGAGGGGCGCCAGGCGATCGCCGGCGTGATCGGCCTGGGATACGTAGGCCTGCCGCTGGCGGTGGAGATCGCCCGCAGCGGGTACCGGGTGCTGGGCTTCGACGTGTCGAACCGGGTGGTGGACCTCGTCAACGCGGGCGAGAGCCACATCCAGGACGTGCCCACGGAGACGCTGGCCACGCTGGTGCACGGCGGGCTGATCGAGGCCACCTGCGACCTCAACCGGCTGGCGGAGTGCGACTGCATCTCCATCTGCGTGCCCACCCCGCTCAACAAGACCAAGGACCCCGACCTCTCCTACGTGGTGCAGGCGGCGCTGGCGGTGAAGCACGCGCTGCGCCCGGGGCAGCTGGTGATCCTGGAGAGCACCACCTACCCGGGGACCACCCGCGAGGTGCTGCTGCCGAAGTTCGAGGAAGACGAGCAGCTCAAGGTCGGCGAGGACTTCTTCCTCTGCTTCAGCCCGGAGCGCGTGGACCCGGGCAACCTCCTCTGGCAGACGCGCAACACCCCCAAGGTGATCGGCGGGATCACCCCGGCGTGCGCGGAGGTGGGGACGGCCTTCTACTCCACCGTGTTCGACGAGATGGTGCCGGTGGAGAGCGCCGAGGCGGCCGAGCTGGTGAAGGTGTACGAGAACACCTTCCGCATGATCAACATCGCCCTGGCCAACGAGCTGGCGCAGGCCTGCGACGTGCTGGGGGTGGACGTGTGGGGGGTGATCGACGCCGCGGCCACCAAGCCCTTCGGCTTCATGAAGTTCACCCCGGGGCCGGGGCTGGGCGGCCACTGCATCCCGCTCGACCCGCACTACCTCTCCTGGAAGATGCGCACGCTGGCCTTCAAGACGCGGCTGATCGAGCTGGCCAGCGAGATCAACAGCGAAATGCCGGCGTTCGTGGTGCGCAAGGTGGCCGACTCGCTGAACGACGTCTCCAAGCCGCTGCGCGGGAGCCGGGTGCTCCTGCTGGGGGTGGCGTACAAGCGCGACATCGACGACCTGCGCGAGAGCCCGGCGCTGGAGATCGTGCGCATGCTGCAGGAGAAGGGGGCGAAGGTGTCGTTCCACGACGCCTTCTGCCCGGTGATCGAGGATGACGGCCACACCCCCCTCCAGGGGCTGCCGCTGCAGAGCGTGGCGCTGACCGACCAGGTGCTGAAGGAGGCCGACTGCGTGGTGGTGGTCACCGACCACTCCGACGTCGACTACGCGCGCGTGGCGCGGCTGGCGCGGCTGGTGGTGGATACGCGCGGGGTGATGCGCACCCCCGAGGAGCACGTGGTGGGACTCTCGCGCCGCCGGCGCCGGACTGACGTGGCGCCGCGGCTGGTGGCCGCGCGCGTCGCCTGAGCGGCGTCGGCGGCGAACCTGGCCGTGCAGTGACCACCCTGCGGGCGCGGCACCTTCGCTGAAGGTCGCGCCCGCTTTCGTTGCCCCGCTCGCCGCAGTCGGTCCCACCCGCGACCGGTCTCCCACTCCCCGCCGTACCCGCCGCATGGCCCTGTCGGACCCCTCTCGCACCGCGCTTGCCGATCACGGAGAGGGGCCCCTCATTTTGGCGGGCCCGCTGCCGCCGCCGGTGTGCGGGCAGACTCTCTCGTTCCGGATGCTGGTGGAGGAGCTGGAGCGGCGGGAGCTCCCCTGCCGGGTGGTGAACCTTGCCGCCGGCTCAGGGGAGCAGCTGGGCGCCGTCACCCCGCGCCGCCTGGGCGGGTACGCGGCCGCGCTGGGGCGCTTCCTCGGCCTCGCGGCGGGGCCCCGCACCACCGTCTACCTGGCCATCTCGCAGTCCCGCGCCGGCTTCGTGCGCGACTGCGCCCTGATCCACTCCGCCCGGCTGTTCGGGCACCGCGTGGTGCTGCACCTGCGGGGCGGGAACTACGACCGCTTCTACGCCGCGCAGCCGCGGCCGCTGCGCGCGCTGGTGCGCGCCACCCTGCGCCGCGCGGACCGCATCCTGGTGCTGGGCGAGCGGCTGCGCGCGGGGTTCTCCTTCGAGCCGGCGGTGGCGGGGCGGATCGCCGTCGTCCCCAACGGCTTCCCGGAGGCGGACGAACCCCGCGCGGCGCCGAAGACGCTTCCGCCCGGCGGGCCGGTGCGCCTGCTCTACCTCTCCAACCTGGTGGAGACGAAGGGGTGGCTCGACGTGCTCGCCGCCGTCCGGGTGCTGCGCGACCGCCTCGGCGCGGACGCGGTGCGCTGCGACTTCCACGGCGCGTTCATGGTCAGCCGCGACGACGCGCGGGTGCGGAACGCGGCCCACGGGCGCGCGCTCTTCGAGGCCTTCGTGGCGGAGCACGGGCTGCAGGGCGTGGTGCGCTGGCACGGCCAGACCACGGGGGCGGCGAAGCGCGCGGCGCTGGAGGAGGCGCACGTCTTCCTTCTCCCCACCGGGTACGAGAACGAGGGGCAGCCGGTCTCCATCATCGAGGCGATGGCGTACGGGTGCGTGGTGGTGTCGACCGACTTCCGCGCCATCCCCGAGCTGGTGGACGACGGCGTCACCGGGCTGCTGGTGCCGTATGGGAATCCGGAGGCGATCGCCGCCGCGGTGGAGGGGCTGGCGCGCGACCCGGCGCGCTTCGCCGCGATGAGCCGCGCCGCCCTGGAGCGGTTCCACGCCCGCTTCACCCGCGCCCGCCACCTGGAGCGGCTGCTGGCCGAGCTGCTGGGCGCCGCTCCCGGCCGCGACGGTTCGCGGGAGCCACGAACGAATTCGCACGGCTGACCGTGCTTACCCACGCACCCCGCAGACGTCATCCTGAGGCCGGCCACGATGCATTCCGAGATCCGGCAAGGACCTGGCAGGCCGAAGGATCTAAAGCCAGTCGACTCAGATACGCTGGCGGAAGGCACCGTCGATCACCGGTTGGCGCAGTCATCCCAATCCGGGATACCGTTGGTGCAATCCCGCTGACTTACGTGCTGACGCGGTTATAGATCCTTCGGCCTGCAAGTTGTTTCGCAATCGAGGATTGTAGCCTGGCCGGCCTCAGGATGACGTCTTTTGGTTGGGTGTGTGAAACACCAAGTGCTCCAGGCGGATTCGTTTCTCGAGTAGACGCGGGCGGTCAAGCGGATTTGGCAGGATGTGAGAGGCTGATCACTTCCCGAGAGCCCCCGATGCGGGTCATCATCCTCACGCAGTACTACCCGCCGGAGATGGGGGCGCCGCAGGGGAGGCTCTCCGCGCTGGCGGCGGAGCTGGCGCGGAGAGGGCACGCCGCGACTGTGCTGACCGCCATGCCGAGCTACCCCGCCGGCCGGGTGGACCCGCGCTACGGCGGCGTCTTCCGGCGGGAGCAGGTGGACGGCGCAGAGGTGGTGCGCGCGTGGATCCACCCCACCCGGCGCACCGCCTTCGTCCCGCGGGTGGCGAGCTACCTGTCGTTCGCGCTCTCGTCCGCCGTCGCGGGGGCGGCCGCGCTCCCGCGCGCGGACTTCCTGCTGGTGGAGAGCCCTCCGCTGCTGCTGGGGCCGACGGCGGTTGCGCTCGCGCGGCTCAAGGGCGCGCGGCTGGTGTTCAACGTCTCCGACCTGTGGCCGGAGAGTGCCGTGCGCCTGGGCGCGCTGCGGCCCGGCGGCGCCGCGCACCGCCTCGCCCTGCGCCTCGAGGCGTTCTGCTACCGCGCGGCATGGATGGTGACGGGGCAGTCCCGCGAGATCGTGGCGGACGTTGCCCGGCGCTTTCCCGCGACGCGCACCTGGCACCTCTCCAACGGGGTGGACCCGTCCGCCTTTCGCCCGGACCCCGGGCGCGCCGCGAGGGACTTGCTGGGCGGGGCGGGGGGATGCGTGGCGGTGTACGCGGGGCTGCACGGCCTGGCGCAGGGGCTGCGCCAGCTGCTGGACGCGGCGGAGGCGCTCCGCGACCTCCCCTCGCTGCGCATCGTCCTGGTCGGCGACGGGCCGGAGAAGGAGGCGCTCGCCGCCGAGGTGCGTGCCCGCGGGCTGGGCTCGGTGGCCTTCCTCGACGCCGTGGCGCGCGAGCGCGTGCCGGCGCTCCTCGCCGCCGCGGACGTGGTGCTGGTGCCGCTGGCGACGGCGCTCCCCGGGGCCGTCCCTTCCAAGCTGTACGAGGCGATGGCGAGCGGCCGGCCGGTGGTGCTGGCCGCGGCGGGCGAGGCCGCGCAGATCGTGCGTGACGCGGACGCGGGCGTGGTCGTCTCCCCCGGCGATCCGCCGCGGCTGGCGGAGGCGCTGCGGGGGCTCGCGGCCGACCCCGCCCTGCGCGCCCGGCTGGGCGCGAACGGGCGCCGCGCGGCGGAGGCGCGCTTCGACCGCGCGGCGATCTGCGGCGCCTTCATCGACCTGCTGGAGCGGGAGGCGGAGGGATGAGCGACGAGCCCGCGGCGGCGCAGGCGGCGGACGGCGAGGAGGCGCGCGTGCTGCGGGCCTTCGCCCGCCGCGAGCCCGCCGACCCGCGCTACGAGTGGAGCAACCCGGGGCAGCTCTTCCTGGTGCAGTCGCGCGAGCGCCTGCTGCTGCGCATGCTGCGCGCGAGCGGGCGGCTGCCGCTGCGCGACCGCGACGTGCTGGAGGTGGGGTGCGGCACCGGGAGCTGGCTGCGCTCGCTGGTGCAGTGGGGCGCCGACCCGGCGCGCGTGGCGGCCATCGACCTGATCCCCGCGCGGGTGGACGAGGCGCGCCGCCTCTCCGCGCCGGAGGTGCGGGTCGAGGTGGCGAACGCCACCGCCGTCCCGTACCCCGACGCCGTCTTCGACCTGGTCCTCCAGTCCACCGTGTTCACCTCGGTCCTCGACGCCGGCACGCGCCGGCGCATCGCCGCCGAGATGCTGCGCGTGCTGAGGCCCGGCGGGGCGGTGCTCTGGTACGACTTCCACGTCGACAACCCGCGCAACGCCGACGTGAAAGCGGTGACGCCGCGCGAGGTCCGCGCCCTCTTCCCGGGGTGCCGGGTGACGCTGCGGCGCGCCGGCCTGGCGCCTCCCCTGGCGCGGCGGCTGGCGCCGCTCTCGTGGATGGCCTGCCACCTGCTGGAGAAGCTCCCGTTCCTGTGCACGCACCACCTCGGCTTGATCGAGCGGCCCTGACCCCGATACTCCCCCGCACCCCCGACGATCCTTGTCGCGTCCTCCCCACACGTCCGCGGCTGCCCCGTCCTCACCCCGTTCCGCACCCTGTGCAGAGGGCGCCCCGCCCGGCTTTCGCCGCGCGGAGTTCCTCCCCTTCTCGCGCCCCAGCATTGGCGACGAAGAGGTCGCGGCGGTGGTGGAGACGCTGCGCTCCGGGTGGCTCTCGGCGGGGCCGCGGACGGAGGAGTTCGAGGGCGAGTTCCGGGGCTACACCGGGGCGCCGGCCGCGCTGGCGCTCAACTCGTGCACGGCGGGGCTGCACGCGGCGCTGGTGGCGCTGGGGATCGGCCCGGGCGACGAGGTGGTCACCACGCCGATGACCTTCGCGGCCACGGCGAACGTGGTGGAGCACACCGGGGCCCGCCCGGTGCTGGCCGACGTGGAGCCGGACACGCTGAACCTTTCACCCGAGGCGGTGGCCCGGGCGCTCACCCCGCGGACGCGCGCCATCCTCCCCGTGCACTACGCCGGCCACCCGGCCGACCTCGACCCCTTGCACGAGCTGGCCCGGGCGCGCGGCCTGGCGGTGGTGGAAGACGCCGCGCACGCGCTCGGCGCCCGCTACCGCGGGCGCAGGGTGGGGTCGGGCGCCAACCCGGCGGCGTTCAGCTTCTACGCCACCAAGAACGTGACCACGGGCGAGGGGGGGATGCTCACCGGGAGCGCCGAGCTGGTGGAGCGGGCGCGGGTGATCGGCTTCCACGGGATGAGCCGCGGTGCGTGGGGGCGGCACCGCGCCGGCGCGGGGTGGCGCTACGAGGTGGAGCTGCCGGGGTTCAAGTACAACATGTCCGACGTGCAGGCGAGCCTGGGGCTCTGCCAGCTCCGCCGCCTGGACGCGCTGCAGGCCCGCCGCCGGGAGATCGTGGCCGCGTACCAGCGCGCCTTCGCCGCCGAGGAGGCGCTGGAGCCGCCGGTGGAGCGCGCCGAGGTGGAGCACGCCTGGCACCTGTACGTGCTGCGCATCCGCCCCGGGGCGCTGCGGATCGACCGCGACCGGGTGGTGGAGGAGCTGGCGCGGCGCAACGTGGGCACCTCGGTGCACTTCATCCCCGTGCACCTGCAGCCGTACTACCGCGACCGCTACGGCTACCGCCCGGACGACTTCCCCGTGGCAATGGACGGCTACGCGCGGATGCTGAGCCTCCCGCTCTACCCCGACCTCTCCGACGCCGACGCGGCCGACGTGGTGGCCGCCGTGCTCGACCTGGTCCGCGCCTTCCGGCGCTGACCCGGATGCCCGCGCCTTCGTGGTGAGCCGCGCGAAGCGGGCCTTCGACCTGGCGGGGGTGGCGGCGGGGGCGTGCCTGCTCTGGCCGGTGTTCGCCGCGGCCGCGCTGCTGATCGCGCTGGAGGACGGCGGACCGGTCTTCTTCCGCCAGGAGCGCGTGGGCCGCGGCGGGCGCCCCTTCCGCATCTGGAAGTTCCGCACGATGGCGGGGGGCCGGGTGACGGCCGCGGGGCGCTGGCTGCGCCGCACCAAGCTCGACGAGCTGCCGCAGCTCCTGAACGTGCTGCGGGGGGAGATGAGCCTGGTGGGGCCCCGTCCCGAGCTGGCGCGCTACGTGGCGCTCTACGACGAGGGGCAGCGCCGCGTGCTCGATGCGCTGCCGGGGATCACCGACCCCGCCTCGCTCCGCATGGTGGCCGAGGAAGAGCTGCTGGCGGGCGCCGCGGACCCCGAGGCCCTGTACGTGGACACCATCCTCCCCGCGAAGCTCCGGCTGAGCCTGGAGTACGCCGCGCGGGCGACGGTGCGCTCCGACCTGGGGGTGGTCCTGCGCACCCTGGCCGCCGTGGCCGCGCGGCTGGGGAAGCCCACGGGTGCCCCGGTTCACCCTCGGACGGAGGGCTAAATGCTTCGCGGGAGACAACTTGACACGCCCGGCGGAGACGGCGTATTCTCACGCCCCCGCGCTGCTCCCGTTCGGGTCGATTCCCGGCCCGAACCCTGCTTGATGGGGCGCATCGACCGGACTGCACCGCTGAGCATTCCCGGCGCGCTGCCGCGCGCCGACGTATAGAACGCACTGGATGAATGGTTTGTCGCTGAGGCTCACGACCGCCGCGCCGCCGCGCGGACCCTCGCCGGCCGCCGAGGCGGAGGCACCCCCGCGCGGCCACTCGCTGGCCCGCAACACGGGGTGGACCTTCGCCGGCAACCTGGCGCTCGCGGCCGGGCAGTGGAGCCTGCTGGTGGTGCTGGCGCACCTGGCCCCGCCCGAGGCGGTGGGGGCCTTCGCGCTGGCGCTCGCGGTCACCGCGCCGCTGGCCACCCTGGGCGCCCTGAACCTGCGCATCGTGCACGTGACCGACGTGCGCGGCGACTACACCTTCGCCGACTACCTGAGCCTGCGGCTGGTGGCGGCGGTGCTGGTGGTGGCCGCCGCCGCCGCGTTCTGCCTGCTGGCCGGGTACCCGCGCGGCACCGCCGCGGTGGTGGTGGCGATCGCCGTCATGCGCGCGCTGGAAATGCTCTGCGACGTCTTCTACGGCGTTTTCCAGCGCTACGGCCGCATGGACCACATGGGGAGGTCCATGATGATGCGCGGCGTGCTCTACGTGGCCGTGCTCGGCGGGGTCATGGCGGCCACGCGCGCGCTGACGCTGGGCTCGGCCGCGCTCGCGGCCTCGGTGGCCGCGGTGCTCTCCCTGTACGACGCCCCGGTGGCGCTGCGCCTGCTGCACCGCGCCGCACCGGGCGAGCCGCACCGCCCCCACCTGCGGTGGCCGGTGCTGGGCTCGCTCACGCTGGTGGCGCTGCCGCTGGGCGTGGGCGCGCTGTTCATCACCCTCTCCTCGAGCATCCCCCGCTACTTCGTGCAGGCGGCCGCCGGAAGCGCGGCGCTGGGCGTGTTCGCGGTGGCGGTGTCGCTGCAGATGGTGGGCGTGACGCTGGTCTCGGCGCTGGGCCAGGCCGCGGCGCCGCGGCTGGCCGCCGAGCACGACGCGGGCCGTCGCGGCGCGTTCGCCCGGCTGGTGGCACAGCTCATGGGGGTGGCGCTGGCGCTCGGGGTGATCGGCCTGGTGGTGGCGGTGGTGGCCGGCCGCCCCCTCCTCGAGCTGCTGTTCGGGCCCACCTACGCGGCCGGCCACGGGGTGCTGGTGTGGGGGATGGTGGCGGCGGCCTTCAGCTACCCCGCGTCGCTGCTGGGCTACGCGCTGGCATCGGCGCGCCGGATGTGGGTGCAGGTGCCCATGCTGGCCTGCTCCACGGCGGCCACCGCGCTGGCGTGTGCCTGGCTGGTGCCGCGCCACGGGCCCGAGGGCGCGGCCATGGGGCTCGCCTGGGGGAACGCGGTGCAGATGGGGGTCTACCTCGTGGTGCTCGCCGCCGTGCTGCGCGATCCGCGCACCCTGGCCGGACGCGCCGCGGGCGCCGCGTGGCGGGGCGCGCGGGCGCCGGACGGCGGAGAGGCCGGCCCAGGGACGGTGCTCCTCTGCATTCCCACCCTCGGCGGGGGCGGGGCGGAGCGCCACGCCGCGCTGGTGGCCGCCGGGCTGGACCGCCAGGGGTGGAAGGTGATCCTCGCGGCGCGCGCCTCCGGGCCCTACGCCGCGCTGCTGGCGGGGACGGGGGTGCGGCTGGAGCTGCTCCCGGCGCGCGGGAGCTACGATCCCCGGCTGGTGCTGCGGCTGGCGGCGCTCATCCGCCGGGAGCGGCCCATGGCGGTGCAGGCGTGGCTGCCGATGATGAACGTGGTGGCCGGGATGGCCGCGCTCCTCACCCGCACCCCGTTCGCGGGGGGCGAGCAGTGCTGCGAGCTCCCCAACCGGCGCCTGGCCACGGGGCTGGAGAAGGCCGTGCTGGCCCGGGCCGCGCGCGCGATGGCCGTCAACTCGCGCGGCGGGGAAGAGTACGTGCGCTCCCGGCTGGGGGAGGGGGTGCCGGTGCACATCATCCACAGCGCCGTCGCGCACGACGCGATCGCCGCGGCGAGCCCGCGCCCGCGCGCCGCCGACGGGCTCGCCGACGACGCCGAAGTGCTGCTCTTCGCGGGGCGCTTCGACGCGCAGAAGAACATCCCCACGCTGCTCGAGGCGCTGGCCCAGGTGCTGGAGGCGCGCCCGCGCGCGGTGGCCATGGCGTGCGGCGACGGCCCCGAGCACGCCGCCGCCGTGGAGTGGGTGCGGGGGCGCGGCCTGGAGCAGCGCCTCCTCCTCCCCGGCTACGTGAACGACCTGTGGGCGCGGATGAAGGGCGCCGACCTCTTCATCTTCCCCAGCTGGTTCGAGGGGCACCCCAACGCGGTGCTGGAGGCGATGGCCTGCGGCTGTCCGCTGGTGGTGAGCGACATCCCCGCGCACCGCGAGTTCCTGGACGAGCGCTCCGCCTGGCTGGCGCCCCCCGGCGACGCGGCCGCGCTGGCCGCGGCCGCGGGCGAGGCGCTGGACTCTCGGGCGCAGGCCGCCGTCCGCGTGGCGCGCGCCCGGGAGATCGTGGCGCGCTACGACGAGGCGGCGATGGTGCGCGGCTACGAGGAGATGTTCCGGGCCATGGCCGCCGGCAGCCCCGCCGGCGTGCCCCGCCTCGACGAAGAGCCGGTGCCGCCTCCGGCCGTCGGTGCGTTCGGCGATTGATCCTCACGCAGAGACGCGGAGCCACAGAAGGAATCAGCGCGGGTGCCGAAAACCCTTGTAAATCCTTGATGTTCCGGAAGGGCCAACCGGACTTCCCGCGCTAAAATGCCGCGTTTTGGCGGTAAACCTATCCCACAATCTATCCCACACCCAGCGGGTGACGCTGTTCTGAAAATCGGTGCGGCGGGTTCGGGGGGACAAGCCCCCCACTCCCCCGCCGAACCTGAATGTCCGCACCTAGTCGACGCCGTTTGTTGAAAGCTGCTCGTATACCTGCTCCGTACGGGTGTCGAAGATCACGTCTTCTATCGTGAGCGGCGTCCGACCGGGTTTGAAGTTCGGCCCGTTCACCCACTCCTGAAACTCCCGCTGCTGCCGCTCCAGTTCGACGCGCATTTCTGGCGTCCGGCCGTAGAACGCCGCGATCCGCTCCGCGAGCTCGGGCGACACACACGACGTGAACATCAGGGTTGTATCGATCCACTCAAAATGGATCTGCTCCTCCGGCGGAATCGCGTACACCCGGGCCGCGACGACCGGCGCCGTTTCGGGCGTTCCACACAGAGCGAGCCCCGCCGCGAGTTCTTCGCGGCTGAGTAGGGCGAGGTGGTTGCGGCGCATTTCCATTCAGGCAGTCCCGGTGGTTAATCGCTTGTTGGGTGGTTCGGACCGAGGACCATGTGCAGATCGCTCTCGCCTGCAAAGGACGCCGTTCCTATCCAGAGCCGAAATCCAAAGCGGCTCCAGCGCGAACGCCGGCTCACCGGACATGATCGTGACGCCGCCGTCTGCGTTCGGGTCGAAGCCGCGCTGGACCTTTGTGACTTTGAACGCCCTTCCGATCCATTCGACAGCGGCAGGCGTGGCCGGAATCACACACGCCGCGACGGCTGTGATCTCTCTGCGGTCGTTGTAGCCTCGCACGAAATAGATGATCGTGCGGTTCTCCGGGGAGAGGGTCGGGACAGGGAACGTGACGCTGGTGCGGCTCGCCTTCCACTTGGCCCCGCGCGTGCTCTGCACACTCAGCTCGCACGGCATCGCGACCGCGGACGCGTGCTCGCCGCTCATGTTGAAGCCGGGCCGGGATGGCGGCGCCAGCGCTGGCGCGGTGACGTCGCGGCACCCGGCCAGCAGGCTAGCCGCAAATAATGTGCGTAAAAGCGTATGTGTCCGCCCGTGTATCGTCCCACCTCTTCCGTTGATCGTGGAGGTTTTCGGTTGAGTACGAAATCGGATTGCAACGTCCCCGTCCCGGAATTGTTCCCTGTATCTTGGTGTGTGAGTGCTTGAATCGCCCACCAAAAGTATAGGCGCGTTCAGGTCGTGCTCACAATACCGTCCGATACTGATTTCGTACCGCAGGAAGCCACGCTGGCCGTGGCGTCCGTTGCCGGTCGTAGATCCGTTCCAACGCCTGCACCAGCTCGAACGCGGCTTTGATGCGTCCGTCCGGCGCACGAGCATTCCGAAATCAACGGTCAGCTCGAGGGGCGTGTCAGAAGGCGTAAATGACTGAGGCGTGTCAGGTGGCGGAGACCGTGTGGACATACTTGCGACTCGACGCTACGCTCGCCGGGACCCTTCGCGGCCTCCGCTGGCGAAGGGCTAAATGCCTCGCGCCAGCAAACTTGACACGCCCCGCGCGGCGGCCGTATTCTCACGCCGCTCCCGCGGCCTCTCGTCGGTCCGCGGAGCGGCATCCACCTGAACCCCATCCGATGCGCGGCATGGCGTTGATCCTGGGTACGGCCCCGGGCGGACCCCCGGGCCGATCCGGGCCATGGGCGCATCCGCCCCGCGGCGGCCGAAGGAGGAGGGGCTGATGTGCGGCATCGTGGGGGTGGCGTCGCGCGGGACCGCGCCGCACGCGCGGGCGCTGGACGAGATGCGCGACCGCATGCGCCACCGCGGCCCCGACGACGCGGGCACCTGGCTCTCGGCCGACGCCTGCGTGGCGCTGGCGCACCGCCGCCTCTCCATCCTCGACCTCTCCCCCGCCGGGCACCAGCCGATGCTGCGTGACGGCGGGCGCCTCGCCATGACCTTCAACGGCGAGGTCTACAACTTCCGCGAGCTGCGCGACAAGCTGGCGGGGCTGGGCGAGCGCTTCGCCACGGGCACCGACACCGAGGTGGTGCTGGCGGCGTACCGGCGCTGGGGCGAAGGCTTCGTGGCGCGGCTGGAGGGGATGTTCGCGCTGGCGCTCTACGACGCCGACCAGCGGCGCCTCCTCCTGGCGCGCGACCGGGTGGGGGAGAAGCCGCTCTTCTACCGGCACGCGGAGGGGCGGCTGGCCTTCGCCTCGGAGTTGAAGGCGCTGCTGGCCGACCCCGCCTTCCCGCGCGAGCTGGACCGCGGCGCGCTGGAGTTCTACCTGGCCTACGGCTTCGTTCCCGGCGAGCGCTGCATCCTCAAGGGTGCGGCCAAGCTTCCGGCGGGGTGCGCCGCGGTGTACGACCTGGAGCGCGACACGCTGCGCGTCTGGCGCTACTGGGAGCTCCCCGCGCCCTACCGCGGGCCGCGCGGCGACGCCGAGGCGCTGGCGGAGGAGCTGGAGGGGCTGCTGGAGGCGTCGGTGCGGCGGCAGCTGGTGGCCGACGTGCCGGTGGGGATCCTCCTCTCCGGCGGGCTCGACTCGAGCGTGGTCACGGCGCTCGCCGCGCGTGTCTCGGAGCGCCCGGTGAAGACCTTCACCGTGACCTTCCCGGGCCACGGCGTCTACGACGAGGCGCCCTTCGCGCGGCAGGTGGCGGAGCACCACGGCACCGAGCACACCGAGCTCCCGATGGAGCCCGCCACGGTGGAGCTCCTCCCCGAGCTCGCGCGCCAGTACGACGAGCCGATGGCCGACTCGTCGATGGTGCCCACCTACCTGGTCTCGCGCCTGGTGCGGCGGCACTGCACGGTGGCGCTGGGGGGCGACGGCGGCGACGAGCTGTTCGGCGGCTACCCGCACTACAACTGGATCCTGCGCCAGCAGGCGGTGCGCCGGGTGACGCCGGGGCCGGTGCGGTCGATGGTGGGCGCCGCGGCGGGCGCGCTCCCGGTGGGGGTGCGCGGCCGCAACCACCTGCTGGCCTTCGCCACCGACACCCGCGCCTCGGTGGCGGCGGTGAACCTCTACTTCGACGCGGCCACCCGGCGCGCGCTGGTGCCCGGCGGCGCCGGCGCCCTCCCCTCGCCGGAGGGGTGGAAGCGCGCGCTCTGCGACCACGGCCGCACCCCGCTGCAGATGGCCACCGCCGCCGACTTCCTGGGCTACCTCACCGACGACATCCTGGTGAAGGTGGACCGCGCCAGCATGCTCACCTCGCTCGAGGTGCGGGCGCCGCTCCTGGACCGGCGGGTGGTGGAGTTCGCCTTCGGCCGGCTCGACGACTCGCTGCGGGCCACGCTGCGCGGGCGCAAGGTGGTGCTGCGCGCGGTGGCGCGGAAGCTCCTCCCGCCGTCGCTGGACCTCACCCGCAAGCGCGGGCTCTCCGTTCCCCTCTCCGCCTGGTTCAAGGGGCGCTGGGGCCGCTACATGGAGTCGGTGCTCCTGGACCCGGCGCAGACGCTCTTCGACCACGGGGTGGTGCGCGGGCTGATCGCCTCGCAGCGCCAGGGGCTCTCCAACACGCACCGCCTCTACGCCCTCACCCTCTTTGAGCTCTGGCGGCGCGAATACGGAGTCTCGGCGTGAGCGGAATCCTTTTCGTGAAGACGTGGATGACGATGCACGCGCGCCGCGGGGTGCCGCGTTGAGCCGGCTGATCCTGGTGGGGCCGCTCCCCCCGCCCTACTACGGCCAGTCGGTGTCGTTCCGGATGCTGGTGGACGAGGTGGCGCGCCTGGGCGTTCCCCACGCGGTGGTCGACCTGGCCCACGGCGAGGGCTCGGGGGAGAAGATCGGGATCGTCACGCACCACCGCGTGCTCGACTACGCCTCCATCCTGCGCCGCTTCTTCGCGGTCGCCGCGGGGCCGCGCGGCACCCTCTACATCACCATCGCCCAGTCGCGCGCGGGGTTCCTGCGCGACTGGGTGATGATCCGCTACGCCCGGCTCTTCGGCCACCGCGTGGTGGTGCACCTCAAGGGCGGCAACTACCACAACTTCTACGCGGCGCAGCCGGCGTGGACGCGCGCGCTGGTGCGGGCGACGCTCCGCCGCGCCGACCGCGTGCTGGTGCTGGGCGAGCGGCTGCGCTCCATGTTCGACTTCGAGCCCGCCGTCGCCGGGCGCATCCGCGTGGTCCCCAACGGGCTCCCCGACGAGCGCGAGCCCGTGGGTGCCGCGAAGACGCTCCCCGCGCCCGGCGACGGCCCGGTGCGCCTCCTCTTCCTCTCCAACCTGGTGGAGAGCAAGGGGTGGCTCGACGTGCTGGAGGCGGTGCGCCTGCTGCGCGACCGGCTGGGGGCGGAGCGGGTGCGCTGCGATTTCCACGGGACCTTCTACGCCAGCGAAGACGACGTGCGGGTGACCAGCGTCGAGCAGGCGCAGGCGCTCTTCGACCGCTTCGTCGACGAGCACGGCCTGGGCGGGGTGGCGCGCTACGGCGGCGTGGTGTCGGGCGAGGCGAAGCGGCGCGCGCTGGAGGAGGCGCACTTCTTCCTCCTCCCCACCCAGTACAACAACGAGGGGCAGCCGGTGTCGATCATCGAGGCGATGGCGCATGGCGGCGTGGTGGTCTCCACCGACTACCGCGCCATCCCCGACCTGGTGGACGACGGCGTGACCGGCGTGCTGGTCCCCTACGGCGCCCCCGCCGCCATCGCCGACGCGGTGGAGGCGCTGGTGCGCGATCCCGCGCGCTACGCCGCGATGAGCCGCGCGGCGGTGGAGCGCTTCCGCGCCCGCTTCACCCGCCGCGGCCACCTGGACACCCTCCTCCCGCACCTGCTGGAGGGGATCGTCCCCGCCCCCCGCGCGGCCGCGGCCGAGGTGGCGCGCGGCACGCCGCCCGCCGCCGGGAGGGTGGGATGACCGCGCGCCCGTCCGTGGTGTACAGGAGAGGAACAATGCCGTGCGCCGCGTTGTCCGGCCCTCTCCGCCGGCGTAGCTTTCGGCCCGCTCCCGGGGTCATTCGCCCTGGGACGCTGCCCCGGCGAGCCATTTGCGTTCTGGGGAAGGGACGCCGTCCACTCCACGCCTTTGCAGCATGACGTGCTCCGCATGATCGGACTCTGCTCGCGCTCTTCCGCCGGGGAGCTTCGCCGGCGCGCCACCGCGGTGGCTCCGCCGTCTGCCGTCCCTCGTCCGCCGATCCCGTCCGTTGCCGCGCGGAGGACGCCGTGAGAGGCGACGGGACGGCCGCGGGCGCGCTGAAGAGCGCGGTGGGCGAGTTCTGGGAGCAGGGCTCGTGCGGCGAGGTGTATGCCCAGGGCGACTCGGAGCGCGAGCGCTTCGAGGCGCAGGCGCGCTCCCGCTACGAGATGGAGCCCTTCATCTTCTCCTTCGCGCGCTTCGATTCCGGGGTGGGGAAGGACGTGCTGGAGATCGGGGTGGGGATGGGCGCCGACCACGTGGAGTGGGCCAAGTCCGGCCCGCGCTCGCTCACCGGGGTGGACCTCACGCAGCGCGCGGTGGACTTCACCCGCAGCCGGCTGGCGCTGTACGGCCTCTCCTCCGCGGTGCGCACCGCCGACGCCGAGCGCCTCCCCTTCGCCGACGAGTCGTTCGACATCGTCTACTCCTGGGGCGTGCTGCACCACACCCCCGACACGCCGCGCGCCATCCGCGAGGTGTGGCGGGTGCTGCGCCCGGGCGGCACGGCGCGGGTGATGGTGTACCACCGCCACTCGCTCCTCGGCTACATGCTCTGGGTGCGCTACGCCCTGCTGAAGGGACGCCCCCGCACCGCGCTGGACCAGGTGTACGCCGAGTACCTGGAGAGCCCCGGGACCAAGGCCTACACCGCCGACGAGGTGCGCGGCCTCTTCCACGGCTTCTCCCGCGTCACCACCGCCGTGCAGCTCTCCAACGGCGACCTGCTGGAGGGCGAGGCCGGCCAGCGCCACCGCGGCGCGCTGCTGGCGGTCGCCCGCCGCCTCTGGCCGCGCGCGATCATCCGCAAGGCCTTCCCGGGGCGCGGGCTCTTCCTCCTCATCGAAGCGGTGAAGTAGGGTGCGCGACGCACGCGGCGCGGCGGTGAGCCGCCCAACCCCGTTGACGGCGACCGCGTCCCCGGCCGCGGCCGGAAAGGCGGCCTGAGCATGTGCGGGATCGCCGGCTTCCAGGGTTCTTACTCCGCGTCGCTGCTGTCGCGGATGACGGCCGCGGTCGCGCACCGCGGGCCGGACGGGTGCGGCACCCTGCTGCTGGAGGGCGAGGGCGGCGCGGCGCCCACGGGGCTCGGGCACCGGCGCCTCTCCATCATCGACCTCTCCGAGCAGGGGCGGCAGCCGATGGCCGCGCCGTGTCCCCGCTGCGGGAGCGCGGGGCACGCCGACCTGGCGCTCACCTACAACGGCGAGGTCTACAACTTCGCCGAGCTCCGCCGGGAGCTGCGGGCGCAGGGGCACGTCTTCCACAGCGGCACCGACACCGAGGTGCTCCTGCACCTCTACGCCGAGATCGGGCTGGCGATGCCCGAGCGGCTGAACGGGATCTTCGCCTTCGCGCTGCGCGACGGGCGCGCCGCCGGCCGCCCCGCGGGGGTGGAGCGCGGCGACGTGCTGCTGGTGCGCGACCAGCTGGGCATCAAGCCGCTCTACCTGGCCGAGACGCCGCGCGGGGTGCTCTTCGCCTCGGAGATCAAGGCGCTGCTGCAGTGCCGCGAGCTCCCGCGCGAGGTGGACCCCGAGGCCGTCTACCAGGCGCTCGCCTACCTGTGGACGCCGGCGCCGCGCACCGCGCTGGCCGGGGTGCGCAAGCCGCCGCCGGGAACGGCGCTCCTGCTGCGCGGCGGCCGGGTGGCGCGCGAGTGGCGCTACTACCGCCTCCCCTACGGGCGCGAGCCCCTGGCCGGCTCGCTGGACGAGGTCGCGGCCGAGCTGCGCGAGCGGCTGGCGGAGGCGGTGCGGCGGCAGCTGGTGGCCGACGTGCCGGTGGGCGCCTTCCTCTCCGGCGGGCTCGACTCCAGCGCCGTGGTGGCGATGATGAAGCGGGCGCACCCCGACGCGCGCCCGCGCTGCTACAGCATCGGCTTCCGCGAGGGCGAGGCGCTGGACGGGGCCGCCCCCGACCTCCCCTACGCGCGGCGGGTGGCGGCGCATCTTGGCGTCGAGCTGCACGAGCTGGAGATCGGCCCCGAGGCGATCGGCGAGCTGGAGCGGATGCTCTGGCACCTCGACGAGCCGCAGGCCGACCCCGCGCCGATCAACGCGCTGCGCATCTGCGAGCGGGCGCGGGCCGAGGGGATGACGGTGCTCCTCTCCGGCGCGGGGGGCGACGACATCTTCTCCGGCTACCGCCGCCACCGCGCGCTCCGGGCCGAGCGCGCGTGGGCGTGGCTCCCGGCGCTGGCGCGGCGCGGCCTGGCGGCGCCGGCGCGGGCGCTCCGGGCGGGCAACAACGGCGGGTGGATGGACAACGTGGCCTTCCGCCGCGCCGCCAAGGCCTTCGCCCACGCCGATCTCCCGGCCGACGAGCGGGCGGTGGCGTACTTCTGGTGGAACGACGTGGAGCTGCGCCGCGCGCTCCTCGCGCCGGGCCCGCGCGCGGCGGTGGACGGCCGCACCGGCGCCGAGCCGCTGCTGGCCTCGCTCGCCGAGATCGCGGACGAGCGCGACCCGCTCAACCGCATGCTCTTCCTGGAGACGCGGCACTTCCTCGCCGACCACAACCTGAACTACACCGACAAGGTGGGGATGGCGTCGGGGGTGGAGGTGCGGGTGCCGCTCCTCGACCTGGAGCTGGTGGAGTTCGCCGCGCGCGTCCCTTCGGCGTACAAGCAGCGGGGCTCCGAGGGGAAGGCGGTGTTCAAGCGGGCGATGGAGCCCCTCCTGCCGCACGACGTGATCTACCGCCCCAAGACGGGCTTCGGCGCGCCGCTGCGGCAGTGGCTGCGCGGCGAGCTGCGCGAGGTGGTGGAGGAGACGCTCTCGCCGCGGTCGCTGGCGTCGCGCGGGCTGTTCGACCCCGCGGCGGTGCGGCGGCTGCTGGAGCTCGAGCGCGCGGGGCGGGTGGAGGGGGCCTACACCGTGTTCGCGCTGATGTGCGTGGAGCTCTGGTGCCGGATGTTCGTGGACGCGCCGGCCCCCGAGGTGGCCGCCCCGCCCCCCGCCGTCGCCGCCTCCGCCGTGTGATCCGGAAAAGACCGCCTCTGTGACGCTGCGTCTCCACGTGAGACGCGTTTGTCGTTTCCGGGCGGAGCGCACGAACGCCTGTCGGCGCCGCGCCGTTCCCTGTATCTTTCACGGCTGGAACGGCGCCGGATGGGCTTGCGCTCACCGGCGCCGCGGCACGAGAAGGAGCGCCGGCGCTCCCGTTTCCCGGCGGATGGACCCGACACGCCACAGATGCTGCTCGTACTCGCGCTCGTCTTCCTGCTGATCCACATTCTCCCGGCGCTGGGCGTGTTCGTCCTGCGCCCGGCGGGGATGCGCCGCGACGTGTTCGCGCCGCTATACCTGGTCACCCTCCTCGACCTGCTGAACTTCCCGTACCTGCTCCTGCTCGGGATCGACCGCAACAACGTGGCGGTCGACACGCTGCTCTCGCCCTGGACGCGCGACATCACGGCGTCGGTGGCGGGGTACGTGGTGGTCTCCTGCGCGGGGTACCTGGCGCTGGTGGCCGGGATGTTCTCGCCCTTCGCCCCGGCGCTGGCGGCGGCGGTCCCGCGGCTGGATCCCGCGCGCTTCACCGCCGCCCGCTGCTATCGCGCCATCGCCATCACCCTGGCCGCGGGGGCGGCGGGGTACGCGTTCTTCCTGGCGAAGATCGGCGGGCTCACCCGGCTCTGGATGCTCCTCTACAACCGCACCCTGATCACCGGGGGCACCGGCTACATCTTCCTGGCCTACTCGCTCCTCTTCACCTTCTTCGGCGTGCTCCTCGCCTACTCCCTGCGCTTCCGCCGGTCGCTCGCGCGGCGCGTGGTCGTGGGGGTGGGGGTGCTGCTGATGGGGGTGGTGCTCGCCTCCACCGGCGGGCGCACGGGGGCGGTCTTCGCGATCTTCTTCGCGATGCTCACCATCCACTACGCGGTGAAGCCGGTCCGGCGGCTGCTCACGCCGGGCACCGCCGTGCTCGGCACGGTGCTCATGGTCTTCATCCTGATCATGCCGCTCTTCCGCACCACGGGGGCGACGGAGCGCTACCTCGACGCGCCGGGGACGCTCTTCGCCGACGCCTTCCGCGGCCTCGGGCGGGCGGCGCCGCAGTTCGGCAACGTCGACCGGGGAATGGTGATCGTCCGCTACTTCACCCCGAGCCGGCTCTGGCTGGGCGCCAGCTACCTGGACCTGCTGGTGGCGCCCATCCCCCGCACCCTGATCCCGGACAAGCCGCCCGTGGACGAGGGCGTGTACCTGATGGCGATCACGCAGGGCCAGGACGTGCGCCCCTCGATGCCCGCGCGCCAGCTCCCGGTGACCGCGTGGCCGATGGGGAACTGGATCATGTACATGAACTTCGGGATCCTGGGCTTCGTGGCCGCGATGTTCCTGAACGGCGCGGTGGTCGCCGCGGCGTACCGCTACATGCAGCTCGGCGGCCACACGCCCATGGGGGTGTACCTCTACGGCTTCCTGGGGACGTACGGCTTCTCGCTCAGCAACCTGGGGCTGGTGACGATGATCGTCACGCTGGGGTTCACCGCCCTGGTGTTCACGCTCCTCTTCGGGCGCCTCCTCCCGGCGTTCGGCCGCGCGCCGCGCGCCCTGGCCGCGGCCGCGGGATGAGGCCGGCCGGCGGGTGAGGGGAGCGCTGCGCCGCGCCCTGCTCTACGCGCGCACCGTCCGGCGGCTGCGCTGGGAGCAGGTGGTGTACCGGCCGCTGCGCCGCGCGCAGCGCTGGCTCCCGGTGCGCACCGGGCCCGCGGGCGAGCCCGACACCGCCCGGATGGAGGCGCTCGCCGCCGCCCTGGCCGCCTGGGGCCCGGGCGACGCTGCGGCCCGCCTCGAGCGCGCCGACGAGGTGGTGCAGGGGCGCTTCACCTTCGTGGGGCACACGGAGACGCTGGCCGAGCCGGAGTGGACGCGCCGCCGGGTGAGCCACCTGTGGAGCTACCACCTGCACTACTTCGCCTACGGGGTGGACCTGGCGTGGGCGTGGCGGCTGACCGGCGAGGAACGCTATGCCCGGCGCTTCGAGGCGCTGGCGGGGAGCTGGATGGCGGCGTGCCCGCCGGGGCGAGGTGACGGATGGGAGCCCTACGCCGTCTCCGTGCGGGTGGTGAGCTGGGCGCAGGCGCTCCTCCTCTTCGGCGACGCGCTGGACGCGCCCTTCCGCGCCGCGCTGCTGGAGAGCCTGCACGCGCAGGCCGCGCACCTCGAAAGGCGCCTGGAGCTGCACGTGCTCGCCAACCACCTGCAGAAGAACCTGGTGGCGCTGGTGACGGCCGGCCTCCTCTTCCGCGGCGAGGCGGCGGCGCGGTGGCGGACGCGGGGCGCGGCGCGGCTCTGGCGCGAGCTGCACGAGCAGGTGCTGGACGACGGCGGCCACTACGAGCGCTCGCCCATGTACCACCTGGTCGCCGCGGCCGACTTCCTGGAGACGGTGGGGCTGCTGGAGGCGGCGGGGGAGCCCGTCCCCGCGGAGGCGCGCGGGCGCGTCGGGCGAATGGTGGAGGCGATGGGCGCGCTCTGCCGCCCCGACGGGAGCCTGCACCTCTTCAACGACGCGGCGCAGGGCGAGGCGCCGCCCGCGGCCCACCTGGCGGCGCTCGGCGAGCGGCTGCTGGGCGCCCGGCCGATGGAGACGCGCGGGGCCTTCGCCCTGCCGGAGACCGGGTACTTCGGCTGGTCCGATGCGGAGGGGGCCGAGCGCTTCATCATCGACTGCGGTCCGCCGGGCCCCGCGTACCAGCCCGGGCACGCTCACTGCGACATGCTCAGCTTCGAGCTGGACCTGGGCGGCGCGCCGCTGGTGGTGGACGCGGGGGTATCGGGGTACGAGGGCGATCCGCTGCGCGAGTACGTGCGCTCCACCCGCGCCCACAACACGGTGGCGATCGGCGGACGCGAGCAGTCGGAGGTGTGGGGCACCTTCCGCGTGGCGCGCCGTGCCGAGGTCGCGGGGACGCCGAGACACGGGGAGGCGTCGCTGGGGATGTACCGCTTCGAAGGCGGGTGCCGGCCCTACCACGACTGCGGCGCGGTGCACCGGCGCACGGTGGAGCGCTCGGCGGAGGGGTGGCGGGTGACGGACCGGGTGGAGGGCGCGCGGGGCGAGCGGCTCCTCTCCTGGCTCCATCTCCATCCCGACTGGGTGGCACTGGTGGATGAGGGTGGGGTGACGGCGACGCGGGGAGAGGTGGCGGTGCGGATCGAGCCCTTCGGGGTGGACGCCGTGCGGCTGGCGAGCGGGGAGAGGGGATTGGCACAGGGGTGGCACTGCCCTCGCTTCGGCGTGGCGGTGCCGGCGCCGGCGGTGGAGATGGACGTGCACACGAACGACGGACGCGCCTTCGGGTGCGCCATCCGTCTGCTGAACGGTCGAGGATGATGGGCGGACTCAAGATCGGCTACCTGGTGCAGCAGTTCCCCCCGGAGGTGGGCGCCGGGCCCGCGCGCGTCACGGAGATGGCGCTGCGCTGGCGCGACGCGGGCGCCGAGGTGGTGATCGTCACCGCCATGCCCAACCGTCCCGAGGGGCGCATCCATCCCGGGTACCGCCACAAGCTCTTCATGACCGACGAGTGGGAGGGGATGCGCGTGCACCGCTCCTGGCTGTACGCCAGCCCGCGGCACGGCTTCGCCCGCACCATCGCCAACAACGCCACCTTCATGGCCACCGCCGGCCTCTCCGCGCTGATGCGGCTGGAGCGGCCCGACGTGCTGATCGCCAGCTCGCCCCCCTTCTTCCCGCACGTGGCGGGCGCGGCGGTGTGCCGGCTGCGGCGCATCCCCCTGGTGCTGGAGATCCGCGACCTCTGGCCCGACTACCTGGTGGGGATGGGGGTGCTGAAGGAGGGGATGGCGAGCCGCGCCCTCTTCGCGCTGGAGCGGCGGCTGCTGCGCGGCGCCGCGCACACGGTGGTGGTCACCGAGAGCTTCCGGCAGCGGGTGGTGGAGAAGGGAGTGGCGCCGGAGCGGGTGGACGTGATCCCCAACGGGGTCGACCTCTCGCTCTACCACCCGTCCCAGGAGGAGCCGCCGGTGGAGGCGCTGCGGCGGGCGCCGGGCGAGTTCCTGGTGGGATACCTGGGGAACTTCGGGGCGGGGCAGGGGCTGGCCGCGGTGGTCGAGGCGGCGGCGCGGCTGGCGCAGCGCGCGCCGGACGTGCGCTTCGTGCTGGCCGGCGACGGCCCCGACCGCGAGCGCGTGCTGGCGCGCGCCGCCGCGCTGGGCACCCCCAACCTCAGCGTGGGGCCGGCCATCCCCAAGGACCGCACGCGCGCCTTCTACAACAGCTGCGACGTCTGCCTGGTGCCGCTGGCGCCCTATCCCATCCTGCAGGAGACCGTCCCCTCCAAGATCTTCGAGGTGATGGCGTGCGAGCGCCCGGTGCTGGCGGCGCTCTCCGGCGAGGGCGCCTGCATCGTGCGCGGCGCCGGCGCGGGGCTGGTGGTGCCCCCCGGCGACCCCGAGGCCCTGGCCGACGCGGTGCTCGCCCTGCGCGACGCCTCCCCCGCGGAGCGCGCCGCCATGGGCGAGGGCGGCCGCCTGCACGTGGCCGAGCACTTCAGCCGCGACGTGCTGGCCGCCCGCTACCTGGAGATCCTGGGGCGCGTGGCCAACCCCGCGCCCCCCCGCCCGCTGCGCGCCGCCGTCCGCCCCGCATGAGCGTGCGCGGCGAGGTGGTGGTGGTGACGGGCGCCTCGGGATTCCTGGGGCGCCCCGTCACACGTGCCCTGCTGGAGCGCGGCGTGCGTGTGCGCGGGCTGGCGCGGCCGGGCGCCGCGCCGCTGGAGCCGGGGGTGGAGCCCGCCCCGGCAGAGGGAGTGCACGACCGCGAGGGGGTGCGCCGCGCGGTCGAGGGCGCCGGCGCGGTGGTGCACCTGGCCGCGCGCGTGCACGTGATGCGCGACGCGGCCGCCGACCCGCTGGCGGAGTTCCGCCGGGTGAACGTGGAGGGAACCCGCACCGTGCTGGAAGAGGCGATCCGCGCCGGCGCCCGCCGCTTCCTCTTCGCCAGCTCGGTCAAGGCGCTGGGCGAGGGCGGCGACGCCGTGCTGACGGACGACACCCCGCCCGCCCCGGCCGATCCCTACGGCGTGAGCAAGCTGGAGGCGGAGCGGGTGGTGCGCGAGTTGGCGGACGCCGCGGGGGTGCACGCCCCCATCCTCCGCTTCCCCCTGGTCTACGGTCCCGGCGTGCGCGCCAACTTCCTCAGGCTCCTCCAGCTGGTGGACCGCGGCATCCCCCTCCCCTTCGGCGCGGTGCGCAACCGGCGCAGCATGGCCTACGTGGAGAACGCCGCCGCCGCGGTGGTGGCCGCGCTCGAGTCGCCCGCCGCCGCGCGCGAGAGCTTCCTGGTGAGCGACGGCGACGACCTCTCCACCCCCGAGCTGGTGCGGCGGATCGCGCGCGCGCTGGGCCGCCCCGCGCGCCTGGTCCCCATCCCCCCCGCGCTCTTCGCGGCAGGGGGGAGGGTCGGAGACCTGCTGGCGCGCCTCGTCCCCTTCCCGCTCACCTCGGCGGCGGTGCACCGGCTGCTGGGGTCGCTGGCGGTGGATTCGTCGCGTCTCACCCGGCTGACCGGGTTCGCGCCACCCTTCACGGTCGACCAGGGGCTGGCCGCCACCGCCGCCTGGTACCGCTCCCCGGCGAGGCCCGCGTGAGCGTGCTCACGGTGGCCGCGATCGCTGCCGGGAGCGCGCTCGCGGCGTGGGCGCTCACCTGGGTGGTGATCCGCTACGCGATCGCGCTGGGCGTCCTCGATCGCCCGAACGCGCGCAGCTCGCACGAGGTCGCGACCCCGCGCGGCGGAGGGATGGCGATCGCGGTGGTCACGCTCCTGGCCGAGGCGGGGATGTGGTGGGCCGGCTGGCTCCCGCGCGAGGTGGCGCTGGCGCTGGCGGGGGGCGGGGTGGCGGTGGGGGTGATCGGGTGGGTGGACGACCACGCCGGGGAGCGCGGGGGCGTGCACGCGCTGGCGCGGGCGGCGGTGCACTTCGCCGCGGCGGCGTGGGCGCTGGCGTGGCTGGGCGGGCTGCCGGAGCTCTGGGCGGGCGCGGAGAGCGTGCACCTGGGCTGGGCGGGCGCGGTGCTCGCCGCCCTCGGCATCGTCTGGTCGACCAACCTCTACAACTTCATGGACGGGATCAACGGGCTGGCGGGCGGCGAGGCGGCCGTCGCCGGCCTGGTGGGCGCCCTCCTCCTCCTGGCCGGGGGCCAGCCGGGGCTGGGGGCCGTCGCCCTGGCCCTGGCGGCCGCGAGCGCGGGGTTCCTGGCGTGGAACTGGACCCCGGCGCGGATCTTCATGGGCGACGTGGGGAGCTACTTCCTGGGCTTCACCTTCGCCGTGCTCGCCGTGGCCTCGGAGCGCGCGGGCGCGGTGCCGCTGCTGGCCTGGATGATCCTGCTGGGGGTGTTCGTGTTCGACGCCACCGCCACCCTGGTGCGCCGGGTGCGGCACCGGGAGCGCTGGCACGAGGCGCACCGCAGCCACGCCTACCAGCGCGCCACCCGCTCCGGCGCCCACCACGCGCCGGTCAGCGCCACGGTGGCGGCGCTCAACCTGGTGCTGGCGGCGCTCGCCGTGGTCGGCACCCACTGGGCCCGCTGGCTCCTCCCCGCGGTGGGGATGGCGCTCGTCCTGTTGACGGTCGTCTACCTCGCCGTGGAGCGCCGCTGGCCGATGTACGCCGGGCGCGACCCCGGCGTGCCGGACCCGGGGCTGGCGCCGCGCGCCCGGTGACGGAGGCGATGCGGGTCCCCGGCGCCGCGGAGGTGCTCCGCGCGGTGGACCGCGTGCGCGCGTCCTTCCCCTTCCCCGGCTACATCTCGGAGGGGATGCGCCAGGGGCTGGCGCACGTGGTGCCCGAGGTGGCGCGGCAGGTGAGGGCCGAGGGGAAGCCGCGGCTGCTCGACGTCGGCTGCGGCCCGATGGACAAGACGGCGGTGTTCCAGGCGCTGGGCTTCGCCTGCTCGGCGGTGGACGACCTGGGCGACCCGTGGCACCGGCGCGGCGACAACCTGGAGCGCATCCGGGCGTTCGCGCGCGCGCAGGGGATCGACTTCCACCTGCTGGAGGGGACGTACGAGATCCCCTTCCCGCCGGCGAGCTTCGACGTGGTCACGATCTTCGACGTGATCGAGCACCTGCACGAGTCGCCGCGGACGCTGCTGAACGCGGCGGGGGCGCAGCTGAAGACGGGCGGGGTGCTGGCGGTGGTGATGCCCAACGCGGTGAACCTGCGCAAGCGCCTGTCGGTGCTGCTTGGCCGCACCAACTATCCCGCCGTGGACCAGTTCTACCTCTCCCCCCGCGGGTGGCGCGGCCACGTGCGCGAGTACACGCTCGCCGAGACCGCGCACCTCTGCGAGGCCGCGGGCTTCCGGGTGGAGTCGGCCACCGCCTACGAGGGGAACGCCTGGGACCTGCTGCGCGGGGCGAAGCTGCGCGCCTATCTGGCGCTCTCGCGGCTGGTGCCCACGGTGCGCAGCGCGCTGCTGGTGGTGGCGCGCAAGCCCGAGGGATGGGCGCCGAAGGAGGAGGACGAGGAGGCCTTCCGCCGCTCCCAGCGCGGGAGCGTTCCCGAGGCCGTTTTGTAACAAAAGAAACAGCATTTGACGCAGAGGCGCAGAGGCGCAGAGGCGCAGAGGAACCGAGAGTGTCATTCTCTCGGTTCCTCTGCGCCTCTGCGTCAAATGCTGTTCAGTTCGTTGGCGTGCGCGCCCGCCTGCCCCCGGGAACCACGCGGCGCAGGTCGCCGGTGAAGCCGCTCCAGGCGTCGAAGAAGGGCTCGCTCTCGGGGCGGCTGCGCGCCCGGCGCACGAACTCGCGCGTGAAGGCCAGCACCATCCCCGCCAGCGCGCCGAAGAGCAGGCCCACGATCACCATCAGCTTGCGGTGCGGCCCGCTCGGCTCGTCGGGCACGGCGGCGTCGTCGAGCACCGAGACCACCGCCACGTCGTCGTTGGTGTCCACCTGCGCGCCCGCCAGCGAGGCGGTGAGCGCCACGTAGACCTGCTCGTCTTTCGTGTACTCGCGGTAGACGCGCGTGTAGCCGAGCTTCAGGTCGGGGAGCTCGCGCGCCCCCAGGAACACGTCTCCCTGGCCCCCCGAGTTCAGCCGCTCGAGCTGTCCCCGCAGCGTGGCGAGCTGCGCCTCGGCGGCGGTGAGGCGCGGGTTGCCGGGGGTGGCGGAGCGGCGGATCTGCGCCACCACCAGCTCCTGCGCGATGATGGCGCGCTGCAGCTCGGCGGCCGCGTCGACCGAGCGGCGCGCCTGCTCCTCGACCGCGGGCGTGTGGGTGGCCTTCTCGTACGCGCGCAGCCGCTCTTCCGAGGCCACCAGCCGGTTGCGCGCGTCCACCAGCTGCCGCTCCAGCGCGTCGCGCTTGCGGATCGCGGTCTGCACCGAGAGCCGCGTGGCGATCTCGTTGATCACCCCCGGGAACTGCGCGGCGAAGCGCGCCGCCAGCCGCGGGTCGTCCATGGTGACCTGCACCGCGACCGAGCGGTCCGAGGGGTTGCTGCGCACCGCGGTGTTGCGCTTCAGCAGCTTGCGCAGCTTGCGGCGCTGGGCGCTGCCGGCGCGCGGGTACACGCGCCCGATCACCGAGTCGCGCAGCGAGTTGCTGCGCAGGATGGCCTCGACCAGCGCCTGGTTCTGCCCGGCGCCGGCCAGCCCACCCAGCCCGCCGACGGGAAGCTTGAGCTGCGCGGCGATGAGCTGCGCGCGCGAGTCGCCCTGCCCGGAGGAGGGGACCACCACCACCCCCGAGGTCCAGCTGCGCGGGGTGGACAGGGCGAGGGCGGCGGCCGCCAGCCCCGCCAGCAGCGACACCCCGGCCACCAGCTTCCAGGCGCGGAGCACCACCGCCGAGAGGTCCAGCAGGCGCACCTCGGGCTCGCCGCCGTTGGGCGACGCGCCGGGGCGGGGGTCGAGCGGCGCCAGGCCGTGCGGGGGGACGGGGGTCGGGTTCACGGGGTCAACGGAAGATGAAGACGATGGAGACGACCAGCCCGGCGATGGAGCTGAGCACCGCCGCGGTCGTCCGGATCGTGTCGGCCGCGTCGCGCTCCTCGCGGTAGGGCAGGATCACGGTGTCGCCCTCGTCCACGCGGACGTTGTCGCTCACCCGCTCGCGCGTTCCGGTGCGGGCGCGCACCACCACGGCGCGCCGCACGTCGGCGCGGCGCGTGGCGCCGCCGGCGCGCGCCACGTAGGCGCCCGCGCTCTGCCCGGGAACGTACGGCACGATCCCCGGCTCGCGCACGGCGCCCAGCACCACCACCTCGCTGCGCCGCTCGGGAACGTAGAGCTGGTCGCCGGCGTGCACCGTCTGCCGGTACGCGTCGCGCCCCTCGGCGAAGAGCTCGCGGAAGTCGACCACCACCGCGTTCGTCTCGCTGAGCGTCTGCACCTGCAGGATCTGGCGCTCCTCCCGGGTGAGCTGCTCGGGGGGCACCTCGCGCAGCTGCGTCTCGCTGCGGCTCACCGGCCAGGGGGTGCGCAGCAGCCGCGCGTGCGTGAGCGAGGCGCGCGGGGTGAAGCCGCCCGCCATCTCCACCAGCTCGCGCAGGGTGGTGGTGTCGTTGCGGATCGGGTAGACGCCGGGGTGCAGCACCTCGCCGTCGACCTTCGCCGTCATCTGCGTCTTGTAGTTCGCGACGGTGGGGGTGAAGATCCCGTCGAAGGGCTGCAGCAGGAAGGCGTGCCCCCGCGCGCCCATGGCCTCGGCCTGCGAGAACAGGAACTCGCGCCGGTCGTTGGGGCCCAGGAAGCGCACCACCCGCAGCGTGTCGGCGGAGTTGGAGGGGAAGCCGCCCCCCGCGTTGGCCACGTAGAGGAAGTCGGCGAGCGACTCGCCGGGGCGGTACTCGAAGGCGCCGGTGAAGCGCAGCCCGCCGTAGGTGTCGATCCGCAGGTCCGCCGGGGGCACCACCACCGCGTCGCCCTCGCTCAGGGTGGGGTTGGCGCTGGGGTCGCCCAGGAGGAGGAAGCGCGCGAGGTCCACCCGCACGCTGTCGCCCCCCGCGCGGCGCAGCAGCAGGTTCCTGCGCCAGGCGCCCCGCGTCGCCTCGGGCACCACCTCGCTCACCCGCGTGGCCGCGGTGGCGATGCGCATCCCGGGCGAGCTCACGTCGCCGGCCACGAACACCTTGAAGGTGCGGATGCGCGAGAGGGTGACCGTGACCTCCACGCCGCGGTAGAGGCGGGCGACCACCGCCCGCACCCGGTCCTGCGCCTGGTCCAGGTTCATCCCCAGCACCCGCGCGATCCCCACCTCGGGGATCACCACCGTGCCCTCGGGGGTCACCGGCACGGTGTACACGTGGCTGAACTCGCCGAACACCGCCACCGACAGCACGTCGCCCGGCCCCAGCCGGTACGCCGAGCGGCTCACCGGGGCGTCGACCAGCGGCCCGCCGGCGATCGTGCCGGAGCCCTGGGTCGATTCCTCCTTGACCGTGTCGGCGCCCGGGAGCGGGATCGGCGCGGCCGGCGGCGGGGGCGCCGGGGCCGCGGGCGGCATGGTGCGGGGCGAGGTGGTCTGCGCGCGGGCCGGGGCCAGCGCCGCGCCCCAGAGCAGGGCCGCGGCGGCGAGCGTCGTGAGGGTCCTGGGCAACGGAATGCGGATTCGGGATCGCTCGAGGGGCGGCCGCGCCGCCCGGGGAAAAGCCAGCAAAAGATACGGAGATGCGCGCCGGGCGGCAACCCGTTGCGCCGCAACGTCCAGCGCCCGGGCCGGGATTGCGCGCGCCCGCCCCGCGCCGTATTCTCGTGCGCTTCGCACCCCCCGCCGCCCGGGGCGAACGCCGCGGGCGCACGCGGGGTGCCTTCGACTCATTCCACCGGTTTCGCGAGCAGATGCAGATCGCAGTCGTGGGGAGCGGATACGTGGGGCTGGTGGCGGGGGCCTGCCTGGCCGAGACCGGGAACCAGGTGGTGTGCGCCGACATCGACCAGGGGAAGGTGGACCGCCTGAGCCGCGGCGAGATCCCGATCTACGAGCCGGGGCTGGAGCCGCTGGTGGAGCGCAACCTGCGCGAGGGGCGCCTCTCCTTCACCGCCGACGTGGGGCGCGCGGTGCGCGAGGCCGAGGTGGTGTTCATCGCCGTGGGCACCCCCCCGGGCGAAGACGGCTCGGCCGACCTGCAGCACGTGATCCAGGTGGCCGAGACCATCGGCCGCAACATGCCCGACGACGGGCCCGAGAAGATCGTGATCACCAAGAGCACGGTGCCGGTGGGGACCGCCGGCAAGGTGAAGGAGGCGATCGCGCGGCACACCTCGCGCCCCTTCCACGTCTGCTCCAACCCCGAGTTCCTGAAGGAGGGGGCGGCGGTCCAGGACTTCATGAAGCCCGACCGGGTGGTGGTGGGCGCCGAGAGCGAGCACGCGAAGGAGCGGCTGGCGGAGCTGTACGCGCCCTTCGTGCGCAGCGGCAACCCGGTGCTCTTCATGGACATCGCCTCGGCCGAGATCACCAAGTACGCGGCCAACGCCATGCTGGCCACGCGCATCAGCTTCATCAACTCCATCGCGCGGCTCTGCGAGGCGGTGGGGGCCGACGTGGGGCTGGTGCGCCAGGGGATCGGCACCGACCAGCGCATCGGCCCCTCCTTCCTCTACGCGGGGATCGGCTACGGCGGGAGCTGCTTTCCCAAGGACGTGAAGGCGCTCACCCACACCCTGCGCGAGTTCGGCGTGGACCCCTCGATCCTCGACAGCGTGGAGCGGGTGAACGCCGCGCAGAAGCGGCTGCTGGTGGAGCGGGTGCAGGCGCGCTACGGCGACGAGCTCTCGGGGCGCACCTTCGCGGTGTGGGGGATGAGCTTCAAGCCCGAGACCGACGACATGCGCGAGGCGCCCTCGCTCACCGTGGTGCGCGCGCTCTGCGAGGCGGGGGCCCGGGTGCGGGCGCACGACCCCGAGGCCGGCCACGAGGCGCGGCACCACTTCGCCGACCTGCTGGAGACGGGGGCGCTCGCCGTCTGCGAGCACAACTACGACTGCCTCTCCGGCGCCGACGCGCTGCTGGTGCTCACCGAGTGGGCGCCCTACCGCAACCCCGACTTCGCGCGCATCCGCGCGCAGCTGAAGGAGCCGGTGGTCTTCGACGGGCGCAACCTGTGGGACCCGGCGCGCATGGCCGAGCTGGGCTTCCACTACCTCTCGGTGGGGCGCGCGGCGGTGGAGGCGGAGCTCCCCGCCGCCGTAGCCGCGGCCTGAGGGGGCGGCGATGCGCATCCTGATCACCGGCGCGGCGGGGTTCCTGGGCTCGCACCTGGCCGACCGCTTCCTGCGGGAGGGGCACACGGTGATCGGGATGGACAACCTGAGCACCGGGCACCCCGCCAACATCGCCCACCTGATGGGGCGCCCCGACTTCCTCTTCGTGCAGCACGACGTCACCAACTTCATGTACGTGGAGGGGGAGCTCGACGGGGTGCTGCACTTCGCCTCGCCCGCCTCGCCCGTCGACTACCTGGAGAAGCCGATCCCCACCCTCAAGGTGGGCTCGCTCGGCACCCACAAGGCGCTGGGGCTGGCCAAGGCCAAGGGCGCGCGCTTCCTGCTGGCCTCGACCTCGGAGGTGTACGGCGACCCGCAGGTGCACCCGCAGCCCGAGGGGTACTGGGGGCACGTCAATCCCGTGGGGCCGCGGGGGGTGTACGACGAGGCCAAGCGCTTCGCCGAGGCGCTCACCATGGCGTACCACCGCTTCCACGGGGTGGAGACGCGCATCGTGCGCATCTTCAACACCTACGGCCCGCGCATGCGCCCGGGCGACGGGCGGGTGGTCTCCAACTTCATCGTGCAGGCGCTGCGCGGGGAGCCGCTCTCGATCTACGGCGAGGGGCGGCAGACGCGCTCCTTCTGCTACGTGGACGACCTGGTGGAGGGGATCTACCGCCTCTTCCTCTCCGACCGCGCCGAGCCCACCAACATCGGCAACCCCGACGAGTTCACCGTGCGCGAGCTGGCCGAGGAGGTGCTCCGGCAGACGGAGAGCGCGTCCACGCTGGAGTTTCGGCCGCTCCCCGAGGACGACCCCCAGGTGCGGCGCCCGGACATCGGGGTGGCGCGCGCGGTGCTGGGGTGGGAGCCCGCGGTCCCGCTGGTGGAGGGGCTGCGGCGCACGATCCCGCACTTCCGCACGCTGGTGGAGGAGCGCGGCTCGCACGCCAGGACCCTCTAGCCCCGGGAGCCGCCCGGTGCCCCCGCGGCCCTCCCCGGCGCCCCGCCCCGCGGCCGCGCCCCCTCCCGCGTCGCCGGCGCCGATCCGCATCCTGGCGCTGCTGGAGCACTACCTCCCGGCCTACAAGGCCGGGGGGCCGCTGCGCACGGTGGGGCACATGGTGGAGCAGCTGGGCGACCCTTTCGTCTTCCGCATCGTGACCTGCGACCGCGACTGGGGCGACCCGACGCGGCTCGAGGTGGTGCCGGGGCGGTGGAGCCCGGTGGGGAGCGGCGAGGCCATCTACCTGGCCCCCTCGCAGCTCGGGGTGGCGGGGCTGCGCGCGGTGATCGCGGGAACGGAGCACGACGTGCTCTACCTGAACAGCCTCTTCTCTCCCCGCCTCTCCATCCTCCCCCTCCTCCTCCGCCGCGCGGGCGCCATCCCGCGGCGGCCGGTGGTGCTGGCCCCCCGCGGCGAGCTGCACCCGGGGGCGCTGGAGGGCGGCGGCTGGGGGATCCCGCTCCCCGCGGCCGTGGCGCGGCTGCTGGGCTCGCCGCGCCACCTGAAGAAGCGCGCCTACCTCGTCCTCGCCCGGGCGCTGGGGCTCCTGCGCGGGATCACCTGGCAGGCGTCGACCGAGGTGGAGGCCGAGGAGATCCGCCGGCACGCGGGGCGGCGGGCGCGGGTGGTGGTGGCGCCCGACCTGGCCGCCCGCCCCCCCGCCAGCCTCCCGCCGCCCCCGGCCCCCAAGCGCGCGGGCGCGCTGCGCGCCCTCTTCCTCTCCCGCATCGACGACAAGAAGAACCTGGAGGGCGCCATCGCGCTCCTGGAGGGGGTGCGCGGCGAGGTGCGCTTCGACGTGTACGGCCCGGTGGCCGACGAGCGCTACTGGGCGCGCTGCCGGGCCGAGCTCGAGCGCCTTCCCCCCAACGTGGAGGCACGCTACCACGGCGCCCTCCCCCACGAGCGGGTGGCGGAGGTCTTCCGCGCGCACGAGCTCTTCGTCTTCCCCACCCGCGGCGAGAACTTCGGGCACGTGGTGCTGGAGAGCCTGGTGGCGGGGTGCCCGGTGCTGGTGAGCGACCGCACTCCCTGGCGCGGCCTGGCGCGCTACGGCGCGGGGTGGGACCTCCCGCTCGACGACGTGGAGGGGATGCGCGCGGTGGTGCAGCGCTGCGTGGACATGGACGAGGAGGAGTTCCGCGCCTGGTCGGTGCGCGCGGCGCACTTCGGGCGCGACGCGAGCTCCGACGAGCGGCCGCTGCGCTGGAACCGCGAGCTCTTCGAGCAGGTGGCGCGGGCCTGATGTCCCCTGCGACCGTCGTCCGTGCACTCCGCCGAACCCCTGGCGTCTCACACGGAGTCAACGGAGTCAACGGAGTCAACGGAGGAACCGATACCAGTTTCCCTGATTGGCTGTGCGTTCGATCGGCGGACACGAACAGAAATCTCTCACAGAGGCCACGGAGGACACAGAGGAAAAGCATTGCAGTCCTCCGTGCCCTCTGTGACCCCTGTGAGAGATCGTTCAGTTCGACGTTCCACGAATGCATGGTTGAAGCACGCACTCCGTTGACTCCGTTGACTCCGTTGACTCCGTGTGAGACCCTGCTTCGCGAGTGCGTCGGAATGCACGGTCTTCTCTCCGGTCCGGCATGAGCGGCGCCATGCCGCGGGTGACGCTGTTCGTGCACGACCTGGCGGGGAACGCCGTCGTCCGCGCGGCGCCGCTGGCGGCGGCGCTCGCGCGCGACCACGCGGTGGAGGTGGTCGGCCTCCTCCTGAGCGGCGACGAGGTGTACGCGCCGTACCGGGACCGGGTGCCGGCGCGGACGCTCCGCTGCGGTCCTTCCACCGCGGCGGTGCTGGCGGCGGCGCCGAAGCTGGCGCGGCTGGCGACGGGGGACGTGCTCTACGCCTGCAAGCCGCTCCTCTCCACCCTTCTCCCCGCGCTCCTGGCGGCGCGGCGCGGGGGGCGGCCGGTGCTGCTGGACGTGGAGGACGACGAGTGGGCGTCGCGCACGGTGGACGAGTCCGCGGGCGGCCCGCGCGGCGCGCTGCGGCGGCTGCGCGACACGCACCGGCTGGTGGCGCGGGCCGCGCACCCGCTGGTGCGCCGCGTGGACGGCGTGAGCGTGGCGAGCCGCGCGCTGCAGCGCCGCTACGGCGGCACGCTGGTGCGCCACGGCCCCGACCCGGCCGAGTTCGACCCCGCGCTCCCCGCCCTGGCGGACGTCGCCGTGCTCCGCCGCGCCTTCGGCCTGCCGGTGGGGCGGAAGCTCGCGCTCTTCGCCGGGCGGCCGCGCCCGCACAAGGGGTGGGACGCGCTGGTGGATGCGCTCGCGCGCCCCGAGGCGGCGGCGTGGGCGCTGGTCTCCGCCGGCCCTCCCGGCGCGGCCGAGGCCGCCGCGGCGGCGCGGCTGGGCGGCCGCTTCCACCAGCTGGGGATGGTGGCGAACGAGCGCATGCCCGCGCTCCTCGCCGCCTGCGACGCGGCGCCCGTTCCCCAGCGCGACGTGCCCTTCGCGCGCGCGCAGCTCCCCGCCAAGGTGCTCGAGGCGATGGCGATGGCCCTCCCCGTGCTCGCCACCCTCGTGGGCGACCTCCCCGAGATCCTGGGCGGGGGGGAGCGCGGCTGGCTGGTGCCGGCCGACGACCCCGCGGCGCTGGCGCGCGCCCTGGCCGCCGTCGCCGCCGACCCGGACGAGGCGGCGCGGCGGGCGGAGGCGGGGCGGCGCTGGTTCCTGGCCGAGGCGAGCGTCGACGCCATCGCCGACCGGCTCGCGCCGCTCGTCGCCGAAGCGCTGGCCCGGCGGGGGCGGCGGTGAGCGCGCGCGTCGCCGTCTGCATCGCCACCTTCCGGCGGCCGGAGCTGCTGGGCGGGCTCCTCGCCAGCCTGGGGCGCATCGAGCTGCGCCGGCACCCCGCGGAGGTGCGGGTGATCGTGGTGGACAACGACGCCGCCGGCTCCGCCCGGGCGGTGGTGGAGGCGGCGCGCGGCGCGTTCCCCTTCGGGCTCGAGTACGTGGTGGAGCCGGAGCGGAACATCTCGCTGGCGCGCAACCGGGCGGTGGCGCGGGCGCTGGCGTGGGGCGCGGCGTGGGTGGCGTTCGTCGACGACGACGAGGAGGTGAGCCCCGCCTGGCTCGACGAGCTGCTGGAGGTGCAGGCCCGCTCGGGGGCGGACGCGGTGGCCGGGGCGCTCGTCCCGCGCTTTCCCGCGGGGGCGCCGGCGTGGGCGGAGCGCAGCGGCGTCTACGCGCGGCTGCACCGCGGCAGCGGCGAGCCGGTGGCCTTCCTGGCCACGCACAACGCGCTGGTCTCGGCGCGGCTGCTGCGGCGCGACGGCGGCCCCTTCGACCCCGCCTTCGGGATCAGCGGGGGCGGCGACTCGCTCTTCTTCCTCCGCTGCGCGCGCGAGGGGGCGCGGATGGTGGGCGCGGCGGCCGCGGTCGCGGAGGAGAGCATCCCGCCGGAGCGCCTGCGGGCGGGATGGGTGCTGCGGCGCGCCTTCCGCACGGGGAACGGCGCGGTGTTCTGCGAGCGCGCGCTCCCGCCGGAGAGCCGCCGCGTGGGGCAGCGGGTGCTCAAGGGGGTGGCGCGGATGGCCGCCTCGGCCGCCGCGCTCCCGGTCGCCGCGGCGTTCGGGCGCGCGGCGGCGATCCGCGCGCTCTGGGGGGTCTGCTACGGCGCGGGGTGCGCGTCCGCGCTGCTGGGCTACCGCTACCACGAGTACCGCGACACGGCGCGGTGAGTCCGCGTCGCCGCGCACGGCCTATGCGACCGCGAGCTCCCAGCAGCCCAGCAGCCGTTCGACGAGCGCCTCGATGCCGAAGGTCGCGCGCACGTGGGCCCGCGCGGCCTCGCCCATCGCGCGGCGCGCGGGCTCGTCGCGCAGGAGCCGCGTGACCCCGGCGGCCAGGGCGGCGGCGTCGCCGCGCGGCGCAAGCACGCCGCGGCCCTCGCCGAGGAGCTCGCAGGAGCCGGGGCTGTCCGTCGACACCGTGGGGACGCCCGCCAGGCACGCCTCGATGACCACGCGGGGGAAGCCCTCGTAGTCCGAGCTCAGCAGGAACACGTCGGCGGCGGCGTAGATCTCGGGGAGCCGCTCGTGGCCCACCGCCCCGAGGAAGAGCACCCGTTCGGCGATCCCCGTCACCGCGGCCCGCGCGCGCACGTGGGCGTGCTCGGGGCCGTCGCCCGCGAGCACGAAGCGCACGTCCGGCACCTCGGCCGCCACGCGCCGCGCCGTCTCGATCCACAGCGGCAGGTTCTTGGCCGCGCGGAACCCGCCCACGAAGAGCACCACGGGCGCCTCCACCGGCTCCGCGCCGAGCGCGGCGCGGTAGCGCCCGGGGGGCCCCTCGGCCGGGGTAAAGCGCACGCCGACCGGCACCGTGCAGACGCGGCCTGCCGGGATGCCGAGCTCGCGCGCGACCCGCGCCCGCTGCCCCTCCGACACCGTGCGGACCGCGTCGCCGCCGCGCAGCACGCGCCCGGCCACCAGGCGCCGCCAGCGGTTCAGCGGGTGCTCCGCGAGCCACGCGGGCGAGAAGAGGTCGAAGTGCAGCTGCGGCACGAAGCGCGCGCCGAGCGCGCGCGCCAGCGCCCAGGCGGCCACCCCCTCTTCCCAGGGGGTTTGCGCCGAGACCAGGTGCGGGCGCCAGCCGCCGGCCAGCACGCGGCGCAGCGTGCGCGCCACGTCGGGCACGAAGGCGGCGCGGTGCCGGGAGAGGGTGGGGTAGAGGCGGAGCCCGGCGTCCGGCGCCTCATCGCGGCCGCCGCGCCTGGCGGGGCGGTAGTAGATGAAACGGATCTCGCTCCCCGCCCGGCGCGCGCGCAGCGCCTGCGCATAGCGGAGGTGGCGGGCGCGCGCGTCGCCGGCCACCTCCGCGCCCTCGTCGCCGAGGGTGGAGTCGCGCCCGATCAGCAGCACGCGCAGCGGCTCGCCCGGCCCGATCCCCCCCTGCCGCGCGACCCGGCGCGCCGCGTCAGCCGGCATGGAATCCACCCGTGCGTTCGGCGGTGAGGTCGCGCGGGAAGGGGCCCGGCCTTCCGGTCCGGGCCTGATGGATGCGGGCGCCGCCTGGCGGCGCGCAGCCGAACCTGCGCTGGGGCACGGGCCGTTCGCCTCGGGTGTGGAGGAACGATCGAGCCGACGCGGGGGCGTACCGAGGACGACGGGGACAAGCTAGGGGCCTGCTTCGGCGTGCCGCAAGCGAGCCTCCGGAGCGGCGGCACCCCCTCGCACCGTGCCGCGCGCGAGGATACTTTCCCCCCGCCTCGGTGCTGGAGCACGCAGCGGAGACACCATGAACGGCACACCATGAACGGCAGGGTGGGACGGAGGATCATGGCCGCCGCGCGGCGGCTGCTCCCCGGGGCGGACCACGTCCGCCACCGGGGAAGCGTGCTGCCGCCGCCGGAGATGCGCTGGTGCGGGCCCGAGTTCAAGGACGACTCCTTCTTCCTCCTCTCCGCCATGGCCGAGGCGGAGCGGCTGCGGGCCATGGGGTGGGAGCCCGCGAAGCGCGTGCTCGACGTCGGGTGCGGGTACGGGCGGCTGCCGATCGGGCTCATCCGCACCTTCGGCGAGGTGGCGTACCTGGGGCTGGACGTGCACCGCGGCTCCATCGAGTGGTGCAGGCGCCACCTGGAGCGGGGCCATCCCTCGTACCGCTTCGCGTGGATGGACCGCGAGAACGAGCGCTACAACCCCGGCGGCGGCGCGATCGGCGAGGAGTTCCGGCTCCCGGTGGAGACGGGGACGATCGGCCTGGCCTACCTCTACTCGGTCGCGTCGCACCTCCCCGAGGCGCACCTGCGCATCTACCTGGCGGAGCTGGCGCGCGTCCTCGTGCCGGGCGGACGGGTGTTCCTGACCGCGTTCGTGGAGGAGGGGGTGCCGCCGGTCTCCATCAACCCGCCCGGCTACGCCTTCGCGCGGTGCACGGGGCCGCTGCACGTGGTGCGGTACGAGCGGGGGCACCTGGACGCGCTGCTCGCCGCCGCCGGGTTCCGCCTGGACCGCTTCGACCACGGGGCGGAGACCGACGGGCAGAGCGGCCTGTACCTGGGGGTGCGGGCGTAGGCGGATGATGGACGACGAGGGCGCCGCCTCCGCACCGGAGCGGCGCCGCCAGAATACGGAGCGTACGTGAAGATCATCGTGACCGGCGGTGCCGGGTTCATCGGCGCGCACCTCTGCCGGCGGCTGCTGTCGCGCGGCGACGAGGTGGTCGCCATCGACAACTTCGACCCCTTCTACGATCCCGCCTTCAAGCGGCGCTCGGTCGGCGAGCTGCGCGCATGCGGCGGGTTCGCCTTCGTCGAGGCCGACCTCCTCGACCCGGCGGTGGTCGACGCGGCGCTGGCGGCGGCGGGGGTGTCGGCGGGGTCCGTGGACGCCATCGTCCACCTCGCCGCGCGGGCGGGGGTGCGGCCGTCGATCGAGGATCCCGTGCTCTACACCCGCGTGAACGTGGAGGGGACCACGCAGGCGCTGGAGCTGGCGCGGCGGCTCCGGGTGCCGGGGTTCGTCTTCGGCTCCAGCTCCAGCGTGTACGGGAACCGGGCCGAGGTCCCCTTCTCCGAGAGCGACCCGGTGGCCGCGCCGATCTCGCCCTACGCGGCCACCAAGCGCGCGGGCGAGCTGATCTGCCACACCTACGCCCACCTCTACGGCCTCGGGGTGGTCTGCCTGCGCTTCTTCACCGTCTACGGGCCGCGGCAGCGCCCGGACCTGGCCATCCACAAGTTCACCCGGATGCTCAGCCAGGGGCGTCCCATCCCCTTCTTCGGCGACGGCTCCACGCGGCGCGACTACACCTGGGTCGACGACATCGTGCAGGGGATCGAGGGGGCCATTGCCTACGCGGCGGCGCACCCCGGCTGCTTCGAGCTGGTGAACCTGGGGGAGAGCGACACGGTGACGCTGGCGCGGCTGGTGGAGCTGCTGGGCGATGCGCTCGGCGTGCGCCCCGAGCTGCAGCGCCTCCCCCCGCAGCCCGGCGACGTGGAGCGCACCTGCGCCGACATCTCCCGCGCGCGCGCCCTGCTGGGGTACGCGCCCGCCACCCGCATCGAGGAGGGGATCCCCCGCTTCGTCGCGTGGTTCCGCGGGGAGCATGACTGAGCCGCTGGAGGGCGCGGGGCCGCGGGCGGTGCTGCGCCTGGTGGCGCCGCGCAGCAACGCCCGCAACATCCTCTTCAGCCTGGCCGGCGCCGGCGCGCCTGCGGTGCTGGCGCTCTTCGCCATCCCGCGCATCGCCTCCACGCTGGGCACCGAGCGCTTCGGCATCCTGGCGCTCGCCTGGACGGTGATCGGCTACGCCACCTTCCTGCACCTGGGCCTCGGCCGCGCCGTGGCGCGCGACACCGCCGAGGCGGGGGAGGGGGGCGAGGCGCTCCGCGCCACGGTGTGGACCGCGACGCTGATGACGCTCGCGATGGGGATCGCGGGCGCCGTGGTGCTCTTCCTCTTCGCCCCCACCGTGGTCGCGCTCCTCGACGTGCACGCGGAGCTGGCCGCCGAGTCGACCACGGCCATGCGGGTGCTGGCCTGCGCCGTCCCCTTCACGGTGAGCATGCCGGTGCTGAGCGGCGTGCTCGAGGCGCGGCGCCGCTTCGACCTGGTGAACGCCGTGGTGATCCCGAGCTCCATCGCCACCTACCTGGGCCCGGTGGTGGCGCTCTCCTTCACCAGCGGGCTGGTGCCGCTGGTGGCGGTGCTCTCGGCGGCGCGGGCGGCGGCGTGGCTGGGGTACCTGGCGCTCTGCCTGCGCGAGGCGCCCGAGCTGCGCGCGCGCCCGGTGTTCAGCCGCGAGGTGGCGCGCCCCCTCCTGCACTTCGGCGGGTGGACCACGGTGAGCGCCGCCGTGTCGCCGCTGCTGGTGTACCTCGACCGCTTCGTGGTGGGCGCGCTTGTCTCCGCCTCGGCGGTGGCCTACTACTCCACCGCGCAGGAGGTGGTGCTGCGGATGGGGATGGTCTCGGGCGCGGTGGTGGGCGTGCTCTTCCCGGCCTTCGCGCGCGTCTCCGACGAGCGCGGGCGGCTGGCCGAGCTGCTGGAGAGCGGGGTCGACGCCGTGCTCCTGCTGGTGCTCCCGCTCGCCCTGCTGCTGGCCGCCTTCTCGGGCGAGCTGCTGCGGCTCTGGCTGGGGCCCGCGTACGCGGCGGCCGGCGGGCCGGTGCTCGCCTGGCTCTCGGCCGGCCTGCTGGTGAACGGGCTGGCGAAGGTGCCCTCGACCATGATCCAGGCGGTGGGCCGCCCCGACCTGACCGCGAAGCTGCACCTGGTGGAGCTGCCGCTCTTCGTGCTGGTGCTGGGCGCGCTGGTGTGGGAGTTCGGGCTCGAGGGCGCGGCCATCGCCTGGGTGGCGCGGGTGGCGGCGGACGCGGCGGCGCTCTACTGGGTGGCGTGGCGGAAGATCCCCGAGACGCACCACGCCGCCCTGCGCGCCCTCGCCGTCGCGGTCTCGGGGGGAGCGGCGATCGCGGTGCTCCGCCTCCTCGGCTCCCCCGGGCCGCGGGGGATCGCGCTCGGGGTGGCGGCGCTGGCGCTCGCGTGGGCGGGGCGGGGTGTGCTGGGCCGGCGCGCCGTGGTGGCCGCGGGCTCCTGAAACGGCCGTCTCACGCAGAGACGCAGAGGCGCAGAGGAGAGCCGCGGTTTCTCTCTGCGCCTCTGCGTCTCCGTGTGAAACGGCCGTTCGCAGGGCCCGGACGCGCGTGGTATATTGGGCGCGCGACGGACCCCATCAACCGAGAAAGAGAACGTGCTGCAGCTACTGCATCAGCTGGATACGGGTAAGATCACGCTCCGCGAGGTGCCGGTGCCGTCGGCATCGGGGCCCAACCTGGTGGTGGAGACGCGGGCGACCGTGGTGTCGCCCGGGACCGAGCGGATGCTGGTGGACTTCGGGCGCGCCAACCTGCTGCAGAAGGTGCGCAGCCAGCCCGACAAGGCGCGCCAGGTGATCGACAAGATGCGCACCGACGGCATCGGCCCCACCCTCGAGGCGGTGCGCGCCAAGCTCGACGCGCCCATCCCCCTGGGCTACTGCCACGCCGGCGTGGTGGTGGAGGCCGGCCCGCGCGCTACCGGCTTCTCCGTGGGCGACCGGGTGGTGACCAACGGGCCGCACGCCGAGTACGCCCGCGTGCCCTTCACCCTCGCCGCGAAGATCCCCGACGGCGTGGGCTACGAGGCCGCCGCCTTCACCCCGCTCGCCGCCATCGGCCTGCAGGGGATCCGGCTGGCCGAGCCGACGCTGGGGGAGACGGTGGTGGTGTTCGGGCTGGGGGCGATCGGGCTGCTGACGGTGCAGCTGCTCCGCGCCAACGGCTGCCGCGTGGTCGGCATCGACCGCGACGCGGGGCGGCTGGCGCTGGCGGAGCGCTTCGGCGCGGTGGCGGTGGACGGCGCCGCGGCCGACCCGGTGGCGACGGTGCTCGCGCTCACCGACGGCGTGGGCGCCGACGCGGTGCTCCTCACCCTCGCCTCGGACTCGCACGAGCCGGCGCACCAGGCCGCCGCCATGAGCCGCAAGCGCGGCCGGCTGGTGCTGGTCGGCGTCACCGGCCTCCACCTCTCGCGCGACGACTTCTACCGGAAGGAGCTCTCCTTCGCCGTCTCGTGCAGCTACGGACCGGGGCGCTACGACCCGGTCTACGAGGAGGGCGGCAACGACTACCCGCTCCCCTACGTGCGCTGGACGGAGCAGCGGAACTTCCAGGCGGTGCTGGGGCTGATGGCCTCGGGGCAGGTGGACCCCCTCCCCCTGGTCACCCACCGCTTCGGCTTCGACGAGGCGGCGGCGGCGTACGACCTGATCAGCGGCGGCGGCGAGCCCAGCCTGGGCGTCGTCCTCGGCTACGCCGACCGCGGCGGCGCCCTCCCGTCCGCCGCGCAGCGCACGGTGGAGCTGGGCGCCGCCGCCCCGGCGCCCGCGGCCCACTCCGCCGCGGTGATCGGGGCGGGGAACTTCGCCACCCGCGTGCTCATCCCCGCCCTGAAGGAGGCGGGGGTGCGGCTGCGCACCATCGCCTCGGGCGGGGGGACGAGCGGGGCGGTGGCGGGGAAGAAGTTCGGCTTCGAGCGCGCCACCACCGACGTGGAGGCCGCGCTCGCCGACCCCGCCGTCGACACCGTCTACGTGCTCACCCGCCACGACACGCACGCGCGGCTGGCGGTGCGCGCGCTGCAGGCGGGGAAGCACGTCTTCGTGGAGAAGCCGCTCGCCCTCACCGAGGAGGAGCTGGGCGCGGTGGCCGAGGCGGCGCGCGCGAGCGGGCGGCTGGTGATGGTCGGCTTCAACCGCCGCTTCGCGCCGCTCGCCGCGCGGGTGGCGGGGTACCTGCGCGGCCGCGCGGGGCCGCTCTCGGTGGTCGCCACCGTGAACGCCGGCCCGATCCCGCGCGACCACTGGACGCAGGACCCGCAGGTGGGCGGCGGGCGGATCGTGGGCGAGGCGCTGCACTGGATGGACCTGGCGCGCTCGCTGGTGGGCGCGCCGATCACCGGGGTGCACGCCACCACCGCGCGCGACGCCTCGGGCCGCGCGATCGACGACGTGGCGCACCTGGCGCTCACCTTCGCCGACGGCTCGACCGCGGTGGTGCACTACCTGGCCTCGGGGGCGAAGAGCTACCCCAAGGAGCGGATCGAGTGCTTCTGGGACGGGAAGACGGTGGCGATCGACAACTGGCGGCGGCTGCGGCGCTTCGGCGTTCCCGGCGCGTGGCTGGAGCGGGGCGGGGCGATGGACAAGGGGCACGCCGCCGAGGTCGCGGCCTGGCACGCGGCGGTGAAGTCCGGCGGTCCGTCGCCCATCCCCCTCGACGAGCTTCTCGAGGTCTCGCGCTGGGCCATCCGCGCCGCGGAGCAGGCGCGCTCGACGGACGAACGTTAAGTTTGACGCAGAGACGCAGAGGAACCGAGAGAACAGCAGCGTTCTCTCGGTTCCTCTGCGTCTCTGCGTCAATTGACGTTCATTCAGGGACGAGCGGAGACCCGGAGCTGGAACGAGTGGTTGATCACGTTCACCGCCTGGTCGCGCGTCTCCCAGCTGATCGACGTGTTCTGGAAGAGGTAGTTCAGCCGCCGCTCCAGCCGGTACTCGCCGTCCACGCTCAGCACGCCCAGGGTGAAGGCCGCGCGCGCGCCGCCGTAGACGCTCACGTCGTGCCCGCGGTACTTGCTCACGCTGCTCTCCGGGGTGTCGTAGAAGGCGTCGTTCGCCCAGCGCACCCGTCCCGCGAAGAGCCCGATCCGCCCGTCGCCCCGCAGCCAGTCGCCCGCCAGCCACTGCCCGGAGCCGCCGGGGCCCACCAGCGCGCCCACCACCTCGCCGCGGTTGGTGTATCCCCCGGGGACCGCCGCGCTCGCGTACCAGCCGCCCCGCGGCACCGTCGGGTAGGTGGGGCTCCGCTCCAGGAAGGCGAACTCCGTCTGCAGCCGCACCGCCCCCGTCCCCGCGGGCTTCAGCCACTGGCCGCCCAGCACGTACGCCTGCGAGAGCTCCGGCTTCTCCAGCAGGTCGCGCAGCGAGGGGACGCGGTAGCGCGCCCATTCCGCGTACACCTCCGCCCCCTGCGTGGGGAAGACCCAGCGGCCGAAGAGCGAGGTCATCTGCTCGAAGGGGTGCGCGGGCTTCGTGTTCCCCGCCGCCCGCCAGCGCGTGAACACGTCGCCCGCGCTCGCCAGGGCGTCGCCCGCGCCGTCCGCGTCGGCGTAGACCGCGCGCGCCGCGCCGACCGAGAGCCCGTGCGCGGGGTGCAGCACCACCCCCGCGGCGGAGAGGGAGCGCCACTCGGCCGCCGTGTCCGGCGCCCACTCCGAGCGCTGCAGCCCGCCCGCCACCCACTTCACCTCGAGCCCGCCGAGCGGCGTGCGCAGGGGGCGCGTGGTGCGCGCGAACAGGTGCGGCACCCCCGCCGCCTGGTTGGTGAAGAGGATGGCGTTGCGCACCCCCGGCCCCCACCACTGCTCCTCCGTGGCCGCGCCCACCGCGATCGCCCCCGCCCGCAGCGTGAGCGACGACTCGCCCGGGAGCACCCGCGACTGCGCGCGCGCGCCGAAGCGGAAGGGGAGGTCGGCCGAGTTGCGGCCGGTGGCCCAGGGCGTCCGGAAGGTGGCCCGCTGCTCCGCCGTCCACCCCGCGGGAAGGAGGTCGTCGAAGGCGCGGTTCTCCTCCCAGGCGAGCTCCGGCGCCACGATCAGCCGCAGCGGCCCGGCCTGAAGCATCGCCCCCGTCATCGCCAGGGTGCTGATGCCGCGCCCAGGGCGCATCGCGCCGTCGTTGCGCGCCACGGGGATGCGCGAGCTCCAGGCCATCGAGAGCTCCGGCGCCACCACGCTGGCCGAGCCGCGCGCCGAGGTCCAGGGCGTGAGGCTCGACGGCGAGCGCAGCAGCCACCCGGCGTCGGAGTTCCAGCCGCGGAGCTGCCCGTCGCGAATCCGCTCCTCGGTGCGCGACCCGATGGTGGCGAGCGTCCGTACCGCGCGCCCCACCGGAGGCGAGTCCCAGAAGATGATCGGGGAGACCGAGTCCGTGGCGCCTTGCGCGGACGGCACGGTCCCCGGCATCGCCGGCGCGGAGGCGATCGCGGGCGCATTGCCCCGCTCCGCCGGGGTCTGCGCGGCGCTCCGCCGCCCGCCGCCCTGCAGCCCGACGCGCAGGCCGAGCGAGGCGTTGAGGTTGAAGGCGTCGTCGCCGCCGTTGCGGTTCAGCTCGTAGCTGCCGCGGAGCCCGAGGATCGCGTCGGTGCGGCCGCTGAAGAGCACCGCCTCGGCCCCGAGCGAGTGCACCACGTCGACCCCGGCGGTCCCCTCGGGGAGGGTGGGGGTGGTGCGCAGCCCCCGTACCCGGCTGCGCGTCCAGTCCAGCGACCAGCGCCCGCCGGGGGTGTACTTCTCCAGCATCACCACGCTCCCCGAGCCGCCATACGCGGAGGGGGAGCCGAGGATCTGCCCGTACTCGGTGTGCCCCTGGTGCTCGTAGGCGTGGCGGTAGAACAGGCTCTGCCGGCGCACCGCGATGATGTCCCCCGCCTGCGCCTCGAGCAGCTCGCCCCGCAGGCTCACCAGCGACGCGCCGCGGCGCCACACCTTGCGGGCGCCGAAGGCGTAGGCCGAGTTGTTGTCCGGCTCCAGCAGGAGGTCCTTCAGGTCCCAGTTGTGGTCCTCGCGCCCGTACTCGGCCCACGCCTCGAACCCCGCCCGCGGCAGCACCCAGCGGGCGAAGGCCGAGGCGAGCTGGTTCTTGGGCTGGCCGATGTCCGCGGACCCCTCGCCGTTCTCCGGGAGCCCCGTCTTGAACAGCGACTGGAAGGGCTCGAAGAGGTCCGACAGCTCCAGCCCGTCCGCGGGCCAGGGCCGGTGGAAGAAGCGCGAGCCCCCGATCTCCAGCCCGTCGAGCCCCCGCGGGGTGAACACCGCCACCACCCCGGTCATCAGCCGGCGGCTCCCGTCGCCCCGCATGGTGGAGTAGGGCGACTGCCCCAGGCTCCCCCAGACGATCCGGCCGTGCAGCCGCCCGATCCCCACCCGCCAGGGCGACGAGGTCCCCACGAAGGCGTGCGGGAAGCCCGCCGCGTTGGTCCCCAGGATCAGCGGCAGGTCGGCCGAGGGGCCCCACTGCTGGTTGGCGGTCGACACCCCCAGCGCGAAGCCCTTCGCGTCGAGGCGCACGGTGCTCTGCCCGGGGTCCACCCGCCAGTACGCGCCATCGCCGAAGCGCTGCGGGAAGTCGATGGTGAGCGGCGACTCGGGGTCGTTGAAGCGCAGCGAGTCGGGCTGCCCGTTGGGGGCCAGCGCGAAGCCGCGGTTCTCGGTCCAGAACGCCACCGGCTCCAGCCGCACGCTGAGCGCCCCCCAGCGCAGCGCCACCCCCGCGGTGGCCGCCACCGTCCCCCCGCGCCCCACCCAGAGCGCGCCGTCGTTGCCGCCCTGCGGGAAGCCGGTGTTGTAGAAGGCGCGCAGCGTCGGGCGCAGCAGCCCGCCCCGCACCCCGTGCCGGGACGAGTCCGCCGGGGCGAACCGCGGGGCCCAGGGGTGCGCCGCCGTCCCCGAAGCCAGCCGGTCGATCTCGGCCGGCGAGAAGGCCCGCAGCGACCAGGGGTAGAGCGGCGCCTCTCCCGCCACCTGCAGCACGCGCAGGTAGCGCTCGGCCTCGCTCCCGGCCGTGGCCTCGGAGCGGAGGTCGGGGAGTGGCTGCTGCTGCGCGCGGAGCGGACCGGCAACGACGAGCGCGGCCGTCGCGAACGCGAGGAGCGGCCGGAAAGCGACAGGCATCGGGTGTCTGGCCGGGAGTGCCGGTTGGAACGATCGGGCCGGGAGGGCGCGGCGGGGCGGCGCATTGGACGAAACCCCGAAGGATGTTATCATACCCATCCGTCAGTGTCCATACCCAGTTCCCAGACCGACTTGCGCCTCCGCCCCCGCCGCCGCGCCACCCTCCCGGGGCCCCTTTCGCCCCCGCGCGGCGCACGCGCCGTGACGCCCCTCCGCGGCGGATGATCGACTTCCACAACCACGTGATCCCCGGGGTCGACGATGGCGCGGCGGACCTTCCGCAGGCGCTGGCCGCGCTCGGCGCCTTCGCGGCGCAGGGGGTGGAGACGGTGGTCGCCACCCCGCACCTGAGCGGCGCGGCCACCCTCGACCCGCGGCTCCTGGAGCGCGCCCTGGCGCGGATCGACCGCGGCTGGGAGGAGCTGCGCGGGGCCGCCGCGGGCGCCTGTCCGGCGATCCGGCTGGAGCGCGGCGCCGAGGTGATGCTCGACGTACCCGCGCCCGACCTCTCCGATCCCCGGGTGCGGCTGGCCGGCACGCGCTTCGTGCTGGTGGAGTTTCCCTTCATGGCGGTGCCGCCGCAGGCCGGGCAGGCGCTGGCGGGGCTGCGCGAGGCGGGGTGGCAGCCGGTGCTGGCGCACCCCGAGCGCTACGCCGGCGCCGCCTCCCCGCTGGCTGCCGCCGCCGAGTGGCGGCAGGCCGGCGCGGCGCTGCAGGTGAACGCGGGGTCGCTGCTGGGGCGCTACGGCGAGGGGCCGCGGCGCACCGCGTGGGGGCTGGTAGAACGGGGGTGGGCGGACTACCTTTGCAGCGACTTCCACGCGCGCGGCCGCTGCGCCACGGCAGAGGCGGCCGCGGCGCTCGCGCGCGCCGGGGGTGCGCTCCAGGCCCGGCGGCTCACGCACGACAACCCGGCGCGGCTGCTGGCGGGGCAGCCCCCGCTCCCGGTGCCGCCGCTCCGCCCGCGCCCGCCGCTCTGGCGGCGCCTGCTCCGCCCCCGCGGCTGAGCTCCCCCGCAAAGACACGGACGTTTTGACGATGGAACCAGAGCAGGCCGCGCTTCCCCTCCACGCCCCGCGCATCGTTCCCAAGCCGTGGGGGCGCGAGGTCTGGTTCGCCCACGAGGAGCGCTACGCCGGGAAGATCATCGAGGTCAACCGCGGGTGCGCGCTCTCGCTGCAGAAGCACGAGCGGAAGCAGGAGACCATGTACCTGCAGTCCGGCCGCGTGCTCTACCACTTCAACGGGCGCGACTTCGAGATGGGCCCCGGCGACTGCATCACCGTGCGCCCCGGCGACGTGCACCGCGTGGAGGCGCTGGAAGACGCGGTGATCCTGGAGGTCAGCACCCCCGAGCTCGACGACGTGGTGCGTCTGGAAGACCGCTACGGGCGCGCCGGGTGAGCGCGCCCTCCCGTCCACCTTGGGCCCCCTTGGGTTGTCGCGGCGAAGGGGGAAAGTTAACTTTGCGCTCCGGCGGCGTGTCGGTATTCACGCGCGCCCGTTTCGTTTAAGGGCTCCGCGCCGGGCCGGGCTCCGCCGAAATCGGCCGGCGGACGGCGCCCGGCACCCCGTGTCTCCACCCCGGTCCGCGGCGGCCCACCGCCCCGCATCCGATGTCTCTCTCCGTGACGATTCCTGTGCAGATGGCCGCGAGCGGACGATCGAGAATTCAGGAGGTGGAGGAAGGGCTGCGCGCCGCGCCCCGCACCTGGCTGGTGACGGGCGCCGCCGGGTTCATCGGCTCGAACCTGGTGGAGCGGCTGCTGGAGCTGGGGCAGCAGGTGGTGGGGCTCGACAACTTCGCCACCGGGAGCGAGGAGAACCTGGCCGGCTTCGCCACGGCGGAGGGCTTCCGCTTCGTGGAGGGCGACATCTGCGACCGCGACGCCTGCCTCGACGCGCTCGCCGGGGTCGACGTGGTGCTGCACCAGGCCGCGCTGGGCTCCGTCCCCCGCTCCATCGCCGACCCGCTGGGCACGCACCGCGCCAACGTGGACGGCTTCCTCACCCTGCTGCTGGCCGCGCGCGACGCCGGCGTGGGGCGCTTCGTCTACGCCGCCTCGAGCTCCACCTACGGCGACCACCCCGCCCTCCCCAAGGTCGAGGCGGAGATCGGCCGCCCGCTCTCGCCCTACGCCGTGACCAAGCAGGTGGGCGAGCTCTACGCCGGGGTCTTCCACCGCGCGTATGGGATGGAGACCATCGGGCTGCGCTACTTCAACGTGTTCGGCCGCCGGCAGGACCCGCAGGGGCCGTACGCCGCGGTGATCCCGCGCTGGGTGGGGAACCTGCTCGACGGGCGCCCCTGCCACATCAACGGCGACGGCGAGAACAGCCGCGACTTCTGCTACATCGACAACGTCCTCCAGGCCAACCTCCTGGCCGCCGCGGCCGACGACCCCGCGGTGCTGGGCGAGGTGTACAACGTGGCCTACGGCCAGCGCACCACGCTGAACGAGCTCTTCGCCCTGATCCGCGAGGTGGTGGCCCGCTACCGCCCCGAGGCCGCCGACGCGGTGCCGGAGTACGGCCCCTTCGCCCCCGGCGACGTGCGCCACTCGGTGGCCGACCTGGCCAAGGCCCGCCGCTGGCTGGGCTACGAGCCCACCTACGACGTGCGCTCGGGGCTGGAGGAGGCGGTGGCCTGGTACGCGGCCTCGTACGCGGCCGCCGGCCCCGCCGCCCGGTAGCCCGCGGCACCCATGCTCCAGGGCGGAAAACCCGAACGGCTGTTCGCCGACTACCTGCGCCGGCTGGTCGAGCGCTCCGAGACCATCCTCGACGTGGGCACCTCGTGCCGCTTCGCCAAGGAGCTGCGGCCCTACGAGCCCCTCTTCGCGGGAAAGCGGTACGTCGCGGCCGGCTACGAGCCGGAGCTGACCTACGGCGCGTACAACTGCGACTGCCACCAGGACGTGGAGCGCATGACCTTCGCCGACGGCAGCTTCGACGGGGTGATCTGCCTGGAGGTGCTGGAGCACGTGCGCGACCCGTTCCGCGCCGCCGCCGAGATCGAGCGGGTGCTGGCGCCCGGGGGAAGCCTGCTCCTCACCGTCCCCTTCCTCACCCAGTACCACGGCAAGGGGGGCGCGTCGCAGGGGCACGGGTCGTACCCCGACTTCTGGCGCTTCACCTACCAGGGGCTGCAGCGGCTGTTCGACGGCTTCGCCACCGTCGAGATCGCGCCGCTCGACGGCCCCATCGAGTTCCGGCTGAAGCAGTTCTATCTCTCGCGCTTCCTGGGGATGCGCCCGGTGCGCCGGCTGGTGGACGCCATCGACCGCCCGCGGGTGGGGAAGGCCACCAGCCGGCACCTGCTGTTCGCCACGCGGCCCGGATGAAGTCCGCGGCCGCCACGAGACTCTTCTCTACGGCCTGGCCCGCGCCCCGCACCAATGGGGCGGCTGGCCGGGGTTTTTTCAGGATGGTACGCACGTGAAGCCGGCAACCCACCTCGCCACGCACTCCGCCGCCGCGCAGCCGGACGGGGGCGCCGCGCCCGCGCCCGGGCGGCTCTCCATGGACAAGTTCGTCCTCCTCCGGCAGGTGCTGGGGGCGGCCGCGCTCCCCGGGGGGAGGCGCGCCACCCTCCTCGACGTGGGCTGCCGCGGGTGCGAGCTGAAGCCGCACGTGGCGGACTTCGCGGACTACACCGGCGTGGACCTGGTGCAGAACCCGGCCGGCACCGTGGACCACGTGCTCGACGTGGAGCGCGGGCTCCCGTTCCCCGACCGCGCCTTCGACTACGTGGTCGCGCTCGACCTGGTGGAGCACCTGAACGGCTTCCACGAGGGGATGGTGGAGCTCGCGCGGGTGACGTCGCGGAAGCTGGTGGTGATGCTCCCCAACCTGGCCCACCTCTTCGCGCGGCTGAGCTTTCTCACCCGGGGCAGCTTCGCCTTCACCGACAAGTACGACCTGGCGCACGGGGCGGTGGCCGACCGGCACCGCTGGGTCACGGTGATCCCCCAGACCAACGCCTACATGCGGTGGTTCGCGGGTGAGACGGGGATGCGGCTCGCCGTCCACTACGCCAACGACGGCCGCCGCAAGGTGGCGTTCGGGCGCGTCGGGAAGGCCGTGCGGCTCCCGCCCTCGCTCTGGGCGTGGAAGGTGGTGTACGTCCTGGAGCGCCCCGCGCACGACGCCGCCGGGGAGCCGGCCCGCGGTTGACTGGCTTCCGGCCCGTCCGTAGCTTTCCCGCGTTCCTGGCAGGTGGCTTCAGGCGCACGGGGCAGGCTCCGCCCGTGCGCTTCGCGCGACGTTCCCGGCCGCGGGCGCGGCGGCCATCCCCGACCCGAGGCGCCGTCCGCTTGCATCCGCCGGTCCCCGCTCCTCCCCCGCGCGCTTCGATCGCATGAAGCTCCTGCTGGTGAGCGGGATCTTTCCGCCGGACCCGGGCGGGCCGGCGGGGTACATCCCGCGGATCGCGGCCGAGCTGTCGCGGCGCGGCCACGCCGTGCGCGTGGTGTGCCTCAGCGACCGCCTGGACCACGACGACTCCGGGTACCCCTTCCAGGTGCGGCGCATCGCCCGGCGCGCCTTCGTCCCCGCCCGGATGGCGCGGACCGCGGCGGTGATCCGCGACTGGGCGAGGGACGCCGACGCGGTGCTGGTGAACGGGCTGGCGCTCGAGGCGCTGCTCGCCACCGGGCGGCGCGGGGTTCCCCGGGTGCACAAGGTAGTGGGCGACCTGGCGTGGGAGCGCGCCCGCAACCGCGGCTGGTTCGGCGGCACCCTGGACGAGTACCAGGCCGCGAAGAAGCCGCGGCGCCTGCGCCTGCTCGACTGGATGCGCGCGCTCCCGCTGCACAGTGCCGCCCGGGTGATCGTCCCCAGCGCGTACCTGGGCGGGATCGTGCGCGGGTGGAAGGTCCCCGCGGAGCGGATGGCGCTGGTCTACAACGCGGTGGAAGACGCGGCCGCGGGCGCCGCCGGCGGAGACCCTCCCCGCGCCCCGGCGCCCACCGTGGTCACGGTCTGCCGGCTGGTCCCCTGGAAGGGGGTCGAGGGCCTGATCCGCGTGGTGGCGTCCCTCCCCGGAGTGGAGCTGGTGGTGGTGGGCGACGGCCCGCTGCGGGGCGCGCTCGAGGCGCTGGCGGAGGAGCGCGGCGTGGCCGGGCGGGTCCGCTTCACCGGCACCCTCCCGGCCCGCGAGGTGCGGCGCGAGCTGCGGCGCGCGGACGTCTTCGTGCTGAACTCCTCGTACGAGGGGTTGCCGCACGTGGTGCTGGAGGCCATGGCCGAGCGGGTGCCCGTGGTCGCCACCGCCGCCGGGGGCACCGGCGAGCTGGTGCGGGACGGAGAGACGGGGCTGCTGGTGCCGGTGGGCGACGACGACGCCCTGCGCGGCGCCATCCGCCGCCTCCTGGACGATGCCCCGCTGCGCGAGGCGCTGGCCGCGGGCGCGCTCGCGCGGATGCGCGACGAGTTCTCGCTCGCCGCCATGGTCGAGACCACCGAGCGCATCCTGCGCGAAGCCGCGGCGCGGCCGTGACGCCCCCGCCGCGCGCCGGCAGCCCCGCGCGCACCCGGGCGTTGCGGCACCCGGATCATCCCCCTGCCCGACGCATGCGCCTCCTGGTCTTCAACCTGGCGACCGACGCCGACGACCCGATCCTGGGCTTCACCTCGCGGTGGATCGCGGCGCTGGCGGAGCGCGTGCAGTCGGTCGACGTGCTCACCATGACGGCGGGGCGGCTGGATCTTCCGGAGAACGTGCGCGTCTGGTCGGTGGGGCGCGAGCGCAGCTACAGCGAGCCGCGGCGGGCGCTGGAGTTCTACCGCCACCTCTTCCGCCTCACGGCCGGGGGGCGGATCGACGGCTGCTTCTCGCACATGATGCCGCTCTTCTCGGCCATGGGGGCGCCCGTGCTGCGCGCGCGGGGGATCCCGCTCGTCACCTGGTTCGCGCACCCGTCGCTGACCACCACGCTCAAGCTGGCGCACGCCGGCTCCACCCGCATGGTGACCAGCCTCCCCTCGGCCTATCCGTACCGCCACGACAAGCTGGCGGTGATCGGCCAGGGGATCGACACCCGCCTCTTCGTGCCGGGGGAGGGGAGGCGCGATCCGCTCCCCACCATCCTCTGCGCCGGGCGGCTCTCGCCGGTGAAGGACCACGCCACCCTCATCCGCGCCGCCGCCCTGCTGCGCGAACGCGGCACGTCCCCTTTCCGGGTGGTGATCCTGGGGAAGCCCGCGGGGAGCGACGCGGGGTACGTGGACGGCCTCCGGGCAGAGGTGCGCGCGCGCGGGCTGGACGACGTGGTGGCGTTCCACCCCGCCGTGCCGATGCACGAGCTGGTGCCCTGGTACCAGGGGTGCACGATGCACGTGAACCTCACCCCGGCCGGGTTCGGCGACAAGGTGGCGTGGGAGGCGATGAGCTGCGGCGCGCCCTGCCTGGTGGCGAACGAGGAATTCCGCGAGACGCTGGGCCGCCACGCGCCGGAGCTCCTCTTCCGCTACCGTGACCCGGAGAGCCTGGCGGAGCGGCTGGCCGCGTTGCTGGCGCGGCCGGCGGCGGAGCGGGCGGAGATCGGCGCCTACCTGCGGGAGCAGGTGGTGCGGCTGCACAGCCTCGACCAGCTGAGCGGCCGCATCGTCGGCATCCTCGAGGAGGCTCGCGCCGGGCGGCCGGGGGTGGCCGCGTGAGCGCCGCCGAGGCGCGCGCGCGGGCCGAGACGCGCGCGGTCCCCGGGGGCGCCTCGAGCCCCCCGCGCCGGGTGCTGCACGTGATCACCGGCCTGGAGCGCGGCGGGGCGGAGAACCACCTGGCGGAGCTGGCGCTCGGCCAGGCCGCCGCGGGGTGGGAGGTCGCCGTCGCCTACCTGAAGGGCGAGCCGTACTGGGGCGCGGCGCTGGCGGAGCGCGGCGTGGCCGTGGAACCGCTGGGGCTGCGCTTCTACGGCGACCCGCTCGCCCTGGCCCGGCTGCGCCGGCTGGTGCGGCGGATCCGCCCCGACGTGGTGCACGCGCACCTGCAGCCGGCGGAGGTGTACGCCCGCCTCGCCCTTCCCGCCGGCCGCCGCGGGGGGCCGCGCTTCGTGATCAGCAAGCACAACAACGGCCGCTTCTTCGACGGCAACGCGACGCTGGCGCTCGCGGCCGCCCGCTGGGTGGGCCGCCGCGCCGACGCCATCATCGGCATCTCCGACGCCGTGCGCACCCGCGTGGTGAACGAGGCGCTGGCGCGCGAGCCCGGCCAGGTGCAGACGGTGCACTACGGCGTGGACGCGGAGCCCTACCTCGCCCCCGACGCCGAGGGCGTGCGGCGGCTGCGGGAGGAGTGGGGCGCGCGCGAGGGCACCGTGCTCTTCGGCACCGCGGCGCGGATGGTCCCCGTCAAGTCGCTGGAGACCCTGCTCGAGGGGTACGCGCTGCTGCGCCGGGAGCACCCGGAGGCCGACACGCGCCTGGTGCTGGTGGGCGCGGGGCCGCTGCAGGCCGCGCTGCGCGAGCGGGCGGAGGCGCTGGGGATCGGCGAGCACTGCGTCTGGGCGGGCTTCCGCGAAGACATGCCCCGGGTGATGGGCGCGCTCGACGTCTTCGCCCTCACCTCACTCTCCGAGGGCTTCGGGCTGGTGCTGATCGAGGCCATGGCGGCGGGGAAGCCCGTGGTCTCCACGCGGGTGGGCGCCACGCCGGAGATCGTGGAGCCGGGGCGCACCGGGCACCTGGTGCCGGCGCGCGACCCCGGCGCGCTCGCGCTCGCCCTGGCGGCGTGCCTGGACCCGGCGGCGCGCGCCGCCTGCGGGCGCGCGGGGCGGGAGCGGTCGCTGGGGTTCACCATCGGCCGGATGGTCGCCGCGACGCTGCGGGTGTACGCGGGGGTGCTCGCTTGACGGGTGACGACGAGGCCGGCGCCGCCGGGGGGTGGCTCGCGTCGCTGCGCGGCCGCGTTCCGCCGATCCTGCTGCGCCCCCTGGCGGGGCAGGCGGGGGTGACGGTGCTGGGGCAGGTCGCCGCCACGCTGATCGGCCTGTTCACCAACGTGCTGTGCGCCCGCGTGCTGGGGCCCGTGGCGTTCGGCACCGCCGCGCTGCTGCTGTCGTTCCCCACCCTCGTCTGGTCGATCGCCGCGGTCAAGAGCCTCTCGGTCACCACCCGCTACCTCGCCTCGTTCCGCGCCACCGAGCGCTACGACGAGTTCCGCGGCATCTGCAAGCTGGGGTACCTGGTGGACCTGGCGGTGGCCCTGATCGCCTTCGCCGTGATCGCGGGCACCGGGTGGTGGGTGGTGCCGCGCCTGCTGGGGCTGCAGGGCGCCGGCTGGCTGCTGGTGCTCTACGCGGCGTCGTACCCCTTCCACTCGCTGGTGGGCACCAGCGCCGCGGTCTTCGGCACCTGGGGGCGCTTCCGCACCCTCGCCGCCCTGCAGGTCGCGCAGAAGGCGCTGATCCTGGCCTTCACCGGCGGGCTGCTCTGGGCCGGCGCCGGCTGGCACGCCATCGTGCTGGGCACCGCGGCGGGGCAGGCGCTCTACGGCCTGCTGATGGTGGCGATGGCCGCCCGCCTGCTGCGGCGCGAGCGGGTGGGCGCCTGGTGGAGCGCGCGCATGGGGGCGGTCGCCGCGCTGCGCGGCGAGATCGCCTCGTTCTTCGGCTGGAACTACCTGTACGTCACCTCCAGCGGGGTGCTGCAGCAGGCGCCGCTGATGCTGCTCGGGCGGCTCGCCGGGGTGGAGGCCGCGGGATACTACCGGCTGGCGATCAGCATGGTCACGGCGGCGTCGTACCTGGAGACGGCGCTGGCGCGCGTGACCTATCCCCTCCTCGCGGCGCGCTGGGAGACGCACGACCGCAGCCGCATCCGCGCCAACCTGCAGCGCTGGAGCCTGCGCGCGGGCGCGCCCGCGGCGGCGGTGCTCCTGCTCGGCATCCCGGTCCTCCCCTTCGCCGTCTCCGTGCTCCTCGACGCCCGCTACGCGCCGATGGTCCCCGGGGCGCAGTTGATGCTGGTGGGGGCGGCCGCCAGCGTCGCCTTCTTCTGGATGCAGCCCTTCTACTACAGCGCGGGGTACGTGGCCGACTGGGTGAAGGGGTTCATCGGCTGGATGCTGGTGGTGGTCGTCGCCGGCTACGTGGCCGTGACGGCGTGGGGGTACCTGGGGATGAGCGCCGTCAGCGCGCTGGGCGAGGTGGGGCTCACCCTGTCGATGGCGTACGTCCTCCACCGCAAGGCCGGGCGCCTGTGGGACGCCGCCCCCGCGCCGGCGCCCCCCGGCCCGTAGCCCCGGCCCCGCCGGCGGGGGCCCCGGAGCGGCGCGCGGCGGCCCCGCCGCGGGGCCCCGTCCGGTTGCGCCAAGTCGTGATGGGCGCTATGTATAACGGCTGATTCCCGGCCCGCGGCGGGGCTCCCGGTGCGCGGCACGGCGCGCCTGGAGCGCGCCCGCCTTCCCGCCCTTCGGCGGGAGCCGCCGGCGGCCTCCGGGCGCGCCGTGCCTTCCCGTCCGTCGCACTTTGTCGCATCAACGTCGTCGCATCAACTTCCCTGCATCAGCGGAGCCATGAAATACCTCATCACCGGCGGTGCCGGTTTCATCGGGTCGCACCTGTCGGACCTCCTGCTGGCCCAGGGGCACGAGGTGTCGGTGATCGACGACCTCTCCACCGGCTCCATGCGCAACATCGCCCACCTGCGCGACCACCCCGGGTTCAGCTACGCCATCGGCACGATGATGAACAAGCCGCTCCTGGCCGAGATGGTGGACGAGGCCGACGCGGTCTTCCACCTGGCGGCCGCGGTGGGGGTGAAGCTGATCGTGGAGAGCCCGGTGCGCACCATCGAGACCAACATCCAGTGCACCGAGCTGGTGCTGGCCCTGGCCGCCAAGAAGGGGAAGCGGGTGCTGGTCGCCTCCACCTCGGAGGTGTACGGCAAGAGCCTGGACATCCCCTTCCAGGAGAGCGGCGACCTGGTGATGGGGTGCACCACGCGCGGCCGCTGGAGCTACGCCTGCTCCAAGGCCATCGACGAGTTCCTGGCCATCGCCTACTGGCGCGAGAAGCGGCTCCCCACCGTGGTGGTGCGGCTGTTCAACACCGTGGGGCCGCGCCAGACGGGGCAGTACGGGATGGTGATCCCGCGCTTCGTGAGCCAGGCGCTGCGCGACGAGCCGATCACCATCTACGGCGACGGCACGCAGACCCGCTGCTTCACCCACGTGAGCGACACGGTGCGCGCGCTGGCCGGGCTGATGGAGCACCGCGGCGCCGTGGGCGAGGTGTTCAACGTGGGGGGCACGCAGGAGATCTCCATGCTGGAGCTCGCCGACCGGGTGCGGGCGCGCACCGGGTCGGCGTCCGAGGTGGTGTTCATCCCCTACGCCGTGGCGTACGAGGAGAACTTCGAAGACATGCCGCGGCGGGTGCCGTCGATCGAGAAGATCGGGAAGGCCATCGGCTGGCGCCCCGAGATCTCGATCGACGAGACGCTGGACTCGGTGATCGAGCACTCGCGCGAGGCCGTTCCGGCGCGTGCCTGAGGCGCCCGCGCTGCCGCGTGCCGCCCGGGGAACGACGCCCACCTTGCCCGGGAGCCGCCCGCGGGGCCCGCTGCGCGTGCTCCTGGTCGGCAAGGACGCCACCCTGGGCGACGCGGGCCCCGGCGTGGTGGCCGACACCCGCGAGCGGCACGTGGGCTACGCGCGGGCGCTGCGCGCGCGCCGCCCCGGGAGCGAGCTCCGCGTGGTCTACTACCGCCCCGCCGCCCGCGGCGGCGGCGACGAGGCGCCGGCCGAGGGGCTGCGGCTCTATCCCACCCTCTCTCGCCACCGCGCCGCCTTCCTGACGGGCGTCGCCGCCGGGGTGCGCCGCGCGCTCGCCGGGGGGTGGCGGCCGCACCTGGTGTCGGCGCAGAACCCCTGGGAGGAAGGCGTCTTCGCCTGGGGGCTGGCGCGCGCGCTGGGCGCCGCCTTCGTGCCGCAGCTGCACTTCGACCTCTTCACCCCGGCCTTTCTCCGCGAGCACCCCATCAACCACTGGCGGCGCCGGGTGGCGGGGCGCGTGCTGCGCGGCGGCGACCTGGTGCGCGTGGTGTCGGCGGGGCTGCGCGAGGCGGCCACCCGCGAGCTCGGCATCCCCGCGGAGCGCATCCGCATCGTTCCCGTCGGCGTGCGCTTCACCCCCGCCGAGGGCGGGCGCGAGGCCGCCCGGGCGGCGCTCGGCGTGGCGCCCGGAGTGCCGCTGGTGCTCTACGTGGGGCGCTTCCACGCCGCCAAGAACCTCCCGCTCTGGGTCGAGGCCGCCCGCCGCGTCGCGGCCGAGGTCCCCGGCGCCCGCTTCGTGCTCGCGGGCGACGGCCCCGAGGCCGGCGAGCTCAGGGCGCAGGCCGCCGCCGGCGGGATCGGCGACCGGGTCGCCTTTCCCGGGATGGTGGGGTACGAGCGGCTCCCGGCGCTCTTCGCCGCGGCCGACCTGTTCATGCTCAGCTCCAGCAACGAGGGGTACGGCCGCGTGGTGGTGGAGGCGGGGCTCGCCGGCCTCCCCGTGGTGGCCACGGACTGCCCCGGCCCGCGCGACCTGCTGGCCGAGGGCGGGGGCGTGCTGGTGCCGCGCGGCGACGCCGAGGCGCTCGCCGCCGCGGTGGTGGGGCTGCTGCGCGACGAGCCCGCGCGCCGCGCCATCGGCGAGGCCGGGCGCGCGCGCATGAACGCGACCTTCGGCGCCGCCGCGCTCATCGAGCGGCTGGTGGACTGCTGGGAAGAGGCCGCGCAGCTCGCCGAGAGACCTTCGACCGTTCGATCCAGCGAGACATCCAGCGAGACAGGGTGATGCAGGGAGTGCTGAAGGCGGACCAGTCCAGGCACGGGCCGTTCTATTCATCCGCCGCGGCGGGCTCCGACCCCACCGTGTGGGACGGGATGGCCGGGACCGACCCGGTGCACGCCGCCGTCTCGGCCGAAGACGACGCCGCCGAGGCGCGGAAGAGCGAGCGGGTGGTGGAGGTGCTGGCGCGCGAGCTCCCCGAAGGCGTGGTGGCCGACCTGGGGTGCGGCTACGGCCGCATCGCCAAGTACCTCCTCCCGCGGCGGCGCTTCGCCGCCTACGTGGGGGTGGACAGCTCGGCCACCATGCTCACCCTCTTCGACCGGCGCTACCAGGGGCGCCCCGAGGAGCGGAAGACGCCGCTGGTGCTGGTGAAGTCGGGGATCGACCGGCTGCCGCTGGAAGACGCCTCGGTCGACGCGGTGTTCTCCTGCGCCGTCCTCCTCCACAACCCCAAGTCCGCCACCCGGGCCGCCATCGCGGAGATGCACCGGGTGCTGAAGCCGGGCGGGAAGGTGGTGATCGTCGACTCGTTCCCCGCCCGCTCGTCGCTGGTGGGGCTCTTCGGCACCGGGTACCACCTCGTCTACGGGCTGCGGGGGCTGTCGCAGAGCAACGGCCCGGTGCGCTACTTCGGCCGGCGCGAGGTGGCGGGGATGTTCTCCGCCTTCCGCGAGGCCCGCGTGGCGCCCACCGGGCTGGTGACCATCCCCAAGAGCTACCCCTTCCTCGGCGGCCTCAACCGGGCGTACCGGCGCGCCGTCTACGCCCCGGTGGACCGCCTCCTCCGCGGCATCCTCCCCGAGGGCGCGGGGCGCTGGTCCCCGCAGTACTTCGACGTGGTCGCGCAGAAGTGAGCGCCCCGCCCGCCCGCCGTCCGCCCCCCGCCGCCGCGCCGCGATGACCTTCCTGGTCGCGCTGGCGCTCGCCGCGGTGCTCCCGGCGTGGCTCTCGCTCGTGGTGGTGGTGCCCACCATGATGGCGCTCTCGTTCACCGGGACGCTGCTCCCGCTCGGGTCCAGCGGGAGCGGGGCCGATCTCCAGGCGTACGACGTGGTGACCATCATCGCCTCGTTCAAGCTGGCCTCGGCGGTGCTGCTGCGCGGCGGAACGCTGGTGGTGCACCGGGTGCACGCGGCCCTCCTGCTCTTCCTGGGGGTGCTCTTCGCCGCCACCTCCATCGCGGCCTTCCGCTTCGGCAGCGCCTTCTTCCGGGCCGAGCTGACGCCGCTGGTGCGCTTCGTGGTGCAGGCGCTGGCGCTCACCCTCTTCTTCCCCCAGGGGCTCCACGAGCGCCAGTTCCCCCTGCTGCGGCGCTCCCTGGACGTGCTCGGCTACGTGATGGCCGTGCCCATCTTCGTCGGCATCCTCTTCCTGGGCAGCGGCCTGGACGTGGGCGAGGTGCACGGGGCGCGCACCTTCGGGTTCGTGGGCGACCAGGTGGGGTTCCTGCTGGTGCTCTACGTGCTCTGGCACCTGATCGCGCGCAACTACCTGCGCGCCTTCTTCTTCGCGCTGGCGATCCTGGCCACCGGCACCCGCGGCGCCCTGATCGCCCTGGTGGTCGGGGTGCTGGTCACCGCGCTGCAGCGCCGCTGGCTGGGCGGTCGGCGCGTGCGGCTGCGCACCGTGCTCGGCGTGCCCCTGGTGCTGGGGGTGGTGCTGTTCACCACCGACATCGGGGGCACCCGCACGCGGCTGTCGGGGCGCGCGGTGGGGCGGGGCTCCAACGTGGAGCAGCGGCTGCTGACGCAGCGCCTGGGGGTGGAGGTGTTCGCCGAGAGCCCGGCGGTGGGCGTGGGCTACACCGGCTACCGCCTGCGGGCCGTCGAGAAAGGGGCCATCACGCGCTTCGTGAGCCAGCTGGGGCACTACTCCACCGTCTTCACCACCAACGCCTCCAACCAGCTGCTGCAGACCGCCACCGACGCGGGCGTGGGGGGCGTGGTCGCCCTCGGGCTCCTCTTCTTCCAGCTGCTGCGCGCGCTGCGCACCGCCGCCCGCTGGGCCGACCCCGCCACCAGCGAGCTCCTCTTCGCCGCGTACTTCTGGATGCTGGCGCTGATCGTGGGGAACCAGGCCGCGGTCTGGCTCCTCCCCGGCTCGTTCATCGCCTACCTGCAGTGGCTCTGCGCCGCCGTGGCCATCGTCACGCTGCACGCGCACCGCGCGCCGGCGGACCCGGCGCCGGCGGGGGAGCTCGCGCCGGCCGGCGCCGGGTGACGCCAGACCAGGCAAACGTCAGCCCAATGTCAGCCCAATGACTGTGCGTTTGGACGTTTGGAGACACCCGCACGGAGATCCTCACACGGAGTCAACGGAGTCAACGGAGAACGACTCCGCTGACTCCGTTGACTCCGTGTGAGTCCATTCTGTTGACTGGAATGCACATCTAATCAGTCGGAACGGGATGAGAGCCCGCGGCGGCCCCGCTCCGGCCGCCCGGATTGCGCCGGTCGGGGAGAGATGGTAAACTCTTGGGCAACCGGACGATGGAGCTCCTGCCGGCGGGCCGCCCGCCCCTCGGGAGCGCCGGACGTGAACGCAGGAACCACCTCCGCAGCTCCGCCCGTCTGCGGCAGTACCTCGACCCACTCATTCAAGCCCGAGTTACGATGGCAGTGACAAGGACCGTCGGTGCCCGGCTGCGGCGCGGCGCGCTGGCAGCCGCCGCCGCGTTCGCCCTGGTCGCGAGCGTCCAGGGCGCGCGCGCCCAGGTGACGCCCACGCCCGCCCCGGGGAGCCCCACCGAGGCGCAGGTGATCCAGCAGCTGCGCAACTCGGGGCTCACCCGCGAGCAGGTGCGCGCGCGGTTGCAGCAGATGGGGCGCGACCCCGCCTTGGCCGACCGCTACTTCGACCTGATGGACCGCGGCGCCGCGGCGCCCGACCAGCCCGCGAGCTCCGGGGTGATCGACGCGCTGCGCGGCATCGGGGTGCTGCTGCGCGACAGCTCCCGCGTGCCGCTGCGCGCCGATACCGTGGTTCCCCTCGGCCCGGCCACGTTCGGCCCCTCGGCCGACACCCTGGCCCCGGGGCAGCTGCCGATCTTCGGGCGCAGCCTCTTCCGCATCGCCACCAGCCAGTTCCAGGCGGTCACGAACGGCCCGGTGGACCCGGACTACCGCCTGGGCCCCGGCGACCAGCTGGTGGCGGTGCTCACCGGCGACGTGGAGCTCTCCTACAACCTCGACGTGAACCGCGAGGGGATGATCGTGATCCCCGACGTGGGGCAGGTGTACGTGGCCGGCCTCACCCTGCGCGAGCTGGAGGACCGGCTGTACGAGCGGCTCGGCACCGTGTACTCGGGGGTGGGGCGCGGGCCCGGGGCCACCACCCGCTTCACCCTGTCGATGGGGCAGCTGCGCACCAGCCAGGTCTTCCTGGTGGGCGAGGTGGAGCGCCCCGGCGCGTACCAGGTGAGCTCGGTCTCCACGGTGTTCAACGCCCTCTACCAGGCGCGCGGCCCCAACGACAACGGGAGCTTCCGCCGCATCGAGGTGCGCCGCGGCGGCGCCACCATCCGCGTGGTGGACGTCTACGACTACCTGCTGCGGGGCGACAGCCGCGCCGACATCCGCCTGGAGCAGGGCGACGTGATCTTCGTGCCGCTGGCCGGGGTGCAGGTGGGGATCCAGGGCGCCGTGCGGCGCTCGGCCATCTTCGAGCTGAAGGAGGGCGAGGGGCTGCGCGACCTGCTCTCCTTCGCCGGCGGGCTGCAGGCCGAGGCCTCGCTGGCCCGCGTGCAGATCGACCGGGTGCTCCCCCCCGAGCAGCGGCGCCCCGGGGTGGAGCGCACGCTGGTGGACGTGGACGTGCGCGCGCTCCTGGCCGGCGGCGCCGCGCCGCGGCTGTACGACCGCGACGTGGTGTCGGTGTTCACGGTGGCCGCCGAGCGCCGCAACCGGGTGACGGTGACCGGCGAGGTGCGCCGCCCGGGGATCTACGAGTGGCAGCCGGGGCAGACGCTCTGGACGGTGATCGACCGGGCGGAGGGGCTGGGCGAGGACGCCTACACCGCCCGCGCGCACGTCTTCCGCCTCGACCCGCGCGACGGGACCCGCACCCTGCTGCGCATCCCGCTCTACGCCGCCACCCCGGGGGTGCGCCAGGACGTGGTGCTGAGCGACCGCGACTCGATCGTGGTGTACAGCCGCGCGGAGCTGCGCAACCCGCAGTTCGTGTACATCGCCGGCTACGTCAAGCACGCCGGGGCCTACCCGCTGGCCGAGGGGATGACCTCGCGCGACCTGATCCTGGCCGCCGGGGGCTTCCTGACCGGCGCCGACCAGACGGTGGCCGAGCTGGCGCGCCTTCCCGACCCCTCGCGGCGCGGAACGGTGACCTCGCAGGTCTACTACGTGCCGCTCGGCGGCACCGCGGCCGGCGCGCAGCCGGTGCGCCCCGCGGGCGCCGCGCCGGGCGACTCGGCGCGGAGCGACGTGCGCGGCGCGGGGGAGTGGTCGCCGAGCGCGGTGGAGACGCCGCTGCAGGGCGGCGACGTGCTCTTCATCCGCAAGGCGCCGGGGTTCGAGGCGCACCGCTTCGTGGCGGTGGGCGGCGAGGTGGCGGTGCCGGGCGACTACGCGCTGGGGTCGCGGCAGGAGCGGCTGGTGGAGGTGGTGCGCCGGGCGGGGGGCACCACCCCCGAGGCGTACCTCCCCGGCCTGCGCGTGTCGCGCGGCGGGAAGCTGGTGGGCACCGACTACGAGCGGGCGGCCCGCCACCCCGGGAGCCGGTACAACATCCTGCTCGAGCCGGGCGACAGCATCACCGTGCCCACCTACGACCCCACGGTGCTGGTGACCGGCGCGGTCAACTTCTCCAGCCGGGTGCTGTACGACCCGCGGCTCACCCTCTTCGACTACGTGAGCCGCTCCGGCGGGTTCGCGCCCGGCGCCGACCGCGGCCGGGTGAGCGTGCAGTACCCCGACGGCGAGCGCTACACCGTGCAGCGCCGGCTGGTGGTCTCCACCGCGCCGCAGGTGCGCCCCGGGAGCACCATCTACGTGCCCAGCCGCCCCGCAGGCGACAAGACCGACTGGGGAGACATCATCACCCGGGCGGTCGGGCTGTTCAGCACCGCCGCGACCCTGTGGATCGCGATCGACCGGATCTCGCAGTAGCGGCGGACCCGTCGCGGAGGAGAGCGTGAGCCAGGCAGAACCCAGGGCGCAGGGCGCCCCCGCCGCCGTTCCCGCGGCGCCGCGGGAGGTGACCCTGCTCGACCTCGCCAGCGTGGTGCTGCGGTACCGGCGCTCCATCGTGCTGGTGCCGCTGCTCTTCATGGCGGTCGGAGTGTTCCTCACGATGCAGAGCCCGCGCACCTACCGGGCCGACGGCGCCTTCGTGCTGCAGGACGCGGGAAACGGGGGGGCCCGCGCGCGCGTGTCGGGGCTCGCGGCGCAGTTCGGGGTCTCGGTGCCGAGCGGGGGCGGCGACGTGCCCCAGCTCTACGCCGACCTCCTGGTCTCGCGGCGCTTCCTGACCCAGCTCGCCGAGACGCGCTACACCTTCACGGCCGGCGGGAAGCGCTACAGCGGCACGCCGGCGCAGCTCTTCGCGGTCGACGCGGGGAACCCGCAGACCACCCGCCGCAAGACGGTGGAGCTGCTGCGGGGGATGGTGAACGCCGAGGTGAACCCCATGACCGGGGTGGTGGGGTTCGCCGTCTCCACCCCGTGGCCGGCGCTCTCGGAGCAGGTGGGGAAGCAGCTGCTCGACCTGGTCGCGCAGTTCAACCTCTCCACCCGGCAGTCGCAGGCGGCCGCCGAGCGCCGCTTCACCGAGGGCCGGCTGAACGAGGCCGCGCGCGAGCTGCGCGCGGCCGAGAACGCGCTGGAGGGCTTCCTGGAGTCCAACCGCCGCATGGACAACGCGCCCCAGCTGATGCTGCGGCGCGAGCGGCTGCAGCGCGACATCGCGCAGCGCCAGGCCGTGTACGCCATGCTCTCGCAGTCGTACGAGCAGGCGCGCATCGACGAGGTGCGCGACACCCCGGTGTTCACCGTGATCGAGGGGCCCGCGGGCTCCGCGCGGCCGGAGCCGCGGGGCACGGTCACGCGCGCGCTGCTCATGCTGCTGCTGGGGCTCATGGTGGCGGTGGGGATCGCGTTCTGGCGCGAGATGCTGCGCACCGCGCGCGAGCGGCAGGCGCCGGAGCTCAACGAGTTCCTGCGCCTGCGCGACGAGAGCCTGGGCCCGCTCGCCCGCCGCCGGCGGGACGCGGCGCCCGACGGGCGCGCCGGGTAGGCGCGCGGGCGTTCGCCGAGGCAAGACGCGAGCAGGGATCTCTCACGGAGGTCACGGAGGTCGCAGAGGAGAAGCATCGCGATCCTCCGCGCCCCCTGCGATCCCCGTGAGAGATCGTTCTGTACGAATCCCGCTGCGGACCCGGGCGGCCGCGGGCGCCGCGACGCGAATGGAGAGAGTGGATGGGGATCAACGTCAACAACCTCCGCTTCCTGGTCCGCGCCAGGATGCGGGGTGCCGACTACGCGCGCACCATCATGCTGGGGCGGCAGCGGCTGCACCTGGGCTGGCGCCAGTTCAGCGACGTCCTGGGCCGCGAGTTCGGCCTGCGGCTGGACCCGGCCGCGGTCCGCGCCGCCTACGACCAGGGGAACGCGGAGGCGCTGTTCGAGCTGCTGGGCGCCCAGACGGTGCACTCGCTCGACTTCAGCGACTTCGAGGGGGCCACGCACCTGGCCGACCTCAACCGGCCGCTGCCGGCGGAGCTGCACGGGCGCTACACCGCGGTGATCGACGGCGGCACGCTGGAGCACGTGTTCCACTTCCCGGCGGCGATCGAGAGCTGCATGCGGCTGCTGGAGGTGGGGGGGCACTTCGTGGGGCTGACCATGGCCAACAACTACATGGGCCACGGCTTCTACCAGTTCTCGCCGGAGCTCTTCCACCGGGTGTTCAGCCCCGCCAACGGCTTCACCGTGGTGGAGATGTACCTGCACGAGGGGCGCGAGGCGCGGGTGTGGCGCCGCGCGCTGGACTCCGACACCGTGGGCCGGCGCATCATCCTGCGCAACACGCGCCCCACCGGCCTCCTCGTCCTGGCGAAGCGCACGCACGAGGTGGAGCCGTTCGCCACCGCCCCGCAGCAGTCCTTCTACGAGAGCTACTGGGAGGGGAAGGTCGAGACGCGCTCCCCACTCGTCCGCCGCATCCGCGGCGCGCTGCCGCCGGTGCTGCGGCGCCTCGCCTCGCGCGTCCAGGAGGCTCGCCTCAAGCGCGTCCTCCTGGCGTCGGAAGACCCCGCCTCGGTCGCGGCGGAGTAGCCGCGGGGCAGCGGGCCCGCCGGTCGGGGGGAGATGCCCGGCGTCGGCAGCCGGCGCGCCGGGGACGGCCCCAGGGAACGTCCCGCACCCGGCGCGAGGCTGCGGCGGCGGGGCTCCCGGCAGGGTAGGGCGCGACTCGCGTGTCGTTCAGGGTGGAAGGCACGCAGGTGCAAGACCCTTGCATCCGCTCGCGTGGGAGCCCATCATTCTCGCGGCCCAACGGATCGCCGGTCCCGGCTGTAGGAGGGGGCTGGCGCGGAAGGCCGCTCGCCACGCGCGCATCCGGCGCGCCGCATCCGCCTTCCGCAGCGCTCGCTGGGACCTTCGGCCGTAGCAGAAGGGTACTTCCGCGGGGTGGACGGGGAAGGCGCCCCAGGCTAGTTTTGGAGGCGGAACGCGCCACCGTGTCCGCTGCTTCGGGGGCACGTCCCACCCTCCACCTGCTCCCGTGCTCCGGCCCCCCCTGGACCGCGGACCCGCCACTCCTCTTCGCAGGTGTCCGATGCTGTTCGCTTCGCCCCGACCCGAGCCTCGATTTGCCCGCGGCGGGCCCCATATCCTGTTCGTGGTGAACGCCTGCTGGTTCTTCGTGTCGCACCGGCTCCCGCTGGCGCGCGCCGCGCAGCGCCAGGGCTTCACCGTGCACGTGGCCGCCTCGCCCGACGAGACCACGGCGCAGCTGGAGGAAGCCGGGATCCACTTCCACCCGCTCCCCTTCTCGCGCAAGGGGCGGCACCCGCTGCGCGAGCTGCGCACCTTCCTCTCGCTGCTGGCGCTCTACCGCCGGCTGCGCCCGGACCTGGTGCACCACGTGACCATCAAGCCGATCCTGTACGGCGGGCTGGCGGCGCGCATCGCGCGCATCCCGGCGGTGGTGCACGCGGTGGCGGGGCTGGGCTACACCTTCCTGGCGCGGGGAAAGGCGGCGTCGGTCTTCCGTGACCTGGTGCGCTTCGGCTACCGCAAGGCGCTCTCGCACGGCAACCAGACGGTGATCTTCCAGAACGACGACGACCGGCGCGAGTTCGTCTCCCGCGGCCTGGTGCGCCCGGCCGAGACGGCGCTGATCCGCGGCTCGGGCGTGGACCCCGACGAGTTCAGCCCCTCCGCGTCGCCCGCGGGGCACCCCCTGGTGGTGCTCCCGGCGCGGCTGCTCTGGGACAAGGGGGTCGCCGAGTTCGTCCACGCCGCCGCCATCCTGAAGGCGCGGGGGGTGAAGGCGCAGTTCGCGCTGGTGGGCGAGCCCGACCCCCACAACCCCGCCTCGGTGAGCGAGGACGACCTGAGCGCCTGGCGCGCGTCGGGGGTGGTGGAGGTCTGGGGGCGCAGCGAAGACATGCCCGAGGTCTTTCGCCGGGCGCACATCGCCTGCCTCCCCTCGTACCGCGAGGGGCTGCCGCGCGCGCTGCTCGAGGCGGCGGCGAGCGGGCTGCCGATCGTGACCACCGACGTTCCCGGCTGCCGCGACGTGGTGCGCGACGGCTACAACGGCTACCTGGTTCCCCCGCGCGAGGCGCACGCCCTGGCCGACGCGCTGGAGAAGCTGATCCGGAGCGCCGGCGAGCGCGAGCTCATGGGCCGGCGCGGGCGGGCGATGGTGCTGGAGCAGTTCACCCTCGACCACGTGGTCGCGGAGACGCTGAAGCTCTACCGCACCCGGATGGAGAAGGCCCAGCCCGCGCGCATCCGGATCGGCGCCTCCACCCGCATCTTTCCCGAGCCCACCTCGCAGTAAGGCCGGCAAAAGACTGCCTCGCGCAGAGACGCGGAGTCACGGAGAGAACCGCCTGGCCTCTCCGTGACTCCGCATCTCCGCGTCCGGAAATGGTGAAGTCCAAGCGGCTCGCGGCTTTACCTGGGGGTCCGGCGGGTGTAGCTTCGCTGGTGGAAGTCTCCCGGTCGTCCGCCCTGTCCGCGCCGCTCCATCGACGTGCCGCAGCCCCCTTCTCCCGCTCCCGCTCCCGCCGTGCCCGCGCCCTCGCGCGAGCACCGCGTGCTGCTCGCCTGCGCCCGCTCGGTGCTCACCGGCGAGCGGCAGGCCGACCCGGGGCTGATCGAGGGGCTCGACGCCGCGCGGCTGGGAGAGCTCGCCGGGCGCCACGGGATGCTCTCGCTGCTGGGGCCCTTCCTGGCCGCGTTCGGCCCGGCGGCGGCCCCCGTGCGCGCCGCCCTGCGCGCGCGCTCCCTCGCCGACACCCGCTCGGCGCTGGCGCTCACCGCCGAGCTCCTCCCCGTCGTGCGGCGGCTGGAGGAGCGGGGGATCCCGGTGGCGGCGTACAAGGGGCCCGCGCTGGCGCTGCAGGCGTTCGGCGACGCGTCGCTGCGCCTCTTCGCCGACCTGGACCTGCTGGTGCCGCGGGCGGCGCTCGACCCCGCCGTGGCGGCGCTGCAGGAGCTGGGCTTCGCGCCGCAGCCCTTCGCCAGCCCCGAGCAGCGCCGCGCCGTGCTGCGCGACGGGCACCACCTCACCCTCACCCGGGGGGTGGTGATCATCGAGCTCCACTGGCGCTTCAGCAAGCGGATGTTCGGGTTCGCCGAGGAGCTGGCGGGGGTGTGGGAGCGGCGGCAGCGGCTGCCGGTGCGCGCCGCCTCGGTGCCGGTGCTGGCCCCCGGCGACCACCTGCTGGGGCTGGTGATCCACGCCTCGCGCGGGCTCTGGTCGGCGCTGGAGTGGACGCTCGCCATCGCGGTGCTCGCCCGCTCGCTCCCCGCCGGGGCGTGGCCGGAGGTGGCGGCGCGGGCGGAGGCGTGGGGGTGCGCGCGGGCGCTGCAGGTGAGCCTCCTCCTCTCCGAGGAGCTCTTCGCCGCCCCCGCCCCCGCCGCGCTCTGGGCCCGCCTCCCCCCCGACGCGGGCGTGCGCGCGCTGGCCCGCGCCATCGCGGCGCGCACGCTGGCGGGAACGCGCTCGCCCGCGTGGTACCTGCGCACCCAGGTGGCGCTCCGCCGCGGCTCGCTGGGCAAGCTCGCCTTCCTGCTGCGCTCGCTCTTCGTCGCCACGCCCACCGACTGGGCCGGCGCGGGGAGCACGCGCGGCGGGCTGGTGCTGGCCCGCATCGCGCGCCCGTTCCGGCTCCTGCACAAGTACCGCCGGCGGAAGACGGTGTGAGCGCGCGCCGGGCGGCACGCACCCTGCCGGAGCGTTCGGTTGCCGGCGTAGGGAGCGGCCCGTATCTTCCGCGCCTCTTTTCCAACGCCGCCGCGCTCCGCACCGGGAGACGGGGGGCCGCGCCGGGCCGACGGCCGGCGCCCCCGCCCGGGCGGCTCCGCGCGCGGACGCCGTTCGCCCCCGGGGCGCCGGCGCCACCCGTACCGCACGGTTTCGATGAAGGTGCTCGTGGTCGCGGGTGCGCGGCCGAACTTCATGAAGGTCGCGCCGGTCCTGGCGGCGCTCGCGCGCGAGGGGCACCGCGCGGTGCTGGTGCACACCGGCCAGCACTACGACGCGTCGATGTCCGACGCCTTCTTCGCCGACCTGGGGCTGCCGCAGCCGGACCACCACCTGGGGGTGGGCTCGGCCAGCCACGCGGTGCAGACCGCGCGGGTGATGGAGACGTTCGAGCCGGTGCTGCGCGAGGAAGCGCCCGACTGGGTGGTGGTGGTGGGCGACGTGAACTCCACCCTGGCCTGCTCGCTGGTGGCGGCCAAGCTGCGCCCCGAGCTGGGGTGCCGGATCGCCCACGTGGAGGCGGGGCTGCGCAGCGGCGACTGGCGCATGCCCGAAGAGGTGAACCGCGTGCTCACCGACCGCCTCTCCGACCTGCTGCTCACCCCCAGCCGCGACGCGCACCCCAACCTGGCGGCCGAGGGGATCGACCCCGCCCGCGTGGTGTTCGTGGGGAACGTGATGATCGACTCGCTCTTCGCCCAGCTCCCCGCCGCGCGCGCCCTCGACGTGCCCCGTACGCTGGGGGTGGAGCGCGGCCGCTACGCCGTGGTCACGCTGCACCGCCCCTCGAACGTGGACGACGCCGACGCCCTCTCGGCCGTGTTCGGCGCGCTGGAGAAGGTGGCGGGCGACCTCCCGGTGGTCTTTCCGCTCCACCCCCGCACCCGCGCGCGCGCCGAGGAGTTCGGGCTCCTCGACGGGCTGGCCCGGGTGCGCACCACCCTTCCGCTCGGCTACCGGGAGATGGTCTCGCTGGTGGACGGGTCGGCGGTGGTGCTCACCGACTCGGGGGGGCTGCAGGAGGAGACCACGGCGCTCGGCATTCCCTGCGTGACGCTGCGCGAGCAGACGGAGCGCCCGGTGACGGTGGCCCAGGGCACCAACCGCCTGGCGCCCTGGCCGCTCGCGGCCGACGGGGTGTACCGCGCCTTCCGCGGCGCGCTGGCGCGGGGCCGGTGCGCGGCGGGGAGCGTGGTGGAGGGGTGGGACGGGCACGCCGCCGAGCGGATCGCGGCCGCGCTCGCCGAGGCCGCCCCCGGCGCCGCGCTGGCGGGGGCAGGGGCGGCCGCGGCGGGCGGGTGAGCCCGGTGCCATGAGCCGCCGCGCCGCGCTCCGCCCCGCCGCCCGCGAGGCCCTGCGGCTGCGCGCCTGGGCCCTCCCGCTGCTGGCGGGCGCCCCGGCCACCCTCCCCCCGGCCGCCGGCGCGCAGGGGTGGTCGGTGTTCCTGGCCATCGAGCGCTGCGCCCTCCCGCTGCGCGACGCGCTGGCCGCCGCCGACCTGCTCGACGCGGCGGACGAGGCGGCGCGCGCCGCGCTCGACGAGCGCGCGGTGAACGAGGCCATGCACGTGCTGGCGCTGCGCCGCGAGGCCGCCGAGGTGGCCGCGCTGCTGCGGCGCCACGGCTGGGAGGCGGTGGTGCTGAAGGGCGGCGCCACGGTGCTGGGCGGCGGGCGCGAGCTCGACGTGCTGGACCTGGACCTCCTCCTCCCCCCCGGCCAGGCACGCGCGCTGGCGGCGGTGCTGGACCGCGAGGGGTACGAGCGCGACGAGGCCGACCTTCCCCCCGGCGCCCCCAACCGCCACCAGCTCGCGGGGCGGATGCGCCCGGGGGGGATGACGGTGGAGGTGCACGAGGACCTGGCCCCGGTGGGCCACCACCCCGGCGCGGCCGAGGGCACCCTTCCGCTCCCCGTCGCGGGGCTCCGGCGGCTGCGCTCCGCCGTGCACCTCTGGCACGTGCTCACCCACGGCACCCTGCACCACCCGGAGCGCCGCGGCGCGCTGCGCGACCTGCTGGTGGCCGCCTCGGCCGCCGCGTGGTGCTCGCCCGCCGAGCTGGCCGAGGTGGCGGGGTGGGTGGCCGCGCACCCGCGCGCCGAGGTGCTGGGGCGGATGCTGGCGATGGCGCGCGCCCTGGCCGCCGGCGGGCCGGTGCCCGACCGCTTCGCGCGCGAGGCGGCCACGGCGTACCTCCTCTACGCCTTCACCACGCGGCACCACCCGCCCACCGCGCTCCTGCTGGCGCTGGGCCGCACCGCGCACTCGCTGGCCTCGGGCGCCGGCGAGTACGGGCGGCTCTGGGTGGGCACCCACGTGAGCGCCTTCTCGCGCGGCTACGCCGGCGAGCGCCGGATCGACCGGGTGCTCCCCGGGGTGGCCTACGCGGGGCGCTCCCTCTGGCGCGCCGCCAACCTGGCCGCGGCGGCCGTCCCCGGCGCCTGGCTGGCGGGAACGGCGCGCTCGCTCGCCCGCGGGCGGTGATCCCACGTTGCCGAGGATCGTTCCGGTTCCCCGGTTTTCAGCGGAAGAGCTCACACGGAGTCAACGGAGTCAACGGAGAACGACTCCGCTGACTCCGTTGACTCCGTGTGAGACCTGCCTTTCAGGGAACGTGATCCGATCGAAGCTCTGCAACGTGGGATGAGGCCCGGGGCCGCGCGGTTGCCGCCGGGCCTGCCGCGGCCTACCTTTTCGCGGTTTCGCGCGCCCGCACCGACCCTGGAGGAGCATGCCGATCGAGCCGGCCGTGGAGCAGATGATTGCCCGCGCCAAGGAGAACTTCGCGCGCGGCGCGTACCTGGCGGCGCTGGAAGACCTGCACGCGGCGGCCGAGCGGCACCCGGAGTTCGCCGACGTGCAGAACCTGATGGGGCTCTGCCTGTCGCTGGCCGGCCGCCCGGAAGAGGCGCTGGCGGCGTTCGAGCGCGCCACCGCGCTCAACGAGGGGTACGTGGAGGCGCACCTGAACCGCGCCATCACGCTGAACGACCTGGGGCGCACCGACGAGGCGCGCGAGAGCTTTCAGCGCGCCGCCGAGGCCGACGGTGAGAAGACCGGGGGCGGGCGCTTCTCCAGCGCGGCGGCCGCCCGCCTGGCCAACCTGCACGCGCAGCTGGGCGACACCTACCTGCAGGCCGGCGCGGCCGACGAGGCGCTGGAGGAGTACCGCAAGGCGGCGGGGCTGCGCCCGCAGTTCGTGGACATCCGCAACAAGCTGGCGCGCACGCTGATCGACCTGGGGCGGCTGGACGACGCCGCCCTGGAGCTGGAGGCGATCCTGGCGGAGCGGCCCTCGTTCGTGGCGGCGCGCGCCAACCTGGGGCTGGCGCACTACCGCGCGGGGCGGCTGGACGACGCGGAGCGCGAGTGGCGCCGCTGCGAGCAGCAGCAGCCCGACCACGCGCAGGTCTCCGGCTACCTGGGAATGCTCGGCCGCCAGCGCGAGGGGGGAAACAGCAGTGCTAAGTGCTAAGTGCTAAGTGCTAAGTGCTAAGTGCTAAGTGCTAAGTGCTAAGTGCTAAGTGCTAAGTGCTAAGTGCTAAGTGTATTTTGCTGGTCCGATCGTGCGAGGGGCATCCGCAGTTCCTTGGCACTTGGCACTGCTTTTTCTGCCCTTCCCGCAGGTGCCCTGACGAATCGGATGCACCGCGGTGGGGCTTGGCGCCGAAACGGCAGCCCCGCCGCGGCGCGCGCTTTGCGGCTTCGCTCCCCCGCCTGGATGGGCGCAGGGAGCCGGCCCTACACTCCATTGAACATCGCCCCGCCCGGCGGGGTACTCCGCTCCCATGACCAGAATCCCCTTCGGGCGCCGCGCCGCCGCCGCGCTCATCGTGACGCTTTTCCTCCCCGGCTGCGCCGTGTTCCGCAAGGAGCAGCCGCTCACGCCCGAGATGGCCTACGTGCGCGGCATGCAGGCGTACCAGGGCCGGCGCTGGGGGCGCGCCGCCGAGCTGATCAAGCGCTGGGTCGACGCCAACGCCGCCGGCGACCCGCGCATGCCGCAGGCGCTGCTCGCGCTCGGCACCGCGCACGTGCACACCGGCGAGTACCTCACCGCCAGCGCCGAGCTGCTGCGCCTGGTGACCGAGTACCCGCAGGCGGCCGAGCAGCAGCAGGCGCGCTACCGCCTCTGCGAGGCGTACCACGCGCTCTCGCCCAAGGCCCAGCTCGACCAGCAGTACACCGAGACCGCCATCACCTACTGCGGGAGCTACGCGGAGTACTACGGCGCCACCCCCCAGGCCGACACCGCGCGCACCTGGGTGGGGGAGATGAACGCGAAGCTGGCCTACAAGGCGTATCTCACGGGGATGTTCTACCTCCGCCGCCAGGCCGTCGACGCCGCCGTGATCTACTTCAACGACACGGCCAACGGCTGGCCCGAGAGCCGCTGGGCCCCGGCGGCGCTCGCCCGCATCGTGGAGGCGTACACCAGGGTCGGCTACCGCGAGGAGGCCGACCAGGCGCGCCAGCGGCTGCTGCGCGACTTCCCGCAGAGCCCCGAGGCGCGCGCCGCGGCGGCCGCCCCGCCCGCCGCGCCCACCGCCGTGGCTCCCGCGCCGGCGCCGGCCCCCGCGCCGCCGCCCGCCACGCCGTAGGCCCGCGGGCGCGGCGTGAGGCTGGGCGTCTTCGGCGGAGCCTTCGACCCGCCGCACCTGGGGCACCTGGTGGCCGCCTCGGAGGTGGCCGCGGCGCTGGCGCTGGACCGGGTGGTGTGGGTTCCCGCGGCGCTCCACCCCTTCAAGCGCGGGCGGGTGGGCGCCCCGCCGGAGCTGCGGCTGGAGATGGTGCGGGCGGCCATCGCGGGCGACCCGCGCTTCGCGGCCGACGGGGTGGAGCTGGAGCGCGAGGGGCCGTCGTACACGGTCGACACGCTCCGGGCGCTGCACGCGCGGCACCCCGGGGCGGAGCTGTTCTTCGTGACCGGCGCCGACAACCTGCGCGAGCTGCACCTGTGGCACGAGCCCGACGAGGTGGTGCGGCTGGCGCGGCTGGTGGTGGTCGGGCGCGGGGGCGAGGGGGTGCCCGAGGGCGCGCGCTACCCCGCCCAGGCGGTGCGCATCCCACGCATCGACCTCTCCTCCACCGAGGTGCGGCGCCGCGTGGGCGCCGGCGAGACGATCCGATACCTGGTCCCCGACGCCGTGGCCGCGCTGATCGAGCGCCACGGCCTGTACCGGGGTTGAACCCCTGCTTTCGACGGATGGAAGGGTCCTGAAGAGATGTTGAAGAGCGTGATCCGCGCGGTGTTCGGCACCCGCCACCAGCGCGAGCTGAAGCGCCTGCAGCCGCTGGTCGACCAGATCAACGAGCACGTGCGCAGGCTGGAGGGCGTCTCCGAAGACGAGCTCAAGGCGCAGACCATTCGGTTCCGCGAGCAGATCCACGAGGCCACGGCCGACATCCAGGACGAGCTCGACGCGCTGCGCGCGGAGAAGCGCGCCAGCGAGAGCTCGGCCGAGCGCGAGCAGATCGCCGTGCGCATGGGCGAGGTGGAGAAGCGGCTGAAGAGCGCCACCGAGCAGGTGCTCGACGAGATCCTCCCCGAGGCCTTCGCCACCGTGAAGGAGGCGTGCCGCCGGCTGGTGGGCACCGAGGTCCCCGTCACCGGCCAGGCGCTGGTGTGGGACATGGTGCCCTACGACGTGCAGCTGGTGGGCGGGATCGTGCTGCACCAGGGGAAGGTGGCCGAGATGGCCACCGGCGAGGGGAAGACGCTGGTGGCCACGCTCCCCCTCTACCTGAACGCGCTCACCGGGCGCGGGGCGCACCTGGTCACGGTCAACTCGTACCTGGCCCAGCGCGACAGCGAGTGGATGGGCCACGTGTACACCTGGCTGGGGCTCACGGTGGGGTGCATCGACCTGCACGAGCCCAACACCCCGGAGCGGCGCGAGGCCTACGCGGCCGACATCACCTACGGCACCAACAACGAGTACGGCTTCGACTACCTGCGCGACAACATGGTGCACTCGCTCGACCAGCGGGTGCAGCGCGGCCACGCCTTCGCCATCGTCGACGAGGTCGACAGCGTGCTGATCGACGAGGCGCGCACCCCGCTGATCATCAGCGGGCCGGTGGGGAACGAGACCAACGATGCCTACGGGCGCTACAACCCTTCCGTCTCCGACCTCTTCCGCCGGCAGACGCGCATCGTGAACGAGCTGATCGCGCAGGCCGAGAAGGACATCGCCGGGGGCGACAGCTACGCCGCCGGCGAGCGCCTCTTCCTGGCGCGGCGCGGCACCCCGCGCAACAAGCGGCTGCTCAAGATGCTGGCCGACGACCCCGGGCTGGTGAAGGTGATGGGGAAGGTCGAGCGCGACTACATGCAGGAGAAGAAGGTGCACGAGCTGGAGGAGCAGCTCCTCTTCTCCATGGACGAGAAGGGGCACAACGTGCACCTGACCGACCAGGGGCTCGACGTGCTGGCGCCCGACGACAAGGAAGCCTTCGTCGTTCCCGACATCAGCGAGGAGGTGCACCGCGTCGAGGTGGACCCGGAGCTCTCGGTGGACGAGAAGCGCGACGCCATCGCCGCGCTGGAGCGCGAGTACGCGGAGAAGAGCGAGAAGATCCACGTGATCCACCAGCTCCTCAAGGCGTACACGCTCTTCAACAAGGACGAGCAGTACGTGATCCAGAACGGCGAGGTGATGATCGTCGACGAGTTCACCGGCCGGATGATGTCGGGGCGGCGCTGGAGCGACGGGCTGCACCAAGCGGTGGAGGCCAAGGAGGGGGTCTCGGTGAAGGCCGAGACGCAGACGCTGGCCACCATCACCATCCAGAACTACTTCCGCATGTACGACAAGCTCGGCGGGATGACGGGCACCGCCGAGACCGAGGAGAACGAGTTCCACCAGATCTACGGGCTCGAGGTGATGGTGATCCCCACCAACCGGCCCATCCAGCGCGACGACCGCCACGACCTGGTCTACAAGACCAAGCGCGAGAAGCTGAACGCCATCATCACCGAGATCCAGCGGCTGCACGCCCTGGAGCTCCCGGTGCTCGTGGGCACCGTCTCGGTCGACGTGTCGGAGACGCTCTCGCGCATGCTGAAGCGCACCGGGATCGCGCACGAGGTGCTGAACGCCAAGCAGCACCAGCGCGAGGCCGAGATCGTGGCGCGCGCGGGGCAGCCGGGCGGGGTGACCATCGCCACGAACATGGCCGGGCGCGGCACCGACATCAAGCTGGGGCCCGGCGTTACCGAGGCGCGCACCATCGGCTGGCTGAAGGCGAAGGGGATCGACCCCGCGTCGCTCCCGCGCGTGGCCGACCCCGAGGCCGCGGTGGACCTCTCCGCCCAGGCCGACGACTACCTGGTGGAGGTGGGCGGGCTGCACATCATCGGCTCGGAGCGGCACGAGAGCCGCCGCATCGACCGGCAGCTGCGCGGGCGCGCGGGGCGGCAGGGCGACCCGGGCGCGTCGGAGTTCATGATGAGCCTGGAAGACGACCTGATGCGGCTCTTCGGGTCGGACCGCATCGCCAGCATCATGGACCGGCTGGGGGCGCAGGAGGGCGAGGTGATCACCCACCCGTGGATCACCAACTCCATCTCCGGCGCGCAGAAGCGGGTGGAGCTGCAGAACTTCGACGCCCGCAAGCGGCTGCTGGACTACGACGACGTGATGAACCAGCAGCGCGAGGTGATCTACGACCTGCGCACCTTCGCCCTGGAGGGCGGAGGCGAGCTGGTAGGCGAGGTGTGGGAGATGATCGAGCGCTCCCTCCCACCCATCGTGGAGGGGTACACCGAGGGCGCGCACCCCGAGGAGTGGGACCTGGCGGGGCTCAGGCAGCGGCTGACGCTCGACTTCTTCCTCACCGCCGACCGCTTCGCCGGGCCGGACGGCGAGGGCGGCGAGGTGTTCGAGACCCGCGCCGAGATCGTCGAATACGTCACCGAGCTGGCGCGCGACGCCTACCACCGCAAGCTCGAGCAGTTCGGCGAGGCGGCCGACGCGGTGCTGCGCTTCATCGTGCTCTCCACCATCGACGAGAAGTGGAAGGACCACCTCTACGACCTGGACCACCTGAAGGCGTCGATCGGCTTCCGCGGCTGGGGGCAGAAGGACCCGCTGGTGGAGTACAAGGCGGAGGCGTACGACATGTTCGAGGAGATGATGACCGACCTCTACCTGTCGGCCGCCCGCTTCTCCTTCCGCGCCCAGATCGCCCCGGCCGAGCCGCCCCCGCCGATGTTCTTCGGCACGCCCATGCGCGGCGAGGAGCCGGTGGAGGCGAGCTACGGCGACGAGGCTCCGGCCCCCGAGCCGCCGCCGGTGCAGCGGCCGCGCTCGTCGCTGGGGATCAACCCCCACGCGGCGGTGCCGGCCTCGCAGCGGCAGCTCCGCACCAACCGCGAGGAGGCGGGGAGCACCGCCCCCAAGCCCGCCGCGGCCGCGGTGGGGCGCAACGATCCCTGCCCCTGCGGGAGCGGGAAGAAGTACAAGAACTGCCACGGCCGCTCGGCTTAACGGAAAACGGCCGTCTCACGCAGAGACGCAGAGGCGCGGAGAGGACCAGGTCCTCTCCGCGCCTCTGCGTAATCCCGTTTCGACTGATTGGATTTGCATTCCAAATCAACAGAATGGACTCACACGGAGTCAACAGAGTCAGCGGAGTCGTTCTCCGTTGACTCCGTTGACTCCGTGTGAGGATCTCTGTGCTGGAGTTTCCGAATGCATAGACATTTGTCTGATCGGGTATGAACAGTTCAGGAACTTTGGACAAAAATAAACATGCTGGACAAGGAGGGATGATGTTCGTATTTTGTTCGGGAGAAGCAGGCTGAAGATTTCCCGCACCAATGGTCCTCGATCATGCCGTACACGATCAAGCACTGGCCCGTGCACGACCGGCCCCGCGAGCGGGTGCGCACGCTGGGCTCGAAGGCACTCTCCACGCGCGAGCTGCTCGCGCTCCTGATCGAGACGGGGCTGTCGTCGCGCGAGGGGACGGCGGGGCGCAGCGCGGTGGAGCTGGCGGGCGACCTGCTGGCGGCGTTCGCCGAAGAAGACGGCGCGGGGTCGCTGCGCAGGCTGATGGCCGCCGACGTGTCGACGGTGGCGGGGCGGGTGCGGGGGATCGGGCCGGCCAAGGCCGCCAAGATCCTGGCCGCCCTGGAGCTGGGGCGCCGCGCCGCCGAAGAGGCGCGCCCCGAGCGGGCGCGGGTGCAGACGTCCCGCGACATCTACGAGCGCATGCGCTTCCGGCTGCGCGACCTGGACCAGGAGGAGTTCCACCTGATCCTGCTGAACACCCAGAACGACGTGCTGCGCGAGGTTTTCCTTTCGCGGGGCACGCTCGATTCGTCGCTGGTGCACGCGCGCGAGGTCTTCCGCTACGCGTTCAACGAGTCGGCCGCGTCGGTGGTGCTGGTGCACAACCACCCCAGCGGCGAGCCCGCGCCCTCGCTGCAGGACCGGGTGATCACCAAGGAGCTGGTGGAGGCGGGAGACCTGCTGGGCATTCCCGTCTCGGACCACGTGATCATCGGCGAGATGAACTACTTCTCGTTCAGGGACAAGAACCAGCTCCGTTCCGGCGTGCGCCGCGCGGCGCTGAAGGTCGCGTAGCCCCGGCGCATCCGAACGGAACGCGCTCCACGGCTACGCCGCGCACGCCTCTGCCGGCTCCAGCACTTCCGCGAGCCCCGCGTGCCATCGGGTCATCGCGGCCGCGGCGGTGCGCACGGGCTCGCGCAGCTCGGGCGGGAAGCCGGGGTGATCGGCCCCGAGCGCCAGGATCCGGAGGTAGCGGGCCACGTCTCCTGCCTCGTCGGCCACGATCTCGAACCCTGCGTCGGCCGGCCCCTGCGGCGCGTCTGGAATGGCGCGCATGCAGGTGTGCGTCATGCCGCGATAGACGTCGATGGGGTCGTACTCGATGAACGCGGTTACATCCTCCGCCGTCCGTCCGCCGCACAGGGCGCGGTTCGCCGCCACATGCAGCGGGCGGATGATCTCCCATCCTCGCTCCATGTAATCCAGCAGCGCGAAGAACAGCCGCCGGTCCCGCGCGGACCTCAGCCGCGCCACCCGCTCGCGTGCTGTCCGCCATTCCTGTGCGTCGAGCGTGCAGCGAGGTGCACCGGGAAGCACGATGTCTCTGGCGTGCTTCGACATAGCGCGACTCCTTCCCGCGAAGAATTGAATCCGGTAGATGGGTACGGGAGCGATGACCGGCGCGAACGTTGTCGGAGCGCCCGTCCACCTGTTACTCTGTCCAGTGTACACAACTCGTAGTCGGCCAAAGTCGGCCACGTACATTAGGCACAACCGCGGGGGGCGTCAATGCCCTCGCGTAAGGCAACCGCGTCGTTGGATGCGCTGCGCGAGGCTGTGCGCGCGCGGGTGGATGACTCCGGCCTGCGGGAGGTAGCGCGCGAGGTGGGGATGGCACACGCGTCCCTTGGCGATTTCCTCAGCGGCCGGGTTCCACGGGCTGCAAACGTCGCGAAACTGCGGAAGTGGTTCGAGGGCGACGACAACGAAGTGCTGCGGCTGAGGCAGGAAGTCGCTGAGTTGCGAACGCAGATTGCCGAACTGAAGCGGCTGTTGCGCGAGGCGAAGAAGTAGGATGGGTCTAAACTGCACGTGCGGAGGCGTCAATGCCTGCACGTGAGGGTGGCGTGCCCGTGGACACCCTCCGCGAGGCGGTCAGCAGACGTGTGTCTTCCGGCAGCCTTCGTTTGATCGCGGCGGAAATCGGACTCGCCCACACCACCGTCGCGAGCTTCCTGAAGGGTGCGCAGCCATACGGGCGCACGCTGGTAAAGCTACGCGCGTGGTTCGAGGGCGAGGCAAACGAGTTGGTGCGTCTGCGGCAGGAGAACGCGGAACTGAAAAAGCGGATGGCCGAGTTGGAGCGGCAGCTGCGCGAGGCGAAGCGGTAGCCGCCGGATGCACCGGGTTGAAAACCCGGGCTACAACAACACGAAGTCCGCCTTCGCGGACTGCTCGCATCCTGTCATGCGTCTGGGCAGGCCGTTTCGCGGGCTTGGCCGAGTTAGGAGCCAATCGGATCGCACAATGACTGACGGCGCAGTCCGCGAAGGCGGACTTTGTGCCTTTGTAGCCCCGGGTTTCCAACCCGGGGGCTTCTCGCGCGGCCAGCCACGTTACGCAGGGCGTGACCGTTGAGCCTCGCGTGTTTACATTGAACGCATGAGCCCGCATCGCACCTCCCCGGCGGTTGCTTCCGCCCCCCCGTCCCGCGCGGACGGGGGGGTGTTCGCGCGGGCCTTCGCGGAGGTGCGCTGATGGCGACCGCCGCTCCGCCCCCGGTGCTCGACGGCGACGCGCTGGAGCACGCCCGCGCCATCCTCCCGCCGACGCTCTTCGACAGCATCGAGGGGTACGCCTCGCGGCTCGACCTGGAGCTGGTGACCCGGGCGTACGAGTTCAGCAGCGTGGCCCACGCCGGCCAGAAGCGCCGCTCGGGCGAGGACTACGTGACCCACTGCGTGGAGGTGGCCCGCATCCTGGGCGACCTGCACCTGGACTCGGTGACCATCGCCAGCGCGCTGATCCACGACGTGGTGGAAGACACCTCGGCCACCATCGACGACGTGCGCGACACGTTCGGCGCCGAGGTGGCCACGGTGGTGGACGGGCTCACCAAGCTGGCCAAGGTCACCTTCCGCACCAGCACCGAGCAGCAGGTGGAGAACTTCCGCAAGCTGCTGCTCTCCATGGCGCAGGACGCGCGGGTGATCCTGGTGAAGCTGGCCGACCGGCTGCACAACATGCGCACCCTCGACTACCTGGCCGAGGAGAAGCGCCGGCGCATCGCGCTGGAAACGCGCGAGATCTACGCGCCGCTGGCGCACCGGCTGGGCGTGGCCACCATCAAGTGGGAGCTCGAGGACCTCTGCTTCAAGTTCCTGGAGCCCGAGGCATACCGCGACCTGGCCAAGAAGGTCAGCGAGAAGCGGCGCGAGCGCGAGGAGCTGGTGGAGCAGATGCGCGAGCCGCTGCAGGCCGAGCTGCTCGACCAGGGGATCGACGCCGAGGTCACCGGGCGCCCCAAGCACCTCTGGTCGATCTACCGCAAGATGGTGCGGCGGCAGAAGGGGTACGAGGAGATCTACGACCTGATGGCCATGCGGGTGATCGTGGAGACGGTCACCGACTGCTACCACGCCCTGGGGGTGATCCACAACCGCTGGACGCCGCTCACCGAGCGCTTCCACGACTACGTGGCCACGCCCAAGAGCAACATGTACCGCTCGCTGCACACCACCATCTTCGGCCCCGGCGGGCGGCTGTACGAGATCCAGATCCGCACCCGCGAGATGCACCGCACCGCCGAGTACGGCATCGCGGCGCACTGGAAGTACAAGGAGGGGCGGGCCACCGACGACGTGGACGAGACGCTCACCTGGTTCCGGCAGGTGCTGGAGTGGCAGCAGGAGACGCGGGAGCCGGAGGAGTTCATGGAATTCCTCCGCATCGACCTGTTCCAGGACGAGATCTTCGTGTTCACCCCCATGGGCGACGTGAAGCAGCTCCCCAAGGGCGCCACTCCCATCGACTTCGCCTTCGCGGTGCACACCGAGGTGGGGGTGCACTGCGTGGGGGCGCGGGTGAACGGGCGCATCAGCCCCATCACCCGCGAGCTGCAGAACGGCGACACGGTCGAGATCCTCACCGACGCGCGGCAGCGCCCCTCGCGCGATTGGCTGGCCTTCGTGAAGACGGCGCGGGCGCGCAACAAGATCCGCCAGTGGATCAAGGACGAGGAGTTCGGCAGCTCGGTGCAGCTGGGCCGCGAGTTCATCGAGCGCGAGATCAAGAAGGCGCGGCGCGAGAAAGTCACCGACGAGCGCTTCGCCGAGGCGGCGCGGAAGCTCAACCTTCCCGACGAGGCGCACCTGTTCGCGGCGCTGGGGCGCGGCGACCTGGGCCCCAGCGCGGTGATGCGCGAGCTCTGGCCGGAGCTGGGCGAGACGCAGAAGCCGCCCACCGCCTTCGAGCGGCTGGTGTCGCGGGTGCGCGGCGAGCCGCCGGCGGTGAAGATCCAGGGGATGAGCAACCTGATGGTGCGCTACTCCCAGTGCTGCCAGCCGGTGCCGGGCGACAAGGTGATCGGCTACATCACGCGCGGCCGCGGCGTCTCCATCCACCGCATCGACTGCCCCAACATCCTGCAGCTGGGCGGGCACCCGGAGCGGCGGGTGGACATCGAGTGGGACGTGGACGACAGCGACCGCTTCTTCGTGCGGCTGGTGATGGAGGGCACCGACCGGCGCGGGCTGATGGCCGAGGTGGCCAGCGCCATCTCGGGGACCAACACCAACATCAAGAGCGCCGAGATGAAGGCCGACGAGCGCGGGATGCTGGGCGAGTTCGTGGTGGAGGTGGAGAACCTCACCCACCTGAACCGCGTGATCGGGGCGGTGAAGCGGATCAAGGGGGTGGTGAAGGTGGAGCGCCGCGAGCAGGCGGAGCCGGACGGCGGCGACTCCGACGCCTGACCTCGCGTTCCGACGCTCCGGAAACGGCAATCTCACGCAGAGACGCGGAGACGCAGAGGGACTGCGGCTTCGCGTTTCTGCAATTCCCCGGCTGAACCGGCGATGATCTCCAGGAAATCCCGCGTCGTCCTCCTCGTGGCCGCGCTCGCCGCCGCCTCGCCGGCGGCGGCGCAGGTGAATCCCGCGCTCTTCGGCGGGCTGCGCTACCGGATGATCGGGCCGAGCCGCGGCGGGCGGGTGACCACGGTCACGGGGGTGCCCAGCCAGCCCTTCACCTTCTACCAGGGCTCCACCGGCGGCGGGGTGTGGAAGACCACCAACGCCGGCGTGACCTGGGTGAACGTGAGCGACGCCTTCTTCGGCGAGGCGTCGATGGGCTCGGTGGAGGTGTCGCTCTCCGACCCGAACGTGGTGTGGGCCGGGACGGGGTCCGACGGTATCCGCAGCAACGTCTCCACCGGGCGCGGCGTCTACCGCTCCACCGACGCGGGGGCGACCTGGCGGTGGATGGGGCTGCGCGACGCGGGGCAGATCGGCGCGGTGCGCATCCACCCCACCGATCCGCGCACCGTGTTCGTGGCGGCGATGGGGAACGCCTTCCGCCCCAACCGCGAGCGCGGCGTCTACCGCACCCGCGACGGCGGGGCCACCTGGGAGCAGGTGCTCTTCGTTTCCGACAGCACCGGCGCGGTGGACCTGGAGTTCCAGCCCGGGAACCCCGATGTGGTCTACGCCTCGATGTGGCGCGGGGAGCGGAAGCCCTGGACGATCATCTCCGGGGCGCGCGAGGGCGGGATCTACCGCAGCACCGACGGCGGCACCACCTGGACGAAGCTCGGCGGCGGGCTCCCCACGGGCCTGTTCGGCAAGAGCAACGTCGCGGTCTCCGCCGCCGATCCGCGGCGCGTCTACGCGCTGGTCGAGGCGAGCCCCGGGGGCGGTCTCTACCGCTCCGACGACGCGGGGGAGAGCTGGCGGCTGGTGAGCACGGAGCGTGGGCTCATCGCCCGGCCCTTCTACTACTGCAACATCACGGCGGACCCGACGAACGCCGACGTGGTCTACGTCGGCACCGAGAGCTTCTACAAGAGCACGGACGGCGGGCGGACGTGGCGCACCGCGCCCACGCCGCACGGCGACAACCACGACCTGTGGATCAACCCGCGCGACGCGCGGATCATGGTGCAGAGCAACGACGGCGGCGCCAACGTGACGCTCGACGGCGGCCGCACCTGGTCCACCCAGCTCAACCAGCCCACGGCCGAGATCTACCAGGTCTACACCGACAGCCAGTTCCCCTACCGCGTCTACGGCGCGCAGCAGGACAACACCACGCTGATCGTGGCCAGCCGGCCGCTGCAGCAGGGGGGCGTGGACGATCCCGCGCAGACCTGGCGGCAGGGGCCGGGGTGCGAGACGGGGCCCATCATCCCCCACCCCACGCACCCCGACACCGTCTACGGCTCGTGCAAAGGGCAGTTCTCGCGGCTGTCGCTGCGTACCGGCAACGAGAAGCAGTACTGGGTGGGCGCGCAGTCGATCTACGGCAATCCCGGGCGCGACCTGATCTACCGCTTCCAGCGCGTGTCGCCCATGGAGATCTCGCCGCACGACCCGCGGGTGATCTACTACGGCTCGCAGTACGTGCACCGCACCACCGACGAGGGCGCCACCTGGGCGCGCATCTCCCCCGACCTCACCGCGAACGACCCGCGCTACCAGACCCGCGTGGCCGGCGAGCCCATCACCATCGACGTGACGGGGGAGGAGTACTACAGCACCCTGTACGCGATCGAGGAGTCGCCGCGGGAACAGGGGGTGATCTGGACCGGCGCGAACGACGGCCCTGTGCACGTGACCCGCGACAACGGGCGGAGCTGGGCCGACGTGACGCCGCGCGGGCTGCCGCCGGGCGGGCGGGTGCAGTCGATCGACCCGTCGCCGCACCGGGCGGGGGGCGCCTACGTGGCGGTGCTGCGCTACCTGCTGGGCGACTTCCGCCCCTACGCCTACCGCACCGACGACTACGGCCGCAGCTGGACGCGCATCGCCGACGGCGCCAACGGCATCCCCGCCGACGAGCCGGTGCGGGTGGTGCGCGAGGATCCCGCGCGCCCCGGGCTGCTGTACGCGGGGACGGAGTTCGGGATGTACGTGAGCTTCGACAACGGCGGCCGCTGGCAGCCGCTGCAGCTGGGGCTGCCGCACACCCCGGTCACCGACCTCAAGGTCCACCGCGGCGACCTGGTGCTGAGCACGCAGGGGCGCGGCTTCTGGATCCTGGACGACCTCTCGCCACTGCGGCAGGCGGGCGACTCGGTGTCGCGCGCGGCGGCCTTCCTCTTCCGGCCGCGCGAGGCGGTGCGCTTCCGCTACTCCGGCGGCTTCGGCGGCCCCGAGTCGGGCGTGGCGCGGCCGGACGCGCCGCAGTATCCCCCCTACGGCGCCGCGATCGACTACTACCTGGCCACGGAGCCGGCGACGATTCGGCTCGAGGTGCTGAACGCCGCGGGCACAGTCGTCCGCGCCTTCACCAGCGACAGCGTCGCCGGCCCGGTCGCGCCCGTGCTGGCGGGGACGCCGCGGCTGGCGAAGACGGCGGGGGCGCACCGCTTCACCTGGGACCTCGCCTGGCCCGGGGCGTGGGAGGCGGGGCGGGGGAACGGCCGCAACGGCCCGCTGGCGGTTCCCGGCCGCTACACCGTGCGGCTGACGGTCGATGGCAGGCGCTATTCGCAGCCGCTGGCGCTCCACGCCGACCCGCGGCAGGTGGCCGACGGGGTCACGCAGGCGGACTTGGAGGCGCAGCTCGCGCACAACCTGCGCGTCCGCGACCTGGTGACGGAGGTGAACCGCCTGGTCGCGCGCGTGGCCGAGGCGAAGCGCAGCGCCACGGGTGACGCGCTCGCGCGGCTGAACGCGCTGGAGGCGATGCTGGTCACCCCGCCCGTGCGCTACAGCCGGCCCGGGCTGCAGGCGCACATCGCCTACCTCTACGGTTTGACCACGCAGGCGGACCAGCGGATCGGCCGCGACGCGGTGGAGCGGTACGCCACGCTGCGCCGCCAGCTCGACGCCGACCAGGCCGCGGCGCGCGCGGTGATCGGCCCCGAGCCGCCGGGGTGGGTGCCGCCTCCGCAGCCGCGTCCCGCTACCGACGAAGACGAGGACGACTCGGAGAGCTGATACCCAACCCGCTTGAACACTGGGTCTTGGCACGCAGAACCCAAGGACGTCATCCTGAGGCCGGCCACGCCCGAGCTACAGCAGCCACAGCGTCTGGAAGGCCGAAGGATCTATAACCGACCCTCGGAGCCAGCCCGCCGAAGCGCGTGAATTCAGTGGCGCTTTGGAAAGTTGTTCCCGAGCGCCGGCGATAGATCCTTCGGCCTGCCTGAACCGATCGCGACCTCAGTCAGGCGTGGTCGGCCTCAGGATGACGTGTTGGGAAGGTGCGATTAGAACAAATGCTTCAATCGACAAGACGGAACGCCTGACGCTGCCTGGGGTTACACGCAGGAGACGATCGCCCGCCCTTTCAGCTCCCGACCATGCGAAGCCGCCTGCTCCCGACGCTGCTCTGTGCCTTCGTGCTGCTGGCGCCCCGCGCGCTGGCCGCGCAGGGCCGGCCCGCGCCGCTCGACGGCTTCGTGGCCTCGGTGGCGCGGCTCTGGCAGGCGGGCGACGCGGCTTCCATCTCCGCGCTGGCGCCGGAGGACGGGCGCATCGTGCTGGACCTGGGCACGGGGCAGGCCGAGGCGGTGGAGGCCCGCCACGCCGCCGCGGCGCTGCGCGACCTCTTCCGCGGCCGGACCACGCTCTCGGTGCGCGCGGCCCAGGTGACACTCGCCGGCGGCGAGCCGCTGCGGGGGTTCGGCGAGCTGGCGTGGGTCTCGCGCCCGCGCGGCGTGACCGACACCGAGAGCACCACCGTCTACGTCGGCGCCGTGTGGGAGTCCGGTGGCTGGAAGATCCGGGAGCTGCGCGTCCTCCACTGAGCGGCGGAGGGCCATGAGGGCGGAGACGCGGAGAGACGGGTGCTCTCCGCGTCTTTTCGTCTCTGTCTGAGCCCCTTCCGTTTCCCGTCTGCTTGACACCGCCCGCCGCCGCGCGCGAGAATCCCGGCTATGTTGCAGAAAGCTGATTCGCTCCTGGCCGGGCTCGTACCCGCGATCCGCGAGGCGGCCCGGCGCGAGCCCGAGCGCCCGCGCGACCTGCTGCAGCCCGAGGTGCTGCTGGGCTCGGCCCTGCGCATTGCCGGCGCGGTGGTGGTGGCGCTGGTGCTCTGGTCGCTGCTGCGGCTGGTGGTGCGCCGCATCGAGCGCTCGCTGGGTCAGCCGCAGCCGGGGGCGCTCACCGTAAGCGAGCAGCGCACGCGTACGCTGGTGGGGCTGCTGCGCAGCGTGGGGCGGGTGATCATCTTCATGATCTTCCTGTTCATGCTGATGAGCGCCATCGGGCTGGACCTGGGGCCGCTGCTGGCCGGTGCGGGGGTGGTGGGGCTCGCCATCTCGTTCGGCGCCCAGTCGCTGGTGAAAGACGTGATCAGCGGGCTCTTCATCCTGATCGAGAACCAGTTCGCGGTGGGCGACGTGGTGCGCATCGAGGGGGTGTCGGGGGCGGTGGAGACCATGACGCTGCGCATGGTGGCGCTGCGCGACGTGCACGGCGTGGTGCACATCGTGCCGAACGGGCAGATCACCAAGGTGAGCAACCTCACCCGCACCTGGAGCCGGGTGGTGCTCGACGTGGGCGTGGCCTACAAGGAGGATACCGACCACGTGACGGAGGTGATGCGCGGCGTGGGGCGCGAGCTCTGGGACGATCCCGACTGGCGCCCGCTGCTGGTGGAGCCCGCCGAGGTGCCGGGGATCGAGAAGTTCGACACCGGCTCGGTGACCATCCGCATGACCGCCAAGACGCTCCCGCTCAAGCAGTGGGACGTGGCCCGCGAGCTCCGGCGGCGGCTCAAGCGCCGCTTCGAGGAGGAGAACATCGAGGTTCCCGTCTCCTCGCAGACGCTGCTCTGGGAGGGCGCCGAGCTGCCGCCGCAGACGTCCCCCGCCGCCGCGGGCGCGCTCGGCGCCGGGGCGGCGGAACGTTCCGCCGGCGCGGCGCAGCAGGGCTCGCATACCTCCGACTCGCTGCTGGACGATGAATCGGCTTAGCCGGCGATGTAGGTCGGCCGCGCGCTGAACCGCAGCCGGACGCGCACTCCGCGCGCCCGGGCCGACCGAGCCGTCTCCCGAAAGGAATCGCCCGACCGATGCTTCGCTTCTACAACACGCTCACCCGGCGCGAGGAGGAGTTCGTGCCGCTCCAGGAGGGCCGCGTGGGGATGTACACCTGCGGCCCCACCGTCTACGCGCCGCCGCACATTGGCAACCTGCGCACCTTCTTCTTCGCCGACACCGTCCGCCGCTACCTGGAGTTCCGCGGCTACCAGGTGAAGTTCGTGATGAACCTCACCGACGTGGACGACAAGACCATCCGCGGGGCGCTGCGCGAGGGGGTGAAGCTCGCGGACTACACCGAGCCGTTCGTGGAGTCGCTCTTCCGCGACTTCGAGCGGCTGGGGATCCGCCGCGCCGACCATCACCCGCGCGCCACCGACTACGTCGGCCAGATGGTGGACATCATCCGCCGGCTGGAAGAGCGGGGGATCGCCTACGCGGCCGACGACGGCTCGGTCTACTACTCCATCGCGAAGTTCGCCGACTACGGGAAGCTCTCGAAGGTGGACCTCTCCGCCGCCCGCCGCGGCGAGCGCGTGGCCAGCGACGAGTACGAGAAGGAGGACGTGCGCGACTTCGTGCTCTGGAAAGGGATGAAGCCCGAGGACGAGCAGGTGGGCGCGGTGTGGGACACGCCCTGGGGCCGGGGGCGCCCCGGGTGGCACATCGAGTGCTCGGCAATGGCGATGGACGAGCTGGGCGAGACCTTCGACATCCACGCCGGCGGGGTGGACCTGATCTTTCCCCACCACGAGGACGAGATCGCCCAGAGCGAGGGGGCGACGGGGAAGCCGTTCGTGCGCTACTGGCTGCACGGCGAGTTCCTGCTCCTGGAGGGCGACAAGATGGCCAAGAGCACCGGCAACATCTTCAACCTCCAGGACCTGGTGGAGCGCGGGGTGAAGCCGTCGAGCATCCGCTATCTCTTCCTCACGGCGCACTACCGCAGCAAGCTGAACTTCACCTTCGCCGCGCTGGAGAGCGCGGCCGAGGCGGTGCGGCGCATCCACGGCACCCGCGAGCGGCTGCGCACCCACCCCGAGGCGCGCGACCCCGACCCCGACGACGAGCCGGTGCTGCACCCGCTGGTGGACCAGGTGCTGGCCGGCTTCGCGGCGGCGATGGACGCCGACCTCAACACCAGCGTGGCGCTCTCGGAGGTGCACCGGCTGGTGGGCGCGGTCAATCAGCGCCTGGAGGGGCTGGGGACGCGCCCAATCGGAATCGCGGAGAAGCGCGCGGCGCTCGACGCCTTCGAGCGGATCGACTCGGTGTTCGGCTTCCTGGCGCTCACCGAGCGCGAGCGCGAGGTGGACGCGGACCTCGCCACGTGGGTGGAGGAGCGCATCGCCGCGCGGCAGGCCGCGCGCGCGGCAAAGGACTTCGCCACCTCCGACGCGATCCGTGCCGAGCTCGCGGCGCGCGGGGTGACGGTGGAAGACACGGCGCAGGGCCCGCGCTGGTCGGTGAGCGGGTAGTCGAAGGGCAGGAGGGTGGTACGAGCGCGCGAATCCTTGTATTTTTCGCGCGCCGGCTGCCGCCTTAGCTCAGTTGGCAGAGCACCGCACTTGTAATGCGAAGGTCGTCGGTTCGATTCCGACAGGCGGCTTGATCACGCGGAGACGCAGAGAGGCCACGGCGGGCTCTCTGCGTCTCCGCGTCTCTGCGTGAGATTCGACCTGTTCAGGCGAGTGCCGCCTCCAGCTCGCGCTCGTCCACGCCGACCTCGGCGAGCAGCTCCGCGACGGGGGCGGCGATGTGGTCGACCAGCTCCAGCACCGGCGCGTGGTCGGCCAGGGGGACGGCGAGCACCGCGCGCCGCGCCGCGTCGGCGGCGAGGCGCATGTGGTGCACGCAGAAGCTGAAGGCGCCGGAGCGCACCAGGATCTCCCGGGCCTCGGCGCGCGCGACGGGATCGGCCGCCCGCGGCACCAGCGCGTGGAAGCGCTCGCGCTCGGGGTGGTCGGCCTCGAGCGCGAAGCGCAGCGCCACGTTGTCGCCCGGGCGCTCCCAGTCGGGGTGCAGCGCCTCGCCCATCACGTCGCCCAGATCGTCGCCGAGCTGCACCAGCACGCCCAGCGGCACCCCCGCCGCGGCGAGCGCGTCGGCCGTGGCGGCGTCCGCGCCGCCGGAGAGGGCGCCCATCCGCAGCGCGGCGGCGAAGAGCGGCGGCGTCTTGGCCTCCACGATCCGCCAGTACGCCTCTTCGTTCGCCGCGCCCGCCGCGTCGAGCTCCTGGCCGCGCGAGGTCTCGCGCCCCGCCGCGGCCGCGGCGAGCATCAGCGGCGCGCGGAGCCTCGGCGGCGCCTCGGCCAGCACCTCGACGGCGATGCACTGCAGCGCGAGCGCGAGGTTGGCGCGCAGCCCCGGCGGCAGGTCCACGATGGAGCGCTCCTCGCCGTCGATGATGTCGTCGACCAGGTGGATGGCGGCGTGCAGCGCGTGCAGCGACGCGGCCGCCGGGTAGGCCGCCTCGTCGCTTCCGCCGGCCGCGCGGCAGGCCCGCAGCGCCAGCTCCGACGGCCCCGCCGGGCTGATGCCGCCCGCCATCCCCGCCAGCACGCGCAGCGCGTCCCATCCATCCTCGTCGGCGCGGCGGCGCAGCGCGTCGCCCACGTACCGCCGCATCGTCTCGGTGCTCATCGTCTCACGGGTCGCGGTGTGAAGGAGAGCCGCCGGCCCATCACGCACGTGGGCCGGCGGGGATACTCAGGTCGAAGTCCCCTGCGGCGGTGTGGCCCAATCGCCCCACGCCGCGAAGCTGGCGGCCGACCCGAGCCCGGGGTGCACGGAGAGCTCGCGGTAGGCGCGCACCAGGCCGCCACGGTCGGTGCGGCCGGCGAGGGCCGCGCGGAACTGCTGGATGGTCACCTTCGGCATCGTTCGATCTTCCGGTCGAGGAGTGATCCCGCCGGGAGGGTGGGCGAAGGCCGCCGCGGAATGCGGGCGGCCACGGCGGACGGAGCCCGGGCGTGCCTCGGCGGCAGAGGACCGCCGCGGGCGACTTCCTGGCGGCGCGAATCAGGCGCTGGCCGCGCCGGGCCACTCCATCCACCCCGCGAGCCGCTTCGACCGCGCCGCTTCCGGGCGCCGGGCGAGCTCGCGATAGGCGTGGATCAGGACGCCCTGCTCGGCGCGGCTGGCGAGGGTCGCGCGGAACTGCTGGATGCTCACCGTCGGCATGACAGGCCTCGAGGCTCAGTGTGGGTTTCCGCCGCGGGGTCTGTCGCGCGCGGGATCGGCGGTACGGGTCAGGCGCCCGTCGCCGTCTGCTGGGCCTCGTTCCAGACCGGCCAGTCGGCGAGCATTCGCAGCTCCGTCGCGGGGCGGCGGCCGAGCTCGCGGTAGGCGCGGACGGCGGTGCCCCGCTCGGAGCGGCTGGCGAGCGTTGCGCGGAACTGCTGGATGCTGATCCTGGGCACGTGGATCTCCCGGTTGATGGTGGATTCCACCTCGGTGCGGGTGGACCGACCGCCGCGGGAGCGCTCTCCCGCGGCGGCGTCGGCGCGTTGTGTGTCAGGCGCTGGCGGCGGGCGCGGCGACCGCGGGCCACGCTGCCCATTCACTGAAGGCCAACCCCGCACCGACTTCGGGGCGGCGGGCCAGCGCGCGGTAGGCCCGGACGAGCGGGCCGTGCTCGGAGCGGCTGGCCAAGGCCGCGCGGAACTGCTGGATGCTTACCCTGGGCATGTGGATCTCCTGATCGAGGGTGGATTCCGCCCCGGTGCGGGGTGGCGGGGTGCCGCGGGAGGGGGTCTCCCAAGGCGTCGGCGCGGTGCGTGTCAGGCGCTGGCCGTGGGTGCGGCGGCCGGCGGCCAGGCCACCCAGTCGACGAACGTCACTGCCGCCGCCTCGGGGCGGCGGGCCAGCGCGCGGTAGGCGCGGACCACGGCGCTCTGCTCGGAGCGGCTGGCAAGGGTCGCGCGGAACTGCTGGATGCTCATCCTGGACATGGGGATCTCTCGGGTGGAGGTACCGGTGCCCTACCGCAACGGACGGCGGGAGGACGGTGCAGGGGCCTTTCCGCGGCCTCACGGAGCGGAGCGGGGTGGGGTTGCGTCAGGCGTTCGTCGCGGCCATGGAGTCCGCGTTCCAGACCGGCCACTCTTGCAGGACGATCTCCAGCGCGGCCGCCGGACGGCGGGACAGCGCGCGGTAGGCTCCCACGGCGGGGCCGTGCTCGGCGTGGCTGGCAAGGATGGAGCGGAACCGCTCGATGCTCACCTTCGGCATGGGGACCTCCCGGCTGATGGGTGGATGCCCGCCAGGACGTTGGCGGGAGGAGCCGCCGCGGCGTACCTGTGCCGCGGCGGCGGATCGGCAGACGAAGGGAGTCGCTTCAGGCAGCCGCCGCGAGCGCGCCGGTCCAGGGTATCCAGTCGGCCGGGACCATTCTCGCCGCCAACTCCGGCCGACGGGTCAGCGCGCGGTAGGCGCCCGCGAACGCGCGGTCGGTGGAGCGGCCGGCGAGGGCTGCACGGAACTGCTGGATGCTGACTCTGGGCATGTGAATCTCCGGCGGAGGGGTGGATGCCCCGCCGCGACGACGGGGAAGGAGCCGCCGTGTCTCTCGCGGCGGATCGGCGGACGGCGCGTCAGGCTGCGGTGGGCGCGATCTCCTGCTGCCAGGGGCCCCAGTCACCGTTGACCATTCCCGCGGCCAGCGCGGGCCGGCGCGCGAGCTCGCGATAGGCGCGCACGACCACGCCCTCGGGGGAATGGCTGGCGAGCTGCGCGCGGAACCGCTGGATGCTGACCCTGGGCATGTGAATCTCCCGGCAGATGGTGGATGAAGGTCCTGGAGCGCTGGAGTGGGCTCGGCCAGATCGCCCGGCCCGGGAGGGAGCCGGGTGCGCGATTGTGCGCAACGGCCGGATTTGCTATATTTTTCGCCCGCGCGGTCTCTGTACGCGCGCTGAGCGGGAGTAGCTCAGTTGGTAGAGCATTAGCCTTCCAAGCTAAGGGTCGCGGGTTCGAGCCCCGTCTCCCGCTCCTCAGGTACCGAAGCCCCGCGAGCGTCCCGTGCTCGCGGGGCTTCGTCATATCAATAGACGCCTCCGCCGCCCGATCAGGGGCACTCGTGGTACGAACGGCCGGCCCCGAGGACGAGCCGCGCGTTCCGGGGTGCGGACCGAAAGGGTGAGGACGCACAAGAACGCGGAGCGGCCGCCCTGGCCTCTCCGCGTCTCTGCGTCTCTGTGTGAGACGGTGTTGTCAGGGTCGGCCGCGGCCCGGCGCCGTCCCCAGGGGCGGGAGGTAGGGCAGGTGATTGTCCGCGATGGCGCGGAACTCGGCGTCGCTCAGGGGAATCATCCCCCGGAACGTTCCCCACTCCTGGCGCGGCGAGGAGGCCGGGTCGAGGTCGGACCCGAAGAGGATGCGCTCGGTCCCGATCTGCCGGATCCGCCGCGCGATCAGCCGGGCCGACGCGACCGGGATCGTGAGCGTCACGTTGGTGGCGAAGTCGAAGTACAGGTTGCGCGTCCGGGGATCGCCGGCCGCGACGGCCTCGGCGAGCGGCGCCAGCGCCTCGTCGGGGCCATAGCCAGGACCGGTTCCCGCGAGGTGCGCGACCTGGACGGGGACGTCTGGAGCCTCCGGCAGGACCTGGTCGAGGAAGATCTGGGAGTGCTCCCGGCCATAGGTGGGGTCGGGGGTGCGAAGGTGGATCGTGATCGGGAGGCGAAGCCGGTTCGCGGCGCGGAACACGCGCCGAAGCTGCTCCACGTGTGCCGGGTTCCGCACGTCGACGCGCGAGTTGCCGAGATGGAGCTTGAGCCCGCGCAGGTGGAGTGCGCCCGCGCAGCGCTCCAGCTCCGCCACCGCGTACCCCCTCAGGGGATTGAAGGCGCAGAACCCCACCAGCCGGTCCGGGTAGCGCCCCACCTGCTCCGCGGTCCAGTCGTTCTCCGCGCGAACCCGGGCGTATTCGTCCGCGCCGGGATGCGCCGCGGGGCTCGCGAACGCATACGCCCCGGAGAGCACCACCGCCTGGCGGATCCCCGCCTCGTCCAGCTTCGCGATGAGCATGTCGGCGGTGACCGGGGCGGTGATGCCGGGCGGCTTGATGCTCCCGCTCTCGGCGGCGATGCGCCAGACGCCGTCCGCACCCTGGCGGAGCACGAAGAGCACGTTGGCGATGCTGCGGGCGGAGGGCCGCTCGCCGCGAAACACGCTGGCGGCGACCCACGCCGACTGCCCCTCCATCCCGAAGCCGTTTGGAACCAGCCGGGAGGCCAGCCGTCTTTCTGACAGGGCGTCGGCGATGGCGCTCCGCCCACCGATCCAGTTGGCCTCCCACGGGCTCAGCGCCACCATCCGGGCATCTTCCGTGTAGAGCTCCCCCGCGCCGGACGTTCCGGAGATACGCTCCCGGGCCCGCAGCACGCGGGCGAGCGCGTCCGGCAGCTTGACGGGCGGGAGCACGGGGTCGCCCCAGAGCTCGACGAGGGCGGGGCTCATGAGGTGCTGGTGATAGTCGGCCACGGGGGCGACCACCGCGTCCGCGCCGGCGGGCGAGGTCGCCGTCACCACCGGGCTCGCCGTCCGTGCGGCGCGTGGCGATCCGGGCGCGGCGGCGCACCCGGCCAGGGCGAGCAGGACGGCGCAGGGCACGGCGTGCGTGGCCACACGCCCGCGGCTGGTCCGTGCCGCGAGCGGGCTCTCCACCCCGGGCGAACGGACTCCAGGCCGACACGCGGTTCTGTCCATCGGCTGCTTCTCGTCGTCGAGTCGTCGACCACGCCGCGAGACCCCGGGAACGAGGTGCGCGTCGTGGTCGGGTACGGGGCATCTCCGTCCACGTACGGTAAGCGGGGAAACTGTTGCGAAACAGACTCAAAAATCAGCAGTTTCGACCGGTACAGTTTCGCCCCACGGCCCCCGGCGGCTTCGATGAGAGAGACCGACCCCCCCGAGCTGCGCTTCGCGTACGAGGAGATCGCCCGGACCATCGGCTCGCTGATCGACGCGGGAACGCTGCGTCCCGGCGACCGGCTTCCATCGGTACGCCGCATGAGCGCGCGGCACGGGGTCAGCATCGCCACCGTGCTCCACGCCTACCGCCTCCTGGAGGCGCAGGACCGCATCGCCGCCCGCCCGCAATCCGGGTTCTACGTCGTGGCCGCGCGGGGCAATGGCCCGGCGCCGTCCTCCCCGGCCGCGCTCCCGGACCCGGGGCCGGTCGCGAACGCGGGTCTCATCCTGCGGGTGCTGGAGATGGTCCCCGACCCGGGGCTGGTCCCGCTGGGCACGGCCCTCCCGGACCCGGCGCTCCTCCCCGTGGGTGCCCTGGCGCGGGCCCTGGGCCGCGCGGCGCGGCGCAGCCCCGCGCGCAGCGCCGCGTCCGTGTCGCCCTCCGGAACCGAGGAGCTGCGCCACGCCATCGCACGCCGCGCGATGGCGGCGGCATGCACCGCGTCCGCGGACGACGTGGTGGTCACGGCGGGGTGCACGGAGGCGATCGCGCTCTCCCTGCGGGCGCTGGCGCGACCGGGGGACACGGTCGCGGTGGAATCTCCCACCTACTACGGCACGCTCCAGCTCCTCGAGTCGCTCCAGCTCCGGGCCGTGGAGGTCCCGGTGCACGCGGGATCGGGGATGGACCTGCAGGTGCTGGACGGGGTGCTGGCGCGGGGCGGCGTCGCGGCCGTGGTGGTGACGCCCGGCGTGCACAACCCGCTCGGGTGCGTGATGCCGGACCCGCGCAAGCGGGAGCTGGCCGCGATCCTCGCCGCGCACGGCGTGCCGGCCATCGAGGACGACACCTACGGAGAGCTCGCGTTCGGCACCGTCCGGCCGCGTGCGCTGAAGTCGTTCGACCGGGCCGGCCTGGTGCTCCTGTGCGGCAGCTTCTCGAAGACGCTCGCCCCCGCCTACCGCACGGGGTGGGTGATGCCGGGGCGCTACCGCGACCAGGTGCTGCGCCTGAAGTTCGCCATGTCCGGCGCGGGACCGGTCCCCCCGCAGCTCGCGCTGGCGGACTACCTGGGGTCCGGCGGCTACGAGCAGCACCTTCGCCGGCTGCGGCGCGTCTTCCAGGCGAACGCCGGCCGGGTGCGGCTGGAGATCGAGTCGCGGTTTCCCCCCGGAACCACGGTGTCGCGTCCCGCGGGAGGATACCTCCTCTGGGTGGGCCTTCCGGGCGGCGCCGGCGCCGTCGACCTGCAGCGGGCCGCCGCGAGGTACGGGCTGAGCGTCGCCCCGGGGCCCGCGTTCTCGGCCAGCGGCGGCTACGAGAGCCACGTCCGGATCAACGCGGGCTACCTCTGGTCGCCCGCCTTCGCGGCGTCGCTCGACCGTCTCCGGACGCTGGTGAGCGGTGGGGGCCGATAATTTTCGGAAAAGAATGCCTCACGCAGAGACGCGGAGACACAGGGAGAACCGCCCGGCCAGCGTAGGAAAATCCTGGACGGGCGATTAACGTGAGGCGACAGGATTCTTCATGTCCCGGCGAACGATCCATCCGGTTTCCACCCTCCCCACCTTCTCTCACCACGGCCGTTCCGCGTCGCAGAAAGGGAATCCCTCATGGCCCCGCCGTCCACGCCGACCACACTCTTCGTCTGCACCACCTCTCACCTCGATTGGGATTGGATCAACGACTTCGAGCAGTACTACTCGATCGGGTACGCGCAGGGCCAGCCCCCCGACAACCCGGTGCGCTACACCTTCGACCAGATGTTCGCGCTCCTCGCCTCGTACCCCGGCTTCAACTTCTCGCTGGCGGAGATGGGCTACTTCCGGCGCTACTTCGTGGACACGGGGACGGCGGCCCAGCAGACCGCGGCCGCGGGCGCCAGGCTCTGCCTGATGGGTGGCGGGATCACGTCGCCCGACAACCTGCTGTCGCACGGCGAGGCGTTCATCCGCACCTACCTGCTCGGCACCCAGTGGCTCGCGTCGCTCGGCCTCGCGGATTCGCGCGCGCCGCTGGCCTGGTTGCCGGACGACTTCGGCCACGATCCGCAGCTCCCCGTGGTCCTCGCGGCCATGGGGATCCAGGCGGTGGGGTTCTCGCGCGTCCCCGGATCGGCGCAGGGAACGCCTGACGCGAAGCCGATCGCGGGCGGCCCGTCGCTCGCCGAGCAGCTCGCGGACACGCTGGGCCTCGTCTTTCCCTGGGTGGCCGCCGACGGCTCGCAGGTGCTCGCCAACTTCATGCCCAGCACGTACTCGGTGAGCACCGCCGACCTCGGGAGCTTCGTGCAGGCATGGGATGGCTCCGTCTGGGGCGGGCCCAACATGTTCGTCCCGGTGCCGAGCGGCGACTTCGCGACGCCGACCACGCAGATCTTCGACGACGTCGACGCCTACAACGCCGCGCCGGTGGACGGGGTATCCGCCATACTCGGGACCTTCCAGGACTTCGCGGCCGCGGTGCTCGCCGACACGGCAACGCTGCCGCCGGCCTTCACCATGGAGGCGTCGAACTACTGGACGGGGCAGTTCGCCAGCCGTCCGCAGCTCAAGATCGACCAGCACGCGGCCACGCGCAGCCTCCTCGCCGCCGAGGCCGCGAGCGCGCTGCTGCGCGTGTCGTCGAAGGTGGCGACTTCGGTGCTCGACGCGCTCGACGCCCAGGTCGACAGCGTGTGGAACATGGTGGCGTACAGCACGCACCACGACTTCGTGACCGGCACCTCGCCGGACCAGACGTACCAGGTGGAACAGCTCCCGCTCGTCCGCCGCATGCGCGCCCTGGCGCGCGACTGTCGCCGCCAGGCGCTCGAGCTGGTGGCGGAGAGCGTCGCCGCCAAGCCCAGCCCCGGCGAGATCCCGTACGTGGTGTTCAACGCCCTCGGCTTCGCGCGCGGTGGGCTGGTCTCCATCGCCGGCGTCGGCGAGGAGATCGGGGCCGTGCGCATCGCCGGGGGCGGCACCGTGCCCGTGCAGCGCGGGGCCGAGGGCGCGCTCCTCTTCGCGCTGCCGACGGTGGAGAGCCTGGGCTACACCTGCGTGTACCTGCAGTCTGGAACGTACACGCCCCCGCAGTTCCCCACGCTGGGCGACACGCTGACGCTCGACAACGGGCTCCTCTCGGTCACCCTCGACGGCACGCGGGGGTGGGCGATCTCGTCGCTGGTCGACGCGGAGAGCGGGAAGGAGCTGGTCGCGGCCGGGGAGCTCGCGAACGTCCTCACCGTCTACCAGGACACCGGCAACCTGTACCAGTTCGGCAACGAGCCGATCAACGACTGGAACGGCGTCATCTCGTACGGCACCTTCGCCGCCCAGAGCGTCATCGACACGGTCGACCTGGCCGCGCTGGTGGAGAACGGGCCGCTGCGCTGGCGCTTCGTGGTGCAGCTCAGCGGCGCGGGCGAGAGCTACGAGCTGGTCTACACGCTGGTGGCGGGCGAGCCCTTCCTGCGCATCGAGGTCACCGGGCGCGCGCCGAACGACCAGAGCTCGGTGGTGACGGTGTCGCAGCTCGGGGCCGGCCAGACCCTCCCCGACGGCCTCACGCACGGCACCCCGTACCACTGGACCGACGTGGAGCCGGTGCGCTACTGGTGGGGCCCCACCTTTCAGGCGACCCACGACTACCTGCTCCCCACCATCGGCGGAAGCGCGGTCGCGGCCGTCTACCACGGCGGCATGCCGGCGTGGTGCCGCGACCAGGGCGACCAGCAGGGGAACGGCGCGGGGCGCATCCTGGGCGTGCTCTTCCGCAGCGCCGACGGCACCCAGCGTGGCGCGGCCGGCAAGGACCCCGACCGGCACACGCAGCGGTTCGCGATCGGCGTTCCCGGGGCGGGGCTCGTGCCGACGACCTGCGTGCCGCTCGAGCTCGGCCTCTCGTTTTCCACGGCGCTGCGCGCATGTCCCGTGGGAACCGACGAGCCGGTGGCGCGGACGCTCCCCGAGAGCCTGTCGCTCGCGTCGGTCAGCACGGGCGAGGGGGTGATCCGTGCCGTGCGCGTGCAGACCGGCAGCGCCGGCACGAAGACGCAGTCGTCTCCCGTGACCTCCGGCGTCCCCACGAGCTTCGTCACGCGCGTCTACACCCCCGCCAATGCGGCGACGCCGATGCCGTTGACGCTCACCTTCCCGGGGGTCGCGAGCGGCTCGCTCGACGCATCGCTCGTCACCGCGCTCGAGCTCCCGCTCCCTACGGGCGGTCTGCCGCAGCCCGCCTCCTCCGTCGCGGTGTCGGGGAACCAGGCCGACCTGACGATGGGGCAGGCGCTCCTGACGGTGCGGGTCGCCACGAATCGGCCGTACGTGCTGCCGAACAGCGGGAAGTGACGCCTCCGCGTCCCTGCGCCGCTGTGTGAAACGCCGTTACGAGGGCCGGCCTCGCACCCAGATGTCGCCCCAGGAGCGCGCCTCTCCGGCGGCGATCAGGCCGGGGAGGCACCGCAGAAGCTCGTCCGGCGGCAGCCACTCGGGGAGCACGAAGCGGGGCGGGGCGGTGAGCGCGAGATTCGTCTCCACCTCGCGCCCCTGGGCCAGCATCTCCAGGCAGGCCGCGGCGCGCTCCAGCGCGAAGTCGACGTATTCGAAGGAGACGAGGGGGAGGGGATGGGCGAGGGTGGCGAAGACGTCTTCCTCGCTCCCCTCCACGTCGACCTTGCAGTAGGCGGGGATGCCGTAGCGCGCGACCAGGCCGGCGAGCGTGACCATCGGCACGTCGAGGGTGCCGACTGCGTCGCCGAGCCAGTCGCGCCGCAGGCTGGAGGCGCCGTGGTGGCGGCGCAGGTGGAGCGTCGCGGTCCCGGCCGCGCGGCCGACCGCGGCGGGGACGGCGACGAACCCGGGGTAGGCGCCGCAGCGCGCCCGCAGCTCGGCCAGGCACCGCGGCTGCGGCTCCACCGCCACCACGCGGGCTCCCACGCGCGCGAGCGGCTCGGCGACGTCGCCCACGTTCGCGCCCAGGTCGAACACCAGCGCGCCCGGCGCCACCACCGCGCGGTAGAAGGCGAGCACCTCCGCCTCGCGCGCCCGGTCGCGGCGCGAGAGGAAGAGCCGCCGCACGGCGCGCGCGCGGGGATAGAGTCCGGTGCGGATGAGGAGGTCGCGCAGGCGGGGCATCGGCGGAGTCTGGGGCGGACGTGCGAGCGCGGCAAGCGCCGGGGGGCGCCTGCCGCGCGGTTGCCGTCTCCCGACCCCCCCGCGATCGCCAGGTGCGCGATCTGCTGCATCGGGATCATCGCCGGCGCGGGGGGAGCATCCGCGTCACCGCCCAGGGAGAACGGTATCCCCGGTGATCATGGGCTGCAGGTGATCGACACCGCGTTCGACGTATGGGCCTGCCTGGTCACATCGTCTACGTAGGTCACCGTGAATGCGACCGAGAAACCGGAGTATACCCCCTTCCCATCCTTTCCGTCGGAATGGTACATCGAATACGGGATTGGAATTCCTCCGCTGGAGAACTTCGCGCTCGCGGAATCCCGCTGGGACGCGTTCCAGTTGTTCGACGTGAAGGTCCAGTTCACCGAGCGGAGCGTACCTCGTCCCCCTCCCGTTGCTTCCAGGTTCATCGGGATGCTGCAGGTCACGGTCCCGATGGTCCCGTCCGCAGACAGGCTGCGGTCTCCGGTCAGGGTCGTAGAGGGCGTGGTCAACCGGGTGGACAGGGGCTCCATGGAGACCGTGGCTTCCGCGCTCTTCCCCGCCGCAGCCGCGGTAACCCGGGTGGAGCCGTAGGCGACTGGGTTCACCATGCCGCTGCTGTCCACGGTCGCGATCGCCGCATTCGCGGTCGACCATTCGACCGGCAGTGCGAGTGTGATCCGCTGTCCGTCGATTCCGTAGAGCACGGCCTGCACCCGCGACGTCGACCCGTAACTGAGCTGGGTGGCCGCCGGGGAAACAACGATTCGGTCCACGCAGGAATGCAGCGTTTCCCGGTACTGACACACACGGCTCCTGGAGCTGAAATGGCCGTACGTCGCCAGGTCGGCATAGAAGTCCGTCTTCTCGTACCATTCGAGCAGCGTCAGCGCCTTCGACGCGAAGCCCACGTACTGCGCGAACGCGAGCTGAAACCCGGCCCTGTAGACGCCCCGCTCGAGCAGGTTGTCGACGACGCCGGCGGCGATCTTCGGGAGGTTGGTTGCCACCACGGCCATCGCGGTCCCAACGTTTTCGGGGAAAGGCTGCTCCACCAGCGCGACGGCCACATCGGTCGAAACCAGCGTCGTCGCCATCTGCGTCATCATCTGCCTGTTCGGCGTGAGATCTTTCCCGATCAGGAACTCGATTCCCAATGAAATGACGTCGGTCATCACCGTGACGGCATTCGTCTGCGTGCTCTCGAAGTTCGGGCCGATTGCCAGCGCGACCTCGCCATTCACGCCTCGAAGGTCCACGGGCGCGTCGCGGACGACCTTCTCGTCGATGATCCCCTGCGGTCCCTGGCCAGGAACTCCGCTCGCGACGCCGATCGCAATGCGGGTGGTGTTGGTGATGGTGTACGACGTGCCCGGTCCATCCCCCACCGTCACCGGGTCGCCCGTGGCGGACACGAGGCCCGAGTGCCGGGACGGATTGGCTGGCTTCAGGTCCCGTGCGACCTTCACGGTCGCCAGGACCACCGGGTCCGAGGCGGCGTAGGAGCTCCCGCTCGCGCTCGAGGCCTCGATCGCGGCGACGATGTCGTCGAAGGCCGGATGTCCCGTGATGCGCGACTCCGCCACCGCCAGCCCGGTTGCGTCGCCGGGTCCGGCCAGCAGCATCCGCACGAGCGCGACCGCGGTCGAGCGCGGGCCGAGCGCGATGGGTCCCAGGCCGGCCGCGAGCGCCGTGAAGAGCGGCTGGCCCGCGTCATTCACCGCGAAGACGAGCGTGTGCGGGGTGCCCAGGGGGACGGCGAGGACTGCGTCGCCCACCCCGGCGGAGCCGCCGAGCGAGACGATCGCGGCAACCTTCGAGCGAGCGGCGCTGGAGACGTCGGCCGCCAGCGCGACCGCCACGAGCTGCTGTTCCAGCACCTGGAGCGGCAGCAGCGCTTCCGTGCCCTCGACACTCGCCTTGATCACGAAGGCGCCCGGCGCGACAGCCGTCACGAGCCCGGTCGCGGAGACAGTCGCGCGGGCCGGCTGCGAGCTTGTCCAGGTGAAGGTCTTTCCACTCACCACCCGTCCGCCTGCGTCCCTGGCGGTTGCGGAGAGCTGGACGGTTGCTCCGACCGCCAGGGGCAACGGCTGTCCCTCGATCTCCACGGTGGCAACCGGCGTGGGACCGGGGCCCACGCCGGTTGCGTCGCCTCCACCGTGTTCTCCGCAGGCGGCGAGCGTGAGAAGCACGAGCGCCAGGGGGGCAGCGCGCATGAACGTGGCGACGCGTGTCGTGAGTCGTCGAGGCATGTTTGAGATGACCTTGAATCGGGGGGAGGGGAGCGGCCCCGAGCTTCGCGGTGCGAGCCGGGGTGTGGCGGGCAGGCGCGAAGCAGGACGGCGCACCAGGGGTCGTCAAAGACCTTAGGACGGCCACGCCACGCCGATTTCCAGGACGGGGTCCAACGCCGCGGACGTGACGATCGAGCGGGATGCGGAAGAAAGGGCGGGTCGCGTCTCCCCGGCAGACGAAAGCCCCGCACGCGTCGGCGTGTGGGGCTTTCTGGCCGAGGCCGATCGCCGCCTCGTGATCGTCCGCGGCCTTCGCTCAGTGAACGCCCGGGGTGATCTGCTGCATGGGGATCATCGGCGGCGCGGGGGGGAGCATCTGCATCCGCGCCAGGAAGAACGGGTACGAGGCGTTGTCGCTCGCCAGCTTCGGCACCGGGTGCGGCATCGCCTGGGCGATGGTGCTCTGTGTGGCGGCCAGGCGGCTGGCGGTGTTGGGGTGCGAGCTGAACCACTCCAGGTTGGAGCGGTTCGGGTCTTCGCGCTCCTCCAGCATCAGCCCGTGGAAGAGCCGCACCATCCCCTGCGGGTCGATCCCCGTGGCGATCAGGTACTTCACCGCCTCCTGGTCGGCCGCCGACTCGTCGGCGCGGGAGTGGGCGGCGCTCCACAGCTCGTTCCCCAGCTGCAGCGCCTGCTGGTCCAGCAGCGGCCCGCGGCCCAGGATGGTGCGGTAGAGCAGGTTGCTCATGGAGCTGGTGCGCATCTGCCGCTGCAGGTTCTTGGCGCCGTGCCTGAGCGCCACGTGCGCGATCTCGTGCGCCAGCACCCCCGCCAGCTCCGACACGTTGTGCGTGCGCTCGATCAGCCCGCGGTCCACGTACACATAGCCGCCGGGGAGCGCGAAGGCGTTCACCGCCTCGTTGTCGACGATGTAGAAGTGGTAGCGCAGGTCGGGGCGCGCGCTGTGGCGGGCGATCAGCTGCCCCAGGTCGTTGACGTACAGCGAGAGCGGCACGTCCTGCACCAGCGGCACCCGCGCGTTCACGTTGGCGGCGATCTGGCTCCCCAGCTCCTTCTCGCGCGCCTCGCTCACGCACCCACCGAGCGCGGGGAGGAGGAGGAGCCCGAGGGCCGCCGCGCGGACCCGCGCGCGGGCGCGGGTCCGCCGGGCGCCGCCGGCGCGTGGGCTCACCGGCGGTCCTGCGGGGCCGGGGTGAGCGAGCGCACGCGGGCGCGGAAGTTCTGGAACTCGCGCGTGTCCACCACCAGCCGCGCGTTGTTGGAGCCCGGCGTGGCGTTGATCTCGGCGGTGGTGTTCTGCACGCGCTCCTGCGTGAGCGGGTGGGTGGCGAACCACTGCTCCACCTTGCTGGGCTGGCGCTGCTGCTGGTCCATCAGCTTGTCGAAGAACTGCGGCAGCCCGTGCGGGTTGTAGCCGCTCTTCATCATGAAGAGGATGGCGTCGTGGTCGGCCTCGCGCTCGGCGGTGCGGCTGTAGCCGGCGAACACCGCGCTCCCGCCCACCTGGATCCCCGCCTGCTCCACCGTGCTCGGGTTGCGGCGCATCAGCACGCCGTAGAGCACCGAGAGCGCGGTGTTCGCGTTCTGCGCGCGCTGCGCCTGCTGGATGCCGTGCCGCTCCACCACGTGCCCGATCTCGTGCGCCATCACCCCCGCCAGCTGCGACACGTTGTCGGCGCGCTCGATGACCCCGCGGTTCACGTACACGTAGCCGCCGGGGATCGAGAAGGCGTTGACAACGTCCGAGTTCACCACGTAGAACGTGTACGGGATGCCGCGCGGGTCCGCCTGCGCGGCGATCTGGCGGCCCAGCTGGTTGATGTACTGGTTGGTGTAGCTATCCCGGATGATGGGCAGCTGCGCGTTGATCTGGCGCGAGTAGTCGCCGCCCGCCTGCACCTCCTGCTGCGTGGTCATGGCCGGGGCGCACCCGCCCGCCGCCGCGGCCCCACCCACGGCGAGCGCCACGGCGCCCGCGCGAAGGCTCGTAAGTCGAATGCTCATAACGTTCTCCATCCGCTCGGGGTTGACCGGTACGCAGGAGTGGGGTGGCAAGTTGCGGACCAGATGCCGGACCCGCTGACCCGCCGCGAGGAGCGGCTGCTGCGGGCCCTTGCCGAGCGGAAAAACCGCGACGCCGAGGGGCTTTTCGTGGCCGAGGGGGTGCGCGCGGTGGAGGACCTGGCCGCGTCGCAGCTGGACCTCCGTTTCGCCACTGCTACGTCCTCGCTGGGTGACACCCCGCGCGGCGCCGCCCTCCTGCGTGCCCTGGAGCGCCGCGGCACACCGGTCCGCCCGGTGGACGAGCGCGCATTGACCGCCCTCGCCGGCACCGAGCACCCCCAGGGCGTCCTCGCCGTCGCCGCCATCCCGCGCGCCGGGCTCACGGCGCTGCGGGTGGAGGCGGAACCCGCGGCGGTGCTGGTGCTCGACGCGGTGCAGGACCCCGGCAACTTCGGCACGCTGGTGCGCACCGCCGAGGCGCTGGGTGCGGCCGGCGTGATCGCCCTGCCGGGAACGGTGGACCCCTGGAACGCCAAGAGCGTGCGCGCCGCGATGGGCGCCTCCTTCCGCCTCCCCATCGCCGCCGCGGGGTGGGACGAGGCCGCGCCCTGGCTGGCGGAGCGCGGGGTCACGATCGTCGCCGCGGTGGTGGGCGCCGACCCGCTCCCCGCGCCGCCGCCGCGGCGCGCGGCGCTGGTGCTGGGGAACGAAGGGGCGGGCGTGGGGGAAGAGACGCTCGCCCGCGCCGCGCTCCGCGCCGGCATTCCGCTGCGGGGCCGGGCCGAGTCGCTGAACGTGGCGGCCGCCGGCGCCATCCTCCTCCACGAGCTCCTCCGCTGACTCCCGGTTCGATGCCCGATCTCCTGCTCGTGGCCTACGCGGCCCTCATCGGGGCCTGCGTGGGCTCGTTCCTGAACGTGTGCATCTACCGCTGGCCCGAGGGGCTGTCGGTGGTGCGCCCGCGCTCGCGCTGTCCGGAGTGCGAGACGCCGATCCGCTGGTACGACAACCTTCCGGTGCTCGGCTGGGTGCTGCTGCGGGGGCGCTGCCGCGCGTGCGGCACGCGCATCTCCGTCCAGTACCCGCTGATCGAGCTCACCACGGCGTCGCTCTGGGTGGCGGCGGTGCTGCGCCACGGCTTCGGCTGGCAGGCGCTGTCGTCGGCGCTCTTCTTCACGCTGCTGCTGGGGATCGCGCTGACCGACGCGCGCAAGTACATCATCCCCGACCAGTTCACCGTGGGCGGGCTGGTGATCGGGCTGGCGCTGGCGTTCGCGCCGGGGGGGATCTCGCCGCTGCAGTCGGCGCTGGGGGCGCTGCTGGGGTTCGCGGTGCTCTGGGTGATCGCGGTGCTGGGCGAGGCGGTGTTCCGCAAGCCCGCGATGGGAGGCGGCGACATCAAGATGATGGCGATGGTGGGCGCCTTCCTGGGCCCGCCCGGGGTGCTGCTCACCATCTTCCTGGGCGCGCTCTTCGGCTCCCTGATCTTCGGGCCCATCAGCATGAAGACGGGGAAGCTGGTGCCCTTCGGGATCTTCCTCGCCCTCGGCGCCGGGATCACCGAGCCGTGGGGGCAGGCGATCGTGGCGTGGTACCTCAGCACCTTCCTCCACCCGGCGTAGGCACTCGCAACGAAGTCGACGTGGGGATGATCCGATGGAAACCTGTGTACCGATTCGCACGGAGGCCGAGTACGACGCGGCGCTTGCCGAGGCGGACGGTCTGATGGATGCGACTCCAGGGACGCCAGATGGCGACAGGCTCGATTTGCTGGTAAGGCGGATCGAGGCGTACGAAGCGAAGCGCTGGGCGATCGTGTAATCTCAGTTTGTAATACCACGTTGCAGAGCTTCGATCAGGATCAGGTCATCCAAACCGAATGGCTCACACGGAGTCAACGGAGAACGACTCCGCTGACTCCGTTGACTCCGTGTGAGTTCTTCCGTTGAGATCAGGGACCAGAACGGTCTTCGGAAACGAAGTAAAGTAAAGTATGAAAGTCGAATTCACACAGAGACGCAGAGGCACGGAGAGAAAGCCCCTCTCCGTGGCTCTGCGTCTCTGTGTGAGATTAACGTCAGCCGAGGACGGGGACGGTACTCGGAACGTGCGCCACCCCCGGCGTCACCAGCTCGCCGACGGCCTCGCGGCGCAGCTCCTCCACGTCCTCCGGCGTCCACGTCTTCAGGCGGTCGACCTCGGCGCGGATCTCGGGGAAGGGGGAGTGCTCCACCTCCCACCGCCGCTCGCGCGCCGCGAAGGCCACGCCGCGCGCCTCGTCCCACCGGCACTGGTCCACGTACGCCAGGACCAGCGCCTCGTAGGCCAGCGGGTGCGGATAGGCGCGCAGCAGCTCCTTCAGCCGCGACACGGCCTGGGCGCGCCCGTCGCGGCTCCCCAGGTCCATCGTGCGCAGCGCGGCGGCCACCTCGCCGCGGCGGCGGAGCTGGTCCGCCACGTCGCGCGGGTAGGTGTCGGCGGTGTACTCGCCCAGCGCGTGCGGCGTCTCCTCGTCCCGGCCGACGATGGAGTAGACGAGCGCCTTCACCGGCGAGGCGTCGGCGTGGTCCTGCGTGTCGGCCATCCGCGCCCTGATCCAGCTGCGGAGTCCCATGGCATCCTCGGGGTGGCGGTGCTACGGATGTTGTTCGGGACGCATGGTAGCAAGGAGCGGGCCGATCCGGGGCGCTGGCAGGATCTAATGCAGACTGGCCCCCTGACACACTTGTATGCAACCATGTTTGCGTGCAAACGTGTTTGGGGGGGGTGAGGTTGAGGGAAACGTCACTCCGCCGGAACATCCGCTATATTGTCGCGGTACCCCGACCGCGGCCCCGTCCACCGCCCGCGGGCGCGCATCTCCCCCCTCGCATCCGACTCACTTGGCGGCGAAACGACGCCCTCCCCGCGGCCGCAAAGGCGGCGGGCGCACCCGCTCGCGCGGGGTGCTGAAGACGCTCCTGGTCATCGCCGCCCTCGGCGTGGTAGTCGTCGGCGGGGCGCTCGCCTGGCTCTGGCCGCGCTGCTCCGGGAGCGACTGCCCCTCGGTCGAGGCGCTGCGCACCTACACCCCGCCGCAGGCCACGCAGGTGTTCGACCGCCGCAACCGCGTGATCGCCAACCTGGCCTCCGAGCGGCGGGTGGTGGTGCCGCTGAGCCGCATCCCCCCGGAAGTGTCCGGCGCCTTCCTGGCGGTCGAGGACAAGCGCTTCTACCGCCACCACGGCGTGGACTGGAAGCGCGCGGCCGGGGCGCTGGCCCGCGACGTCCGCTCGCTCTCGTGGCGGCAGGGGTTCAGCACCCTCACCATGCAGCTCGCCCGCAACGTCTTCCCCGAGCAGCTCACGCGCGCCAAGACGCTGCGCCGCAAGCTGGCCGAGGTGGTGCTGGCGCGGCAGATCGAGAAGCACTTCCCCAAGGACCAGATCCTGGAGATGTACCTCAACCAGATCTACCTGGGGAACGGGCTGTACGGGGTGGAGGCCGCCGCGCAGGGGTACTTCGGCAAGCCGGTGAGCCGCCTCACCAACGCCGAGGCGGCGGTCCTCGCCGCCCTCCCCAAGGCGCCCAGCTACTACGATCCGCGCCGCAACCCCGAGCGGGTGCAGGCCCGGCGCGACCTGGTGCTGCAGCAGATGGCGCACGCCGGGGTGATCGACGCCGCCGAGGCGGAACAGGCCCGGCGCCAGCCGCTGGGGCTCGCGCCGCCCCCCGAGGCGGCGGGCGCGGCGCCGTACTTCGTGGCCGCGGTGCGGCGCGAGCTGCTGCAGCGCTTCGGCCCCGAGGCGGAGCGCCACGGCTACCGCGTCTACACCGCGCTCGACCCCGAGCTGCAGGCGACCGCCGAGCGCGAGCTGGTGAAGCAGGTGCAGGCGGTGGAGAGCGGGCGGATGGGGCGCTTCCGCCACCCCTCCTGCTCCGGGCGCGCGGCCGCGAACCCCGGCGCCTGCCTGCAGGGGCTCTTCGTGGCGATGGACCCCGCCACAGGCGACGTGCTGGCGCTGGTCGGCGGGCGCGACTTCCGCACCAGCCAGTTCGACCGCGTCACGCAGGCACGGCGGCAGGCCGGCTCCGCCTTCAAGCCCATCGTCTTCGCCGCCGCCATCGGGCAGGGGATCCCCGTCACCACCGCGCTGCTGGGGCCCGACGCCGTCGACTCGCTGGGCGACTACCGCCCCGCCGACCACGTCTCCGACTCGGCCGACGTGAACCTGCGCGACGCGCTGCGGCTCTCCTCCAACCGCGCCACCGTGGTGCTGGGGAACCGCGTCGGGGTGAACCGCGTGATCGCCCAGGCCAAGGACCTGGGGCTCACCACCCCCATCCGCCCCTACCCGTCCACCTTCATCGGCGCGGCCGAGGTGGTGCCGATCGAGCTGGTGGCCTCGTACTCCGTGTTCGCCACGGGCGGGGCGCTCGCGCGGCCGCGGCTGATCCGGCGGGTGGTGGATACGGACGGCACCGAGGTGTACCGGGCGCCGAGCGAGCGGCGCTTCGTGCTCTCCCCCGCCGTCTCGTTCCTCACCACCTCGCTGATGCGCGACGTGGTGGAGCGTGGCACCGGGAGCGGCGTGCGCCAGGCCCTCCCCGCCGCCGTCCCCGCCGCGGGGAAGACGGGGACCACCGACGAGGGCGCCGACGTCTGGTTCATCGGGGTCACGCCGGACCTGGTGGCGGGGGTCTGGCTCGGCTTCGACCGGCCGCAGGCGATCCTGGCCGACGCGTCGGGTGGGGGATTGGCGGCGCCGGTCTGGGGGCGCGTGGTGGCCGACTACTACCGCCGCCACCCCGCGCCCGCGCCCTGGAACGCGCCCCCCGACCTCCAGGCGCGCCAGATCGACCGCCGCACCGGCTTTCTCGCCACCCCGTACTGCCCGCCCGGGGACGTGGTCACGGAGTACTTCCTCTCGGGCACCGAGCCCACCGAGAGCTGTCCGCTGCACGCCGGCCCCCCACAGGACGACACCCTGCTCGAGCCGCTGCCCTGATACTCAATCTCTCACAGAGGTCACAGGGGACACAGAGAAAAACGGAGCAGTTCCTCCGTGTCCCCTGTGACCTCTGTGAGAGCCATTTTCAGTTTTGGCGGCCGGCGAATACACGACGATCTGGGGAAGCGGTATCACGTGGAGACGCAGAGGGCGCGGTGGGACGTTTTTTGACGTTGCCCAGGCGCCGCACCGCCCTTATCGTGCAGCGCGCTGAACTTTTGTTCCTGCGTCCTCCCCCCGCACCCTCCCGGGCCGAGATGATCGCAACCCTCCCCTCCGCGCCCCACGGATCCTATTCCCGCGTCCTGATCGTCGACGACGAGGAGAGCCTGCGGAAGGTGCTCCGCCTGGGTCTCGCCGCCGACGGCTACGACGTGCGCGAGGCGGAGAACGGCGAGGCCGCCCTCGACATGCTCGCCGGCTGGGCCCCCGACGTGATCGTCTCGGACCTGCTGATGCCGGGGGTGGACGGGATCGAGCTGCTGCGGCGGGCGAAGGAGGCCGACGACACGCTGGGGTTCATCGTCCTCACCGGGGTGGGGACCACGGCCGAGGCGATCAGGGCGCTGCGCCTGAACGCCGACGACTACCTGCTGAAGCCCTACGACGTCGCCGAGCTCTCCATCGCCGTGTCGCGGGCGCTGGAGCGGCGGCGGCTGGTGCGGCAGAACCGCTTCTACCAGCAGTGCCTGGAGCTGCGCGTGGCCCAGCTGGGGCAGCAGCTGGAGCGCATCACCGCCGACGCGCTGATCTCGCTGGCCGGCGCGGTAGAGGCGCGCGACGGCTACACCGGCGCGCACCTGGAGCGGGTGACCCGCTACGCCCAGGCGGTGGGCGGCGCGCTGGAGCTCTCCCGCGACCAGCTGCGCACCCTGTGGATCGGCGCGCTGCTGCACGACATCGGCAAGATCAGCATCCCCGACCGCATCCTCAACAAGCCGTCGGCGCTCTCGTCCGACGAGATGGAGGTGATGCGGCAGCACCCGCGCCTGGGCGCCGCGATCCTGGAGCAGAGCACCTTCCTGGCCGCGGCCGTTCCCGCCGTGCTGCACCACCACGAGCGCTGGGACGGCGGCGGCTACCCGGCCGGCCTGACCCAGGGCGAGATCCCCATCGAGGCGCGCGTCCTGGCCGTGGCCGACGCCTACGACGCCATCGTCAGCGACCGCGCCTACCGCCGGCGGCAGTCGGAAGAGACGGCGATGGAGGAGCTCTGGCGCTGCAGCGGCTCCCAGTTCGACCCCGAGGTGGTGGAGGCGTTCACGGCCGTGCGCGGCGAGGGCTTCCCGGAGCCGGTGGCGCCGCGCTTCTGGCACAGCGACCTGCTGAGCGGCTCCGTCCCGTGAGCGCCCCGGCGTCGCTCGCCGCGTTCCTCGCCGAGCTGGCGTCGGTGCTCGCGCGCCCCGCCGAGCGCTCGCGCGGCCTGGCCCGGCTCTGCGCCGCGCTGGGCGAGGTGGGCGACGCCGCGGCGCTGCTGTGCACTGCGGGCGACGACGGCGTGCTCCACTGTGGGGTGGGCACGGGCGAGCTGGCGGGGCTGGAGGGCGACCTGGTGCCGCTGGAGGGGACGCTGGAGGGCGAGGCCCTCCGCGCGGGCGAGGCGCGCACCACGGCCAACCTGCGCACGGACCCGCGCGCCTTCATGGCCTTTCACCGGAACCTCCCCAACACCCCCGCGGCCGCCCTCCCGCTCCTCTGCGACGGCCGCGCCGAGGGCGTGGCGCTCCTCGCCCGCCATGCCCGCGCCCCCGAGTTCGCCGCGGAGGAGCTCGCGACGCTGGCGACCGCCGCCGCCCTGGTCGCCGGCGCGCTCCGCAACTTCGCCGAGCTGGAGCGGCTGCGCGCCTCGCGGGCCCTGGTGGAGGCGTGGCGCGCCGCCCAGGCGAGGGACGGGGAGCTCTCGAAGAGCCTGCTGCGCGCCGTGCGCCACGAGCTGAACACCCCGGTGGCGGTGATCCAGGGCCACCTGCAGCTCTGCGGCTCCGCCGACCCGGCCGAGTGGAAGGTCCCCCCCGGCGAGCTGTGGGAGGCGATCCGCACCGAGGCCGGCCGCCTGGAGGCGCTCAGCCGCCTCCTGCACACCCTCGACGAGAACGGCACCCCGGTCATGCTCGACGACCGCGGCCGCTTCGTTCCCCCGAATTCAGCAACAGCCTGACGCAGAGACGCAGAGGAACGGAGAGAACGTCAACAGCGCTCTCTCCGTTCCTCTGTGTCTCTGCGTCAGGCTGTTTAAGCGGTCGGCTGCGCCTGGGCGAGACCGACGGAGCTCTCCGCCGTCTCCAGCACCGGCGGCACCGCGCCCTCGACCCCGTGGTGCGCCAGCCAGCGCTCCGCCTCCAGTGCCGCCATGCACCCCGTTCCCGCGGCGGTGATCGCCTGGCGGTAGTAGTCGTCCATCACGTCGCCCGCCCCGAACACCCCCGGCACCGAGGTCTCGGTGCGGAAGGGGAGGCAGAGCTTCACGTAGCCGTGCGGGCTGAGCTCCACCTGCCCCTGCAGGAAGGCCGTGTTCGGCGTGTGCCCGATGGCCACGAAGAGCCCGCCGCACTCCAGCTCCTCTTCCTCCCCCGTCACCGTGTTGCGGAGGCGCACGCCGGTGATGAAGTCGCCGCCCAGCACGTCCACCACCTGCGAGTTCCAGCGCACCTTCACCTTCGGCATCGCCAGCACGCGGTCCTGCATCACCTGCGAGGCGCGGAACGAGTCGCGGCGGTGCACGATCACCACCTCGCTGGCGAACTTGGTGAGGTAGGTCGCCTCCTCCATGGCGGTGTCGCCGCCGCCCACCACCACCAGGCGCTTGTCGCGGAAGGCCGGGAGCGCGCCGTCGCACACCGCGCACGCCGACACGCCGCCGCCGCTCTGCGCCAGCCGCGTCTCGTTCTCCAGCCCCAGCCAGTTGGCGCGCGCCCCCGTGGCCACGACCACCGCGTGCGCCCGCACCTCGGGCGACCAGGCGGGGCGCAGCACGAAGGGCCGCTGCGAGAGGTCCACCGAGGCCACGTCGTCCTCGAGCGTGCGCGTGCCGAAGCGCAGCGCCTGCTCCTCCATCCGCTTCATCAGCTCCTGCCCGTCGACCCCCTCGGGGAAGCCGGGGAAGTTCTCGATCTCGGTGGTGAACATCAGCTGCCCGCCCGGGATCATCTCGCGCGAGGGCGCGCCCTTGATCACCAGCGGGTCCAGGTTGGCGCGGGCGGCGTACACGGCCGCGGTCCAGGCCGCGGGCCCGGAGCCGATGATCACCAGCGTCTCGACGGTTCCTTCGCTCATTCCGGTCTGGTCTCCGTGGCGCGGTGGGGCGGGGTGGAAAGCGGCAATATAACGGTCCGCGGCGCCGCCCTGCCACCGGCGCCGCAACTGTTTGGATGATCGCCGGTTACGCGGTCCGCACTTGCGTTTCGCGGCTCCGCCGGGTTGATTCGCATCCGCCGTCCAGTATAACGGAAGGGTCTCACACGGAGTCGACGGAGTCAACGGAGAAAGCGTTCTCCGTCCTCCGTTGACTCCGTTGACTCCGTGTGAGGCTTTTCTTTCGGAGGATTGACGAGAGACAGCATGGGTACGATTCCCATTGCCCTGACCATTGCCGGCTCCGACTCGGGGGGCGGGGCGGGGATCCAGGCCGACCTGAAGACCTTCCACGCCTTCGGGGTCTTCGGCACCAGCGCGGTGACCGCGGTCACGGTGCAGAACACCCGCGGCGTCACCGGCGTGCACCCCGTCCCCGTCGACGTGGTGCGGGCGCAGGTGCGCGCGGTGGCGGAGGACCTCCCCCCGGCGGCGTGCAAGACGGGGATGCTGGCGACGGCGGAGCTGGTGAGCGCGGTCGCCGCGTTGATCCGCGAGCACCGGCTCCCGAATTTCGTGCTCGACCCGGTGATGGTGGCCAGCAGCGGCGACCGACTGCTCGACGCCGGCGCGCAGCGCACCCTCGCCGACGAGCTGCTCCCGCTGGCGGCCCTGGTCACGCCGAACCTCGACGAAGCGGCGATCCTGGTGGGCGAGGCGGTGGACGACGAGGGCGGGATGCGGCGCGCCGCCGAGGCGCTGGTGCGGATGGGAGCCCGGGCGGCGCTGCTCAAGGGCGGCCACCTGCGCGCCGACGAGCTGGTGGACGTGCTCTACGACGGCCGCGAGTGGCGCGCCTGGCGCCGGCCGCGGCTCGACACGCGCCACACGCACGGCACCGGCTGCACCCTCTCCGCCGCCGTCGCCGCCGGCCTCGCGCACGGCCGCCCGCTGGCGCGGGCGGTGGAAGACGCGCTGGACTTCGTGCACCGCGCCATGCTCGCCGCCCCCGGCCTCGGCTCCGGACACGGCCCGCTCAACCACATGGTGTAGGCAAGTAGGAGGGTCCGCCGCGCCTTTCTGTGTCTCTCTGTCTCTCTGCGTCTCGCGAAGCCCCGCCTTTGCCGTTCTACACCCCGGCCGCGGTGAGCGCCGGGACCTCCGTGTAGATCGGCAGCGTCACCATGAAGGTGGTGCCGCGGCCGAGGGTGGACTCCACGTCCAGCCGCCCGCCGTGCCCCTCCACGATCTCCCGGCAGATCGCCAGCCCCAGCCCCATCCCCTTCCCCTTGGTGGAGACGAAGGGCTGGAAGATGCTCTGCAGGTTCTCCGGCGCGATCCCCGGTCCGTTGTCAGTCACCCGCGCCTCGGCCTGGGCCCCCACGCGCGCCACCGACACCCAGAGCCGCGGCGGCTCGTCGCGCCCCTCCATGGCCTCGCGGGCGTTGCGCACCAGGTTCTCGAACACCTGCCGCAGGTAGTAGGCGTCGCCGTTCACCATTACCGGGGCGATGGCCGAGGCGTCGAGCACCAGCCCCGTCTCCGCCGCCTCGCGCGCCTCCACCGCCGTCACCTGCTGCACCAGGTCGTCCAGCCGCAGCGGCCGCCGGTTCAGCGTGCGGCGCGCGCCGCTGGCGTATACCGAGAGCTCGTCGAGCATCGCCACCAGCCGCTCGCTCTCGCCCACGATCGCCTCGCACACCTCGCGGCGCTGGTGCGCCTCGCTCACGATCCGCTCGTCCTGCAGGATGTCGGCGTGCAGCACGATGGTTTGCAGCGGGTTCTTGATCTGGTGCAGGATGCGCGCGGTGGCGGTGCCGATGGCGGCGAGCTTCTCCTCCTCCACCCGCCGCCGGTCGCTGCGGCGCAGCAGGGCGATGATCACCGCGCCGGTGAACACCACCACGCTCACCACCACGATCACGGCCACCCCGAAGAGCATCTTGACGTCTCCGTCGGGCGGGCCGGCGGCGGCTTGCAGGATCATGGGTCGGGCGATGGAAGCACGGGCGCCGCGCGAACGGCGCCGCGCGGCGCGGGCGAGGGCATGGTGGATGGGGCGGCGGGCGAACCCGGGCGGGCGGTGCGCGGCCGTTCAGTCGTCGGCGTGGTCTTCGGTGCGCGACACCGAGAAGGCGATGGTCTCGCCCGCCTCCTCGCCCTCGGGCACCACTGTCTCCACCACGATGCGGCGCACCACGTGGCGCGGGTCGTCGAGCGTGACCTCGAACTCGAACCCGAGCTCCGGCGCGGCGATGTGGGTGCGGACCCGGCGGCCGGGCTCGGTGGCGGGGGGCTCGGGGTTGCGCAGGAGGGTCTTGGTGGACTGCCGCCCGGAGTCCAGCCCCCGGGTCACCTTCACCTGCCTGAACCAGTCGGGCTGGTAGCCGACCAGGTAGGTTCGCCCTTTCTGGTCCTCTCCCCGCCCTTCACGATTGTGGCGTGCCACGGTTTCCTCCGGCGTGGAGCGGTGTCCCGGGCGGCGGCGCATTTTCCGGAATGTCCGGCGCGGAGAGGGGCTTTGTCAAGGAACACATTTCTCCGCCCCCCAAGCGCTGCCGCCACTCGCCGCGGATCGGCCGGCGGACGCGAATCCGCGGGTTCGCCGCGTCCGCCCCCCGCCGCCGCGGAGCCGGGCGGTCCGGAGCAGACTGTCCCCAAGTGCGTCCGCCTTTCCCACGCGCCACGGCTGGGGACGGGGACGACACCCGGGGTGGCCGGAGATTCTCGACCGTCTCTCAGCGCAGCGCGGTGGCCGCGGCGGCCTTGCGGGCCTGCTCGTCGCGCCCGGCCAGCGCCAGGTAGGCCACCAGGAGGAGGGCGACCAGGGCGGCGAAGGAGAGCTTGACCTCGCGCGGCAGGTCGGAGGGGGAGATCAGCCCCTCGATCGTCCCCGCCACCACCAGCATGGCCGCGGTGCCGCCGATCAGCGACACCGCCTCGCGCCCGCGCACCACCAGCGCCTCGCGCCGGGTGATGCGCCCCGGGAGGAGGAACGCCGACCCCAGCCAGAGCCCCGCCCCTCCCGCGATGCAGATGGCGGTGAGCTCGACCACCCCGTGCGGGAGGATGAACGACCAGAGCTGCAGGTTGGCGTGGTAGTTGGCGAACACCGCCGCCACCCCGCCGAGCTGCACCCCGTTCACGATCAGCACCCAGGCCGTCCCCAGCCCCGCCAGGATCCCGCCCGCGAAGGCCAGGAAGGTGACCTTGATGTTGTGGGTCATCAGGAAGGTGGCCATCATCCCCCCGGCCTGGTCCGAGTCCACGTACCCCTTCCCGTGCGCCTGCCGCTCCTGCGCCTCCTCGGCGCGCTCCATCAGCACCGAGGGGAGCATCCTGCGCCCCGCCAGCGGATCGGCGCGCACCGCGGCGAAGGTGAGGAGCGCAGGGAGGTAGAGGAGGGTCGCCGCCGCCAGGATCGGCCGCCAGCGCAGCCGCACCAGCGCGGGAAAGCCCCCGGCGATCCAGTTGCGCAGGGCCCGCCACCCCGCCGTGGGGGCGCGGTAGAGCAGGTTGTGCCCGGCGCCCACCGCGCGCTCCAGCGAGAACAGCAGCTCCGGCGAGCCGCCGTAGGTGCGCGCCCGCGCCAGGTCCGCCGCCACCTCGCGGTAGAGCGCGGCGAAGCGCGACACGCGGCGCTCGCCCATGGCGGGGAGCCCGCCGCGCCGGGCCTCGGCGAGCATGCGGTCGTACTCGTCCCACAGCGGCTTCTGCCGCCGGAAGAGCGCGCTGGCCTGCGCCGACCCGGCGCGCCCGCCCCCGCCCGAGGCCTGGCGGCGCGCGGCCTCCTCTTCGTAGATGGCGCCCAGGAAGACGTCGGCGGGCATCTGGCCGCGCCGGGGATCGTCCGGAAAGCGCCCCACCAGCCGCTGCATCAGCGTTCCCGCCACCTGGGTGCGCACGGCGTACTCCAGCCCGGCGCGCCGCTGCGCGTACATCGACAGGGCGGCGAACTCCGGGTCGGCCAGCCGCGGCGGCCCGAGCGACGCGGCGCCCGGGTCCGCCGGGCGCTCCTCGGGGATCGGCTGTCCCGTGCGGTCGCGCACCACCACCGTCCCCGCGGCGATGTCACCCAGCCGCTTGGTGCGCGGGTGCAGCATCATGGAGAGCGCCGCGACCCCCCAGCATCCCAGTATGTCGATCACGCGCAGCAGGTTGCGCACGGCGGCGGCACGGAAGCTCACCGGGTAGCCGCCGTCCTGCACCACGCGGATGCGCATCGCCTTCTTCCCCGGCGTCTGCCCGTCGCGGAAGCCCTCGTAGAACACGTGGTAGCCGGCCGAGGCGAGGAACCACACCACGATGAAGAGCGCGAAGGCCCAGTCGGCCGGGATCAGCGCGCCGAGCCCGATCAGCGCCCCGGCCAGCAGCAGCGCCAGCATCCCGAGGAGGATCAGGATCATCACCAGGCCGTCGACCAGCATGGCGGTGAAGCGGGAGCCCAGGTCGGCGAGCTGGTAGCCCACCGAGACGTGCTCGGGGGTCTCGACGTCCACCTGGCGGTCGCTGAGCGCGTACGCCGCGGGCTGTTGCATGCGTGTTCGGGGGATGGAGATGCGGGGAGGCGCGATCAAGTGAGCCGCACTTCGTTCTACGGCCATCCAGAAGACGTCATCCTGAGGCCGGCCGCAACAAGGTCCCGGCTGTCACGGGTGTCTGCAGGCCGAAGGATCTATCGCCGGCCCTCGGACTCGGCCTGCCGAAGCGCACGCACCGCGCGCCGAGTCCGATACCGAATCTAATCGCGCCGTGCGTCCCCTGCGAGTGCCCGGACCGCGGCGCGGAGGGCGAACCCCGCGGCGAGCACCGCCACCCCCGCGGCGGCCGTCCGCCAGGGGAGCGACGCGGCGAGGAGGAGGCAGGCGGCCAGCCCCGCGGCGGGGACGGCGTCCGGGTAGAGCTTCGCGGCGCGCGGCATCCGCAGCGCGGCGAGGTTGGCGACGGCGTAGTAGAGGAGGATGGCGAAGCTCGCCGCCGGCGCGATCGCCCGCAGCGTCCCGAACGCGGCGGCCAGGGCCGCGGCGGCGCCCACCAGCAGCACCGCCCGCCGCGGCGCGCCGCTCCCCGCGTCGACCGCCGCCAGCCCGCCGGGCAGGTCGCCCCCGCGGGCCATGGCGAACACCATCCGGCTGAGCCCCAGGAGCTGCGAGAGGAGCACCCCCAGCATGGCGCAGACGGCGCCGGCGGATACGGCCCGCTCCAGCGCCGGCATCCCCATCCCCCGCGCCACCTCCGCCAGCGGCGCGTCTCCCCGCGCCATCGCCGCCGTGCCCCCGGCGCCGACGGCGGCGAGCGCCACCGCCAGGTAGAGCACGGAGACGGAGGAGACGGTGATCAGGATGGCCCGGGGGATGGTCCGCCGCGGCTCGCGCACCTCCTCGCCGAGGGTGGCGATGCGCGCGTAGCCGGTGTAGGCGAAGAAGAGGAGCGCCGCCGCCCGCAGCACCCCGCCGGCCCCGGCGGGCGCGAAGGGCCGCAGGTTCGCCGCGTCGAAGCGGAGCGCCCCGGCCCCCGCGAAGGCGGCCAGCGTGGCCGTCGACACCGCGACGATGGCGAGGTTCACCACGCTCGTCTTGCGCACCCCGAGCGCGTTCACGGCGGTGAAGAGCACGATGGCGGCGAGGGCGACCGCGCGCCCCGGGAGGCCGGGCGCCACGCGCTCCAGGTACGCCGCGATGCCGATGCCGACGGCGCCCGCCGCGGCCGTCTTGCTGGCGAGGAACATCCACCCCGCGGCGAACCCCGCCCACGGGTGGAGCACGCGCCGGCCGTACTCGTAGGTGCCGCCCGCCTGCGGATACGCCGCCGCCAGCTCCGCCGAGCTGAGGGCGTTCGCGGCCGCCGCGGCGCCCGCCAGCGGCAGGGCGAGGAGGAGCGCCGGCCCGGCGACCCCCGCCGCGATCCCGGTGACCACGAAGATCCCCGCGCCCACGATCGCGCCGAAGCCGATCCCCACCGCATCCGCCAGTCCCAGCGACCGCCGCAGCCCGGGCGCTTGGTCCCGCCCCGCCTCCGCCATAGAATACCGCCCTCGGTTCGTGTCGGGTGCGCAATCTCGCCGCCGCCGCGCTGGAGGCGCAACGCGAGTAAACCGGGTTGAATTGAAAACGATGGCGGTGCCAACGCACGATCCGCGAAGCACCGGGTTGGAAACAACGCCAGTGCCAAACGCACGATCCGCGAAGCACCGGGTTGGAAACCCGGGCTACAAAGACACGAAGTCCGCCTTCGCGGACTGCTCCGTCGATTCACGCGTGGAACGCCGACCACCGCGCGTTCTCGATATCACCGCCACGAGACGCCCCGCCCGCCGCGCCACAGGCGACTCGCAGTCCGCGAAGGCGGACTTCGTGTTGTTGTAGCCCGGGTTTCCAACCCGGTGATGATAGCGGGACGTCCGCCTCGAGAAGGTCGCACTCACGCACTCACGCACTCACGCACTCACGCACTCACGCACTCACGCACTCACGCACTTTCTGCCCATGACCTTCGAAGAATCCCCCGGCGTCCACCGCATCGACCTGAACTGGAATGGGATTCCCGGCCAGGTCGCCTCGTACCTGGTGGACGGCGGGAGCGAGCTGGCGGTGGTGGAGAGCGGCCCCGGGAGCACGCTTCCGACCCTGCTCGACGGCGTGCGGTCGCTCGGGCGGGAGCCGGAGGAGATCACGCACGTGCTGGTGACGCACGTGCACCTGGACCACGCGGGCGGGGCGGGGGCGCTCCTGCGGCACGCTCCGCGCGCGCGGGTGTACGTCCATCCCAGGGGCGCGCCTCACCTGCTCGATCCCTCGCGGCTGCTCGCCAGCGCGGCGCTCCTGTACGGCGACCGCATGGACGAGCTCTGGGGCGAGATGGCGCCCGTGCCGAAGGACCGGCTGGCGGTGCTGAAGGACGGGGCGGAGGTGCGCATCGGCGGGCGGCGGCTGGTGGCGGTCGACACGCCGGGGCACGCCGGCCACCACCACGCCTTCCACGACCCCGACGCCGGACTCGTCTTCACCGGCGACGTGGCGGGGATCCGGCTCGGCGGCGCGCGCTACGTGGCCGCGCCCACGCCGCCGCCCGAGATCGACCTCGACGCCTGGGCGAAGAGCCTCGACCGGGTGCGCGCGCTCCGCCCGCGGATGCTGCTGCCCACGCACTTCGGCGGGGTGGACGACCCCGGGTGGCACCTGGACGACCTCGCCGCCCGCCTCGCCGGGTGGGCGCGGTGGACGGAGGAGCAGGCCGCGGCCGGGGTCGCCGGCCCCGCGCTGGCCGCCGCCCTGCGCGAGCGCGCCACCGCCGATCTCCTCGCCGCCACGGGGAGCGAGGACACCGCCCGCGCCTACGCGGTGCTCGTCCCCTACCCCATGATGGCCGCCGGCCTCGAGCGCTGGCACGCGAGACACCGTGTCTCGCCGCGCGACGGCGGCTGAACAGGGAGATGGTCGTCGCAACGAATAGTGGGGCACGAAACGAGCGGCGTTGCGTGGCTCGGGACTGGCTCGGAGGGGGCGATCCGGCAGGTTCGGCGGAAGGTGACAACCTCTGCCGGGACCGGGATGTAAACGCTTTCTGTGGGATAGTGGTAGGCGCGAGCCCGGGGTCGCGCCGGCGCTGGACAGCCCATTCGGCGGCCCGTATGATTATGCATCATCCACGACCATCCTCACGTCACGTGCGGGCGCCGGCGAGCGCCCTCGCGAGAGTACGAATCGTGCAGGGATGGCGCGGAAGAGGGTGGCGCGGGCCGCGGACGGCACGGCGCTTGACATCGGGTGGGGACCGCTCGCAAGTTGGGGCCCTGCTCCGGGGCGGCGGGCGCTCGCACGCCGCCGTGGCGGGATCTCTGCTCCCTCCGTCACGCACCCGAGCGGCGTGTGACGGAGTTTCGATCTAACGTTCGATTGCGGCGGCACGGCGGGTCAGAATCGGCGGATGCGGTTCGTTGTACCGACGGCCCGGCCATGCCGGGAGCGCGCCGTGGGGCGTGCGAGAGAGCCACACACCGGGGGGAAGGCATGTTCAACAAGCTTGACCGGAAGAAGAGGAGCTTCTGGTCGCCCTGGAGCATCGGGATCGCCATCCTGCTGCACGCGGGCATCGCGCTCGCCGCGATGAACGCAGGCCTGGGCGACCCGCTCCACAAGAAGGACGAGGAGCTGGTCGACTACCAGGAGATCGAGGAGAACAAGCCCAAGGAGCCCGAGCCGCCCAAGCCCGAGCCCCCGCCGCCTCCTCCGCCGACCCCCGAGGCCCCGCCCCCGGTGGTGAAGGGCTTCCAGGAGCTGGTGCCTCCCGTGGAGCCGCCCAAGGAAATCCCCAAGGTCGATCCCAACGCGAGCGCCCTCCATGCCGAGGACGTCTCCGGCCTCGGCCATGCCGGCGGCGTGGCCAACGGCGTGGAGAACGGCCAGGCGCAGAGCACCGAAACGCGCACCGCGCCCCCCGACGAAGGCACCTACGAGATCGACGCGGTGGAGGAGCAGCCCTCGCTCAGCAACGCCTCCGAAGTGTCGCGCCAGCTGTCGCGGCAGTATCCCCCGCTGCTGCGCGACGCCGGGGTGACGGGCACGGTGACGCTGCGCATGCGCGTGCTGGAGAACGGCACCGTGGACCCCTCGAGCATCTCGATCGAGAACTCCACCCACGACGCGTTCGGCGACGCCGCCAAGCGCGTGGTGGAGCGGATGCGGTTCCGCCCCGCCAAGGTGGGCGGCAAGGCGGTGAAGGTGTGGGTCACCCTGCCGGTGACCTTCCAGCTCCAGACCTGACGGGCGGAGCACAGGCAGTCGCCGGGTGGTGCCCCTCGCGGGCGTCGCCCGGTGCCGCAGGGCGGTGGCGGCGCGTCCCGGGGCGGGCGCCGGTCAAGGAACTCTCAGGCACGCGCGGCTAGCGCAGAGGAGACGTGGAGCAATGGATTACATGAAGATCTGGCACGACACCGGCACGCTCAACAAGGGGATCGTGATCTTCCTCGCCCTCATGAGCGTCGTCTCGCTGTCGGTGGCGGTCACCAAGTGGCTGCGCTTCCGCAAGATGGCCACGGCCACGCGGGCCTTCGCGCCGGTGTTCTCGCAGGCGCTGGAGAACGACAACATCCCCGAGGCGCTCGCCGCGGCCGACCAGTACCCCGGCTCGCACGTGGCCCGGGTGCTCGGCGAGAGCCTGCGCGAGGTCGCCCCGCTGCTCGAGGATCCCCGCGCCGCCGGCGCCGCGATCGTCTCCTGCGAGCGCAGCGTGGAGCGCGAGCAGATCCTGCTGGCCAACGACCTGAAGAGCGGGATGGGGCTCCTCGCCACCATCGGCGCCACCGCGCCCTTCGTGGGGCTGCTGGGCACCACGCTCGGCATCGTGCGCGCCTTCATGGGGATGGGCGAGAGCGGCGCCGGCCTCGAGGCGGTGTCGGGCGGTATCGCCGAGGCGCTGATCGCCACGGCCATCGGCCTGGTGGCGGCGATCCCGGCGGTGTGGCTGTACAACTACTTCACCGCGCGCCTCGACACCCTCTTCTCCGAGCTGGCCTACGCCGGCCGCGAGATGATCGACTGGATGATGACCCGCCAGGCCAAGCGTGAGCTGTCCGGCGGCGGCACGCCGACCTTCCACCACGGGGACTGAGCCCATGGCAGGAGGAGGCGCGCACATCGGCGGGGCCGCCAGCTTCGGCGGCTCCCCCCTCCCGTCGGTCGCCGGCTTCGAATCCGACGTGAACGCCGACATCAACGTCACGCCGATGATCGACGTGATGCTGGTGCTGCTGATCATCTTCATGGTGGTCACCCCGGCGCTCGCGGGCTACACGGCCATCCTTCCCCGGGCGAAGACCGCGGCTCCCGAGAAGGAGAAGCGCGTCACGCTGGGGATCGACCGGGCGGGGAAGTACTACATCGAGGGGAAGTCGACGGTGCAGGTGGCCGACGCCCAGCTCACCGACAAGCTGAAGGAGGCCTACGCCTCGCGCCCCGACGACCACGTGCTGTACATGAAGGCCGACAACGACGCGGGGTACGACCGCATCCTCACCGCCATCGACGCTGCCCGGAACGCGGGGGTCCGCCGCATCGGCGCGATCACCGAGATGCCGAAGGCCAAACCGAAGGAATAGGGAGCAAGCGCCATGGCAATGGGAGCGGGCGGGAGCAAGGGTGGAGCGATGAACTCCATCAACGTCACCCCGATGATCGACGTGCTGCTGGTGCTGCTCATCATCTTCATGGTGGTGCAGCAGGGGCTGCAGAAGGGCGTCTCCATGCAGGTGCCGCCCCCGAAGGACAAGGACGAGGTGGCGCAGAAGTCGAACCCCGAGGACCAGATCGTGCTCGAGGTGAAGCCGGGGCCGACCTACGCCATCAACACGACGCCGGTGGCGTCGGAGCAGCTGGAGAAGACCATCCACGATATCTACGCGGCGCGGCCGCGCAAGGTGATCTTCGTGAAGGGCGCGGAGAACCTGCGCTACGGCGACATCGTGCACGCCGTGGACGCCAGCCGCGCCGCCGGCGTGGAGGTGGTGGGGCTGGTGCCGCGCCCCGAGGTGGGACCCGCTGCCGCCGCCCCGGCCCCGGCGCCGTAATCCCCGGCTTCAGCCCGACGCGGCAGCGCCGGCCGTCCCTTCGCGGGGCGGCCGGCGCTTTCGTGCCTGCTTTACGGAACGGGTCTCATATCATACCGTTTCGACTGATTGGATGCGCATTCCAATCCACAGAATGGGCTCACACGGAGTCAACGGAGTCAGCGGAGTCGTTCTCCGTTGACTCCGTTGACTCCGTGTGAGGATCTCTGTGCGGGTATCTCCCAATGCACAGTCATATCATACCAGATCTGCCGACCGACTGTGCATTCCCCATGGAACTGAAAGACGGTCTCACGCGGAGGGACCAGAGGAAAGAATTCAGTTCTGGTTCCTCTGGTCCCTCTGTGTGAACCATTCCGTTCGGCTGAAATGCGCAATCAATCAGCCGAAGCGGTATCACGCAGAGCCGCGGAGGGCGCGGAGAGGCGCCGTCCGGCCCCGCGTCAGCCGGTGTTGCGGCAGGGGAGCTCGTGGCTGCAGGTGTACGGACAGGTGTTGTAGCAGGTCGCGGCGCAGGTGTTCCCCGTCAGCCGCGCCTCCACCGTGCCGCCCTCCACCGGCTCGCCCAGCCCCGCGGCGAACGTCTCCACGGCCAGCTGGTCGAGCTCGAGCCTCACCTTCTTCATCGTCCCCTCCTGGTTGGAGCGAGCGCCGGCCGTACCGGGCCGGTCACGGGATCGGGCAGGTACAGGCGTCGCGCTGGTCCGCGCGGCACGAGGTGTAGCAGCTATCCGCGCGACGGGTGGCGAACGCCGCGTCGTCCTCGTTCGCGTTCACCGTCCCGCGCGCGGCGGCGTCGATCTCGGCGGTGGGGAACGACTCCACCGCGATCGTGTCGACGTCGAGCGAGAGCTTCTTCATGGTCCCTCCTGGCTGGAGTTGGCCTCGGCCGAACGGGTGCGGTCAGACCGGGCAGGTACAGGCGTCGCGCAGGTCCGCGCGGCAGGAGGTGAAGCAGCTGTCCGCGATACGGGTGCGGAAGGCCGCGTTGTCTTCGTGCGCGTCCACCGTCCCGCGCGCTGCGGCGTCGACCTCGGAGGTGGGGAACGATTCCACCGCGATCGTGTCGACGTCCAGCGAGAGCTTCTTCATGGCGTCCTCCGTGGTACGGGGTTACCGGGGCCGGCGGGGATCGCCGCGCCCCGAGGGTCTCCGCCGCGGTTCAGGGCGGAAGCGGGCAGGTGCAGTCGCCGATCACGCCGCACGAGGTGCGGCAGGTGTCGCCGCGCGTGCAGCCGGAGGCCTGGGTGGCGGCCGCCGCGGCGACGGTGCCGCGGAACGCCGGCTCGGCGGGCGCCGTGGGGAACGACTCCACGTCGAGCGCCTCCAGCATCATCCTCAGCTTCTTCATGGCACGTCCTCGGCAGGTGGAACGAGAAAGCGCCGACGCCCACAGAGGCACCGGCGCACGAACGCTACGCACACACGTGGCGACACACGAACCGACAGATGGCGGCCGGAGAGTCCGACGAGGAACCGACCGATGTCCGCTGCGTCGCGTGCATTCGACCTCCGTATCGATCGGGTCATCGCGGAACACGATAGCCGACACTCCGCGCCGGCTGGCATCCCCGCGCACCGGGTCGTCCGTCGGGGGCACGAGCGTCCGATCCCGCCCTGCTCCGTGTGGGAGAGCGACTTCGGGTGTGATGGTGCGGGAGTTGGATCACCCGTGGCGTGCCGCATGATTTGCGCCACCGGGGAATCCATTCTGTGCACGTTCGCGGGAAACGGGCTGTGCTCCGCGCCGATCGAGGCAGTGCTTCCCGCGCCTGCGTTGCGCCGGGTCCGGCAGCGGCCTACACTTCCCGCCCCGACCCGATGGAACGTCCCTGCAGTGCCGCGGAGCACGGAGTGGCGAAGCCGAAGGTAACGTTCAGCGAGACCCCCAATCCCGAGGCGGGGAAGTTCACCGTGGGCCGCACGCTGGTGGAGGGGCGCCACGGGCGCACCGTCGACTCCGCCGCGGCCGCGGCGGGCGACCCGGTCGCGGCGCGCCTCCTGGCCGAGCCGGGGTGCGCTCCGTCTTCATCGTCGCCGACTTCGTGACCGTGACCAAGGAGCCCGGCGCCGCCTGGGGGGAGCTGGCCCCGCGGGTGCGCGCCGCGCTCCGCGAAGTGCTCTGAGCCACCCTCCACCGCGCTCGCCTGATGCCCACCGACCTCGCCGCGCCCGCGGCCGACGCCGCCACCCTCGAGGCCGCCCTGGACGACCCCTTCCGCCGCAGGCGCGAGCGCTTCCTGGAGGAGATCGGCGGCGGGGTGGCGGTGCTCTGCTCCGCGCCCGAGCTGATCAAGTCGCGCGACACCGAGATCCGCTTCCGCCAGGACAGCGACTTCTTCTACCTGACGGGGTTCACCGAGCCCGGGGTGGCGGTGCTCACCCCGCACGACGGCGACCACCGCTTCACCCTCTTCGTGCGCCCGCGCGACCCCGAGCGCGAGACCTGGAACGGGCCGCGGGCGGGGGTCGAGGGCGCGCTGGAGCGCTTCGGCGCCGACGCCGCGTATCCGCTGGAGGAGCTGGAGGCGAAGCTCAAGCCCCTGCTGGAGCCCGCCGCCGCGGCCTGGTACGCGCTGGGGAGCGACGACGCGATGGACCGGCGGATCACCGGGTGGATCCGCGAATGGCGCCTCCGCCGGGCGCGCACCGGGAAGGGGCCGTCGGACGTGCTGGACCCCGCGGGGGTGCTGGACCCGATGCGGCTGGTGAAGGAGCCGGGCGAGGTGGAGCTCATCCGCCGCGCCTGCCGCCTCTCGGCCGACGCGCACCTGGCCGCCATGCGCGCCGCCCGTCCGGGGGTGGGCGAGTGGGAGCTGGCGGGGGTGGTGAACGCCGCCTTCCAGGCGGCGGGGCCCGACTGTGCGCCCGCGTACCCCACCATCGTGGGCTCCGGCGCGAACGCCACGGTGCTGCACTACACGCTCAATAGCCGCCGCGCGGAAGCGGGCGACCTGGTGCTGATCGACGCCGGCGCGGAGTGCGCCATGTACTGCGGCGACATCACCCGCACCTTCCCGGTGGGCGGCCGCTTCACCGCGCCGCAGCGCGCCGTGTACGAGGCGGTGCTGCGGGCGGAGGAGGCGGCGCTCGCCCTGGTGCGGCCGGGGGTGACGATCGCCGAGATCCACGACGCCACCCGGGCGGTGCTGGCGCGGGAGATGGTGGCGCTGGGGCTGCTCTGCGGCGATCCCGCCGAGCTGGCACAGGGCGACGAGATCAAGCGCTACTACATGCACCAGACCTCGCACTGGCTGGGGCTCGACGTGCACGACGCCGGCGACTACCGCGCCCGCGGCGGCGGCGACTGGCTCCCGTTGCGGCCGGGGATGGTCTTCACCGTGGAGCCCGGCATCTACGTTCCCGCCGACGCCGAGGACGCGCCCGCCGAGCTGCGCGGGATCGGCGTGCGCATCGAGGACGACGTGCTGGTGACGGAGGACGGGTGCGAGCTGCTGACCCGCGGCGTCCCCGTCGATCCCGACGAGATCGAGCGGCTGGTCGGGTCGGGCGTCTAACGGCAACAGACGGTCTCACGCAGAGACGCGGAGACGCGGAGAGCCACGGCGGCTCTCCGCGTCTTTCGCGTCACTGCTCCGGCGCCGTCAGCAGAGCGACGTGGCGGGGCAGGAGAGCGCGGTGAACGGCCGCGTGGAGCAGACGTACGCCGAGGTGGGGCACTGGCAGGTGTCCCACGAGGTGCACGGGCGCTCGGCGGCGTGCACCGTTCCTTCCTGCGGCGCCTCCGCCGCGCCCGCGGCGAACGACTCCACGGCGAGCCGGTCCAGCGAGAGATCCAGCTTCTTTCCCATTGCCGCCTCCGGGTTGTGAGGAGGGCCCGTGCAGCCGGGGTGGGCCGGCCGCGTGAGGCACGTCTACACGCAGTCGAAGGTGCGGGGGCAGGAGTACGCGGTGGACGCGATCGTTCCGCAGTTGATGATGGCGGTGGGGCACCTGCAGCTGGCAGGCGCCGTGCAGTCCGCCGCCCGCGCCTCCACCGTCCCCTCCTCGGGGCGCGGCACCGCGCCGGTCTCGAACGAGTCGATGGCCAGCGTGTCCAGGGAAAGCTCCAGCTTCTTCATCGTACGCCTCCCGCGTCGAGATGGAACGTCGGACGCACACCGGCAGGTGCGCGTCGGGTCGACCCCGGTGGGGAGGTCGGGGCTGTCGGCCGTGCGCCCGCGGGCGGAGCTCAGACGTGGCAGCTCCGGTTGGCCGTGTAGTCGCACGAGTAGATGGTGGCCGGCCCGGTGCCGCAGTAGTAGTAGGCCGTCTGGCAGAGGCAGGTGCCCTGGCAGGTGCACGCCGCGGCGGCGAAGAGGTCTTCGTGCGCCCGCACCGTGCCCCGGTCCGCCGCGGCGGCCTCCGTCGCGAACGAGTCGACGGCCAGCCCGTCGAGGTCCAGCTTCCGCTTCCTGCTCATCGTTGCCTCCTGGCTGCAGGTTCCTGGGGAAAGCGAGGGGGCGCGTCCCGGCCCCGGGACGCACCCCCTCTCGCCACGGTGTCACGCGGGGGTGATACAGCTCCCGTTCACCGTGTAGTCGCAGGAGTAGATGGTGTAATGCCCGGTGCCGCAGTGGTAGTAGGCCGTCTTGCACAGGCAGCTGTAGGCGCAGGTGCAGGCGTACTCCGGCGGGGTGGGCTGGGGCGCGTCGCCGCTCTCGTGGGCCTGTACGGTGCCCCGGGCGTCGCCGGCGGCGGCGGTGGTCTCGAAGCTGTCCACCGCGAGCCGGTCCAGGTCGAGCTTCTGCTTGGTCGGCATGTCTGGTTCCCCTTTCAGTCCGTGCAGCGGTTGCAGGAGATGCCACCGCAGGTGACGCTCGTGAGGTGGCAGCTCGCGTTGATGGTATAGTCGCACGAGATCACGGTCTCCTGCACGGTGGCGCAGTAGTACGCGTTGGAGGGGCAGAGGCAGCTCTCGTCGCAGGTGCAGCCTCCCCCGATCTCGATCGGGTCGTCGCTCTCCAGGCCGCGGACCGTTCCGCGGCCGGGGTCGCCCGCGCTGGTGGCGAACGAGTCGACGGCGAGCGCCTCGAGCTCCAGGCTGAGCTTCTTCTTCATCCTCGCCTCCCGTGGGTTGACCCGCGCCGCCTCACGACGTGGTGCAGGCGCTGGAGATCGCGCAGCTCTCGTTGTTGGTGTAGTTGCACGAGTACAGCGTGTGGTAGCCGTCGCCGCACCAGTAGTAGGCCGTCTTGCAGACGCAGCTGTACGCGCAGGTGCAGTCGAAGTAGTCCGGCGCCGCCGACTCGTCTTCCGCCGCGCGGACGGTGCCCACCTCGTCGGCGACGGGCGCGGTCGCGAACGAGTCCACCGTCAGCGAGTCCAGCTCCAGGCTCAGCTTCTTCGTCATCGCGTGCCTCGCGGGGTGCGGGGGGAGGTCGCGTCTCGGGCCATGCGGGATGCAGGGCCTAGTTGTACACGCAGCTCGCGTTCTTCGTGTAGTGGCACGAGTAGTTGGTGAGCACCGCCCCGGTGTTGCAGTAGTAGTAGGCGCTGGGGCAGGCGCAGGTCGCGCGGCAGGTGCAGTCGTCCACCGGCGGCGTGGTGGGGCTCTCCGCCCCCCGCACGGTCCCGCCCTCCCCGGCGCCCGCCGAGGTGGTGTCGAAGGAATGCACCGCCAGATGGTCGAGGTCGAGCGTGAGCTTGCGCGGCATCGCTACCTCCCCGGTTGGATGGCCGAAGGGGGCGCGGACCGATTTGGTCCGCGCCCCCTTCGCGCCTCAGGACGTCCAGCAGCTCGCGTTGTGCGTGTAGTCGCACGAGTACACCGTCTCGGCGATGTCGGCGCACCAGTAGATGGCGCTGGGACACACGCACGAGTTCCAGCAGGTACACGCCGCGCGGCCCTCCACCGTGCCCCGCGGCGCATCCTTCACACCGCCGGTGGCGAACGAATCGACCGACAGGGCGTCGACGTCCAGGCTGAGCTTCTTGCGCATGCAGCCTCCCGCGAGCATGTGTTCGGCGGTGCCTGGTGGGGACCCCTGGCCGAAACGCGCTGTTTTTGCCTTTCCAGACAACAATAATGTGCACTTCGCGCTGGCGCAACGGAACCTCCGCGCGCTTCGCGCCTGCGCCCTCACCTCCGGTGGAGCGTGTAGATGATTCGTGAGCAGGTGGGGCGGCGCCCGCACGTGGAGAAGAGCGGGTTCCGCTGGCGCGGGACGGAGATCACGCGGCTGGAGGCGCTGTCGGACGCGGTGTTCGGCTTCGCGATCACGCTGCTGGTGGTGTCGCTGCAGGTGCCGGACACCTTCACGGGGCTGATGGCGACCATGCGCGGGCTTCCGGCGTTCGCGGCGTCGTTCGCGCTCCTCTTCCTGGTGTGGCTCAACCAGCACCGCTGGTTCCGCCGCTTCGGGCTGGTGGACGGGACCAGCACCTTCCTGAACGCGGTGCTCCTGTTCGTGATCCTCTTCTTCGTCTACCCGCTCAAGTTCGTCTTCCAGATCGTGATCGCGGTGGTGCTGGGCCCGGCCTGGTACCCGAACCCCGACGTCGACCCGCTGGCGCCGGGGCAGCAGCCGCAGATGATGCTGGTGTTCGGCGCGGGGTACGTGGCGGTGTTCGGCATCTTCCTGCTGCTGAACCTGCACGCGTACCGGCAGCGCGACGCGCTGGAGCTGGACGAGGTGGAGCGCTTCGAGACGCGCGACAACATGATCGAGTCGGGGATGAACGTGGCGGTGGGGGTGCTGTCGATGCTGCTGGCGGCCATCGGCGGGCCGCTCGCCGCGCCGTTGTCGGGGCTGTGCTACTGGCTCGTCGGCCCGGCGCTGACCATCAACGGCTTCGCGGCCCGCGGCGCGCGCAAGCGGCTGAGAGCGCGCCTCGCGGCGGCTGCTGACCGCGCTCCGCCCGCGCGGCCGGCGCCCGCCGCGGGGGACTGATCCCGCGTTGCAGAGCTTCGATCGGGATCACGTCCTTCAAACCGAATTCCTCACACGGAGTCAACGGAGTCAGCGGAGTCGTTTTCCGTTGACTCCGTTGACTCCGTGTGAGCTCTTCCGTCAAAGCCGGGGACAAGAACGATCCTTTGCAACGTGGCAGGAACGCTCCCCAACGCGGCGGCGGCCGGGCGTGTACCTCTGGGTGAGCGGCGCCGCGGGGGTGCCGTGCAACCCTGACGAAGGTGAGGGAGTGATGAAGGCTCTCGTGATCGCCCTGGCGCTCGCCGCCGCGCCCGCAGCGCTCTCCGCGCAGAGCGGCCGCCACGCCGAGCACGCCCTGCGGCGCTGCGTGCGCGACCGCGTCGAAGACGTGCGCGACCGCCGCGAAGACCGCCGCGACCGCCGCGAGGACGTCCGCGACCGGGCGGAGGACCGCTGGGACCGGCGCCACCATGGCGGCGCACGCGACCGGCGCGAGGACGTGCGCGACCGCCGGGAGGACCGCCGCGACCGCCGCGAGGATCGCCGCGACCGCGCCGAGGACCGCTACGACCGCCGGCACGGGTGTGCGTGAAGGCGCCTGCCGAGCGCGGAAATGCGGGAGTGCGGAACGGCGGCGGGCGGGCTCGCGGGGGATGCGAGCCCGCCCGCCGCCGCTCAGCAGTAGATGCCGCAGGTCGCGCAGGCGGACCAGAAGCAGTTCGAAACCGGGATCGTTCTCACTGCCTGCCCGGGCTGCGCTTCGTGGGCGCGGACGGTTCCCGCCGCGGCACGGTCCGCATCGTCGAGCTCGAACGTCTCGACCGCGAGCGCTTCGACGTCCAGCTTGAGCTTACGCATCTCCATCTCCCGAAAGGGGTTGCAGGGAGATGGCCGCACCGCAGGGGGCGTGCCGCGGCTCGCCGGGAGATCCGAGGTGTGCAGGCCTGGATCGAGCCGGGTCCGCGGGGAAGCCAGCTGCGGCTGCCCCGCGGACGCCTGCCGCGCGTGGCGTGCGGCGGCTCCACCCCTTGCCATCTCCGCCTGTCGCAATAGATTGGTCGTTGCACGGGTCATCCGTGCCGAGGATGGATTTGGCGCGACCGCTTGCGACCTCGTTAAAAAAACGCTAAAGAGTCGGGATGGGCCCCAGAGCCGGGACAGACCGGGCCCTATCATCCCCGCACTCGGAAATGAGTCGCGGGGACTTTTTGCATTCCGGAAGGATCTTCGAGACCGATGGCCGAACCTATCTCGCCCTACCTCGCCGCGCTCCGCGAGCGCGTGCTCGTGTTCGACGGCGCCATGGGCACCTCCATCCAGCGCTACGACCTCTCCGCCGGCGACTTCGGCGGCGAGCGGCTGGAGGGGTGCAACGACTACCTCGTGATCTCGAAGCCGAGCGTCATCGAGGAGATCCACGCCGGCTACATGGAGGCCGGGTGCGACGTGCTGGAGACGGACACCTTCCGCTCCAACCGCCTCACCCTGCGCGAGTACGAGCTGCAGGACCAGGTGCGCGAGATCAACGTGGCAGCCGCCTCCCTCGCCCGCCGCGTCGCCGACCGCTTCGCCGGGGCCGACGGGCGGCCGCGCTTCGTGGCCGGCTCCATCGGGCCGAGCGGCTTCCTCCCCTCCGCGAGCGACCCGACGCTCGGCAACATCACCTTCGGCGAGCTGGTGCCGGTGTTCGCCGAGCAGGCGCGCGCGCTGATCGAAGGCGGCGTGGACGTGCTGCTGATCGAGACCAGCCAGGACATCCTGGAGGTGAAGGCGGCGGTCTTCGGCTGCCGCGAGGCGATCGCCGAGGCCGGGCGCCCCGTCGCGCTGCAGGTGCAGGTGACGCTCGACACCAGCGGGCGCATGCTGCTGGGCACCGACATCGGCGCGGCGATGGTGACCATCGAGGCGCTGAGGGCCGACGTGATCGGGCTCAACTGCTCCACCGGCCCCGAGCACATGCGGCAGGCGGTGCGCTTCCTGGGCGAGAACTCGCGCCTCCCCATCTCCTGCATCCCCAACGCGGGGATCCCGCACAACGAGGGCGGCTGCGCGGTCTACCCGCTCGAGGCCAACCCCTTCGCGGCGCAGATGGAGGAGTTCGTCCGCGACTTCGGCGTAAGCGTGGTGGGCGGGTGCTGCGGCACCGACGCCGGCCACATCCGCCGGCTGGTCGACGCGGTGCGCGGGCTGAAGCCGAAGGCGCGCGAGGTGGAGTACGTTCCCCGCCTCTCCTCGGCCATCCGCGCCGCCGACCTGGTGCAGGTGCCCGCGCCCACCATGATCGGCGAGCGGGTGAACGCGCAGGGGAGCCGCAAGGTCAAGCGCTTCCTGCTGGCCGACGACTACGACGGCGTGCTGGAGGTGGGGCGCGAGCAGACGGAGAGCGGCGCGCACGTGCTGGACGTGTGCGTGGCCCTCACCGAGCGGCAGGACGAGGGCGCGCAGATGCGCACCGTGGTCAAGCTCCTCTCGCAGGGGGTCGACGCGCCGCTCTGCTTCGACAGCACCGAGGCCGACGTGCTGAAGGCGGCGCTGGAGCAGAGCCCCGGGCGGCCGATCGTGAACTCCATCAACCTGGAGAACGGCCGCGAGCGGGTGGACGCGGTGCTCCCGCTGGTGGCGGCGCACGGGGCGGCGGTGATCGCGCTGACCATCGACAAGGAGCTGGGCGGGATGGCGAAGACCGCCGAGGTCAAGCTCCAGGTCGCCCGCAAGATCCACCAGATCGCCACCGAGGAGTACGGGCTGGCGCCCGACGCGCTGATCTTCGACGCGCTCACCTTCACCCTGGCCACCGGCGACGAGGAGTTCCGCCGCTCGGCGGTGGAGACGCTGGAGGGGATCCGCGCCATCAAGCGCGAGCTCCCGGGGGTGCTGACCACGCTGGGCGTGTCGAACGTCTCCTTCGGCCTGCAGCCGCACTCGCGCACGGTGCTGAACTCGGTGTTCCTGCACCACTGCGTGGACGCGGGGCTCGACACGGCCATCATCAACCCCGCGCACGTGAAGCCGTACTTCGAGATCGACGCGGAGGAGCGCCGGCTGGCCGATGACCTGATCTTCGACCGGCGCACGGAGACGCACGACCCGCTGGCGGCGTTCATCGCCCACTTCGACGCGCGCGGCGCGGAGCAGGAGTCGGCCGCCGACCCCACCGCGGAGATGACGCCGGAGGAGGCGCTGCACTGGAAGATCCTGCACCGCAAGAAGGACGGGGTGGAGGAGTGGATCGACCGCGCGGTGGAGAAGCTGGGCGCCGTTCCCGTGCTCAACGACGTGCTGCTCCCGGCGATGAAGGAGGTGGGCGACAAGTTCGGCGCCGGCGAGCTGATCCTCCCCTTCGTGCTGCAGAGCGCGGAGGTGATGAAGAAGGCGGTGGCGCGGCTGGAGAACTACCTGGAGAAGGCCGAGGGGCAGACCAAGGGGAAGGTGGTGCTCGCCACCGTGTACGGCGACGTGCACGACATCGGCAAGAGCCTGGTGAACACCATCCTCACCAACAACGGCTACACGGTGTTCGACCTGGGGAAGCAGGTGCCGGTGAACACCATCATCGAGAAGGCCGAGGAGGTGGGCGCCGACGCCATCGGCCTCTCCGCCCTGCTGGTCTCCACCTCGAAGCAGATGCCGCTCTGCGCGCAGGAGCTGTTCAGGCGCGACCTGCGCTACCCGCTGCTGGTGGGCGGCGCGGCGATCAACCCGAGCTTCGTGCGCGCGGCCGCCGTGGTGGAGGAGGGGACGCCCTATCCCCCGGGGATGTTCTACTGCAAGGACGCCTTCGAGGGGCTGTCGGTGATGGACCAGCTGATGGGCGAGGGCGCCGAGGCGTGGGTGCGCGAGCACAACGAGGCGATGCTGCGCCGCAGCGAGGAGTACGCCCGCTCCAAGGCGCGCGCGCAGGAGCTGCGCCCCGCCTCGCGCGACGGCGCCGCGGTGCCGGAGGCCGACGTCCCCACGCCGCCCTTCTGGGGGTGGAAGGTGCTCGACGCCATCCCCGTGGACGACGTGGTGGCGTGCATCGACCGCAACACGCTGTACCGGATGCAGTGGGGCGCGCGCAACCTGAAGGGCGAGGAGTGGGAGCGCCTGGTGCGCGAGGACTTCGAGCCGCGGCTCAAGCGCTACACACTGGAGGCGCGCACGCAGGCGTGGCTCCGCCCGCGGGCCATCTACGGCTACTTCCCGGTGGGCCGCGAGGGCGACGAGGTGGTGGTGTTCGACCCGGCGGACCGCACGAAGGAGATCGGGCGCTTCGCCTTCCCGCGGCAGGAGGACCGGGAGCGGCTCTCGCTGGCGGACTACTTCCGGCCGCTGAACGGCGCGGGGCCGGAGGACGTGATCGCGCTGCAGGTGGTGACCAGCGGCGACCGCGCGGCGGAGTTCATCGCCCAGCGCAACGCAGGCGGCGACTACACCGAGGGGTACTTCCTGCACGGGTTCAGCGTGCAGACGGCGGAGGGGACGGCGGAGTACGTGAACCGCCGCGTGCGCAGCGAGCTGGGGATCGACGAGCCGCGCGGGCTGCGCTACTCGTGGGGGTACCCGGCGTGCCCCGACATCGAGCAGCACGAGGTGCTCTTCGACATCCTGCCGGTGAAGGAGACCATCGGCGTGGGGCTCACCAGCGCCTGGCAGCTCGACCCCGAGCAGAGCACCGCGGCGCTGGTGGTGCACCACCCGGGGGCCAAGTACTTCTCGACGGGGTGAGGGGGGCGCGTCCCGAGGCTGGGACGGGCGAATGAATTCGCGGCAACAACGGCCCGAAGTCCGCCTTCGCGGACTCGCGGCCGAAGCACCGCGGCGCGCGACCGTTGCAGTGCAGCCGTAAGTTCGCCGGTGGATGGTCGGTTGCAGAGCAGCCGGAAGTCCGCCGGTGGATTGCCGGGTGAGGAGAGAATCCGGAAGTCCGCCAGTACCCCGGGTTAAAACCCGGGGCTACAACGGCACGAAGTCCGCCTGCGCGGACTGTGGGCGCGGCTGTAGTGCACCACACCTGATGTCCGTGATGCCGCGGATCGGGCGATGGGTGGGGTTGGAGATGCGAGCCGCGGGAGCGAGTCCGCCAGTACCCCGGGTTGGAAACCCGGGGCTACAAAGGCACGAAGTCCGCCTGCGCGGACTGCGGCCGCGGCTGTAGTGCGCCAGGCCTGATGTTCGTGGTGCCGCGGATCGAGCGATAGGAGGGGTTGGCGATGCAAGCCGCGGGAGCGAGTCCGCGAAGGCGGACTTCGGGCCGTTGTTGCCGCGGAGTAACCGTTCAGTGGGTCTTGGTCCAAAGTGTAGCTTTTTGGACGGGGAGCTACTACATATTGTAGCTCATGTCCATTGGCGAGCAATTGGAAGCGGTCGGCGCAGTCCTTCCTCCTCCGGCGCGCG